>Ga0315545_1002288_pt1 | contig 17452 bp, 11 predicted proteins | sample SalMarSW160210MG_FD_203096 | JGI IMG/M metagenome (GOLD analysis project Ga0315545, IMG submission 203096) | Salt marsh sediment microbial communities from the Plum Island Ecosystem LTER, Massachusetts, United States - Salt Marsh Sediment SW1602-10 ...
CCAAAAGGCCCAACTTCATCATCACTAAGAATGCGGCCACAAAACCATAAAAGCCCTGGGTTCCTGGTAGGACAACCAGAAGGAATAGACTACCGAACTTTTCCGGATCCTCGCTCAGAACCCCGGCAGCAGACTGGCCAGGAAGCCCTATCCCCATAGCAGAACCGGTCCCCGCCATAAAGGCGGCTAAAGCAGCTCCAGCTATAGCAATGGCCAGACCAAAGGGATCAACCATCAATGCCTCCTTTCATAACAGTTTACCACAGAAATTCACGGGAAAACACGGGGGAAAAGGCTAAGAATTAAACCCGAATTATGCGTTAGGAAACCACAAGATTTCACAAGATATTCAAAATAAAGAACTTATAAAATTGTGAGTTTAAACCCATCTTTCACCTGAAAGGTAAAAGTTCTTGAAGATTCTTATATAATCTGCGAGAATCTGTGTTCATCTGCGGTTTATGCATATTTTGAGTTAAAAAACGAGATTTGTAGTAGTCATTCGTGATCCCTGTTTTTCTGTGCTGTTCCGTGGTTATCCGTGGTGAATTCGCCCCGGAATCTCACGGAGCTACACAGTCCAGCAGAGTTGCAAGCAAATAACAGCCACAGATAGTAGGATGGAAATTTGTTGAAGACCAAGAAGAACGCATCAGAGGTCAATCCTGTTGCATCGAAATCTAAATCCAGAGAGAATCTGCCAAAGTTGTAAATCAGTCTTAAGCAGTACACCAGTAAGTATCAGCCGATCCCCTCGAGATGGGAATTCTGTACCAATGTTTAGATTTCACTATCTCCATATCCTTTGTCCTTGTGATTACTCCTATCAGAACAGGACTTGCGGGCGAAGGACTCCTCCTCTTAGGAAGATTTACATAAGGAGGCACTGTTTTGAAGTTGTTCTGCCTTCTTTTTCAATATTTATAAGTCTTTTGCTTTCTTATGTATCCCTTCAGCTTCAAGAAGTTTCCAGCCAGAAAAACTAAGATGCTTTCTTATACATCTTATAAAACTTTAACACTTCCTTTACATATCTCTCAGCAATTGGGGGAACCCCCTTATATTTCTTTACATTTGAAGGGCCTGCATTGTAGGCAGCAAGCGCAAGACGACAATTCCCGCCGTATCTCTGGTATAGCTGACGGAGATATTTTGTACCTGCCAAAAGATTGGATCTCGCCCCAAATGGATTCCCCTCTCTCAAACTGTAGTAAGTAGAGGGAAGAAGCTGCATCAGCCCACATCCACCTGTGGGTGAAAGGGCAAACTGATTAAAACCAGATTCAACCTTAACTACCGCCTTCGCTAAAGCAGGATGCAGGCCATATTTTCGAGCTGCCACGACAATTTCCCGTTCGATCGTTACCCGACTCGCTCTCTTACCCGGAATCACGGTAGCCCAGCCAGTATAATATAGACGCAGTTTATGAGCCTCGATAAGCTGAGGCAGATAACGAATCCTTGGAAAGAAAGGACCGAAAAGCCGTGGAATCAGAATGTAAACCGAAAAAAATAAAAATGCCACAAGGAAGAATACCTTGCGGTTCAGAAATCTCCTCCGACGCCTCTTTTTTCGTGCACACCACCAGAGGAAAAGCAAAATGAGAATGAAATCAATGGCAAATCGTGAGACCAATGCCCCGGAGAGATTCACTAATAAATACAATTCGCATCCCTACTCATTGTCGAATAATGACGTCTCGCCATAAATCCATTTTTAGACTGTTCAGATAATAATGCCAACTCTCTCGTTTCTCCATATTTTCCTGTATCCAGCCAGGTCATAGACTTCCATAACCATATCACAAGATGTAGGGTGTTTATAGCTAATGGGAGTTTTAGTGCTAAGAGTGGAACATTTTGGAATTGGTAGAATCCCCCTTTTCTTGCGTTTGAGTAGACTTCCTCAACACCAGTCCCTTAACATTCGCTCCCAGACATGCTTCCATATAATACCTCGGGGGCAAGTTCCAATATCCAGGCCAACACTCCCATAGAAATCAACCCAACAACAAGCAAACAACTTAATCACAATCATCTTTCAGAAAAATTTACTGTTACCAAACATGAATGTTTTTCACTCTTTCATTCATGCCTCTCTTTATTTTTTAATGTGACTACTTACTAAAAATAATCCTCCAAAAAAGCTATCATTAGTACCCCAACTGCCAAAAGGAGTACAGAGGGCTCCAAACAAAAATTGAAATGTATCTTGAGGAATTGTGCCTCCCATTACTGTAAGTTTTATGTTGCGAAAATCTATCCCTCCGCAGAAATATTGTCTGATTCTAATGGCACTAGCGGTAAGGGTAGTATCGGTAAAATTGTATTCACCTTCTCTAAGGGAATAAATATATTTCTTAAATAATGTATCGGCACTCCAGCTTTGCTTAGATACGAGACCCGTGAGATCTTGCCGACCCACAGTATGAGAAAAAACACCACTCTTGCCGTATCCGAATTTTTCTTTATACCAATGGGCGACTATCCGAGAATAATATATTTGTCTCAACGCGGCATATTGTACACCCCGGTTTACCTCATCGATTAAATGAGGTAGTATCAGCGTATTCACTAACTTTTCCGCGTATTCTTGCACTTTTTTTGAAGCCTTTGGTGTACTGAAAGTTATACCTTGAGCCTCGAAGTATTTAGACTCGAGACAAACATTAAGCTTGGCTTCAAGAATATAGATTTCATTGTCGTTTACATAAACTTTTACTGTGTCCGGAACAATCCAAAATCTATTAGTAGTAGAAATCTGCACACTTTCGACAGGTTGTTGTTCACTCATCTCTTTATTTAAGCGATTCCAATAGTACCTACCTACTTGAGATTCTTGAGGATGTGTTAATTGAGCGAAACCTTTCTTAAGTTGGAAATCGGCTTCTAGCATGATTTTCCCCACATCCGTCTTGCCTAATTTTGAATCCACCACTCTGTTTGGCTCCAAGGGATTCAAATTAACCCAAAATACCTCATCGGGTAAAGTAAGCCAAACGAGAAAAGACTGTAAAGCCAATTGCGAAGCATCTTTAAAATCGACTTTTACTTCATTCTCACTGGCTTTCTTAGCCCTCAATGCATAACCAAAGGAATGTAGCTCCTGGTCAAAATATTCAGCAAAGTAATTCAGACGGATCGCTGTAAAATCGATACCTGCTAACTTATAATCAGATTTAAGAGTAGGTATCATACTACTGCGAAGGTGATGCCTCCATATCTCATCCTGCAATCTGTGAATCGTCTCCTGATACTGTTGCATCCATTCCAAATGACGAAGCCGACTTCTCCATATCTTTTCCTCGAGGCGTTGAATTGCCTCTCGATGACGATGATAATAATCCCAAAGATAAGAAGGACAATAATAATAGGGATAGCAGAGGGACGGTGATGTCTGGCCAAGGACAGTTATATTGGGTAACAGTAGCCCTGTTGCTACAATACAAATGTACTTATAGATTCTAAGTTTCTTTAGCATGAATACCCTTCCAAGGTCTTCTTAGTGGAGATGATCTTGTCAGTTACCTAACATATTGCTTAAATGAAAATAGCCCTGTCTTTTCACTTCTTCCTCTAAACGTCTTGTATTGATAACTCTCTTTCGATAAACTCCTTTACTATGTTCATTCGCCTTACTTGGCGGAGACAGTTCGTAACTGGGTCTCTAAATTGCCACCTTTTGAATTCTTTTCTAACAGATAGAGTTTCGATCCCTTCCCACATCCCTTTACGGATAACTTAGCAACAAAGGCAGCTTTGTCATCCAGCCTGAAAGTCGCCAAGTGACTTCCATCCGTATTAAATAACTGGATTCTCCCACTTAAATCGGACACATATATAAGCCCATCTTCATCTATTGCCACAGAGGTTGGGTAAAATAAGAAACCATCCGTGGTGTCTGGTTTTCCTTTTCCCCCGATCTCATATTTCCCTAGCAAGCTATCAATTCCACAGAAACCGATATGGTTCAAGTTTCGGTCAAATTTAAGTACTCGGTGATTACCACTATCGACCACGTATAAATTATCTAATTTATCAGACACTCCATCGGCTGGTACTACAAGCCGATCTTCGGTAAGAGCTATTGTGTCTGTCCATTCTCCTTTGTAATTATATTTCAGAATTCCTTCGGCTTCATCTATGATAACAAACTCTGTTTGTTCGCCCATCCAGAAGGAAACTACATCAATTGGTTGAGAAATATCTTTAATAAATTCCGTGGAAGAAACAACCTTATTGTTTACATTTAATACTGCTTTATACACGACACCATCCTCTGCAACTATGTAGGGCACCCCAGATATTATTTCAATGGCCATTGGGGGGATATCGTCTTCTTTCGTAAACTTCTCGCTACCTCTAATTAGCCAACAAGGACTTAGAAGATAAGGGGTGTTGTCTTCGACATCAAAACAACTAGGTTTAACTGTGGTTGACAGTTTTCCGGGAAAACTAAATTCAATTCTCCTCACGAGATGAACTGGAATGCTCTCTTGGTCATAAACATATACATCATGCACCCAATCGAAAAACCCCTCACACTCAATTCGAACCTTATTCCAGCCAGGCTTAACGGTTCTTTCACTGATATACTGATGATCTCCCTGGCTTTCAGATACCTGCAAAGTGTCACGATTTACTATAACCGTAGGCGTTTTACCCTCCAATCCGTATATCTCCAGACGAATTCCAGTTGTAGGTGCACCGAGAATCGCATCCACCAAGTCCGGCCATGGAAAGGGTTCATGATATTGTTGTATAGCGTGAGCGAACTCACCGCTGAACTTCCGCCTCAGCATATCCAGCGCACCATCCGGGGAAACCACCAGATCATACAGAAACATTTGAGTTTCTCTTTTATGTATTTTGCGTGTGCTATCATCAGGTAAAGGTTGAGCATTTGAGCACGTTACCCCCTTTCTTATCAAATCTCTTATTCTTTCCCTTGCATGACCTTTTACCCAAGATTCCCGATTGGTGGTCTCCACTTTTTTATAGTACTGGCACGCACTTACCCTATTTAACGTTCTTGGGTCAGCTCCATCATATGTGTAACCAAACCAATAACATGCCTCCATACTACCTTTGTTCACTAATCTTTGTAAAAGATTTCTTGCCCTGTCAAAATTCCTTAATGTCATGTATACACCAGCAAGTGCGTAATCTATCTCATCTTGTGGATAACGGTTGCCATGTAAATTCTCCAAAATCCCAGCCGCTCGTTGAGGATCAGGCTGGTTTCCTATCGTCTGCCCAACAGCATATAAGAGACTATCATCCGGTGAAATGCAGGCCCTGCCAGCATTCTGTTTGGTGATGTTTCCTGTCGCTGCAGCCGCTGTCAGACATTGCCAGGCAACACAGTTTTTCATTGATTCGAGTATTTCTCTGCAATGTGGATCAGCAAGAATTCCTTTGCAACTCTGAGGATTGAGCATCGAGTTGATGAGATTATCATCAAGCGTGCATTCATCTGACAGAATGAATTCTACTTCCAGGCATCTGAGACCAGCATCACACCTCATTTTCCTGAGCCAACACTCGATATTCTGAACTGCAAGTCCCTTGAAATTCTGAAATCCATTTTGGGCTTGCTGAAACTGACATTGCATCAAATTTGACCATCCCCTGTAATAGTGCTGGAAACCGTACTGACCTTGAAAGTTATTGAGCGCAGTGATAGCACTGCTAAAATCTCCCTGTAAAAGTTTTAGCTTTACAGTCAGTAGCCGTTCCCCCTGCGAAAGAGGCCCTGAATCGCTAATCCCGATAAGCTGTGCTTCAGCCTCTCCAACTCTGTTTAAGCCTATGTAGGCTAATGTTCTATAATAGTGCACAAAATTATCAGCCGGGACATTAGCTAAGCGTTCAATAGCTGCTTGCCAGTTTCCCAACCAGCAGCTTGCCATCCCTTTAAGAAAATTGACATAAGAAAGCTTGTCCTGGGGTAGTTGATCAATAGGAGCTGATAAAACATTATTAAAATAGCTCTCAGCATCCTCTGCCTCGCACTGTCTCCACGCCCAGGTGCCTAAGGCAAAATTTGCCATAAGCCACAGCCTCAGATTTTCTCGAGAACCCAGGTTGTTAACCCATTCTCTGAGAGAGTCTGGCTCCCCATTGCTGAATGCACACCATCGATACATAAAATCGGCTTTTGAACGATAGTTCGGACAGACGACATTGCGGAAATCTTCAGATGCTTCATTATAATTTCCAAGTTTGTAATTGCACCATCCTCTCCAATAACATGCCCGACATCTTACCCACCCACACCAGTTGTGCGTTCTCAGTTGCTGGTAGGTTGTAGGTGGGACAAGGTCACAAAGGGGAGTTAACATATCCCTTGCATCTCGGTAATTTCTATCGATGTAATAATCCATCGCTTGACCGAATTGTTTCATCGGGGCTATCTCTTGAGCTGATGTAAAAGCGACTTGCACCGCAAGCATTATCACCGAAACTCCGAGAAAAACAAATCGTCTCATTGCGCTTCCCCCGCTACAGTAAAATGTTGGTACTCATCTATTAACTCCTCGTCACATCTCCACGTTCCTCTCACGCTGAGACCTTGGAGAGCTTCTTTGACCAAATCCCCAACCTGCAGAATTTGAAAGGAACCAGATGTTAGGCCGGTAGTATCTATTAAGACAGAAGATTTTTTCCAATCAATTTTGATGGCTACTGTTCCTGCTCGATTTCCATAATATCTCCAATGACTTATAACATTTTCTATGGAATCGTTTACCCCAAATTTGTTTAATCTAGGCGCTGGTGCCGAAACCCAGGGATAAGAAACGGAACCATTACTGTGTAATTGTAAAATGACAATACAGTAGTCCTCTCCTTTAAGTGAGGACCAACTTTCCCCAGGAATCCAATCTGCTCTGATTTTATGCTCTCTGCCATTGGAGAGAATCTCATTTCTTGGCGGTGGCCTAGGTGGTATAACTATAACTACACTGGGAGAAAGCATAGCGGGGGCTTGCGGCGGATTCTGCTCCCATTTAGGAGGGGAGAGACAACAGAGGACCCTTCTGCCTGAATTGCACCTTATCCCCACGAACCGCATACTAAGAGCAATGGCTAACGCCATTATCACTACAGGTAGCCATAATTTTATCTTCGTCTCCATTGATTACGTTCGCTTCCTATATAAGTTACAAAATGTCTTTTCTGACAATACTCATACACCTCCAATACTTCTTCCAAGGGCAGAGAACCGTTGGCACGAATAGCCACTATAGTGCCCTGGCTGTAACTCTGAAGCCTCGTCCTTAAGTCGGCAGAGCCGTTTATCGATATATTTCCACTTCTATCCCTGAGAATGTAGCCTTTTTGCTGGTTTATTTGAATCAAAGCATCTACCCAGATACTGTCTGACGCGTTGCTTATTGGAATTTCCAACGAAGCCCCACGCTCCTGGGGCGCAGCCGGATTTGTTGAAATCACAGCAGATACGATAACAAAGAAAATAAGCAATTGTAGCGCCAGATCAAGCATCGGCAAGATAAGTCTTTTTAGCATAACTTGCCTCGAAACCTATGGTGCATTCACATCAACCAAGATTTTATCTATCTTGAGTGTGTCGTCACTGCATAAGGCAGATATGATCTTATAGGGGCACTTCCTTTGAGCCCTTACATGCAAATAGACTTTACGGACTCGCCTCTCACCGCGATAATCATTTAAACGCTTTCGAAGCCCGTTTTGATTAATGAAGTGATTGCTTTCCAAATCAATCGGAGACGGACCATATTTGTCTTTAATCCTTTGCTTCCCTTTCTCAGTCCCAGAATTATTGATACTATCCTGGACCGCTTCTATACTATTTACCCTATCATCCAAAAGGTAATATACCCATCCTGAATTTTCTTGTTTAATTCTCATTATAATCATGGGACTCCCCCAATTGCCTCCTCGCTGAGTAGGGATATCGGGGGGGAGAGAATAACGATGGGCCTTCCCTATCTGCTGGGTAGTCCCTGCAACAATCGCTGTAAGAACAAGATAGATTATCACCAATTGTAAGGCAACATCGAGAAAGGCTATGAATATCCGCCGCATTTATCTTTCGACCTTTACTCTAAATTTAGGTAATTTTATTTTGGACAAAATTGGCGATAGCCATAGTATCCCTAAGATGCAAAGGAGAATTATCCCCAACCACCAATATAACTTAAGGAAAACTATTGCCCCAAAAAAAACTATAAATATTCCACTCACAATACCTTTAAGCCTGGACAGTCTAGGCAATAGTAACAGAAGAATCATAAAAAGTAAACCGAGAATTGTAGTTATAAGCGCCGTGTATACACCGCCGCTCAAGACTTTGAGTAACTCCTGGGGGAGTGGATTCTGTATTGCTCTCTCTTTGACTTGACGAAAGGCTATTATCAAGCCGATAAGGGTTCCAAACAACCCCAATGTAAGCTCATAAGTTCTGTATTTCTCACGTTGATCAGGCCTTTTGCGGGGCTTCGTCAACCCCCAGCTAAAAACAGCAATTAAAGTAAATATGACGAGAAATCCAGATATGTCCCTGAGTGCATTCCGAAACCCCTCCCCTAAGGCCCCCAAACTAAAAAAGAAGCCTCCTGCTCTAATCTGTTTTCGCGCTTCAATGTGCATACATGAAAGTTCATACCACTTACCATAGACTCTTCTTCCTTGACTATCCCTATACCATACTCGCAAAAGATATTGCTCACCAAGTTTAAACTTATTTTTGATCACGCAGGAGGTTGTGTCAACCCGGGGAAGATCATGGAACTTCATAGTATCTTCTTTAGCCCATAGTACTGTGTACGAGTTAATACCATGTACAGGCAACCACCACTGGATACGAACCGTCCTTACACTGTCCCCCGCACATTGACAAGAGCTTGCTTTCATCGAATCAGGCCAATCAGACCTGAATATTTCCTGCTGACAGCTTGCTGCTGAGTTGAGGAGTAGCAAAAGTCCCAACATTAGAAAAAAATTTATAAAAATAAGCCGAAGCCTCTTCATCGCTGCCTCCCTTTCTACGAAATTGATGACTTCCTCCTGACCCTAAACATACAGTTATCTTTTTACCTTTCAAATTGTTCAAGCTTTCTTTTCGCTTCTATAATTCGATGTGAGAATGGATGATAAGTTATTACTTTTAGATGAGCATGCTTTGCCTCCTTTTTTGCTGTTCGAGCCTCGGCTTCGCCACCGTTTTTTGCTATCTCCTCCCAACATTCACCTAAATAGTATTGGGCATCGTCTAACATTGAACCATCAACAATCTCTTCAGGATAGAGTATACCCGGTGGCCTCATTGCCTTTTTTTGAAGCAATTCCATAAAGAAATCTCTTGCATCTCTCCATTGAGCAATTTCTTTATGCACAAGTCCTAACATGAAAAGCGCTGGCGTAAACCCCCCCTCTTCTAATTCGGAGAAAATTCCGACAGCTCTTGCAGTATCTCCACTTCCAAGCAGTGAACATCCCTCAAGGTACTTTACTATATTGGTTTTTTCACACTTGTGATTTTTCCAAATTACAGGTTGAGCACAAACTTTTTTGGCGTTTGAATACCGTTTGCTATATAACAACCCTTGAATATAATACAAGTATGACCGACTGTTGAGTGTATCGTCAATTTCTTCTTTTCTCGGGCTGCCTTCTCCGGCCTCTGCTTCTTCATACCATTCCACAGCTTCTATCAGCCCTTTCCTTTTATTTACTGCTTTTAATACGGTGATGTCACCAAGCCTGAGTCGAGCACCAACCTTATAGTTGCCAGTTGGATCTTCGGGAGTTGCTTTATCTATGGCGCATTCGAAATGTAACATTTCAAAACCCTCATGAGGGCACCACTCAGGGTTGCTTTTACCAGTAAATAACTCTTTACCTTCCTCGTACCACTCTTTATCAGTCTTCTTTCGCCCCAAAGTAACAGACCCTAATAGTGGCAGAACCCCCGAACCCATAATGCGTCCTCCCGCTCCTTCGCTCAAAGCCTCTTCACTATGAAAAGCAAGAGACCAATCAATTTCTGGCATATACTTATAAGGCGTATGCTGAGATGGAAGTAATCGATAGATGAGGTCATTAAAGCTAAGACCAAAGTAAATCGCCTTATCAGCATTGTTCCAGCCTATCCGGGTCTTGACAGGAAGAGAGGAAATTCTTAGCCAGTTATACTCGGCCCCAATGTATATCTTATGTCTGGACACATCATAATCACACGAAACCAGCCCAGCATCTAACCAAGGAATCTTTGGGCAGCGAGGAGAGATACAAGCTCCTATTCTGGTTGTGGCTGGAATAGTATCTCGATATGTGTTCCCAAATCCAATAGTGGACCTATTGAAATTTTGAAAGACTAAGCCTGTACTCACCCAGCCAAAACTTGGAAACAATTTGAAACCTAAGTCCATACTGTTAGTGGAGGCGTGATCATTAAATAATGTGTGATCAATGTGCTTCAGGTTTAATCCCACTCCCAGCTTATGCCCAAGGCAATGCCCTCCATAGGATAGACAAAAAGCCAACGACGATTGTGAATCGGAAAATTCCCTCCCCGTGGGAAGATTGAGATCATCCCGCTCCTGGAAGTCGCTCATTACAAAAGAGGTATAGGCGACCCCAGCACTTAGATTCCTAAGGAGCCTTTGAGGAAAGTCTCGAACAGTGTCAGGAATAATACGGCTTACTGAAAATGCGGCTGCAAAATGATTATAAGAAGCCCCACCATAAAGTTTTGTTCCCATAAGCATTACGCTCCACCACCCCGGATAACGAAGCGACATCAATCCCGCTGGATTCCAGTAGATGGCACTGGCGTCATTGGCAACTGCAACAAAAGCTCGACCCATACCGAGGGCACGGCAACCTACACCCCATCTTAGAAACTCGCCTGGCTGACCTGCATCTTGAGCTATGGAATTTGAGGTGAAGCATAAAAGGAAAACCGAGGTAAGAACCAGTGAAAAAAGCATGTTAGATATGGCCCCTTCCCTCTTAAGTAAACTCGGATATATCAGATGCATCCCCAGTCTACGATTTCTGAAAGATCTACCCATTGCCATAGTTTCTCATGGTAAAAGATCTTCCTCGAAATTATTATTAACTATTCCTTTAATACCGCAATTTTGCATAAATACCTCCTTCCAGGGACAACTGCTAAATACCCCCCATTGGCTACTATCTTTCCTCTCCCATTTCGGCCATCCCAGATGAAGTCGTGAGAATTTTGGACCTTCTTTAACTCACGCACGAGATTGCCGAATGGATCGTAGATGCGTACCTCCTTGGTCGGTTCTTTCAGTCTAATAGTAGCATGTTCACCTTGGGCGGGGTTGAATGGATTGGGGAAAGCAACTAGGGGCTCCGGCTTATCATAATAAATGGTATCTCCCAAGGTAGCACTATTACCCCCGGCATCGTAAATAGTCAGCAGTAAATCGATCTTCCCCTCTTCTGAGCGAAGAGTATGCTGTAAGTTGCCTTTAAAATTGCCAGGACATTCTCGAAAAGTGTTGGCTTCCGTCCATCGGCTGATGCCATTTTCGGCGAAATCATAAGAGTAGAGACAATTAGAGTCAAACGCTTCTATATCAACTTCAATCTCTGGATCCAAAACCCACTCCCAACCTTCAGTCAACTGATCCTCCCTTACATCCATTAAACGCAATTCGGGACGCATCGAATCATAGACGATTGTAGAGTGGACAGAATTTGACACTGTGTCGGCGTAAGTCAACCAAGCTTCAATACAATGTTTTTGATAACTTGGATTCAGATGGATCAAGATTGTGTCTCGAAAAGCATACTTAACAGTATCAATACAAGTTGTGTCCGTGCAGTCACAGTCCATTACAGCAATGGACTTAGCTGCTGAGCATTCCCATTTGGGAAGAAGCCATATACAAGTGTCGTTTGTCCAGCCAGTTTTTGCCACCCCAGGCCCCTGCAGAGGAAAGGTATCCTTAAGGGTAATATCTAATAAAGAACAGGACGGCGGATAAAACGTTGGGTCATAAACATCAGGAGACCAGTTTCCAGCGGAGTCCCTCACCTGGACATATATGTAGTGAAGACCTGTTGAGTCACATATCTCGAATGTGTCGGGATTACTATAAACCTGCATACTTACTCTGCATGTATCTCTCTGGTAAACATCGCTTTTCCAAGATCTGAATAGATCTGTGTTTCTCCCTTCAAAAAACCGAATTCCCACATTTTTGCTATATACAAAACTGTCGACATCAATGGAAATTGAGTCAATGTAAGTATCCAAGGTGATCGAACCGCCATTCTTTTGGCTCCAATTACCTGCTGAGTCAAGCACCTCGCAAAAGACGGTTTTTGGCCCATCATCCCCTTCAGTGAGCAAAATAGTATCCACAGTATCCCTGAAAGGCACCACCAGAGTACTTCCTGGTATATCGCATATAAATCTTATTGACTCAGGCGGAGCATACTCACCGAGAATATCTCCACAATTCAAGCCGAAGATAAAGGCCCTCACCAGAATACTATCTGTATAGCCATGCCATGCACCATCTGTGCTATCCTCTTCAAAAGCAAGAAGGTCAAAAAGCTGGAAGCTGTCCATTATGCATGGTGAGCTATCATATATAATGTTAGCGTTAGTACAATTACTGGTGGAGTGGGCTTGTAGATCAGTTATTTGACAGAATAAAACTTTAAGCCCTTGTTCTTCCGAATTAGGTAAGGCAATAACGCTATCTTTTGTGCTATCCGAATTAAAGTACACACTATCCCATCGCCAAAAAGTGTCACCGACACAGGAAGCCTCTTTGAAGAAGTAAATATCATAGGTGTGGCTTGGATCACCACGCAATAACTTTACTCGAGCCCCCACAGTATCCTCATCAGTGTAACGAGTATCATTAGGATCATCGCGGTCATATAAGGTTAACTCAATAGCCAGTTCAGTGGTTACATATGTGCTGCAAATGCATGCTGGTGTTGCCTGTTTGTTTCCTACTTTATCCTTAGCGATGGTGTAGAAATAATACCATCCATCACCTGAATCTGCTTCAAATGTGCAGAAAGTGTCTATTGCAGAACTATCCGGAAAACTGCCAACCGTACATTCAACCCTAAAAGTACCACTTTCATAGCGGGCATAGAGCCAAACTGTATCCAGGCCACTGGGGTAAACACTATCCTTTGCGGTGAACCAGACCTTAAACCTGGACAACGTCGTCGTGTCGGGAAGGCTATCACATATCACCTCTGAGGTTGGTGGAACTCTATCCAACCCTATTGAACCCACGACCGTGTCCGCGTTTCCGGCCGAGTCTCGCACGGCGAACCAGACCATCCGGGGACCATCGAACCCTTCCCCAAGGTCGAAGAGGACGTCGCCACTATCGATGGCCGAGAAGTTAGTATCAGCATAATCAAAATTCGAGCCGGTTGAGATAAATATCCACTCCAGCCCCTTAGAATCTCTAACCCCTTGCCAGCTAACCCGAATCACGCTCGAGTCGGTAAATCCGGAACAGGGAGGACCCTGGAGGTCACACAGACGGATCCCGCTGATATCGGGCTTGGAGGAATCATAGAAAATCGCATCGCATCTCGGTGAAGTCCATCCATTGGCCTCGGCCTTTAACGTGCAGCAGACCATGTGCGGCCCGACTGAATCCCTCAGAAGGAAGGGAAAAAGGGAATCGATATAAGTGGTGCTCCCCCAGGGCTCGCAAATGATGTTGCCCCCTTCCTCATAGGCGCATATCGTATCGAGATAGGCGATCACGATGGAGGTATCGGCATAGACGATTACGAGGATCGTATCGGCCTTCGTCCACCCCTCCCTGGCCTCATTCAATGGATGCTCGGCGAAGGTTGTATCCTCCAGCCGGATTCCCTCTAAAATGCTCGTATCGACAGTGGTGGTCTCGGGATAGCACTCCATCTGCTCATTCCCGGCCCGGTCGTATGCCCTGGTATAGTAATGGTATTCCCCCTCCGCATAGACGCTGTCCACGAAAAAGCTGTCCACGCTGAGCTGGCCGGAGAGCTTTTGACACTCACGAAGCTTAAACGAGATATCCCCTGGCCCTTGGCGATAGAGACAGACCGAGCCGAGGCCACTGTATTCATCCCTTGCGTGATAAGATATCTCCAGGTTGAGAGTGGCGAAACAAGAGGGAATGTCAACTTGAGAGGTTGGAGAGTGAGTGTCTACCCTCACGGCGGTATCAGGCCCAAACGGGCGAGGATTACCCTCCACCTTCCAGGTGAGACACGGAAGGTGCACGGAGTCGCACCCATGGGACTCTGGCGCGTGTGCAGCATCTTTTGTCCATACGAAGAGCTCGTAACAGGTATCGCCGCTGTCGGTGGCGAAAAGAAGAGAATCTGTTATACTGGTATCGAAAGGTTCTCCTGTTACGGGATCCGGCCGATAAGACCTTCCACTGGAGGGAATCCACATGGATTCGCCACGTAAGCGGTAATACAACTGAATGGAGTCAATGCCGGCGGGATCAGAGGAAATAAAGGAAACATGAAACGTATCGTTGTTACACCAGCCAAGGGGGTTGGTCTCGAGTACCCTTACACCCATTATCATGGGAGGATCTGCATCTTGGGTAGAGAATGCGGAGTCTGACCAACGACTCGCCTCACTACCACTCTTAGCGAGAACTCGATACCAATAAGTCTGACCGTTAACAAGCTCATTCCCAGGAGTCCAAAATGTATCTGAAACCGGTGGGCTGGTCGTAGGACTATCGAAGCTATCTGTGGTGTCATATTGGACAAAGAAGGTATCATAATTCGAACTCCAATATACAGTATTGGAATTCCCTTGTGTAAACGACGGTTCAGGATACATAATGGGCGGTTCAATGGAATCATTGATGACCAAGCTAAAGCCACCTAAATGGACAACACCATCCTTATGGCTCTGAAGCCCGCCACGACCTTCCTCTCCATAAGTCTGTGTCAGACATAATACGCCAACTGCCAGGAGTAGGCAAACTTTTCGCATTCTTCTGCCTTTTTTAGTCCTTACCGAAGCAACACCATCTTCCTCACCAATCTGAACCCGCCGGTCGAGATGCGATAGAAATAAACACCGCTTGCGATCTCCCTACCCCAATCATCCCGCCCATCCCATCGCACGCTCTTATACCCCGCTGTCTGTCCTCCATCCACCAAAGTCCGCACCACCTGACCCAGGAGGTTGTAGACCTCCAACTTCACCTGGCAATCGACTGGTAGGGCATACTCGATCTCGGTGGTCGGATTAAAGGGATTGGGATAGTTCTGGGAAAGGGAGAACTCCCTGGGAAGCCTGCCATTTGCAGTTTCAGCAACGTGACTTTGGAGCGATGGATCGTAAGTTACAACTTCTGACCAAGCGGTCTCATTATCTCCTATTTTCGCTTTTACATGATAGTGCATAGTAGAATCTGGCGGATCTCCAGGGTCCCAGACACCTTTGAAACTATATGCAGTATCAGAAATCCACTCACTTCGTGCACCTGGTGCAATCGTGCCAAGAAGTTCAGTCCCCAGCAAGCTGGAATCTGGAGCGCATTCCACGAAGTAGGAATCAGCTTTATCCACAGGGAGCCAAGCGACGGTGTCATAATCCACAAAGCAAATCTCTGGCGCAGGCAGTAATTCCAAACAGAGGGTATCATTTCCGCCGGTTTGCTCATTCTGGACACTGTCAACAGGGGTAACTTTGTAGCAATAGTCGATGAAGACATCAACGGTATCGATGATGCATAGATTTGTATCGATATAAGTCGTCTCCGGATAATCGAAACTGTCAATTCTTCGCCAACCAGTATTGGCGCTATCTCGATAGACCCAATATTCTGAAACCCCACTTCCATCATCGGTTGCGTTGTTCCATCTAAGAAATACATCAATGAGGCTAAAGGAAGTAGAAGAATCGGCACATGTTCTTATCGTCAACCCGTGCACAGGACCTGGCGGTTCTTTGTCAACGATAACATAACTCAAACCGAAGTATTCTATTGACCACGGTGAGACATGCCCCCACTGGTCCTTGGCTCTTACCCTGGCATAGATTGGCCGGTTGTTGTTGATAGCGTTGATCAGATCCCCAACCCCAAATGTGTAATGAGTCCAGCTAGTATCGATGGTATTAATCCAACCGCTGGAAGAACATGGAGGGCTGAAATTTGAGTCGATATCGACCTCTACCCAGGAGCTCACTGCTCCAAAGGTGGTATCGCCGAATGTCGAGTCGCTCCCTCGCCATCCCCGGTGGACGGTCAGGCTATCGTTGTTGAAGTACAGAGAGTCGCCACACCGATAAACTGGAGAGAAACCCTTTATGTCCGGGGTGTAGACCCAATCGGGGTCGAAAGTGCCGCATGTTGTTTCAGGGAAGGATGAAAGAAGAGTATCGCCCACGGAGTCACAGGCAATGACGGTGTAGCAGAAGGTCGAATCGAGATAGGACGAGTCAAGGTAGCAATCATAGTAAGTCGAATCTGAACATATCACGGTGTCCATCAGGGTGTCGGCTCTCCCCATGAAAGTAACAAAAGAATCTGGCTGGGACTTGAGCCAACGTTGAACTTGAAAGAAGTCCACCGAATCGCTGTATCCATCCCTTTGCCAGCGCCATGAGATGAAGATCCTCCCACCTGGTTGCGGCTGAAGCGCCAGCGAGTTCACGGGAGGTGGTTCAGTGTTGACACAGACTGTGTGATAGCAGGACCAGTCGCTGAGGCCAGGGGCATCAGGGTCCTCCAGGATCTCCATTACCCTGAAGTGGTAACAGCCATTCCCTGGAACTTCCAGACCACAGCACGTCTCGTTCTTCCGGGTCATGGTGGTATCCCAATCTCCGCCTTCTCGGTATACCTCAATGCTGTTACTCCAGGCTGAGGCGTTCTCCCTTGGCCTCGCCCTTTCCCACCAGACCTTTATCCAGTGTCCGCTTATGGAATCTCTCACGATCATAGGGGGGCGATTGCAATAATCAGAGTCAAGGATTGACGCCCCCTCATTACCCAAAAGATCGACGGGATGAACCTCGTAGCAATAATACTCGTAGACTACCAGGGTATCGTCTCCATCGTTGGCATACTCGTCAACCCAACAGGTATCACTTGTCGAGTCGATGAGTGAGAATGGAATAGGATCCCCACAAATTCGGCGATAGATCCGATACCCATCGACCCCTGTGGAGTCCTGGGATGCGCCCCATCTCAGATAGAGGTTACCCGCACAGTCCATAGTGTCGGTCGTATCCCGCCAGACATTCAGTTCGACCTCCTCTGGCGGCGTGGCATCCCGGATAATTGAATTCGGATTTGACCAGGTACTGGCCTCAGCGCCGGTGAAAAGAGCCTGGACTTTTACGAAATACTCACCATCGGCTGGCAGAGGTATAGAAAAGCACTCCGCAGATGGATCATTCTGATAGAGGATAGTATCCACAATACCT
>Ga0315545_1002290_pt1 | contig 17442 bp, 19 predicted proteins | sample SalMarSW160210MG_FD_203096 | JGI IMG/M metagenome (GOLD analysis project Ga0315545, IMG submission 203096) | Salt marsh sediment microbial communities from the Plum Island Ecosystem LTER, Massachusetts, United States - Salt Marsh Sediment SW1602-10 ...
GCTTAACCAGGCTAAATATGCCTATCGGGTTAAAGGGGGGAAGGATGGACACCTATACTATAAAAAAAGGGCTAACGGCGGTTGGATCCTGATTGCAAACTGGTGCCTTTATGGTCTTTATGTTGTAATCCGTTATAGGAAACCATTATGGCTAAGGCCAATGTATCGGAGCTTGTTTAGCAAAATGAATTTTGTTTCTATCACCTTCAGCGACTATAGTATTGGAGCGATGGGCACAGATGGACAAATTTTGAGAGGGAGAAGGTTTCGCCTCAGCCCTCCTTTTGCTTTTGGAGAAGTTGTGATGGAGGGGTTTGGTTATTCCCCACAGAAGGCGGAAATGCTTCGATCAAAATTGAGTTTGTAATTTAGTTGTCGAAGTGAAACCTTCCAAAAAAATTTGCCAATATACAGAAGATGATTATTATGAGTGGCTGAAGGATAACTTTAAGTCTTTCTTCAATCATAGTAGCCCTGATTGGGAGTGGATAAGGGAGAGGGTCAAAGCTTTAAATTAAATTTATGAACGAAGTGAAGCAATCTATGGTATCCTACTTTAAGATTGCTCCGGCTGATTTCGTCAGCCTCGCAACTACAGGCAAGGAATCTTGTTCCTCGCAATGACATAGTGCAGTTATTTTTGCAGGATACTATAATTAACTTTGGGGGACTCTTTTCTTTGGTAAGCAACGCTAATGAAAAACACAGCTATTGCCAAAGTATTCGGTGATATTGCTGACCTCCTGGAGCTTAAGGGGGAGAACACCTTTAAGATTCGTGCTTATCAGAAGGCAGTTCGGGCCATCGAGCATTATCCCAAGGAAATAAAGATTATGATTGAGGAAGGTGAGGACTTGCGAAATATTCCTGGCGTGGGTGAGGCAATAGCTAAAAAGACCACTGAACTGGTGACCACTGGCAAGCTGGGTTATTATGAGAATCTAAAGGCTGAGTTTCCCGAGGGGATAACCAATCTCCTGGCTATCCCAGGAATCGGTCCTAAGACAGCTAACAGGCTTTCTGGTGAATTAGGTATAAGTTCAGTTGATGCATTGGAGCAGGCAGTCAAGAGTGGGCAAGTAACCAAGCTTTTCCGCCTTGGTGACAAGACCGCTGATAATATGCTTCAGCAAATTCAAGCCCTGCGCCGCAAGGACCAGCGTACCCCTATTGGTGAGGCTCTGCCCATCGTAGAGGAAATCCTCGGCGCTCTCTGCTTTGTTCCTGGGGTAAGAAATTTGACCGCTGCCGGCAGTTTGCGTCGGTTTAGGGAAACGTTGGGCGATATTGACCTTATGGGCACTGCTGATAACCCCAAGGAGGTTATAGATGCTTTTGTTGCCTTGCCTCGTGTGGGACAAGTGCTGGCTCAAGGGTCAACTAAGGCAAGCGCCATCGTTTCTGGTGGATTGCAAGTTGACTTGAGAATGGTGGAGCACGACTCCTTTGGCTCTTTGCTCCAGTATTTCACTGGTAGCAAGCAACACAATATTTCCCTGCGGGAAAGAGGGCGGAGGCAGGGTTTAAAGCTGAGCGAGTATGGAATAACTACTATAGCTACAGATAAGCTGGAAAAATTTGCCATAGAGGAGGAGTTCTATTATCGGCTTGGACTTCAATATATCCCACCAGAACTCAGGGAAGCTCAAGGCGAGGTAGAGATAGCTGAGCAAGGAGCTATACCAAAGCTGGTGGAATTAGCTGATATAAAGGGAGACCTCCACATGCATACCGATTGGAGCGACGGACATAACTCCCTCGAAGAAATGGCTCTAGCTGCCAAGGAACTAGGCTACCAGTATATAGCAATTACTGACCATTCTGGTGGACGAGGCATTGCCCATGGACTTGATGCGGAGAGGGTGAGGAAACAAATGGCTGAAATCAGGGCGCTTAATGAGTGCTTAAGTGGAATCCGTGTGTTCAGCGGCATCGAAGTTGATATTAAGGCAGACGGGAGTCTGGATTTGCCACATCAAATCCTGTCTGACTTAGACATAGTGATTGCTGCTGTGCACTCTGCCATGAATCAAAGCGAGGAAAGGATGACAAAAAGGGTATTAAGTGCTATAGAGGACCCAGATGTTGACATAATAGCTCACCCGACTTGCCGCCTCTTAGGTGAGCGTGAGCCTATAGCCATAGATTTAGAAGCTATTATTCGGGTGGCAGCTAAGAACAACAAGATTCTGGAAGTTAACGCCATGCCTCAGCGCCTTGATTTAAATGATATTCATGCCTTTCGAGCTAGAGACTTAGGGGTAAAGCTTGCTATTGAGACCGACGCTCATAGCATCACCCATCTGAGCTTTATGAGGTTTGGCATTGGCGTAGCCCGCAGAGCTTGGTGCGAACCAAAGCATATTTTAAATACTTTACCTTTGGGAGAATTGCTTTCCTTTTTAGGTAGGAATAAATGACCAAGGTTTTAGCTCTTTTTGATTTGGACGGCACATTAGCCCATGGGGGTGTTTGGGAAGGATTTCTCAAGTATTATCTCAAGCATAAAAAGAAGAGAGTTTGGATATTAGTATTTTGGGCTACGCATTCAGCCTTATGGTTATTAAGCCAGTGCAAGCTGTACAGCGGAGGGAAATGCAGGGTGAAGTGGATGGAGGATTTAAGCGGCATCTTTAAAGGGGCGAGCAGGGAAGAGGTACTAGAAATCTTTCACTGGGTCGCCGATAACTATCTATTTGAATCATTGCGCAGCGATGTCGTTGAAATTCTGCATCAACATAAACAAAGTGGGCATATAGTCGTAATTGTCTCTGCCACCTTTAGCGAGCTCCTGAAAGTTATCGGGCAAAAATTAGGTGTGTCCAACATAATTGGTACAAAGCTTGAGATGATTGAGGGTAGATATACTGGCAAAATTATCAAACCTCTTTGTTTTAGTGAAAATAAAGCCAAGTTGCTCAAGGAATTCATTGAGCGAAATGGACTGGAAATAGATAGTTCCGCAAGCTTCGCTTATGCTGATAGCATCTTCGATGTCCCCCTATTGAAGTTAGTAGGAAATCCAGTAGCAACTTATCCTGATATATATTTGCGCCATTTCGCTGAGCATAACGCCTGGCAAATATTACCTTGAGTCTTTGGTACCCGCAGAGATATAATGCAAAGGCGAGGAGATGGTTACAGTGTCCATGGGCGATGCTCAGGCAATTCAACAACTAAAGAGTGCCATCGCCGAAGGCAGGCACTGGTATGTGGCTCTACTTGAGGCTATCAAACTATGGGCCAGCACTGAGGAGGATTATAACGGGCGGCATTACAAGTACCTTATTGATAATGAGGCCTTTGACTGGTTAATTTTAGCTGAGAGGTTGTGTGAAGAGGCTGATGGGCTTATTCCTGAAAAAGAACGGAGCGACCTCCTATTCTTTGACCAAGCACCCATAGAACTAACTAAAGACGAGTTTAAAAATCTGATCGGTGCCTCTAAATACCAAGCTTATCTTAACTATCTTTATGGCATCCTCGCGGAAGAATTTCTGATTTTAGCTATAACTGAAGAAATCCGCAAGAGGCAAAGAGTCTTGGGGTTGGTTAATGACGATGGCGTGGTTGATGAGGCTTATCAACGCATTTATGGTGCTACCCAGGAGGAATTATTAAGACGTTTTAGAAAAGAGAGGCATTATCCTCAGCTCAGATCTACAAGCTTAAGCGAACTTAATGAACTTACCTATTGGTTATTTAAATATCGTGTAAAAACACGTGATAAATCCTGCGTGGCTAGCGATACCAAGAAAGCGCTGGCGAAGTTGCACGGACTATTGAAGTTAAAATCTGAATTGGCTGGCTCTTTATCCTCCCGCCCCTCGGCAGATAAGGAGTGATGTAGGGAGGGTTCCTCGCTCCCTCACTCCCTAAGTCCTAATTCCTAAGCTCTAGACAAATTCAAATTTTCAATGCTCTAAATTCAGAATGCTTTGGTCATGTTGGTTTTAATATTATCTAGGATTTCGTATTTTCACATTACCCTTACGCCCCTCGACAGATAAAGGGTGGGGTGGACAAGGGCCGCCTTCCATTTGCTCCTCGCCAGATAAAGAATAGCCTGGAAAGGCATCTTTTCTAATCCTCTCCTCTCAAGGGAGAGGAACTTTGAAGGAATTAATCTTCTCGTTCGTTGGGAGGGGCAAGTTGACATAATTCTTGGTGCAGTCTTTTAAGCTTATCTTCAAGCATATCAAGTTTTTGTTTTTCCTTTTCAATAATGTGTGGTGGCGCTTTGGTTAAAAAGGCACTGTCCCTTAACCTGGCATCGATCTGGATAACTCTAGCTTTGGTTATTTCGCTTTCTTTTGCCAGCCGCTGTTTTTCAGCCACCCTATCTACCATACCAGCCCAAGGCAAAAGCACCTCAGCTTCTTTTAACACTAAAACGAGCGCTTCCTCTTTTTCGGGCTTTCTTTCTTGGTGGCTAAGGATAGCTAAGGGCTGGACTCGAGCTAGATTCTTTATGATTTCTGTTTGGGGAATGAGCTTGGCCAGAAGTTCATCAGCGTAAATGTATGCTTCAACCCACCTGTCTGCTCTTACTTTGTGCTGGGCACGAGCATTGCGGATAGAGCGGATGATTTCTATTGTGGAATCCATCACCCGCTCCGCTTCTAAGTCGATGGCTTTATTATCAGCCACAGGATAAGGAGCGATCATTATAGAATCTGGCATCCTCATGTTGTCATTGCGAGCAGAGCGAAGCAATCTCGTCCTTAAGGTTTGCCAAAGCTCCTCCGTAATAAATGGCATAAAGGGGTGCAGAAGGCGTAGTGATTTTTCTAGGGTATTGACTAGCAAAGGTAAAGGCGAAGGCGTTGATTGATTGCGAAGCCGCATCTTAGCAATTTCAATATACCAGTCACAGAACTTTGACCAAAGAAATTCGTAAATCCGCTGAGCTGCCTCGCCGAATTGGAACTCTCCCATCAGTTGGGTGACGTCGCTAACGAGACGATTCAGTTGGCTATCAATCCAGCGATCTTCCATCCGGAGTTTACCCTGAGCGAGATTCGTCGGTCCCTTCGCTCCGCTTACAATGACATCAACTGGCAGGGCTTGTCTTTTCAGCGCTTCGGCATCCACACTCTGGAGGATAAATCTAGAGGCATTCCATATTTTATTGACGAAATTGCGGCTGGACTCTAGCTTCCCTTCGCCGAGATTTATATCATTCCCAGGCGAGCTTCCAGCGGTCAATGCAAGTCGAAGGGCATCTACACCGTATTTGGATATTGCTTCAAGTGGATTGATAACATTCCCCCGTAGCTTGCTCATTTTTTCCCCACTCTCGTCTCGAATTAATCCGTTAAGATAAACACTGCGGAAGGGTATTTTGCCAGTATCTTCCAGCCCCATCATAATCATCCTGGCAACCCAAAAGAAAATAATATCATAGCCAGTTCCCATCACTGAGGTGGGGTAGAAGTAGCTGAGATCATCAGTATCATCTGGCCAGCCCAAAGTGGAATGTGTCCATAGTGCTGAGCTAAACCAGGTATCAAGGACGTCAGGGTCTTGAACCATTTGCTCTGAACCACAATGAATACAAGCCGCAGGTTCATCTGTAGAGACAGTCAATCTACCACAGGCTTGGCAATACCACACTGGAATACGATGTCCCCACCATAGCTGTCGGCTAATACACCAATCTTTAATGTTTTCCATCCAATCGAAATATACTTTGGTGAAGCGCTCTGGAATTATAGTGATGTTATAGTCTTTAACGGCTTTAATAGCTGCTTCAGCTAAGGGTTGTGTGCGAATAAACCATTGAAGGCTAATAGCAGGCTCAATCATCGTTTGGCAGCGGTTACAATGTCCCACAGAATGAAGATATGGTTCGATTTTCTCCAGTAAATCTCTATCTCTCAGGTCAGCTAACACCTTGTCTCGACAGGCAAATCTTTCTAATCTCTGATATGGCCCGGTATTTTCATTCATAGTAGCATCGGGATTCATAATATTTACCAGTGGCAGATTATGACGCTCTGCTACCTCGAAATCCGTGGGGTCATGAGCAGGAGTTATCTTTAATGCTCCAGTACCAAAGGAGACATCAACGGCCTCATCAGCAATTATGGAGATTTTCTTGTTTATAATGGGGAGGATTACCTGTTTACCCACCAAATTCTTATAGCGTGGATCTTGTGGATTTACCGCTACAGCAGTATCACCAAAAAAGGTTTCCGGACGGGTAGTAGCTACAGTGACAAAGCCCTCTTCATCAACCAAGGGATAGCGGATGTAGTAAAGGCTTCCCGCAACATCCTTATGTTCAACTTCAAGATCAGAAAGGGCAGTTTGGCAGCGTGGACACCAGTTTATTATGCGTTCCCCCCGATAGATTAGTCCTTTGTTATATAAGCGGACGAAGGCAGTGCGAACTGCTCTACTCGGACCTACATCTAAAGTAAACTTTTCCCGTGTCCAATCGCAGGAAGCTCCTAACACCTGGTGCTGCTGGTTGATTACTCCTCGACTTTTCTTTACCCACTCCCAAGTCGCATTCAGGAATTCCTCTCTACCTATGTCATTTTTGCTTAATCCTCGTTTAGCCAGCCCTTGTTCCACGACCACCTGTGTGGCAATTCCAGCATGGTCAGTTCCAGGCAGCCATAAGGTAGGTTCACCTTTCATTCGATGCCACCTGGTCATAATGTCCTCTAACGTAGTTGTTAGCGCATGCCCTAAATGTAGCTCGCCAGTGACATTAGGCGGTGGCATGATAATAACGAAGGGTTTCTTGTTAAGGTCTATTTTAGGAGTAAAGTAGCCTTGCTCAAGCCAGAACTTGTACCATTTCTTCTCTATCTGACCTGGCTCATAGGCTTTAGGTATTTCAGACATTCCTAATGCCTCTCCATGTTAGGGTTTCGGGATTCCCAGGTCTTGGCAAATCTTCTTTGCCAAAAAGTCGTTGACTTTTCGATGGCGAGGCACGGTAGAGGTTCTGTTATTAGCTGGATTATAAAATACACTGTGCTTGCTACCTTCCCGAAGTGGTTGGCATCCCTGGGCATAAAGATGCCGCAGCAAGTCCCTTCGTTTCATTTAGTGTGCTCACATCTCTATTATGATGGGCTCTTTGGTGACCAAGGTGTCTGTTTGGCTTTTCCTTACTAAGTCTCTATTGGCTTCGATAATCAAGCACAGAGCTTCCTTAAGGTTTTCCCTCACCTCCTTCAAAGTTTTCCCCTGCGTGTTTACGCCTGGAAGCTCCTCCACATAACCGATATACCACTTGCCCTTTTTCTCAATAACGCTGGTGAATTCCCGTTGCATTTCCTCTCCTTATTTCAAACTATTTTAAGGCGGTAGCGTTTCATTGGTTCGATGACTTCAAAGATAACCTTATCGCCTACTTTTATGGTTGGATGTTGCCTATACCACTTTACTAGATTTGGCTGGATGTACTTTCCTCCATCTGGATCACCAACTTGAGTATCCGCTCGGCCTGAGGTGACATAAGTTTCAATTTCGCCGATATCTGTTTCTAGTTTAAACGGAACTTTAAAACCTGGGAAGAACCGTCGACCACCCCTGGGGATATCAAAGAGGTGAAATTTTAGGAATGTAGGATTTCTCACAGCGATTTCTAGTTGCTTGGGCGGATGTGGACCAGATTTGCCTCCTTCTGGGGGCGGAGGAATAACACGGTACAATGGCTCGAACAGATGCGCATGCACGCCTAAACCGACGCCTTCTCTCGCAAAAGTTTGCAACTCGACTACCTTGATTTGGGAATGGGCAAGTGCACTGATGGCTTCATCTAATTGCTCTGTATGCTTTTCTATAATGATTGTTACCACTGGTAGCCTTGAGACGAGATCTGCAAGGAATTTATAGGTTTCGGTTGTCCCGATTGCCTTCTTTAACTCAAGTCTACGAAACTCGTCGCTATCTATTTCGTTATACAGAGCATCAGCTATCTCTTTCTGGGTCGAAGTATTTCTTATGCCGCTAATGAACTTGCTGATTTGGGGAACTATGTGCTCATATAAAGGATGAGACGACAACTCTGCTTCAACAATGTGCCAGTGCGGTTGCTCTCCAGGAACAATAACATATCCATCAGGTATGGAGCCGATTCCTGCCCTTGTTCGCAGTTTGTGTTTTTCGAGATAAATAGACTGGTTACCGAAAATATCCTTGGAATGCTCCTTGACCACCTGCTCAAACTCATCTTCACTTGCGGGTGTCCATTCCTCATACTTCACGCCATCTATTAGCAGCATACTAGCCTCTACTCCCCGCCTCTATTTGCTTGATGTTGAGCTCAGGCATAGGATAATGCCTTAAATTATCAGTGATAAGTATCAGATTATTGGAAATAGTTACGGCGGCGATTATAACATCGGAAAGAGAAAAGGTAATCCCCTTCCCAGCATATTCCCTTTTATATTCCCCTGCTAGTCCAGCTAAGTTTCTGGTCACCTCATAATACTCAAGGCTGTCTAAGAATCTCTTGGTAACCTGTCTCTCATTCTCCCTCATTCCAGCATAAATTTCAGTGATATTGATTGCGCAGCAGCCAACTACTGAGCCCTCAGAGGCTATCTCGGCTAAAAAGTCAACTGTTTCCTTTCTCCCGCGGAGACAATCAATGATTACCGTGGTGTCTAATAGATAATTAGCCACAATTCACCGTGAAAATTCCCTAAATCTTCTATTTTCCATCTCCCGCTGGTCTCTCACCCATTGGTAAGCTCCCTTTTCCTTGAACTCAGGATGATTCTCATCTTTCCAAGAACCTGCTGCCTCCCGCAATGCTTCAAGGAACTGGATTTTTTTTAATTCCTTTCTTGTTGCTTCCACCACAAACTTGCTTCTTCCCCTTTTGCCTACCAGTTTATCTATCGCTTGGAGAAGGTCTTCGGGGAAAATTAAATGTGCTTTATTTTTAGTAACCATATTGACCCTAAAATTAGACTTTATTTAGTTCCATAATTAGTGTAACATAATGATGAATCTTGTCAAGGAAGGCTTAACGCCCACTCAGGAGTTCTGCTACTTTATCTAAAATCTTGTCAGCTACTTCTCGTTTAGGAAGTAAAGGCAAGCTATCAACCTTGCCCTCTGGATCAATTATCGCTACCCGGTCGTCGTCAACACCAAAGCCACTGTCGGCAGCTGTGATGTCATTAGCCACAATAAGGTCAAGCTCCTTTTGCTGTAGCTTTTGCCTGGCGTTTTCCACCAGGTTGCTGCTTTCGGCAGCAAAGCCTACTTTGATGAAATCTCCCTTGACACTGGCTAGAATGTCCGGAGTGAGCTCTAGCTCTAATGTTAACCCAGCACCTCTCTTTTTTATCTTATCTGTGGCTGTGCTCGCCGGGCGATAGTCAGCTACGGCTGCTGCCATAATTAGAGCATCGGCTTGAGAAACCACGTTTGTCACTGCTTCGTACATCTCCTGGGCAGTATTGACATTTACTATATCAACTCCCATAGGTTCAATAAGCGAGGTAGGTGCTGTTATCAATGACACTCTAGCTCCTCTATCACGGGCTGCCTCAGCTAGAGCATAGCCCATCTTGCCTGATGAGCGGTTGCTGATGTAGCGAACCGGGTCAACAGGCTCCCGGGTACCGCCTGCAGTAACCACGATATATTTGCCAGCCAGGTCACCGTCTTTCCCCAATATCTGGCAGATGGCACCTATAACATCATTGATATCGGCAAGTCGTCCTAAACCTTCTCTGCCTGAGGCCAATCTGCCCCAAGCTGGTCCAACAATGGTAAAGTTACGTGCTTTGAGCTTGGATAAGTTATCCTGAGTTGTGGGATTATCATACATATTGGCCTCCATGGCTGGCGCTATAAGCACCGGTGCCTTGGTGGCAAGAACTGTGCAGCATAGCATATCATCGGCAATGCCAGCAGCTAGCTTAGCAATAACATTAGCCGTGATTGGAGCAATAATCACTATATCAGCAGCTTCAGCTAGATGCACATGCTCAATGCTAAATTCAGAAGTCAAGTCAAACATTTCAGTGACCACGCGTCTTCCCGTGATAGCCTGAAAGGTCAATGGAGTTACAAATTCAGTAGCTGCTTCAGTCATAATTACACTGACTATTGCCCCCGCCTGGGTTAACTGACTGGCAATTTCTACTGCTTTATAGGCAGCAATGCTTCCTGTTACTCCTAGAACGATAGTTTTGTTGCTCAGCATCACTTTCCTCTATTCATTTCATAAATAAGACGCAATCCAATTAAGGTTAAATCGGGATTTATTGCGTCTATCTCTGGTATCTCCTTAGCTATAGAATTAGCTTCTCCACCAGTGACTACCACTTTCGCCTTGCTTCCCAATTCCTGCTCTATTCGCTGAATCATACCCTGAATGAGCCCGATGTAACCAAATATTATACCTGATTGCATAGCAGAGACAGTATTTCTGCCAATGACTTGTGCAGGCCGGATTAACTCTATTCGGGGCAGCATGGCAGTGCGAGTGAATAATGCTTCACCAGCTATGCTAATTCCTGGAGCGATAGCTCCTCCAAGATAATCGCCCTCTTGGGAAACAACATCGAAGGTAGTGGCCGTGCCAAGGTCAATTATAATTACTGGCTTTCCATAGAGATTTTGAGCAGCAACAGCGTTGACCACGCGGTCAGGGCCAACTTCCCGAGGGTTGTCCAAACGGATGCGCATGCCTGTTTTAACGCCAGATTCAACTACCAAAGGGCGGATACCTAAATAAATTCCACACATCTCCTGAAAGGTGTGCACTAATGGTGGGACAACGCTGCATAATGATACTCCTGTGATCTCTAAATGTGGCAACTTCTGGTGTTCCAGGAGATTGAGCAATAAAATGCCATATTCATCTGCCATACAGTGGATTTCACTGGCTACTTGCCAAGCAACCTTTAGTCTATCATTGTCAAATATACCTAAATTGATGCTGGTGTTCCCAATATCAATAGCTAGTAACATGATGATTAAACCACCCCTTGGTTAGTTCTTGAGCTATGTCTAACCCTGTTGCTTCAGATTCCTTTATGGAACTTCCTGGCAAGCTCGTCATTTTACTAGGATATGAATGAGTATAGCATCACGGCCTAATTTCTACCATTATTGGGAAATACGGTTTGCCCACCCGCTCCTCGTGATAAGTTTTATGTTTGTGTTATAGCCAAATTTGAGGTATACCAATATCAGCGATGCTAAGCTTGCCTGTCATCTTAGAACCAGGAAAGTTAAATAAGCTCGTTAGGGGTGACAATTTCTATCGTCCCCCCCTGCAAGATTTTTAATTCCCTGGTCATTGCTTGCCAATGTGTACCTTGCCAGTAAATACGATGGCATACGGGGCATTCCATATATTGATTTTGAGTTTTAAACACATAGGGAGGAACCAAATTTCGCAGCTCCTCTTTGTCTCGAGGTATTAGCCGGTGGTTGCATTCAAGACAAAGAGAAAAGGGGCTGAAAAAGTAGCTTAAATGCAGGTTCACTGCTGTTTCCTGTAATTGCGCTTTAGGGTGATCCTGCGTGATAAGCATAGCTTCTAACTTGCCACTTGTAATTACACGTCTCTTCATAAGCTGAGTATCTCTAGTCAAAATCACTCTATTCTCGTGAAGGGCGGTTTTAATCATTTCGCTGTCATTTTTTTGCTTAAAAAGTAAGGTATCATAGCCCATCATCCTAAGCCATCTGGCCAGCTTACCAACATTGTTATCTACGATAAACTTAATTTCCATGACTGAACTCAAGCAGAATCAAAATAAGGAAGGCGAACCAGTTAGCCGATTTTTAAAGCCAGCGCTGGCGGCGAAGATAAAGAAATATACCTGCACCGATAATTGCCATAATTGCAAGCAAGATACCGAAGGACAAAAGGCTGCCAGATTCTATTCCGCCAGGCAATGGAACATTCATCCCAAAAACGCCAGCTACCAATGTAGCTGGTGCCATAATTACCATGACAATAGTCAGTACTCGCATTATCTCTTGGATTCGATTCGAGGTTAACCAATTACTAGTTTCAGCGAGCCCATCCACAACCTCCTTACTGTCTTCAAGTCCGTCCCAAATCTTACGAATATGGTCAGCGATGTCGCCGAAATAAATTTCCGGTTCTTCCTTAAAGAAAGGATATTCTTTTTTCTCTAGCGTCTCAATTACCGCAACCTGAGGGTGAATGACGCGGCGGAAGGAAATAAGATCCCGCCGAATGAAGGAAATCTGGCTGACGGTTTCAGGAACAGTCTTAGTGAAAATAGCATCTTCGATATCATCAATGTTTTCTGTGATTTTGCTAAGGATAGGAAAACAATAGTTAACTAACCTATCGAGGATGTGATAAAGGAGGAATCCCGAGCCCCGCCCCAGGTATTTTCCCTTGCTTTCCTCGTGAACCTGACATTCTCGGAAAAATTTAGCCAGTGGCTTGAGGTCAGCGGAACAATGCACGGTGACAAGATAATTCTCCCCAATGAAAATATCCACCTCACTGGGCTTTGTTATGCGATTTTCCTTATCATATACAGGAAAATGAAGGACTATAAACAAGTGGTCTTCGTATTCGTCAATTTTTGGACGTTGTATACGGCTAAGAATGTCGTCTAAATTGAGAGGATGAAAATGGAACCTCTGGTCTAGAAATCTAACCTCGTTAACGGAAGGCTTTTCAATATATATCCAGGTTAACTTGCCTTGAGTGATTGAATTTATATTTAGCTCTTTCTGCTCAATAGCTGACATAGTACTCATCAACAGGAAGATTTTTCACATTTTATCACTAAACTTAATAATTAAACTAGCCAGGCTATGGAGGTTGCCTGGCAACATCGTCGGTAAATTCTGAGCAGCCCCAAACTCGCTATCGCTAACCCTGAATGTGGAAAAGTCATCGCAGAGTATCTCCAATCTTTGTATGTTGCTGTGTCCAATAGCTCATTTAGTTTCTCTGCCATGCTTAAACGTTGACAGCCTAAAAAGCAAGCGCTTAGGTTAGTTACGCTGGGTAGACTGCTTGCTCTGCTGTTCTCCTCCAGGCTGATTAGCTTCCGAACCAGAAACTGGGCTCTTTCTACACTGAGGGTATTTTCGCCTCTGCCAGCGATGTTCACGCCACAGGCTGAATCTGCTCTATGGCGTGAGCTCAGGATAACCCCGTCCCATTTGGCCCCATTAGGATATTGCCACTCGCTGGCTGTTACGTCAACAGCAAACCATATTTAACTCTGCTCTTCCTGTTCCCTCAGCAGGTCATTGAATACTTCAGCATGATATAATTCGTGGTCTCTTATTCTTTGGAGAAGCTCTTTGAGGTCGGGCTCTTCAATCTCCTTAGCCGCACGGTCATATTCAGCTGCTACCTGCTGCTCAATCTTGATATCAGCACGAAGCATATCAGCCGTTTTTGTAGATTGGTCAAGCTCGGTATGCTCAATCCCCGGAGTGCCTTTTTTGTCAACCAACTTCTCAGACAACCATCCAAGATGCTGCATCTCATTTATAGCCTGATCCTCCATTTGCTTCTTGACATCTTTATTTGATGTCATATAAGAGTGGAGCAGGTACTGGAGAATCACGGTGTATTCGTGTTTAATGCCTCGGTTGAGAACTTGGGCAATCCTATCCTGCCGAGAGCCTCTTAAATCCTTGGCGCTTTCCTTCTGAGCCTTATTCACGAAATGTTCGAAGTCACCTCGGTGTGACTTCTCGTCAGAGAGAATTCGCTGCAGCAGCCGGTTGATCTTGGGGTTGCTGATAGCTTTGATGTGCTCCTCATACAAGACGATGGCATCTTTCTCTTGAGACACATCATTCATCATCCAGTCGGAAATTGACTCGCCGCTCAGGCGCATGTCACCCCTCTTTAAGCTGGGTATACCTCCTAGCTCGACTATGGTCTCAGCCAGCCAGTCCAAGTGGCGCATTTCCTCCCTGGCGATTGCCTCAATCTCACAAGCCATCTTGCCTTCACCCATAGCATAGGCGTGAGTCAAATACTGAATGATGGCAGCATGCTCACCCTCAAGGTCCTGATTTAGTAAAGCAACAATTTTATCTTTGTCCATTAATCTCTCCCAATTCATTCGTTTTCTAATCGCACCTGCCCGTCGGGAGGTGCAATTGCCTTCCCTTTGCCAGCAAATTGCCGGTCTTATGTAAGAGTAAGACACTTCGCTGTTGAATGAGGTCTCACCTAAGGCGTTATTTTATCAGCTCGGTTCCCTTTTCGCTCAGCTCGTATTTCTCACCTTTTTGATTAGCTAATCCAGCTTGGGTAAGTTCGCGGAGCCCGCTCCTCACTCTAAATAGGGGCAGGCCAGCCTTCTTGGCAATTTCTTCGGGAGTTCCCAGACCCGATTCTAGTGCACGAAGCATTTTAGTGCCCGACTCTGTAGGTTTTCCATCAGGGCTAACGCATGCCATATTGGCCTCCTTTAATGGTTTGCTTAGAGCTTTTTCTTGCACAGGTACCAATCAGTGCATTCGTACCCTTGCTTGAGCCTCTCTTCCGCCATCTCCTGTGTGTTTGGTGGCGGCACCACTACCATATCACCCGGTCTCCAGTTAGCTGGAGTAGCCACCGCATTTTTGTCCGTCGTTTGCAGCGCGTCTACTATCCTTAGTATTTCATCCATATTGCGGCCAGTGGTCAGCGGGTAATAGAGTATTGTCCTGATAATCTGGTTGGGGTCTATTATGAACACGCACCTGACAGTCTCGGTCTTGCTCTGACCGGGGTGAATCATACCGTAGGCCAGAGAGACCTCCTTGCTCAGATCAGCGACAATAGGGAAGGGTATCTTTACCCCGGTTTTCTCCTCTACGTTGCGCACCCAGGCGATATGAGAAGAGGTGCTGTCAACACTCAGCCCAAGAAGCTCTACACCACGTTTTTGCAATTCGGGAAAGATTTCAGCGAAAGCTATGAACTCAGTGGTGCATACCGGGGTGAAATCCGCCGGGTGGGAAAACAGAATCAGCCAGGTTCCCTTAAAATCCTCCAGCTTGAGCATTCCATGAGTGGTTACTGCTTCAAAAGCTGGTGCTGGTTCACCTATCCTCGGCATACGATTTATTTGTTCCGTTACTTCTTCCATGTTATACCTCCTCTGTTTTTTACTTCTCCTATACTATGAACTTACTTGCCTAGTCTACATATTAACCTCCATTCCATTAGACTTCTATACAGTTTTCCCACAAACCATGTATGTTGCAATAGGCGAGGGCACAGAAGGATTTAAATTGCTCTAGCGGCACCTGAAACCTCACGTTGGGATTGACATAAGAGGGCGCAAAGGCAGAACGCCCCAGGTTCACTACCTGCCCATCTTTTTTTACTCCATAAAGCTCTATCCAGGCAATATGATGTTCTACGGTATTGGGATGAGTCACTTCTTTTCCAACTACTACATGGACAATGTCTGCGCCTGCCTCACCCCTCCCCTTGCCAACCTCGATTGTCGGGACATGTTTTTCCTTCCCCTCAGCCTCTTTGCTTTTTAGGATGTCTCCAAATTTCATTTTCTTACCTCCTTAGTTAAGATTACTTAGTCCTTTTTCTTTGCTTCCCTCACACGCTGAGCCACCAGCCTGGGATCGTAATGGTCGGGACCTCCACACTCAGGAATATAGCAGGTAGCATTTATAAAGGTACATTTGACATGGCAACTGGGGCATATGTCTGGCGGTGTCTCAGCCTTAAAAACATAGTTACATTCACTGCACATCCAGTAATTCACATCTTTCTCCTTTCTAAGAATCATTTCTTCTAGGCTCCTTGCTTCTTAGAATATCTTCTACCTTCGTTCCAGTTATACGGATTGCAGCCCTATCAAGTTTCTTGGAGTTGGTTTTATCAGCCGTTGCCCGGAATAAAGTTAGATGCTAGACTTAGTTCCAGCAGGCCTGATCATTAGTATTGGTACATGGGAAGACCGTAATAACTTGTCAGCCACGCTGCCAAATACCCAGCGACTTATGCCAGAGCGACCGTGCGTGGCAATGGCGATAATGTCCACTGCGTTCTTTTTAGCGAATTCCATAATGGTTTCGGCAGCTCTGCCTACTAATACTTCTGAGCTGACATTAAGTCCCTCCGAGCTAAGCTGAGATTGTACTTTCGCAACATATCCTTCTGCTGCTTTCACGCTGGCATTTTGCAATGGAGTAAAGTCGATGCTTCCTGCTACCAAGCTAGAAGGAGGCTCTACAACCTCTAAGAGTACCACCTCCCCTATATTACACCCTTTGGCTATTTCTTGCGCATGAGGTAAGACACATTCTGCTAGCTCTGACCCATCAAGGGGAATAAGTACCCTTTGATACATTTCACTACCTCCTTTCTGCTTTTCTTCTTTCCTCTTCTATTAGACATTTACTTAGTTCACATATTACCAACCTCCTCACTTCTGAGATTCTCTTATTTTTTCAGCGATTGCTTTTCCGAATTCCTGGCATTGCTCTAAGCCGCGCTGACTCGGTCGGCGCAGCATTTTCAACCCCGGCTCTATTACATTCATTCCGAAGATGTGCTTCATGGTATCGGTCATCATCTGGACGGATTCGCCGCTCCATCCATAGGAGCCAAAAGCTGCTCCGGCCTTTCCCTTCAAATCTGCCTTCTCCATTTGGAAAAGAAATGTCTTCATTGGACCTATAAGGTCATGATGATACGTTGGAGCGCCAAGAATCACGGCATCCGCATCTGCAAGATCGTCTACCTTTGCATTTACGGTTCTTTTCGAGAGAACATCGACTCCTGCTTCTTTTATCCCCTTCTCAACCGCCTTCGCCATCATCCCCGTATTACCACTTCTGGTTTCATAAATTATTATTGCTTTAGACATTTTTGCTTCCTCCTTCCAGCAAAATACTATCAAGCAAAGCCATGCGCTCTGTGCTTTTCTGCAATTGTGTTAGCCAGGTTATCCAGAGCCTTGAAATCCGCTTCTTTGGGGAATCCTTTGCTGATTACAGGGTCTAGCACCTCCACTTTTAGGTTTGGAATCATCCCACTGAGCTGTTCCACAGCCTTGCTGCCCCAGCCATAGGAGCCAATAATAGAGACAAACTGGAGGTTAGGCTTTAGGGCGTTGGCCAGGAGTGCAGCATAAGCAACATTGGGATGTGGACCAAGCAAAACAGTAGACGTGCCAATGACCAAAGTGGCTGCATCCACCAATGCCATCGCCAGTTTCCCGATATCGGTTACGGCAAGTTCAAACTGTTTCACCGTCACGCCTCTCTCGGCTAAAGCTCCAACAAGGTATTCCACCATCCTTTGAGTACTGCCATGCATTGAGATATAGGGCAGTACCACGATGTTTTTTGGTTCGTCGAATGTCCAGCTATGATAGGCTTTCAGGATAAACTCAGGCTTATCGTGCAGGGGGCCGTGGCTGGGAGCAATAATGTCAATTTGGTAACCTTTTAATTTCTCCAGGTTCTTTTGGATAT
>Ga0315545_1002292_pt1 | contig 17437 bp, 11 predicted proteins | sample SalMarSW160210MG_FD_203096 | JGI IMG/M metagenome (GOLD analysis project Ga0315545, IMG submission 203096) | Salt marsh sediment microbial communities from the Plum Island Ecosystem LTER, Massachusetts, United States - Salt Marsh Sediment SW1602-10 ...
CTTGTACTTGATCATCTCCTTCTTCCGGTCGAGGATGTACAGGTAGCCATCCTCATCCAGCCAGCCGATGTCGCCGGTGAGCAGCCAGCCGTCCTCGCTCAGGCACTCGCTGGTCTCCTCCGGACGCTTCCAGTACCCCTTCATCACCTGCGGGCCCTGCACCGCCACCTCGCCCACCTCGCCGGCGGGCAGTTCCTCGCCGGTGTCCAGGCTCACGATCTTCTCGAAGGTGTCGGCCAGCGGCAGGCCGCACGACTCCAGCTTGATTCGGTCCAGCGGGTGGGTGTTGGTGCTGGGGCTGGTCTCAGTCAGCCCGTAGCCCTGCAATACCAGGCAGCCGTATATCGATTTCACCCGCTCCGCCACCTCCGGAGGCAGCGGCGCCGCCCCGGAGTGGACCAGCCGCAGGGCAGACGTATCGAAGCGGGAGGGGTTCGGCACGTTGGCCATAGCCAGCACCGCCGGCGGCGCCAGGTAGAGGTTCGTCATACCGTACTTGCCCACCAGCTGCAGCATCTGCTCCACGTCGAACCGCATCATGACCACGCCGGTGATGCCCAGGGCAACCCCGACGCTCAAGAGCACCGTCATCCCGTAGATGTGGAAGAAGGGCAACACGCACAGGCCGACGGCGTCCGACGTTAGCTGCTCAGTAGCCAGCCCCTGCTTGACGTTGGAGGCGATATTGTAGTGGGTCAGCATCACGCCCTTGGGAAGGCCCGTCGTGCCGCTGGAGTAGGGCAACACAGCGATGTCCTCGCGGGCGTTGATCTCCACCGGCCGGTACTCCTCCGAGACGTCTCCCACCAGGCTCGGCAGCCCCTCGATGGGCCAGACGTGGCGCAAGCGGGGCAGATTCTTGCGGGCCGTCTCCACCGGCTCAGCCATCGGGCTGAAGACGAACAGGGCGACGGCCTCGGCGTCGTCCAACTGGTGCTCGATCTCACGCTCCCGGTAGAGCGGGTTGAGCGTGGTGACCGTGGCGCCAGCCAGGAGGATGCCGTAGAAGACGGAGGCGTAGTCGACGTGGTTAGGTGAGAAGATGCCCACCTTGTCGCCCTTCTCGATGCCGTGATCCTGCAGGAAACGCGCCACCTTGCGGGCGTAGCTCCAGAGGTCGCGGTAGGTGCGCGTCGTCCCATCGGCGCCGATCAGGGCTGGCTTGTCGCCGAAGCGCTCCGCCGACCGGCGCAGCAGCTCTGGGAGAGGGATCTCCTCGTAGGGGGCCTGGCTGGGCCAGTATCCGGAGACAATCATAAAGCGCCCTCCTCTAGACTCAGTTGAGCAGATGTTGGCGAGCCCGCAGGGTCAGGCCCTGCACGTAGACCTCCATGATCTGATGGTCATTGCGCCACCATTCTACTGTCAGGGGCAAGGGCTGACAAGGTGGCGAGGCTGCCTCCGGTCGTTCGAATCCTCCATCGCCTACCAGGCTTGTTGAGCCGATCGCATCGCCGGGCCTAGCGGCTCGGCTTTTTCGTCCGCCCTCGCGCCCTCGAGCTCCCTGGTGGACCCGTCGACATGGTGGGTGCCTTGCCGCTCGGTTGCCGCGCCTCTCGAAAGACGATGGGCAGGGTGTGCCGGTCCTGGAAGAGGACGAAAACCGCCAGCAGCAGGTAGACTCCGCCATAGCCGTAGCGCACCGCCGGATCGGTGAAGAAGAGTTGGGTGCCGAACAGCCCCAAGAGAAGCAGCGCCTCCCGGGACGAGATGCTCAGGCTGGCAAAGATGGCCACAGCGAACGCCGACTGAGCGGCGGTCAGGAAGACCTCCTCCACCTGGCGCGAGTCCATCGGCAGCGGCCCGATGTCGGTGCCCGAAATGCTGTAGGCCACCGGCAGACTGCCGATGAGGAGCGTCCACTGGTTCACCTTGGAGGAGATGAGCATGACCATGGCGGCAAGGGCCCGCCCCCGAGAGGCCAGGATGGCGGCTACCGTGAGCTCGGGGGCCTCCGAAGCCAGCGGGGCAAACCACTGGATGAGGACGAACTCACTGATGCCCAACTCCTCGCCTATGTCCTTCAGCCCTTCGACGAACGGCTCGGCGGCGGAGAAGATGGCCAGCGCGGAATACAGGAAGAGGAGGGTCACCGTGCCTCGGCGCCATCTCCTGGGCAAAGCGCCGAGGGTGGAGGCAGGCCCGACCAGCTCCGGCTCGCGCGCAGGCGCCCGCGAAACCAGGTAGATGTAGCTTCCGAAAAGGCTGAAGAGAACGGCCGAGTCGATCAGAGATATGTTGCCCTTGACGGGGATGACGAAGTTATAGAGGGTGGCTGCCCCCAGGAAGATCAGGCCCAGAGAGGTGTCGTGGCCGCTAACGCCCAGGGTGCCTTTCCTCGTGACCAGCCAGTAGAGGAAGAACACCATCGGCCAGCCCACGCCCACCAGAAGACGATTGGCCCCGGTCATGTTGGCCGTAGCAAGCGCGGCATTATCCGCGTTGCCGGGCGCCGTCCAGGCTAGGTAGAGGTCCACCGCATACTCAGGCAGGACGGCGATCAGGGCGATGACCGCCAGGGCCAGGCCCTGCGAGATGTCCTTCTCGGCCGTCTCCGACGCCCAGGTGATCACGAAGGCGGCGGCTACAATGGAGCTGCCGAAGATCAGCACCGTCGGCACGCTTGCCATCTCTGGAATGACCCCCGTGACCAGGAGAAGGCGGAGGATGGGCGCGGGAGCGCAAGCAGCCATGCACCCGCCCAGCAGCAGCCAGTTCCTGAAGGAGGCGGTCTCCTTCACTGGGCGGTCTTCTTGTCCGGATGGAGAAGGCATGGACAGGCGCAGCCCTTACCGAGGAGCCATTGCGGGCGTACCGAGGGTAGCAACGGAGGGCAGGCGTTCTGAAGACGATCCCATGCAACCACCTGGCGGCTGATTCTCGAGCATGAGTCTATTCGGGGGCCAGTATAGCATGCCCGTGGTCTATCGTTGAATAGGGTTCTAAATTGACTCTCCCTATTGCCTGCGCTACACTTTCGCCGCAGGTTTTCCCTCTGCCTGAGGCGAACGTAGCACACGAATCCTGGCAGGAGGGTGGTGTGTCCAGCAGAAGCAAGAAGGAATGGAAGGATAGTACCCTGGCTCGCATCCTTGAGCGCCGGCCGGAGCGAGATGACCCCTTCGAGACCAGCTCCGGCCAGGAGGTGGGCACCCTCTATACGGCGGAAGACCTCGACGACTGGGACTACCAGGAGAAGCTGAGCTACCCCGGCGAGTTCCCCTTCACCCGCGGCGTCCAGCCCAACATGTATCGCGGTCGCTTCTGGACGATGCGCCAGTACGCCGGCTTCGGTGCCGCCGAGGAGACGAACCGCCGTTACCATTACCTCCTCTCCCAGGGCCAGACCGGCCTCTCGGTGGCCTTCGACCTGCCCACCCAGATCGGCTACGACTCCGACGATCCCCAGGCCCGGGCCGAGGTGGGCAAGGTGGGGGTAGCCATCTCCAGCCTGGCCGACATGGAGCTCCTCTTCCGGGAGATCCCCCTGGAGAAGGTGACCACCTCCATGACCATCAATGCCACCGCCGCCATCCTCCTGGCTATGTATGTGGCGATGGCCAAGAGGCAAGGGGCCGACCTGAGCAAGATCGGCGGTACCATCCAGAACGATATCCTCAAGGAGTACATCGCCCGCGGCACCTACATCTTCCCGCCCCGTCCTTCGATGCGTCTCATCACCGATACCTTCGCCTGGTGCAAGGACAATCTCCCCTCCTGGAACACCATCAGCGTCAGCGGCTACCACATGCGGGAGGCAGGGTCTACCGCCGTGCAGGAGGTGGCCTTCACCCTGGCCGACGCCATCGCCTATATCCGGGCTGCCCTGGACGCTGGCCTGGCCATCGACAGCTTCGCCCCTCGCGTCTCCTTCTTCTTCGCTGCCTACACCAACCTGCTGGAGGAGGTGGCCAAGTTCCGCGCTGCCCGCCGTCTCTACGCCAGGATCATGCGCGACCGTTTCGAGGCCAGGGACCCCCGCTCCATGATGCTGCGCTTCCACACCCAGACCGGCGGCGCCACCCTCACCGCCCAGCAGCCGGAGAATAACATCGTCCGCACTGCCCTTCAGGCCCTGGCGGCCGTCCTCGGCGGCACCCAATCGCTGCACACCAACTCCATGGACGAGGCCCTTTGCCTGCCCAGCGAGAAGGCTGTGCAGATCGCCTTGCGCACTCAGCAGCTCATCGCCTACGAGAGCGGCACCGCCGACGTGGTCGACCCCCTGGGTGGCTCCTACTACCTGGAGGAGCTCACCGACCGCATCGAAGAGGAGGCCCAGCGCTACCTCGACCGCATCGATGATATCGGCGGCGCTCTGGCGGCCATCGAGCAGGGCTTTCCCCAGCGGGAGATACAGGAGAACTCCTACCGCCTGCAGAAGCAGATCGAAGCCAGCCGCCGCACGGTGGTCGGGCTCAACAAGTTCCAGACGGAGGAGCCGCCCCTGGAGGGCAGGTTCCGGCTGGACCCGGCGGTGGCCGAGCGCCAGTTCGAGCGCCTGAAGCAGGTGCGGGCCAGCCGCGACGAGGCGAAGGCGCAGCAGCTATTGGCCCGGCTGGAGGAGGTGGCCGCCAGCGATCAGAACACCATGCCCATCTTCATCGAGTGTGTGGAGAACTACCTGACCCTGGGCGAGATCTGTGGCGTGCTCCGCCGCGTCTTCGGCGAGCAAAAGGAGTTCATGGTCATCTAGGGCAAGGAGGGAATTCAGCGTGATCCGGAAGATCCACCACGTGGCTATCGCTGTCAAAGACCTGGACGAGGCCCTGCGCTTCTATCGTGACACCCTGGGCCTGTCTGTCCACGAGCAAGCGACGCAGGAGGACCAGGGCCTGAAGGCTGCCGTACTGACCATCGGCGAGAGCGAGATCGAGCTCTTGGAGCCCCTCGGCCCGGACACTCCCGTGGGGCGCTTCATCGAGCGGCGGGGCGAGGGCCTGCACCACATCTGCTTGCAGACCGACGACATCGACAAGGACCTGGCCGACCTTAAAGCCAAGGGCGTTGAGCTCATCGACCAGGAGCCGCGGCAGGGTCTGGTGGGGCGCATCTGCTTCCTTCACCCCCGCTCCACCAAGGGCGTCCTGCTGGAGCTGGCCCAGCCGTTGGACTGAGACCCTGGCACGGTTGAGTCGCCCGGCAGCTATTCGGCAAGTAGTGAGCGCGGAGGAGGACCAATGATCGAGATCTCCAAGACCATCAGCACCACGGCGCCCCCGCCTAAGGTCATGGAATTTTTCATGCGTTTCGACGAGCACTACGTCGAAATGTGGCCGGAGGCCCACAAGGAGTACCAGCGCACATCTGAAGGGCTGCCCGCGGTGGGTGCCACCTTCCGCTTCGTGCAGGAGGTCAAGGGGCGCCGGAGTGCCGTCAAGGGTGTCATCACCAAGATGGAGCCAGCCGGCTTCGAGTGGCGGATGAAGCCCGTGGCCCTCATGGGCGGCGGCTATCGCTTCCGGCCGCTGGCGGACGGCGGCACCGAGATCACCCAGATAGTATTCTACGGCCCGACCTGGCCCGTCATCGGCGCAGTCGTGACCTGGATCATGGAGAGGCTTATCATGTCGCGGGGCACGCTGGAGGAGTTCGTGGAGGAGGAGACGGCCAAGCTCAAGCAGGCGCTGGAGGCAGGCGGGTAAGGCAACGAGCTGTCGAACGAGGTAGCTATGACGAAGGGTAAGATCAAGGTCATCATTGCCAAGCCCGGCCTGGACGGCCACGACCGCGGCGCCAAGGTGGTGGCGCGGGCGCTGCGCGACGCTGGCCTGGAGGTGGTCTACACTGGTCTCCGCCAGACACCGGAGATGGTCGCCGAGGCCGCCCTCCAGGAGGACGTGGACCTGGTGGGGCTGTCCATCCTCTCGGGAGCGCACATGGAACTCTTCCCCCGCGTGGTCGAGGAGATGAAGAAGCGCGGCCTGGGCGACGTGATCCTTCTGGCCGGCGGCATCATCCCCCAGGAGGATGTCCCTGCCCTTCAGAAGATGGGCTTCCGGGCTATCTTCGGCCCCGGCGCCTCCACCGACGACATCGTGGTCTGGGTGCGGGCCAACGTCACCCCTCGCAGCCAGTAGGCGAGACTGGGCGCCCTTCTTTGAAACCTGAGGCCAATGTGCTATGATCTCCATAGGTCGGCGGCCTGGCATCGCCGATTCGTTCTTTCCTCAAGCGACCACCGGCGACCCTTCGGAAAGGGGCTGAACCTCTAGCAATGTACATAGGCGGCCCGTTCGGGGCGCCCCTCGACTTTCCCCATCAGGAGTCGTTGTCCCTGGGGGGCGGGATTCTCGCTGTTAACTTCGTCGTCCTTGCCATAAGCCTTCTCCTTTTCGCCTTCTTTACCAGCGCCGAGGCCGTGATCCTCGCCTCCGAGCGTATCCGCACCCGGCACCTGGCCGAGCAGGGCAGCAAGGGGGCGCAGGCCCTGCAGCGATTGCGGGCGCAGGAGGATCGCTTCTTCGCCGTCGTTATCCTCGGCCAGAACGCCTTCGTCATCATCGCCACCGCCCTCGGCACGACCATAGCCATAGACCTGCTGGGTGCGGTGGGCATCGTGCTGGCGCCTATCATCATGACCCTGGTGGCCGTCATCTTCGGGGAGATGACCCCCAAGATCCTCGCCGTGCGTGCGGGCGAGCGCTATGCTCTGCTGGCCGCCCGACCGGTGGAGATGGTGGTTATCCTCCTCACGCCGGTCGTCCGCTTTCTTGCCCTGGCTCCCAATGCCCTCTCCCGCCTCCTCGGCCTGAGTGGGCAGCCTCGCCGCCTTACCGTCACCGAGGGTGAGTTGCGCATGCTCATCGACATCGGCACCAGCGAGGGCTCCCTCCGTCAGGAGGAGGGCGCGATACTGGAGCGGGTCTTTCGTTTCCGCGAGGGTCAGGTCAACGAGGTGATGGTGCCCCGGACGGAGGTAGTCTGGCTGGAGAAGGGAACCACCATCGGCGACTTCTATCGCATCTTCGCCGAGCACCCCCACTCCCGCTTCCCTGTCTATAGCGAGGGCATCGACAACGTGACCGGCATCGTGGGCATAAAGGATGTCCTGCGGGCCATCTCCTGCAACGAGGTGGACATCGACAGCCCGATCGAGACCTGCATGCGGCGCGCCTTCTACGTGCCCGAGACCAAGGCCATCGGGCCTCTCTTCTGGGAGATGCAGCGGGATGGCCACCAGATGGCCATTGTGGTGGACGAGTACGGCGGCACGGCTGGCATCGTCACCACGGAACTGCTCCTGGAGGAGCTTGTGGGCGAGCTGGGCGACGAGCTGCGCCCCCGTGAGCGCGAGTTCGAGGCGGTGGATGAGCGCACCGTCCAGGTGGACGGCGGCATGAGCATCCACGACGCCAACGACGAGCTGGAGCTGGGCCTGCCAGAGGGCGAGTACGAGACGGTGGCCGGCTTTGTCCTCAGCCAGCTAGGCCACATCCCCCACGAGGGGGAGCCCCTCTCCTACGACAGACTGCGCTTGGTGGTCACCGAGATGCACGGTCGCAAGATCGAGCGCGTCCTGGTGACGCGACTGTAGATGAAGGTTCAACGGCTTCGGGTTACCTTCTGCCGCGGCGAAGAGGTCAGGTACATCACCCACCTGGACCTCATGCGCTTCTGGGAGCGAGCCCTTCGGCGGGCGGCGATCCCCTTGGCCTACTCTCAGGGCTACAGCCCCGGCCCGCGCATCTCCTTGGCCGCTCCCTTGCCGGTGGGCGTGACCAGCTCCGGCGAGCTCATGGACGTCTACCTCTCTCGCCGGGTCACCCCCTACGATTTCATCAAGGCCGTTAGCCAGCAGCTTCCGGCGGGCATCGCTATTCAGGAGGTGCGAGAGGTCGGTCTGGGCTTGCCCTCGTTGCAGTCGCAGGTGCGCTGGTCCGAATATGAGGTCGATGTCTCCACCGATCAGTCGGACGAGGAGGTGCAGAAGGCGCTGGCTAAGCTTCTGGCGGCTGAATCGCTGCCCTGGCAGCATCAGCGTGACAAGGAGGTGCGTCGCTACGACCTGCGCTCGCTGGTGCATGATCTCTGGCTCGAGGGCCTCAGCGACGGCCTCTGCACCCTGGGGATGCGTCTGCGCACTGACAGCCAGGCCTCCGGTCGCGCCGAGCAGGTGGCGGCGGCTTTGGGCTTCAGCGAGCCGCCCCTGCGCATCCACCGCTGCAGGGTCATCCTGGAGGAGACCTCGCCTGCGATCCAGGCCTGGCGTCGCCACGGGGAGCCGGGCTAGGGACGGGTTGGGGTAAGCCAGTGCGCCTGATCCTGGTTCGACACGGCGAGACGGATACCAACAAGGCCCGCCTGGCCCTCGGTCGGGCCGACATCGAGCTGAATGAGCACGGGCGCTGGCAGGCCCAGCGCTTGGCGGCCTCCATCAAGGACGAGCCGATCGCCGCCATCTACTCCAGCCCCTTGAGACGGGCCCTGGCCACCGCTGAGCCCATCGCCTCCTCTCACGGCTTGGAGGTGCAGGTTGACGAGGGGCTCATCGAGATGGACATCGGCGAGATGGAGGGCCTCACCTTTCAGCAGGTGGGCGAGCGCTATCCTCACTTCCTTCAGCTATGGTTGGGCAGCCAGGCGGCCTATGAGGCCATGCCCGGCGGCGAGCGCCTGCTGGACGTGCAGGAGAGAGCCTGGCAGGCCATCGAGAGGATACGCCAGCGCCAAGAGCAGGGGACGGTGGCGGTGGTCACTCACAACTTCGTCATCCTCACCCTCCTCTGCCGGGTCCTGGGATTGGAACTGGCTGACTTCCGCCGCCTTCGTCACAGCCTGGCCGCCAAGAGCGTTCTGGAGATGGGACGGGACCGGATCATCGTCGTGAGCTTCAACGACACCTGCCATCTGGAGGCTGGCCAGGGGCAAAAGAAGGTGGCAGGTTAGGGGGCTAGCGACCTCGCTATTGTAAGAGTTTGATAGATTGTGCTAAACTTGGCGACTGGTGGTGAGCTTTTGCTGGCCAAGGAGGCGGGTCGCTGAGTCGTAGCTCCTGGCTATCGCCTGGGCGATTGGTGCTGCTGGCCACCGCTGTGGTGGTTGTCTATCTCATCTTTTCCGCCGCTAGCAATGCCATCCAATCGTTTCAGCTTGGGGAGGACGAGGATCGCCTTCGCGATGAAGTGCAGGGGCTGGAGGACCGCTATCACCGCTTGTCTGCCCTGCGAGACTATCTGAACTCCGACGAGTACATCGAGTGGATAGCCCGGCGCGAACTGGGCCTGGTCGGCCCGGGGGAGATGGGTATCATAGTCCAGCCAGCCCCAACCCCTGTCCCCAGCGAAGGCGATGCAGAGGAAGAGGGCTCACAGGCCGAGCAGGAGCAGCAGCAAGGCCGCTGGTGGGAGGACATCATCGGCCAGTAGCCAGGAACCCTGATGGGCAGCAGTTGGAAAGGATTGGGCGGCTAGGCGCCGCCCAAGTGTTTCCATGACTGGTGTCATGAAGTCGAAGAGGGGGCAGAGTGATCTGGGAGCGCAAGCCCGCAGTCGCTTTGGCCAGCGGCTGGAGCGGCGAGTGCTTCGCTACATCCAGGGCCATGGCCTCTTCTCCGACGCTCAGCGAGCGCTGCTGGCCGTCTCCGGTGGCCCCGACTCGACCGCTCTTCTCCTCGCCTTGGCTCACCTAGCCGCCTCAGGCGGACTGAAGCTCGACCTTTGGCTGGCCCACTTCGATCACGGCCTGCGCCGTCGGGCAGACAGGGAGACCGAGAAGGCTTTCCTATCCGACTTGGCCACCAGGCTCGGTCTTCCCTTCCTCTTTGGGCAGGGCGATGTGCGGGCCCATGCTCGCCAGCACCGCCTATCTCTGGAGGAGGCGGCGCGAGAGCTGCGCTATCGCTTTCTGGCTGAGCAGGCGGAGAAGGCGGCCGTCAGTGTGGTCGCCACCGGCCACACCGCCGACGATCAGGCAGAGACGGTGCTCCTGCACCTCGTCCGCGGCAGCGGCCTGACCGGCCTGGCGGGGATGAGGCCTTCCTCTCCCTGGCCCCTTCCCGGCCGCGACGACCTCCTCCTGGTTCGCCCCCTGCTGGAGGTGAGCCGGAGGGAGACGGAGCGCTACTGTCAGGAGGAGGGGCTATCTCCTTGCCTGGATGTCACCAACCTCCTGCTGGCGCCCCTGCGCAACCGCATCCGCCACCAGCTACTGCCCTTGCTCCGCCGCTACAACCCCAAGATCGAGAGGGCACTCCTTCGCCTGGCCGCCGCCACCGCCAGCGATTTGGCCTACCTGGAGGAGACGGCCAAAGCCTTGTGGCAGGCCCTGGCCGTCAAAGACAAGACTAGCGTGAACTTCCGTCGCTCGGAACTGGTGATCCTGTCGCCGGCCATAAGAAGCCGCCTCTTGCAGGCCGCCTGCCAGCAGCTTCTGGCCGACGCCCGCCAGATCGAAGCCGTCCACATTCACTCCATGGTCGAGGCCTTGGCCAAACCGACCGGCACCCGTCTCTCCCTTCCCGGCGGCCTGGCCTTCGCCGTCGATGGTGAACTCGTCCGACTGACCCTGGGCCGGGAGGCGGCCGCCAAGGCCATCTCCATCCCTGAGACGTCGCTGGCCGTGCCCGGCCGCACGACGGTGGCCGGCTGGCTGATCGAGGCGGAGACCCTGCCCGGCCAGAGGGTAGAGGCCGGCGCAGACCCCCATGAAGCCTTCCTGGATCACCAGGCGATGGGCGGCCAGCTAACGGTGCGTAGTCGCCGCCGCGGCGACCGCTTTCGGCCTCTGGGCCTGGGCGGCGAGAAGAAGCTCCAGGACTATCTAGTAGACGCCAAGGTGCCCAGAGATGAGCGAGACGGCGTGCCCCTGGTGTGCGCCTCCTGGGGCATCGCCTGGCTGGTCGGCCACCGCATCGACGAGCGGGCCAGGATGCGCGAGAGCACGCGAAGGGTCCTGCACCTGAAGTTTCGGCGGCACCGTACCCAAGACAGTTAACGGGCAGCATCCAGGCCTTGACAGGTGGTGTTAAGCAGTATATAGTAAGGTTGCTTCGGGGTTCATTAACAGACTGCGACGCGCCCGCGCTGTCAGCGCATATTGGCAGGCGCGGGCTGTTGTCGTAGTATGTGTTTTTGACGAAGGCGGCACCTTAACAACTGAATAGCGGAAGGAAAAGTGTGGGCTCTTACGTTTGATTTCGATCCCGCGTAAGCGGGGTTGAAATACCTGATGAGGGTTTGATCCTGGCTCAGGACGAACGCTGGCGGCGTGCCTTACGCATGCAAGTCGAGCGGGGTACAAGGCTTCGGCCTTGTACCTAGCGGCGGACGGCTGAGTAACACGTAAGTAACCTGCCCTCCAGTGGGGAATAACCCCTCGAAAGAGGGGCTAATACCGCATACGTTCCCAGAGGGAAGTTCTCCGGGAGGAAAGCCTTCGGGCGCTGGAGGAGGGGCTTGCGGCCTATCAGGTAGTTGGTGGGGTAACGGCCTACCAAGCCTACGACGGGTAGCTGGTCTGAGAGGATGATCAGCCAGACGGGGACTGAGACACGGCCCCGACTCCTACGGGAGGCAGCAGCGAGGAATCTTGCGCAATGGGCGAAAGCCTGACGCAGCAACGCCGCGTGGGGGAAGAAGGCTTTCGAGTCGTAAACCCCTTTTGCAGGGGAAGAAGATCTGACGGTACCCTGCGAATAAGCCACGGCTAACTACGTGCCAGCAGCCGCGGTAATACGTAGGTGGCAAGCGTTGTCCGGATTTATTGGGCGTAAAGGGCGTGTAGGCGGTTCATTAAGTTCGGGGTGAAATCTCCCGGCTCAACTGGGAGCGGTCCCCGGATACTGATGGACTAGAGGGGGGTAGAGGAAGGCGGAATTCCCGGAGTAGCGGTGAAATGCGTAGATACCGGGAGGAACACCGGTGGCGAAGGCGGCCTTCTGGGCCTACCCTGACGCTGAGGCGCGAAAGCGTGGGGAGCAAACCGGATTAGATACCCGGGTAGTCCACGCCCTAAACGTTGGACACTAGGTGTGGGGGGTATCGACCCCCTCCGTGCCGCAGCTAACGCTTTAAGTGTCCCGCCTGGGAAGTACGGCCGCAAGGCTAAAACTCAAAGGAATTGACGGGGGCCCGCACAAGCGGCGGAGCGTGTGGTTTAATTCGATGCAACGCGAAGAACCTTACCAGGGTTTGACATGCCGGAAGTAGAAACCCGAAAGGGGGACGACCTGTAAAGTCCGGGAACCGGCACAGGTGCTGCATGGCTGTCGTCAGCTCGTGCCGTGAGGTGTTGGGTTAAGTCCCGCAACGAGCGCAACCCCTGTCGCCAGTTAAATCTCTCTGGCGAGACCGCTGCGCTTAACGCAGAGGAAGGCGGGGATGACGTCAAGTCAGCATGGCCCTTACGCCCTGGGCTACACACACGCTACAATGGACGGTACAATGGGTTGCCAAGGCGCGAGCCGGAGCTAATCCCTGAAAGCCGTCCCCAGTTCAGATTGCAGGCTGCAACTCGCCTGCATGAAGGCGGAGTCGCTAGTAACTGCCGGTCAGCACACGGCGGTGAATACGTTCCCGGGCCTTGTACACACCGCCTGTCACGTCATGGAAGCTGGCAGCACCTAAAGTCGCTGGGCCAACCCTTCGGGGAGGCAGGCGCCTAGGGTGAGGTTGGTAACTGGGACGAAGTCATAACAAGGTAGCCGTACGGGAACGTGCGGCTGGATCACCTCCTTTCTAGGGAGATAGCACATCTCCTAGGTCGATCGATGTGCCCTTCGGGGCCATCGCTAAACGCTCACCTTTTCCTTTCGCTATTCAGAGGTTAAGGGGCCATTAGCTCAGCTGGTTAGAGCGCGGTCCTGATAAGACCGAGGTCCCTGGTTCGAGTCCAGGATGGCCCACCAAAGTGGGTCGTTAGTGGGGGCCGTAGCTCAGCTGGGAGAGCGCCGCCTTTGCACGGCGGAGGTCGGGGGTTCGAATCCCCCCGGCTCCACCAGCCAAGGCGGTCGGCCAGAAAAGGGGTTTCGAGAAATTCGCCAAGCCTTGACAACAACTAAATAGACAGTAGACTGGGGCTGATGCACACAAAGCGGTCGGCTTTAAGCATCAAGCCGACCGTTTTGCGTGACACAACAGCCCGGGTGGTGATGCCACCCAAAAGCACCTTAACAAAAGAACAGAAGAGCACCTTCGAGAACCCCTTGTGACAGGAGTGAGGGGTCGGTCAAGATGTTAAGAGCGCGTGGTGGATGCCTAGGCATTGGGGGCCGATGAAGGGCGCGGCAAGGCTGCGAAAAGCCTCGGTAAGCTGTCGTGCCAGCTAAGCCGGGGATGCCCGAATGGGGAAACCCGATCCGCAGGCAATGGCGGACCATCCGCCTTCGGGCGGAGGGGAACCGGGGGAACTGAAACATCTAAGTACCCCGAGGAAAAGAAACTATTCCCTTAGTAGCGGCGAGCGAACGGGGAAAAGCCCAAACCCCAGGGGAAATAACGGCCCACAGGCTTTTATGCCCCTGGGGGGTTGTAAGGCAGCGATGGGGGGCTCTGTGGAGCCCCCAGGGAGTTACCAAGCTCACCTCTAGCCGAAGGACCCTGGAAGGGGCCACCGTAGAGGGCGAACGTCCCGTAGGCGAAAGGGGATGAGTCTCCCGGGTCGCTGACCTTGAGTACCACGGGACACGAGAAATCCTGTGGGAAGCTGGGGGGACCACCCTCCAAGGCTAAATACCCCCAATGACCGATAGTGAACCAGTACCGTGAGGGAAAGGTGAAAAGCACCCCGGAAGGGGAGTGAAAAGTCCCTGAAACCACGTGCTCACAAGCCGTCGGAGCCTTGGCTTCGGCCAGGGTCACGGCGTGCCTATTGAAGAATGAGCCGGCGAGTAAGTCTTGGTGGCTTGGTTAAGCAAGGTAACTTGCGGAGCCGTAGCGAAAGCGAGTCTGAATAGGGCGTACATTTAGTCGCCAGGATTTGACCCGAAACCGGGTGAGCTACCCATGGCCAGGGTGAAGCGGGGTTAAGTCCTCGTGAAGGCCCGAACCATTTAGGGTTGCAAACCTACTGGATGAGCTGTGGGTAGAGGTGATATGCCAAGCGAACCCGGAGATAGCTGGTTCTCCCCGAAATGCATTGAGGTGCAGCCTCAGGGAAGTGTCCTGGAGGTAGGGCTCTGGATGGGCTAGGGGGCAAAAAGCTTACCAAACTCAACCAAACCACCAATGCCAGGACATCGACCCCTGGGAGTGAGTCCGTGGGGGCTAAGCTTCACGGTCGAGAGGGAAATAACCCAGACCACCGGCTAAGGTCCCTAAGTTTGCGGGCTAAGTGGATAAGGATGTGGGGCGGCCCAGACAGCCAGGAGGTTGGCTTAGAAGCAGCCATCCTTTAAAGAGTGCGTAACAGCCCACTGGTCGATGCTGGCCTGCGCCGAAAATGTAACGGGGCTTAAGCCCGCCACCGAAGCCGTGGGATGTATCCCCTTGGGGATGCATCGGTAGGGGAGCGTTCCGTCCAGCGGCTGAAGTCTCGCCGTAAGGCAGGGATGGAGCGGACGGAAGTGAGAATGCCGGCATGAGTAGCGTCAGGTGGGGGAGGATCCCACCCACCGAAAGCCTGAGGTTTCCTACGCAAGGTTCATCCGCGTAGGGTTAGTCGGGCCTAAGCCTAAGGGGAATACCCGATGGCGATGGACAGCCGGTTATTATTCCGGCACCACCGCCCGATGCGTTTGAGGCCGAGGGGTGACCCAGGAGGGTAGGTTGAGCGCGCCAACTGGACACGGCGCGTCCCTGACCCGTAGGCGTCTGGGGAGAGGTAAATCCCTCCCCAGGTCAAGCGGAGGGGTTGGGGGGAGTAGAGACTTCGGTCAAAGCGACTCGGCTGAGCCCACGCTGGCCAGAAAAGCCTCGCGGCCGAGCTAGGGCGGTGCCCGTACCGCAAACCGACACTGGTAGGCTGGGGTAAGCGCCCTAAGGTGGACGAGTGATCCCTCGTTAAGGAACTCGGCAAATTGACCCCGTAACTTCGGGAGAAGGGGTGCCCCTGAGGGTAAAGGAGCTTGCATCCGGAGCACCTCGGGGGCCGCAGATAACAGGCCCGGACGACTGTTTAACAAAAACACAGGTCTCTGCTAAGGGGAAACCCTAAGTATAGGGGCTGACACCTGCCCAGTGCCGGAAGGTTAAGGGGAGGAGTCACGGGGCTTCTACAAGGTCTCTGACCTTGTGGGAGCCCAATAAGCTTCAAACCGAAGCCCCGGTGAACGGCGGCCGTAACTATAACGGTCCTAAGGTAGCGAAATTCCTTGTCGGGTAAGTTCCGACCCGCACGAAAGGTGTCACGAGCTGGGCACTGTCTCAACGAGGGGCTCGGCGAAATTGCAATGCCCGTGAAGATGCGGGCTACCCGCCACAGGACAAAAAGACCCCGTGGAGCTTTACTGCAGCTTGGCGCTGGAGGCGGGCCAATGATGCGTAGGATAGGTGGGAGGCTATGAAGCTGTCCTCTCGGGGGCGGTGGAGCCAACCTTGAAATACCACTCTTCCTTCGCTTGCCTCCTAACCTGGCAAAATGCCAGGGACAGCGTCTGGTGGGCAGTTTGACTGGGGCGGTCGCCTCCCAAAAAGTAACGGAGGCGTCCAAAGGTTCCCTCAGGGTGGATGGAAATCACCCGTGGAGTGTATTGGTATAAGGGAGCTTGACTGTGAGGCCCACAAGCCAAGCAGGGGCGAAAGCCGGGCAAAGTGATCCTACGGTACCGCGTGGAAGGGCCGTGGCTTAACGGATAAAAGCTACCCCGGGGATAACAGGCTTATCTGGCCCAAGAGTTCCTATCGACGGCCAGGTTTGGCACCTCGATGTCGGCTCGTCGCATCCTGGGGCTGAAGTAGGTCCCAAGGGTTGGGCTGTTCGCCCATTAAAGCGGCACGCGAGCTGGGTTCAGAACGTCGTGAGACAGTTTGGTCTCTATCCGTGGTGGGCGCAGGAGGCTTGCGGGGAGCTGCCCCTAGTACGAGAGGACCGGGGTGGACAGACCGCTGGTGTGTGGGTTGTCGTGCCAACGGCATCGCCCAGTAGCTATGTCTGGTCGGGATAAGCGCTGAAAGCATCTAAGCGCGAAGCCCCCCTCAAGATAAGGCCTCCCACTCCCCGACTTGTCGGGGAGGTAAGGCCGCGGGAAGACTACCCGCTATATAGGCGGCAGGTGCAAGGGGAGCGATCCCTTCAGCTGAGCCGTACTAATGGCCGAGGGCTTGACCGTCCCCTCACCCCTGTCGCAAAGGGCTCTCAAGGTGACGTAACTCTGTTCTTTTGGTATTCGACGCGGGATGGAGCAGTGGCAGCTCGTCGGGCTCATAACCCGAAGGTCGGGGGTTCGAATCCCTCTCCCGCTACCAAGACAACAAGGGTTGCGGGTCGAGACCCAAGGGTCGCGGCCCGTAGCCACTGCATATCGGCCTGCGAAGCACGGTTCCTGGTGGCTAGAGCGAGGTGGAACCACCCGTTCCCATCTCGAACACGGAAGTGAAACGCCTCAGCGCTGACGATACTTGGGGGGCAACCCCCTGCGGAAAATAGGCCGCCGCCAGGAACCTTCCTAGAGCCCCCGCTACAGAGGGGGCTCTTCCCTTTTCCCCAAATTTTCCCCTATACTTAAGCCTAGGCTATGCTATAATGAGATACACGAGAAGCGGCTGCCAGGCCAGCTTCAAATCAGTAGGGGAGGTACTCCAGAGTTGATCACTGACCCGCATCATCCTATCGGTAGCCCCGCCGCGGAGCCGGGCACTGAGACCAGCGAGAATATGGAGGACCTTCTAGAGGGCGAGGCCCTCGGTCATCCTCAACTGCGGCGAGGCGAGATCATCGAAGGGGTGGTGGTGGGGAGCGATCGCGACGGCATCCTGGTGGACATCGGGGCAAAGTCCGAGGGTGTCGTCCCTCCCAATGAGATGCAATCCCTACGCCACGAGGGCGCCGCGGCTCTTGAGCCCGGCGACAAGGTCCTCATCTTCGTGCTCCACCCGGAAACCCCCGAAGGGCAGATCATCGTCTCTGTGGATAGAGCCCGCGGCGAGAAGGGCTGGCGCCTCCTCCAGCAGTACTACGAGGAAGGCACAACCTTTGAAGGGGAAGTCACCGGCTTCAACAAGGGTGGCCTGTTGGTCGACGTGGAAGGGGTGCATGCTTTTGTGCCCCTCTCCCAACTGGCGGGCACCCGCTTCGTTCGCTCCTCCGACGATTCGGGCGAGAAGGGCTTGGCTTCCTGGGTGGGCAAGACTCTTCGCATTAAGGTCATCGAGATCAACCGTCGCCGCAACCGCGTCATTCTCTCCGAGCGGGCGGCCATGCAGGAGTGGCGGGCCCAGCAAAAGGAGCGCCTCCTGGGCGAGCTGCGGGAGGGCGAGATCCAGCGCGGCAAGATCACCAGCATCCGCGAGTTTGGCATCTTCGTCGACCTGGGAGGGGCCGATGGTCTGGTTCATCTCTC
>Ga0315545_1002294_pt1 | contig 17421 bp, 13 predicted proteins | sample SalMarSW160210MG_FD_203096 | JGI IMG/M metagenome (GOLD analysis project Ga0315545, IMG submission 203096) | Salt marsh sediment microbial communities from the Plum Island Ecosystem LTER, Massachusetts, United States - Salt Marsh Sediment SW1602-10 ...
ATAATTTCTTCAGGGTTCATCTCTCCATGGAGTCTTTCCGCAAGCTTCCTGACATGAGGGGTGACTTGCGGGATGCTTGAGACAAGTTCACTTTCCGACTCCACATTTGGTCTTGGAAAACTCACCGTAAACCAATACTCGGATACTTCAATGCGCGGCTCGGCCACACCGTATTCCCGGCACAGATTGCGAATCCGTTTAATGCCGGAACCGATGTGCACCCCCCCTTCATAACCGTTCTCATTCTCCTGCTGTTATCCGAAAACCTTCGTCATTCAATGAACTATCCCTGTCTGCCGTGCTGCGCAGCGGCGCAGGCAGGAAAGAGCATGTGGCTCCCGGTAGACCGGAAGCGGTGATAATCCCATTTCCTCACCTATCTTACCAAAGGGGCTGTCGCAAGTCGAGTCGTGAGCTTGTCGCAAGTTGTGTCGCAAGATTGTCGCAAGTTCAGCCGGTCTCCTTCATCCGGTAAACGAGCTTGTTGGTCGCCCCCTCTGAAACCAACAGCCCCATATCCACCATAACCTTCAGGTCCCGCTGCAGAGACCGGCGGTTGACCTCGGGGCACAGGCGCTCGAAATCCTGGATGGTCAGGCTGCCGTGCTCAAGGATATGGCCGAGGGCCTTGGCTTGGCGGTCCGAAAGTCGGTGCTCTTTGACGAGCACGTCCCGGCGGACAGCCTGCTCGCCCCGCCTCCTGACCTCGGCAAGCTGGGTGGTCAGCCCCTCAACGAAGTATTCCAGCCAGCCGGTCATGTCCATACCGCGCTCGCGGACGCTCTGGATCGCCTGGTAGAAGGCGGACCGGTCGCGGTCGTAATATTCGCTGATGGTGAACAGCCGCTTGAAATCGTATCCGGCCCGGTAGAGACACAGGGTCGAAAGGAGCCGGGACGTCCGGCCGTTGCCGTCCAGGAATGGGTGGATATGCACGAACTGGAACTGGGAGATGCCGCTCACCAGAACCGGGTGAACCTCCTGTTCCTGGTTGAGCCAGTCCACCAGCTCCGCCATCATGATCGGCACATCGTGTGCAGGTGGCGGCGTGTAGACCGTCTCACCGGTAACGGAGTTGACCACGTAGTTCTGGATTTTCCGATACTCACCCGGAGCCGCGGCTCCGCCCCGGACACCTTCCACCAGCCGCTTGTGAATTTCCCTGACCAGCCCCTCGGTGATCGGACCGCCGTCCTCGAGGTACTCGGAGACGAACTCAAACGCCTTCTTGTAGTTCAGCAGTTCCCGCACGTCATCGGGATCGGCCTCTGGAACAGGTTTCCCTGCAAGTAGTCGCTCTGCCTGCTCCAAGGTCAAGCGCGTCCCCTCGATGTGCGTGGTGTGGTGCGCTTCCAGGATCAACGCGAGGCGGCCCATCTCACGCACCCAGGCCTCGGACAAAGTCGCGGCCTCCAGGAACCCCCGGGCCCGCTCGATGCGGGTTAGCCCGGCGGTGATGCGGTTCGTGATCGTGAAGATGGGGTTGAAGCGCTTGGTCATTTCATGATCCTCAATCATCCGGTCCCCGGTGCGAGGTAGAGTCCTCATCGACCCAGTCCTCTTCGGTGTAAGACATGCCTTTTCGCCCCGGTACTTTCCGTGCGGGGCCGGGCCGGTAAAAGGGGCAACTTTTCGGGCCATAGCAGAAGGTTTCAAACCGGTATTGCTTTCGAGACGGATTCCAGTGGTCGATGATCAACTCCACCGGCATCCGGCATCCCCAGATGCAGGTCGTGCATTTGGCATCGTAGGTTCGGGCGTCCATACGGCGATGCCCCCGGCTGCGGTAGGTTCCCAGGTCTGGTGGAACTCCCAGGAACGGCGGCCCCGAAGGAACCTCGCCCTGGGCCGCCTTCACCACCTTGAGTCCGCTTGTCTTGTATAACACTGCTGTTTCCTTCCGCGGGTCATCGACTGCGGCCGATTGCCCCTTGACCTCTATACCGGCTTGTAACCGGTGCTTCTCGTGCGCACCTTCACCGACCGCAATCAAAAACTCGCCGGCCTCTCCGCCGCAAATTCCATCGACGCGAAGCACAAATCCCAGGTAACTGTGGCTCCGCTGATCGAAGGAGCGCGTAAGCCGGATGCGAGGCTGGACAGCCACGATTCGACCCGACCACGTGACTTTATCCATGCTTGTCTTCGTTCTTGCCATCAGTCCTTCCCTGATTTGTCCATTGCACGCAGAATCCAATTGATGCTCCAGACACGTTCATAGTTCGGCGTAAGCAATGAATCCCATGCTTGAAAGTGCACCCGGGGCCGACATCTCATCCGCTGTCAGCGGCCTGTCGATTGCGAGAAACTCGTAATACTGGTATTCACTCATGGTATCTTTCTTTCTTGAACGTAAAGTGTCCCTGAACTTCCATATTTACGTACTCCTGGTCCCACGCCTCCATCTCAACAATGAACCACGTGCCGATAAACGGTTTGATTTTTGTCTTCATCGATTGCACCACACAAACTCAGGTTGCACCACGCTGAAAATCGCCTAGGCCGAAACTGTCTTTGCTACATGTATTTGGTGTGCAATCATCATACTGCCGCCGCATAGTATGGCGATGGCACTGCAGGATAAACCCGGAACACGTGGAGGTACACTTCGTCCGCTCTGGTCTGGACATCATCCTCCGTATATTGATCCACCGGCAGCCCGGTCGCCTCATTCCAGAGAAAATCACGAATGACAAGGCGAACGGCGTCGCGGGTGGCTTCCTTGTCCTGCCAGTGGTCAATGCGCAGTTTCTCTGCCTTGAGCGTCTCAAGGAGTTCGACCGCAACTGCTTTGATCAGCTTGATCTCCTTCGGCGAGAGGTTGGGTTTCCTCAGGAGATCAAACAAAGCCAGTGATTCCTCATCGAGGCCTTCCCGCACAGCCCGGCTCTCCTCCTCATCCATTTCGTTCGTGAATCGCAGCAGAGCCTCGAACGTCTTTTCGATGGTCACCCGATCCTTCTCGCGGTTGTATTCGGCAACGATCTCCTCATAGTGCCGCTGGAAGTCCGTGCGCAACGGGTTCTGTTGCAGCAAGCGTTGAAGTCGCTGCTCGATTGTCGTCTTGAGGTTCTGCACGGTTGTTCGCTTGGCCTTGCTGCGCTCAAATTCCCGCCGTAGCCGATCGAAGTCTATCTTGCTGATGTCATAGGTGGCCTCATCCACCGTGTCCGGCCGTACCTCAATTGCCTTATCGACCACCTGGTGCAGTTGGCGAATAATATCGGTGATATCCGCTTTCTCACGGTCCTGCTGAAGACTCTTGTAAACGACATTGATCGCTTCGTATTCGTTTCGATGGGCGTTGACCCCCTTGACGTTGATACACGCCTTGAACTTGGTGAACACCGCCCGGCACATCACCTCGAAGCGTTTTCGAGTCTCGTCGTTTTCGTTGGCCGCCTCCTTGGCCGCAAGAATGGCTGCGTTACGATCAAAACCCGTCTTTGTGATGATGTCGTCCAGCGATCCACCCCGCTCGGTCAAAAACGCCCGGACAAACGCAATGGCCTCCGCCAGGTCGGCCAGCAACTCTTTGTCGGGCCTGGCGGGTTCTGTTTCGCCGCCCTCGCCGCCACGGCCGCCATCCCCTGTGCCTGCAAACGTCGCCAGGGCCATGCGCAGGTTTTTGAGGATTCCGCAGTAGTCCACGATCATGCCGTTGTTCTTGCCCTCATTCACCCGGTTGGCGCGGGCGATGGCCTGCATCAACGTGTGCGCCTTGAGCGGTTTGTCCAGATACACCGTCGACAGGCTTGGCACGTCGAACCCTGTCAGCCACATCGCGCAGACGATGGCGATTCTGAACGGGTGCTCCGCTTCCTTGAAAGCGTCATCCAGGGCCATGCGCTGCATGTTGCGGAACTGGGGTTGCCGCCGCATGGATTCCGGCAGATCGATCCCTTTTTTAATCAACCTGCGGTGCGGGGTAATGTCCAGGCCCCACCTGCGGAATTTCTCGACTTCACCTTGCTCCTCGCTGACCACTACCGCTGTGCGTGTCTCCCGCATCCATTGGATCTGAGCTTCTCGCTTGCCGGCCTCATCATGCGTCAAATAACCGGACCGGCTTAGCTCCGCCTCCAGTTTGGAGATGCGATCGTTCCAGTACTTAACAATCAGGTTGTACATCCTCACGCAGGTGACCTTATCGATGCACACCAGCATGGCCTTACCGGTCTCCCACGCCTTGGAGTAATGCAGAACGAAGTCTCGGGCAACCTGATCCAGCCGCTTATCGGCGGTGATGATATGATAATCGCGCTTGAGTTCCTGTTCCAGCCGCTGCGCCACATCGATGTCGTCGGTCTCCAGTTCTTCCAGCTTCTCGGCGATCCGTTCGTTCAGGTCACCGATAGCCACGCCGAGCTTGTCGCCCCGGGCGTCGTAATACAGCGGCACGGTGGCCTCGTCTTCGACCGCCCGCTGGAAGTCATACGTCGAGACGTAGTACCCGAACACCCGCCGTGTGATCTCGTCATCGGTAAAGAGCGGCGTGCCCGTAAACCCGATGTAGCTGCCATGGGGCAATGCGTTACGCATGTTCAGCGCCAACGTCCCGTACTGGGTGCGGTGCGCCTCGTCCGTGATAACGATGACGTCGTCCCGCTGTGTGTAGCCTTCATCCGGGTTCACATCCTGATTGAATTTCTGGATCAGGGAGAAGATGTGCGACTTGTGCTGGGCCAGCAATCGGCCGAGGTGGTCTCCGCTGGATGCCCGGCACGGGTCGCGGTCATTGTCCACCACGCCGCAGCCGGCAAAGGTCTTGTAAATCTGCGTGTCCAGGTCGTCGCGGTCGGTCAGGATCAGGAAGGTGAAATTGCCGCCGAGTTTGCGGTGGACTTTCCGTGTGAAGAATACCATCGAGTAGCTCTTGCCTGCCCCCTGAGTGTGCCAGAACACACCCAGTTTGCCCTGCCGGTTTTTCCGGTCTCGTACCGCCTCGATGGCGCGGTTGACACCCATGAACTGGTGATTACGGGCCAGGATCTTCCGGGGCTCGCCGGTTGAATCGTCAAAGACGATGAAGTTCTCCAGCAGATCCATAAAGTGCCGCTTGCCGCAGACCCCCTTGAGCAGTGTCTCCATATCCACCACGCCCGGCTGGTCCTCCGCCAGGCGCTTCCACTCATGAAAGTGCTCCCACCCGCTGGTGATCGATCCAATCCTGGCCTTATCGCCATTGCCGAACATGACAATAGCATTGTGGTGGAACAGGTGCGGGACCGTGTCCTTGTAATCGGAGAAGTTTTTCTCAAAGGCCGCCTTGAGATTCTTATGGATGTTCTTGCATTCGATGAACAGCAGGGGCAGGCCGTTGACAAACCCCACGATGTCGGCCCTCCGGCGGTACAGGTCCCCTCGCACCCACAGCTCCCGCACGCAGAGAAAATGGTTCTTCGTCGGCTCGGCAAAGTCAAACACCCGCAATCGCTGGCGCACCCGCTCGCCCTTGTCATTGCGGAAGGTGACCTGCACGCCGTCACGGAGCAGGGCGTACTTCTCACGGTTCGTCGCCAAAAGCGATTGCGTGGCCGCCGTCGTGACGATCTGGCGTACCGCATCGTCGTATGCGTCTTGGGGCAACCCCTGATTTAGCTCGACCAGCTTGGTCCGGAGATACCGCGTCAACACCACCTCCCGGTCCGACGCCCGCCCCAGCAGGCTGTCCGCCCCGAAGTCCTCGTTGTTGTAAGCGTACACCGACTCCCAACCGAGCTGCTGCTCCAGGTATTCAGCGCTGGTCTGCTGGACGAGGGTATCTTCTGTGTACGGCATTAAACCTTCTCCCACAGCGTGGACATGGGCACGGCATACAGATTGTTCCCGAAGGGAACAATCGCCTCGCCGTCATACAGCACCACCCCCAACGCAAAACCCTGCTGCACGGCGTGCTGGAGCTTGTGTAAGCCCTTGAAATCTTCAGGGGTAACTGTCGATGAAGCCTTTACCTCAATCCCTGCCAGTTTGCCGCCGGACTCCAGCACAAAATCCACTTCGACCTTGTCTTTATCACGGAAATGGCTGAAGGACACTGCTTCCTGCTGCCAGCTTGCCTGCCGTCTCAGCTCCTGATAGATGAAGGTTTCCAGAATCTGCCCGAACAACGCGCGTTCCCGCCACAGACCCTCGGCATCCAACCCAAGCAGCGCGCAGGCCAGCCCGGAGTCGCCCAGATGCAGCTTGGGGGTCTTGATCAGACGGCTCAACCGGTTGCTGTGCCAGGGCTGCAGCTCCTCCAGCAGAAAAATCCGCGACAGCAGCGTCAGATATTCCCGGATCGTGGGACGGCTTACCTGAAACGGGGCAGCCAGATCGGATACATTCAACAACCGAGCTGTTTGCCCGGCGGCCAGCTTCAGCAGGCGTGGCAGGGCATCTATCAAGCTGATGCGGGCCAGATCGCGAATATCGCGCTGAACCAGGGTTTCGCTGTAATCCCGATACCAGGCCGTCCTCCGCCGGGCAGTGACACGCGACAGCGCAGCCGGATAGCCGCCCGCGGTCATGCGTTCAGCCAAGTCACGGCCCAGACGCCGGCCAACAGTTCCCGTCTTGAACTTCTTATTGAACAACGCCGGCAGAAAATCGGTTGTCTCCCGGGCAAGTTCCACTTGTGCCAGTGGGTGCAGCCGGAGAATCTCCATCCGACCGGCCAGCGAATCCGCCAACTTCGGGACCAGCAACACATTAGCCGAACCAGTCAGGATAAAACGCCCGGGCTCCCGCCGGGCATCCACCGCCGCCTTCAACGAGGTGAACAATTCTGGCACCCGTTGCACTTCGTCTAGAATTACCCGCTCCGGAAGATCGGCGACATAGCCCACCGGATCCGCCTGTGCCGCTGCTCGCTGCACGTCATCGTCAAAACTGAGATAGACGAACCCCTCGGCATCTCCCACCTGCCGGGCCAGTGTCGTCTTGCCACACTGGCGCGGTCCGTGAATGAGCACCACCGGCGAATCAGCCAATGCATCCATAACTCGCGGGCGTATATAACGGGGATATAAATCAGCGGTTCTCATGGTGACCTATTGTAAGCCTAATGGCGTCTGATTGCAAGCTATTGATCGTCCGATTGCAATTTTTGGTCCGTCCAAGTGAAAGGAAAAGACGGCAGGCCACCACCGACTTCCATCTGAGCTGCTGCTCCAGGTATTCAGCACTGGTCTGCTGGACGAGGGTATCTTCTGTGTAAACACTCATACCGCCACCTCTCCATTCATCAGGCGCGGCAGGAGGAGGTCGCGAGCTTGGTGGAGGTCATCGATTGCCTGTTGGAGGTTCGCAATCTGACTATCTATAGGCCGCACGTGTTCCATGAACATCTCGGCGACCCGATCTGAGGGTGCCATCAATTCGACGCCATGCAGGTCTTTCTTCGTGATCGCCGCGAAGATCGCGCCGCCGCCCATCATGTCTTCTTTGAAGAAGTGGCTCTTCATGACGTAGAATAGCAGATTCTGCTGGCCACAGTTGGATCGGATGGCTGCGAGACCACGGCCGATGACGATCTTGTCAGGCGTGATGTTGATCCGGCCAACGGGTGCTCGCACGCTGAAGAGGATGTCGCCGGGTTCTGCGATGCGGTTTTGTACCGTGCAATACGTTTCATGAGACGGGAACCGAACCCCAAAGTTGGTTACGCCCTGATGGAAGGGAAGGCCGTTCCCATCTTCGTTGTAATAGATCGACTTCGGACTCTGCCCCATCGTGATTTCCGCAATCTCGCTCAGCGGTTTCTTCTCCCACCCCTCCGGGGCACCATCAACAATCTTGACGTGTTCATGGCCGGGGAAGCGGAGGTGGACGAACCATTCCTTGTAGAGCAGCCGCGCCGCCTGCTCCAGCAAGTGAATCCGTCGCCGGTTGTTCTCGATCAGGTCGTCGTATGCGGAGAGAATTCCTGTTATAGAATGCTGGACTATCAAGTTTGGCAAAGGCATTTTAATGCGTTTCATATCTCGAATCGGGAGTTGCGGCTGTGCAACCCCACTTTTTAGCGCATTTACTTGCCCATGAAATTGTGGTGATCTGAGGAAATGATAAAGATAAGCTGGCAAGAGTTTACCTGAGTCACATCGAAAAATTACCATGCCAGAGTTGATCCGCATATGTTCGTAGGGAACAGGATCATTGAAATATGCAGCATTACCTATTGTGCCCCTAGTTGTAAGAACTACGTCACCACGTTCCAGCTTGCCTTTCCGTAGAACACCATCCTTCTGCTCCGTGATGAACTGTGATTGTGAAAAATCGAATCCTTTTGATGTCACATTGGTCGCGCTGAGGAATAGGCAATGCCCACTCTCATAGAACTCATTCTGTTTGGGATAGTTTGTACCCCGATCACCATCAATGATAGCAAATGGAGCAGAGTCAAAATCTGTTAAGAGCTGTGTGCTCATACCCCCAGTTCCTCGAAGTTCTTCTTGATGGTCGCAGCCAGTTGCACCGCTTCGGCGGTGATGCCTTGTATCTCAATATGGATGTCGGGCCGGGAGTGACAATTGTTCATGCCTCATGCTCCTGCTGCGTCGGCGAATTCAAGGTGAATCTGCCGTCCGACAAAGGCGAAGCCAGCCCCAAGCTCCAGCAGGAAACGTTGAATATGATCCACCAGAGCCTGTTCGACCTCGCGTTCGCGGCGTGGATCGGCAGTGCCGAGAAAATCGAACAGGTACGGATCCTTGAAAACCTGTGTCGCCATGTCAGAATCCGCGGGTGGAAGAGTGGCAGGAAAATTGGTGGTGGCCTTGCCCTGCCGCTCGTGAGAGCGGGCTGTGATCTGCATCGAAAGAATGTTATGGGACCAGCCGTTCAGCGCGCTCTGCCGGGCATACCACAGTCTCTCCTCACGCGAGCGACATTTTTGGAGCAGTGCGATGTGATGGTACCAGGGGATTTGTGCAAGCGGCTCTTGCACAATTTCTTTTTGTGGCCAGGCCGCCGCAAAGGCCCGCATGTACTAGAGGTTTCGCGGCGAAAGCCCCTGCATATCCGGAAAGGCCTTTCGCAAGTCGGCCGAAAGCCGATCGATCACCTTGGCACCCCATCCCTCTTTTTCCTGGCGATCCAGAATCATCCGGCCGATGTCCCAATACAGGATGACCATCGCCACATTGGCGGCCATGACCACACGTAAGCGCTCGGCCCGAATGCGCTCTTTGATCTCACCGAGGACGGCGGCGTAGCCTTCCGGTAACTCTCCAGTTACGGGCGGAACCGGGAAAGAAGCATCTTCACGCCGACGGCCCCTCGATTTCCGTTCCAAACTGCTGTTGGCGGCAGATAATTTTTTGACCGGTTTCTTCATATCCCCAACTCCTCGAAGTTCTTCTTGATCGTGGCGGCCAGTCGTACCGCCTCGGCGTTGAGGCCTTCCAACTCGACGTGTATGTCCCGCAGGGCTTCCTCGAAGTCGAAGTCTTCGTTTTCTTCCTCGGGTGCAACCCCGACGTAACGACCCGGCGTGAGGCTCCAATCGTTGGCTTCGATCTCCGCGCGGTCCACCAGCTTGACCAGACCCTCTACATCGCAGAGCGCCGCTTCTGGGAATCGCTCGGTCAGCCAGCGGGCATGACGCTGAAAGTAGCGCACCTGCCTGAGCTGCTCTACGGCCCGTTGACGGGCTTCGTCAGCGGCCTTGCGGGCACGGGTAATCTCGCGGTTGGCCCAGGCATCGTTGTCGCGAGTGTCGCACTCATTCTCGCAGGTTTCGATGAGCCGGCAGGCGAGCTTGTAAAGCAGGTCCGTCTGCTTGACCAGGTTGCGGCTGCTTTCCGCCAGCGGTGCAAGGCGGTCCACTGCCTGCTTGAGTTCGCCGTTGGTAGTCTTCTGTTTCTTCCACGCCGACTGCTGTTCGGCGAAGGACCTCCGGAATGCCTCGACATCGGCCTTGAAGGCGGGCATCGCTTCGTCGACTTCCTTGAGCACTTCGGAGTGGGCGGCGTTTTCAGATAGCGTGTTCAGGAACGGTTGCAGGGCATTGCGCAGCGTGTCGAGTGAGGCAATGAATGACGGCAGTTGCTCAATCCGGTCTCCGTTACCAGCCTGCCGGAGCCGGGGCCCAGGCAGGTCGTCCTGGGCGTTGAAACACCCCGCGGCCTCAATGAGCATCCGACGGCAATACCCGGCCACCAGGTCCAGGTACTTTTCAGTCTGACCCCGGTAGAGCCAAACGATGGCAAGGATGTTCTGCTGCTGCTCCGGGCTGAAGTCATAGATTTTCCGAGTTACTTTTCGATAGATGTTTCTGGCATCTATCATCAAGACATTGCCCTTTTTATTCAGGGCAATGTCACCCTCACCCCAACCCTCTCCCAGGGGGAGAGGGCTTTTTCTTGAAGTTAATTGGGATGAAAGGCGCGACAAAACAGCCTCAGGGTTACCAAGCAATTCCTCATTTTGGATCCGAATGACCCTGATGCCTTGTGATTCCAGGTAAGCATCTCTTCTCGAATCCTTCTTTTGGCGATGCTCGTGCACAGGGCCATCCAGTTCAATAGCGGTCCGAATGTCATGGCAGTAAAAATCAAGGATGTAGTCGCCTACCTGGTGCTGCCTCCGGAATTTGAGGCCCAGATACTGGCGATCGCGCACAAGCTCCCAGAACAGTTCCTCGGCAGGCGTCTGCTTTCGCCGTAGTTCCCGCGCTCGTTCCACCAACCCACTAAAATCATATCCACCACGATAATACGGCTGCTTTCCCCCCTCGCCCTCTGGGAGAGGGGCCGGGGGTGAGGGTTGATCGGGCTTGCCCCGATCAATGAACCAAAGCTCACACGGCACTGTGCGGGTGTAGAAAAAGTTCGACCGGATGGCGATCATGAGGTCCACGTCGCCGGCCTCGACCAGCTTCTGCCGCACCTTGGCCTCGTCTCGACCGGCCCCGGAGGCCTGGGAGGACATGACGAAACCCGCCCGTCCGGCTTCGCCGAGGTAGCTGTAGAAGTAACTGATCCAAATGTAGTTGCCGTTGGAGACCTTGCCTTTTTTATTCACACCTGGCAGGCCAAAGGGCAGGCGCGGATCGTTTTTGACCTTGTCGGCATCTATTTCGTCTACATTGAACGGGGGATTGGCCATCACGAAGTCGGCCTTGCCCAGCAGTTCGTGCGGGTCTTCATAGTAGGTGATGGCCTTCTGGATGTCGCCCTCAAGTCCGTGGACGGCCAAATTCATCTTGGCCAGGCGGATAGTGGTGGCGTTCTTTTCCAGGCCGTAAAAGGTGAGACGTTCGGTCGGACTTTCGCCGCGCTCTTCCACGGTTCTGGCGCTCTGCACGAACATGCCGCCGGAGCCGCAGGCTGGGTCGAGCACGGTGCCGCCCTGCGGGTCGATGACGTGGGCAATCAGCGAGACCAGAGAGACGGGCGTGAAGAACTCGCCGCCGTCGTGGGCCTTCTGGTCGGCAAACTGGGTGAGGAAATACTCGTAGATGCGGCCGAAAACATCGCCTGAGACGCGCTTGAGTTCGTCGGGGTTGAGTGTGCGCAGAAGCGTGCCAATGACGCTGTTGTCCAGTTCCTGATATTCGCTTTTGGGCAGGACACCGCGCAGGTTCTCGTAGTCGCCCTCGATGGACTCCATCGCCTCGATGATGGCCTTGGCCCGGTCGTCGCTGTCAGTTAACGCCACCAGATAGTCGAACTGGGCCTTGGGCCGCAGGAAAATTGCGCTCCTCTGGGAGAAGTCTTCCTTGCTCAGCGCCCGCGTCTTGCCGCCGCGTTTGGGCAGGCCGGCCTCGATGGCATCCTTGACCCCCAGGAACCGACTGTATGCGTGCCGCAGGAATATCAGGCCCATCACCGGCAGGAAATACTCATTGCTGGCATAGTTCGAGTTCGCCCGCAGCGTGTCTGCCGCATTCCAGAGACGTTTCTCGATGGCCTCGATATGTTCTAGTTGCGCCATGCTTACGCCTCATCTCCCGAGAACGCTTCGAGTAGGTCTCGACCCTTTTCACCCAGGTCGCGGAGCAAGTCCTCGATCTGCTTTAGCGCCAGCGGCGATGGCCGGGCACGGCCGTTTTCCCAGCGGTTGATGGTCGGGAAGGTCACACCGATCCTGGCGGCAAATTTTTCCTGGGTGAGTCCCGTTCGTTCACGAAGCTGGCGGATGAGCAGAGGTATGTCAGTTTGGGCATTCAACGTCGTTCTCCTTTCATATCAGACACGGACCTGATCGAATCGGGATTCATATCACGCGACCCGTCAGATGATATATCATACGTTAAAGCACTGCTGTGTCAATTATTATTAGAAATCAGGAACAGAAAAAGTAGTCGCCGGTAGAGGCAGGGACCGCCGCCTGTCTGCCGCCGCTCGGCGAAAGGCAGGCCGAGCGCCTTGATACCGCAGCTATGGGGAAATCAACTTCGGCCATGCGTTTGCATACTTTGGGGATCATTAAATATCTTTATTGTTACCCAATGCATTACCCAATTGATTCGACATTACCCAATTGCCATTTGGCGGTTTTTTGCCACCGGGCCTTCTGACCGCGTCCAAGGCATTCAATTTGATTTTTAGCCCGCAAATTTTTCAGAACACACCGGATCATATCAACACTGACATTCGGGCACATGTTCTGAAGTTCGGTTACGCTGAAAGATCCTAATGCCCCTTCGATGGCATGGAGTACGAGATCCGTTTTTTCTCCTTTCGGACTCTGAATCCTGCTGAGGCGCTCCTCGAATTCTCTGTACGCCATCCTAATGATGGAGAGAAGATAATTGATGTACGGCCAGGGATCGTGGTTGCCCTCGTGCCAGCCCTGAGAGCTTTGCTCCAGGGTTTCGTAGTATCGTTCCTTGTTCTGTTCGATAAGGCGCTCCAGGCTGATATACCGGCCGACCTCGAAGCCCAGGTGGTAGCATTGAAGGAGCAGAAGAAGCCGCGAAACGCGCCCGTTTCCGTCACGGAAGGGGTGGATGCAGAGGAAATCCAGGTTAAAGGCGGTCAACAGAACAAGGGGCGGGACTTTGCGCTCCTTGATGGCATCGTCGAGGAGACCTACCAAGTCCTTCATGTAGATCGGCGTGTCTACGGCCGTAACCGTCCTGAAGCGGACACGCGATCTCCCGTCCGGGAATTTTTCGATAATGTCGCCGTCCTTCTCTTTGTATTTTCCTGCATCCCAGATGTCTCCGCGTGTCAGTCGGTGGAGTTTCAAAATGGTTTCTTCTGTTATTGGAACGGTAGCGCCATGCTCATGAATCCATGTCAGGGCCTGCCGGTATCCCCGGACTTCCTCTTCATCCCGATCCCGCAGGAGCGGCTTGCCAAAAAAAATTGTGGCGATCCGGGATTGATCGACTTCCACACCCTCGATCCGGTTGGACGATAAGGCGCTTTCAATGAGGGCGTGCTCATGAAGTGCCTTGAGACGCTGAGGCGATTGGCGGGTGAACAATTCCTGCTTTCCTCGTGCCTCCCCGAGATCAGCGAGATACCAGGAGGTGGAAGCGGGCACCGATTCGAAGCTCCGGGAAAAGAGCCGCAGGGTCGTCATGATTTTTCCTCTCCGTATGACGCGCTATTCTCTCTCACCATCATTGGCCTCGTCATAGCGTTTACTTCGAGCCAGCATAGGGCAACCTTGGTCACTTCCTGCCAAGGGAATCTGGCTGGTTCTTGATGAATAGAAAAGGATCGGCTTTGGTTATGATCAGGTCATTGGCGTGGAAGTGATACAATGGACGAGACGATGATTTCTTGTCCGGATTTGATTTTTCTAAGGACCTCAGCGAAGTTTTTCTGAATATCTCCAACGGTTGCGGTTTCCATTTCAGGGCCTCACGGATATGTTTTTTAAGCACATTATATGCGTAAAAATAGTTGATGTCAAACCCCACTGAAAGGTTGAGAGAAAAAAGGGAATGATCATGAATTCATGCGTTTCTCTGTAATAGGGTAGTTCTGCATGCCTTCCCGGAGCAATGATCTTTATGACGCTGATTTAGGTCAGTGGTTGATCCGATGTATCCTTGACTGGATTTGATTCTTAGTATGTAGAGCCAAGCGGGCATGTTCATACAAATAACAGGATGTAAGGTTTAAAGACCCTTCGACTCGAATTGACTCTTCGGTCGGAGACCTTGAGTCCCTCGCCTACGCTCGGGATCCTGAGTTTATCGAAGGACGAAAAAAGGGCACTCTTCGTGCCCCTTTTGAGTCGAAATGGCTCCCCGGGACAGACTCGAACTGCCGACCAAGTGGTTAACAGCCACCCGCTCTACCGACTGAGCTACCGGGGAGCAATTTTATTGTATTCCTGAGAGTTTTCGCTCCTTGTAAACTTTTCAGGAATTTTTCTCTTTTTAGGGCTTCCTTTTTAGATTCGTATTCCTCCTGATAAACTAGCTTAAAAGGCCTACGGTTTCGAGTTGATTTTACTTCTCCTTGATTATGAGCTTTTATCCTTTTTTCTAGATTCGAGGTAAAGCCTTTGTATAATTTCCCATCCTTTTGACTCTGAATGATATAGACATAAAACATAATCAAGCCACTCGCTCCCTGGCCGTTGGCTCGGGCAGGCTACCAACTGAGCTACCGGGGAGTATGTGTAAAGTAATAAACCAGAAAGCCCTATCGATGTCAATCAAATTTTCGGGTGACAGAACGGTCAAAAACGCTCCTTGACAAGGGCCGAACTTACCTTTAGGTTAGCGGTGGACATACTCGGGATGAGGGGAAGGTTATGAAACAGATTATCCTCGGCACCGCAGGCCATATCGATCACGGCAAGACTGCTCTCGTTAAGGCGCTCACGGGCATCGACACAGACCGCCTCAAGGAAGAAAAGCGAAGAGGCATCACCATTGAGCTGGGATTCGCCCACCTGACGCTGCCGAGCGGAATCATCCTCGGAATCGTGGATGTGCCCGGCCACGAACGGTTTATTAAGAACATGGTAGCCGGCGCAACCGGCATCGACCTGGTTGCCCTCATTATTGCGGCAGATGAAGGGGTGATGCCTCAAACCAGAGAACACCTGGAGATCTGCAATCTTCTCAACATCAAGTACGGGCTGGTAATCATTACAAAAATAGACCTCGTGGACAACGATTGGCTCACCCTTGTAAGGGATGATATATCCAGCTTCCTGAAAGGCACCTTTCTTGAGGACGCACCTATAGCTGAGGTTTCCTCAGAAACAGGAGAAGGCATTGATGAGCTGGTAAAAATCCTCGATGAACTCACCCAGAAGATGCCTGAACGATCTATCGGGACCCTCTTCAGGCTCCCTATAGACAGGGTATTTACCATGAAAGGGTTCGGCACCGTTGTCACGGGAACAACCATATCAGGTCATATAGAGGTGGGCAGCGAGGTCACCGTCTATCCGAGGGGAGTAGGGAGCAAGGTGCGGGGAATCCAGGTTCACAACCAAGAGGTTCAATCCGTAAGAGCAGGCAGTCGAACAGCCATAAACCTCCAAGGGCTAGAGAAAGAGTTCATTGCCAGAGGCGATATGGTTGCCGAGAAGGACTCCTTGAAACCCACCTATATGGTCGACGCCGCGCTGAAGTATCTCGCCAGCAACCCCAAGAAACTCCAAAACAGGAAGAGGGTCAGGTTTCACTGCGGGAGCTCTGAGTTAATCGCCACAGCTGTTCTCCTCGATAGAGATGAGCTCTCCCCGGGAGATACATGTTTCGCCCAATTTCGCCTGGAGAAACCCACCGTGGTGCTTGCAAGGGATCGATTCGTCATACGGTCCTATTCGCCGATCAGGACTATCGGCGGCGGGCATATCCTGAATCCCTTTCCGGGGAAGAAGAAGAGGTTTTCAAAAGATGTCCTTGGGGAGCTCACTGTGTTCACGGAGGGATCTGATAGGGAAATCGTCGAACAGCATATCAAGATGAGCAAGACGCAGGGCCTGAGCCTCAAAGATCTCTCATTTCTCGCCAATATACCGAGAGATGATCTCGACGGTATTCTCAACGAACTAGCTTCGGATAAGGTCATCGTCAACTACGACCCGGATAGAGCGGCATTCATACACGCAGACTTTTACACCAGAGCAAAGGAGGAGATGCTTTCAATCCTTGGGGATTACCACACGCGCTTCCCCTTGAAAGAAGGGCTGGCAAAGGAGGAATTTCGGTCAAGGATACACGGAAATATAAAGGAAAAGCTCTTCAACGGGCTGCTCAATGACCTGATTGGGGACCATTTCATTGTCAGGGAGCGGGACATCATCCGTGCGAAAGATCACAAGGTTACCCTCCATAAAGAACAGGAAGAGTCGCGAGCCAAGATCGAGGAAATCTACCTCAAAGCGGGGCTGGAGCCTCCCTATTTCAAGGATCTGGATACATCGATGGCGAAGGCCGGCACCAGGGATGTGCATGAAACCATGGTCAAGGATGGAACACTGATCAAGGTAAAGGAGGATCTCTACTTTCACCAAAAGCCGATTGAGGATCTCAAGAGCAAGCTCATTGAGTATATCAGGCAGAAGGGGGAGATCACCACCCCTGAGCTCAAGAACATCACCGGGGTATCGCGGAAGTATACCATTCCACTCATAGAATACTTTGATAAGGTCCAGGTCACCGTCCGGATCGGGGACAAACGAATCCTCAGGAAAAGCCGATAGATGGAGGGGAAGACGAGATGGATTTCGGTTCCTTTATAGAGGGCCCTTTCTTGTGGATTGTCTTTTTACTGTTGATTGTCGGGGTTTTTGCGAGGTTCATGTTCTTTCTCGTTGAAATCATACGAAACAGCAGGGGTAGAGAGTTCGCCTTAGGTTATAATCTCGCCACCTTAGGGCGATCTTTTGCGCCCTTTCATATGGCTCTCTCAAAGAGGCCCTGGTACGCAGCGCTTCGCTATATTTTCCACATATGCATGATTGTTGTTCCAATATGGTTCTCGGGACACGTCATGCTGTGGTCATTTTCCCGATTTGAGTGGGAATGGAATGCGCTGCCGGACGCGTGGGCGGATTGGATGACGATTATCCTGCTAGGCCTTGCTGCCTATCTCTTTATCAGGAGAATTGTTATCAAAGATATTCGCCTTACCTCTTCCATATCGGATTACGTGCTGATCATCCTCACGGCACTACCATTTATCACGGGATACTTTTTAACCCACGGCTCCCTGGACGGCGTTCCCTTCCTCGGGGAGAACATGCGGAACATCCACGTGCTGAGCGGTGAGGCGATGATGCTCGTGGTGGTCGTTCTCTTTTGCAGAACCAGGCTTAATGCAATACGGTGCACCGGATGTGCTGCATGTGAGATAAACTGCCCCACGGGAACCCTTGAGTCACATGATGAGGGAATGCTGCGAACCTTTCTCTACTCACATTACCAGTGTATTTCTTGTGGGTCATGCGTCAGTGTATGCCCGGAAGACGCTGCGGAATTGAGGCATGAGATAAGCCTGAGAAGGTTCT
>Ga0315545_1002295_pt1 | contig 17416 bp, 11 predicted proteins | sample SalMarSW160210MG_FD_203096 | JGI IMG/M metagenome (GOLD analysis project Ga0315545, IMG submission 203096) | Salt marsh sediment microbial communities from the Plum Island Ecosystem LTER, Massachusetts, United States - Salt Marsh Sediment SW1602-10 ...
TCATATTTGTTCTTATAGAGGTAATGCCCAACCCAACAATGAGATTCCTTTTGAAAAATCAGAGTTTCGTTTAAGCAATTGGTAAAAGACAGAACATCAAACAAGGAAACATCTCGATTTAGCTTTGCCAGGGCATTTTCAATAGTAATAACTTCTTCGTCTTGATCATTGATCTTAATCCGTACAGCGTTTTTAATTTTCGAAAGTTGAACATTTCTATTTCTCAATTCAATTTCTGCTGCTTTATGGAAATCCACAGAGTATTCTTGTTTGTCAACTGTCAAAGCTGCAACAAGTTCCTCGTCTGACATTGATTCGCATTGTTTCGCTATCTCATCATACATATACATTAAAATGTCCTTATTTTTAAGAACTTAGCGCCCTGCGGGCGAGCTATATAGGACACAGATAAGCAGGATTTCTAAACACTTTCCTCCCCCTTGATGGGGGAGGACTAAGGAGAGGGTGAAGATTTTGTCTATCCCCCCTCACTCTGTCCCTCTCCCTCCAAGGGAGAGGGAACTATATACTACAACAGTAGTTGTGTCCGCGTAGGTTGCTATAGAGAGCAGACTGAAGTCTGCGACTACCGGGGAATTTGGATTCAGCCACTTTGAGATGTTCATTTGTAACTCTTTGATAATCAATGAGAAAAAATGGAAATTCCTATACTTTGAACTTAGCGCACCTGTGGCGGGGCTTTTCTGACGGGATAACAAGATTTACCGGATCTTTATCCACAATTATCCAAGAAAACACCGAATGACACCGAAGCCACCGAAAAATTATAATGCACATTCTCCCTTAGAATTCTTTATTATTCAGTGATTTTCGGTGTTTAATGAATGAGGTTGTTTGTCCTGTCAATCCTGTCAATCCACGCAAAGGAGGTTATGGGTGGGTTGCCACCTTCAGCCGTTCCAGCAACAGAGAAACCTCGCGATTCCAGGAAACCTTTGATATCAAATGGAGGAGTCCCCTGGGAATGGCTTCCATATGCTCCGATGATCAGGCGACCGCCTGCACCAACCATTCGCGCAAGAACACGATAAACATATTCCTCAAGAAATTCCAGAGGAACACAGTCATACAGAGTATAGACATATCGATATTGTCTCGGCGGCTCCCAATCCCAAGCATTGCCCACATAGAAGCTCGACCTGTATTCTGGGAATCGTTTCTTCGCGAGTCCAATAAGCTGAGCACCCTGATCAAGCCCGTAAGGTGTCAATGTAATGCCACGTTCACCTGCCCATGCAATGAGGCATTCCAGGAGAAAACCATTCGCGCACCCGACATCGAGAATATCGCCATTCATCTCGATTGCCTCTAAGATCGGTTCACGCTCAGCACGCCATCGCCTGGGGCCACCAGAGAAACCCGACTGATGGATGGGATCATCCTCGGCCAGGTAGGCTACCTCAAGCGATTCCAGTTTCTCGATGAAATCGGGTGGTAGTTCTCTACTTGTAAACATTCCAGGATTCTAGCGGTGGCAACTAACGGCGGGAATAACCGGCTTGGAGAGGCGCGAACCCCAACGAGTCCTTGTTGATTCCCTTGTTCGGCTCAGTTTTCTTTCAAAATCCTTGTAATGAAGGAGGCCTTGCGGTTCTGATACGCTTCTCGATTGTTGCCCCGTTCAGAATAGAACTTTTCTTTGAGAGAAGCGTATTCCTTCGCCAACCTCTCGTCTTCTCGAAGTGCGTCTCGAAAGCGGATATAATCCTGCCACTCTTGGGAGGTAATCTCATGCATATGAATGTGGTGCGTGCTCAGGTCGTCCTTTACGAAATAGTGCCTTCTGGCAATACCTTGTTTTCCTCGATACTCGTAACCGATTAGCTCAAGAGGTGCAATGCAGATGCGAGCCTGTTCAAAGGAATGAACCGCGATCGCTATATCGATAATTGGCTTCGATAGCATACCAGGAATTGCAGTGCTCCCTACGTGTTGAATGTCCAGAATGTGGGCTCCGATTGCTCGCCGGATACGGTGAGCCTCCTCTTCATAGAGATGGGACCACTCGCTAGAATATGGTTCAAGCCTCAGAACACCTCTTTCCAACCCTATCATCTTCTCTCTTCTTAAGAGCCTAACGATTTGCGGTTCAGCTACCACCGAAGATTGATAAGGGGTCACATATTTATTCTTGATTTTCCAAGAATCTATTCCTAATCGCCTCTAACGCTTTCCTTACCCCTTCGTCCTCCTCCCTTCATAATCAAAAGCGTTACACAAGGCCTATCTGAGACAAGTGAAAGGATAGTTGATGTTTATGTTATAACATCAGATATGGGAAAGTCAAGAGTAATGATGTAACCCCTCTGCTCTTTTTCTGCCCTGACAGACCCCGATCTACAAACCACGATCTACAGTGAAGCGGTCTCTATCTCTCATCTCTATCTGATTAGCACCATCTTCCTCGTCTGCACGAATTCTCCAGCCTGAAGCCTGCAAAAGTAGATGCCGCTGGAGAGAGAACCCGCATCCCACTTGGCTGTTTTGTAACCAGCCTTTTGCTGCCCATCAACTAAACTCGCCACCCTCTGGCCGAGGACGTTATAAACCTCCAACCTCACCCAGCAATCCCAGGGCAAGGCATACTTGATCTCAGTAATGGGATTAAATGGATTGGGATAATTAGGAAGAAGCGCAAAACTATGAGGGCGCTGAGTTGGTGAGCTCTGTTTAACCCCCACACCATATGGGATTACAAAATCCCAATAGGGCTCGATACACCAGGTTCTCAACCCGAAGCTGTCAAAGGCAGCTACCTTCCAACGATATGTCGCTGAATCCGATAGAGGAGCAGTGACTGTCCAGCTTGTGTCCAATAACTCCTCTGAGGAGTCAGGATTGAGAAAAAATGAATCGGTGTCTATGTAAACCCTGTAATGGATCTGATCACCGTTTAGATCAAATGAGCTTGCCCAGGTCAATGTTGGGGTCAGGGTGGAAACGCTGTCGTGGTTGACGGGATAAAGGAGATCAAAGCCAGCAGGCGGGCTATTCGCTATAGTAGGGGCTATGGTAGTATCAATTTCTCCGTCTCCATCGTAGTCAACTTCCAAATCATAGTTTTGTAAGGTGTCAACATGTAAGGTGGCTATGGTATTTGGAATTACCGCAATACTATCGTAACCCAGGGTGAGAGCGGTCTCCTCTGATTCTGGCTTCAGCACCTCAGCCATAAAAAAGCAGGAATCCAGACTGAAATAGTCTACGGTGTAGTTTAAGTCTTTTGGCACATCATAGAAGGTCAGAGTATCAGCGGTTAAGGTATCACCGCTGTAGCTCTCCAGAAAGGCAACCTCGGAACCGGGTATTTCATTCACAAAGTTTGTTCCGTCAACAAATCCTAACCGTCGTCCAAATTCATCGGTTATCAACATCCGAACGAGATTTCCTCCTGTATAGGAACGAGATTTCTTCCAAGGACGCAGTCTTTGCCAAACTGACGAAAACCGTGAGGAGGCTTTTGACCATAGATTCTGAGCTGTTTGTTTGACGGCCTCCTGAATCTCTGCTCTCATTTGCTCAGTGGTCATTATCACAAAGGGCTCGAAGATATAAAGCTTGTCCTTGTCTGTATCGGCGGGCCACGTAAACGTGTCCTCAACCAAATCGAAAGATATTGGACTAACCGATTGGCCGGGACGCTCATTGTCGTAGACATACAGATAGGATAGAGTGTCTGTGTCCGATTCATCGCGGATTATTTTATATCCGGTAATAGCGTGGCCTCCACCACCTCTGAGAGCAACAATGCATGGTTGATTCGCACTGATTAGGTCAGCGGCAGAGGATTGAGCCTCATTTGGATCATCACCCGAGAAGATATTATAAAATCGGCGATGCAAAAATTGAGTTAGATGATAGTCAACAATGGCGGGTATTACTCCATCGTCACCGGGTTCCATAGCGTATGTGTCTTTTTCGCGAACAGAGGCAGGTTTAGAATCTGGATCTACAAAGTAGGCTATGCTCGAGGCGGCCATGCCAAAACAGTGGCCACCGAAATCCTTAGTAAACTCAGGAAGGATAGTGATGGAGAATTTCCCTAACTCTAATACCTTTTTCTCAAAACAATCAGAGAAATACGGGTTTGGGAATTGATATCCATCGGGGTCCAACCGAAACGGATGTAAATCTGAGAGTTCGCCACCAATGCAATAGTATACCGACAACTCTTTAGAATCCTCAAAATTCACTGATCGTCCTTCAATTTCCTCAACTTTTGCTATGACCTCGTTGTCTTCCCAACTGGGAGGGATTTCTACATAAGGGGCATTGTTACCAAAGAGATGGATTTCGCCTTCTGGTTCAATAACGTCGATTTTTCCGTCCTGTGGCTCGATATCCCACTGAGTCACATCAACCGGGATTGGTTCGCCGCCAACGTAAACCCCAACAGTCACACTATAAACCGCTCTTGCACTGTTATTGGTTATTTGAAATGGTATTTCAAGGATATCTGTTGTCTCATTATGTCCACTACTATAAAACTCGTAGAATTCTGTCTGAATCGAAAACACCAGGAGAAGCTCAAAATCTACGGTCGTGAGCTGTCCAGCGATCACCTCTTTACCAGTTTGGGTATCGGTTTCATACCCGCCTTTTGAAGCGCGGACATCGTAAGTGCCTGGAGGTAGGTCAGGAATACTGTAGCTCCCATCTGATTCCGAGTTTTCGTGAGCGATAATGTTCTCTCCTTGCATCGCCTCCACCAGTACGCCCCCTAACGGTTCCTCGGTGTATGAGTCTTCCACTGTGCCGGAGATTGTGCCCAGCATCTCTGACGATCGTCCCACCAGCACATTGTCAAACTTCACGGTGGCGCTTCCATAGGCGCCGGAGTAGGCTGTAACAGCAATTCGACCGTGATCTAAGGGTGTATCTGTGTCGGTGTAGTCTATGACCTGGTTGTCATCTACCCGGACCTTTATATTATCACCAATTACCTCGACTTTGACATGATACCAGGTATTGAGTTGACTGGGATAATCAGTAATGTTAATCACGGTAGAGACTCCGTCTACTATCCGAGAGAGGGTAACCTCATCTGCCCCCATCCAGTCGCTTCTTACATTCACCGCATAGAAATTGTCCTCATCAATAACCCGAAACGCCACTACCTTGTCCACCCCTCCTTCTCCATAGACATCGGCCTCAAAGATATAATCCGTCCAATCAGAATTACCTGCTGCATTAAGACACCAAACCTCGCTTCCACTCACACTGCTCGTGTATTCTTCATTTTCCACTGTCCAGGTGCAACCGCCGTATTTCTGCCAGCCATCGTCATTCCCATCAGTGAAATCATCAAAGAATAAGGTGTCAGATGGACTTGGATTGAGCTGGAAATCAACGGTTGTGGTCTGATCGGTGATAACCTCCTTTCCATTTTGGGTCTTGGTCTCATAGCCATCTTTTGAAGCTCGGACATTGTAAGTGCCTTGGGGTAGGTTGGGGATACTGTAGCTCCCATCTGATTCTGTATTATCGCTGTCGATTATGCTTTCTCCTTGCATAGCCTCTACAAATGCACCCTCTATTGGGTCTTGGGTGTATAAATCTTCCACTGTGCCAGAGATGGTGCCAAGCGCACCATAAAATTGAAGGATAATCAAACCACCAAACCCATCTGCGACATAGACATAGGCACCCACGACATATACTTCAATTGGAAAACCTGGAGTGTCGTAATAGCCTACCTCATAGGGGTTGGCCGGATCAGCCACATTGATCATTCTTAAATCACCATCGGCGATATAGGCTAAAGAGTCCACGAGATACAGACCATATGCCGAGCCAGGAGTGTCGTAGTAGCCTACCTCAAAGGGGTTAGTGGGGTCAGCCACATTTATCACCCTTAAACCACTATCCCTATCTGCAACATAGGCATAAGAACCCAAGACATATACATCCCTTGCCCGGCCTGGAGTGTCGTAATAGCCTACCTCATAGGGGCTGGCCGGATCAGACACGTTGATGACCCTTAAACCAGCACCATAATCTGCGACATAGGCATAAGAACCCAAGACATATACACCATGTGCATAGCCTGGTGTATCGTAGTAGCCTTCTTCATAGGGGTTAGCTGGATCAGTTACATTGATGATTCTCAAACCAGCCTCCTCATCGGCGACATAGGCATAAGAACCCAGGACATATACATCCCCTGCCCAGCCTGGAGTTTCGCAATAACCTACCTCATAGGGGTTGGCCGGATCAGCCACGTTGATGACCCTTAAACCAGAACCAGCACCATAATCTGCGACATAGGCATAAGAACCCAGGGTATATACACCATGTGCATAGCCTGGTGTATCGTAGTAGCCTTCTTCATAGGGGTTAGCTGGATCAGTTACATTGATGATTCTCAAACCAGACTCCCCATCGGCGACATAGGCATAAGAACCCAGGACATATACTCCACTTGCATAGTCTGGAGTCTCATAGTAGCCCACCCCATCGGGGTTAGCCGGATCAGCCACATTTATCACCCTTAAACCAGCCTGTCTATCAGCAACATAAGCTAAAGTATTTGCGACATTTACACCGATTGCACAGCCAGGAGTGTCGTAGTAGCCTACCTCAAAGGGGTTAGCCGGATCAGCCACATTTATCACCCTTAAACCAGCTGAGCAATCAGCAACATAGGTTAAAGTATCTACGACATTTACACCCCCATTTACATAACCAGGAGTGTCGTAATAGCCTACCTCAAAAGGATTAGCCGGATCAACCACATTGATCACCCTTAGACCAGCACCCCCATCGGCAACATAAGCCAAAGAGTCCACGACATGCACACCCCGTGCCCAGTCTGGAGTATCGTAATAGCCTACCTCATAAGGGTTGGCCGGATCAGCCACATTGATCATTCTTAAATCACCATCGGCGATATAGGCTAAAGAGTCCACGAGATACAGACCATATGCCGAGCCAGGAGTGTCGTAGTAGCCTACCTCAAAGGGGTTAGTGGGGTCAGCCACATTTATCACCCTTAAACCAGCCTTCCAATCGGCAACATAGGCTAAAGTATCTACGACATTCACACCGATTGCCCAGCCAGGAGTGTCGTAGTAGCCTATCTCATAGGGGTTAGCCTGATCAGCCACGTTAATGATTCTCAAACCAGCTTCCCTATCGCCAACATAGAGCAAAAAGTCGTCAAGAAAGAGGCCGTGCACTACCCCTGGGGTGGCAATCTGGGCAATCTTTGTCGGTGATGTGGGATCTGCGATGTCGAGGATGTATATTCCTCCGCCTGAGCCAAGATAAGCATAACCACCTTGAACTGCGACGGCATAAGCAGGCCCATATGGCCACCGACCAACACAACGCACATTCAGGCTATCGCCTTTGCCCCCAGAGAAAGCAGTAGGCAACTCTCCCAAATCAGACCTTCCCCTATGGGGGCCATAACCCTCCTGCCCCCAATCCATCGGCTGCCCATAGGCCAAAGTGGCCATAATTAGGGCAACCCACAAGAAAAACAAGCGTTTGACCATCCCATAACTCCTCGATTTAAAGGTTTTTTGTTCCTTATTGTAGTGACAGACATTTTTATGTCTGTCCGCACTTTCGGACTCTGATAAATCGGAGTTTCTACATGACTGAACTGAGCTGTCGAGTAGCTGGAATGTAACATAATGTTGAAAACATCACTACTGCCTGAATTACCACAAAGTCGTGAGAAGCAGTTAAGCGATCAGCTCCAGTGATTTGTTATCTGTCCATTAGTGCACACTAATATTACTTTATCTCAAATATTCTTCCGTCTTTCGTTTCTTTTTCTGCTAGTCAGCACCCATCCATCGCGTCACGCCACCATTGAGGACAATAAATATAGTAGTCTAACTGTTGCAAAACACGGTCAGGTAACTCAAACCCATGATCCTCTATTATCGTATCAATTCTGTTTATCTCATGCTTGATTATCCAGCGTATCCCCGCATCTTGATAACGAGGGTCTTTCGATCTCAAAAATGAATACGCTTTATTTCTTGCTTCCTGATTTGTGTCATTCAAACCCTCTCTATTTGTAATTCGTTTCACAGACCGTTCATGCGAATCCACAGGATCGAAGGGTTCATTGTTTAATCGTTTTACCGTTTTTTCAGCTGCTTTACGTACCTGGTCATTAGAGTCTTCAAGGACTTCTTTCAGAATTGGTTTCAGTTCAGAGATTGCTTTTTCTGGCAACGCTATAAAACCTAATGCTGTCAAAGCAACTCTTCTAACAGCTGCATTGTTATCTCTTATTAACTTGAGAATTATATTTATGTCCTCATATGATCCATGCTTTCCAAGCACTTCTGCTACGGCTTCTCTCACTCTATCTCTTTGGTCATCTTGATATTTACGGATAGGGTCAATATCTTCATCCGTGCCTATCTGAGCAAGGGCCTGTAATGCATCCTTAACCACATTTGCGTCATTAGCTTTTATCATATCCCTCAATATGACTTTATCTTGAATAGTCCCAAATTGCTTTAATGCTCTTGCCGCACCTGAACGAATGAAATTATGCCGATGAAAAGCAGCCTGCCTAATTAGTTCCAAACTGTTTTCCTTGGTTATGTTGCGAAACCAATACCAACCTAGTGATCCTGGCGCAGCATCGGATAATCCAGTAGGTAGGTTCTTAGAGCGACCATGATGGTGTTTTTGTCGGCCTCGAAGGAGAAGGTTATGAAAAATTACTGTCCTCTCGTTATTTATTGGCTTAAATTTGAACCGATTTAAATAAAGGGCTCTGAGATTCTCTGCGGATAATAAATCACTATTCAGAGTCCTTTGTCTTGCCAAAAATTTTAACTTTTCACTAGCTATGTAAAAAGCTGCCAATTGATTCCTTTCTTCGGTTGAACCACTGAATGCTATATTAAGTTCGTATAAGCATTCATCCATACTTTGATATCTGTTATTTTTTTCGTATGCAGTGCATTTCATGATAACAGCATCGAGTGAGAGATATTCTGAATTTATAGTGCTGGGAAGAGGTGAATTCGAACCAAGTGGATATCTACCTGTCAACGCTTCTTGAAGCAAGTAGCCAAAAGAACAGATATCGGCTCGATGGTCTACCTTTTTCGCATCACCGCCATAGCGTTGTTCTGGAGCGAAATAGCCTAAATTATGTAGCTTATCTTCTGGGTTGGTGTGAACCGAAGTTACCGTAAATTCAGGATTGATGTGAGCAATGCCAAGATCGGCAACAAGTGGTAAATCGTTATCTTCAAGAAGAATATTTTCTGGCTTGAGGTCTCTATGGAAGCAGCCTTTTTTATGAAGATATTGCAATGCTAAGCCGAGTTCTTGGAAAAAGCGGTGAGCAAACTTGAGATTTTTAAATTGGTTTTTGTCAAAAAGATCTCGCGCAGACCCCTTTGCAAGTGGCATTACATAAAAGGGCACTTTTATTTCTCCCACCTGAATTACTCCATCATCGAGACATCTAATTAACCTTGGATGTTCGGCCTTTTTCAACAAAGCGATCTCGTTTCGAAACCGATTATAATTACTTTTGTTCAGTTTCAGTCTCCACTTAGGATTCTTTGGGAAATAGAATTTTAGTGCAACTTCAATCCCTTTATTTTTATCCCTCGCAATCAAGACAAAACCATTTCCGCCCTCTTTTACTTTTTGGAACTGTAAATCATAACGGGCCTTATTTGTGGCTACATGTCCCACCTTCTTGAGGTATGAGATTATTGTTTGCCGTGTTACTTGTTTATTAACACTCATGACTTCCTACTTTGATTTGTTTCTACCCGGCTTGAGCCGAGGGTAACCTCTCTTGGGCTTTAGCCCCATATAGGACCCGCACTGAAGTGCAGTAGAAACCCAGGGATCAGGGCTCGGCTACCAGTTATCAGTTGTCACGGATTTTCCTGACCTCCGAGAACTGACTACTGACCCTGTGTTTAGAGACGGCCTCCATATATATTAGTCGCAAAAATCCGATTTTTTCGTCAAAAAATTTTCAACTTTTTTTAGATCGGGTGATCTTACCGCTTAGATCCCGGACTCCTATAAATCAAAGTCCCCACAATTCATTTCAAGGGCTGTCAGGAGGTAACTCCTGACAGCTCATTTTTGATCGGCATCAGGCTTGCCCGAGGCTCCGCCCAGGGGAGATGCCTCCCACACTTTTCTACCTAGCTTTAGCTGGGGTAACCTCTTCTTGGCTTTAGCCCGTTTGGAGTGCTGTGACTCCTGTCACAGCATACGTCAACAGGAGTTGACGCACTCCCATAGTGACCCGCACTAAAGTGCGGTAGAAACCCTTGCCCGTGAGGGCAGAGCCCTGACGGCACATAATTCAACCGTCCGGATTCCTTTTTGGGTATACCTGTATCTAAATTAACTGTATTTCTTAGAAATGTCAAGACATTTTTCTTTAGGTGGCATCCCGATAAATCGGGATGCCACCCAGGACGCTCAGATAATATTATAGGCACTTGCAGGGGGGAAACCTGTTGACCGGCAAGGAAAGTTGCTGTATAGTAGGCTTGGTAGCCAAATCATTGATGTCAGGCAATGTTATTTTGCTCAGGAGAAAAAGATGAAACGGGAAATCCTTCCCCTTACCGAGGAGAATCTCAAGGATACTCCGGAATGGGGCAGCCATCCCTTCAGTTGCAAATACTGCCTCTACTGGGAACTCCCCGAAGAGTTATCAGATCCAGAGAAAGAGAAAAAGGAAGATATGATGCAGAAAAAGTTGAGGTGGCTGAGGGAGGCAAGGGAAAGGTTTAGCAATTGTGGGAGGATAGTCTATCTTGATGGGAAGCCTGCTGGCTATGCCCAGTATGCGCCGCCCGATCTCTTGCCAAACTCGTCAAATTACCCCTCAAGCCCTCCCAGTGAGGATGCTGTATTCATTGGCTGCCTCTTCATCTTTGATAGTAAGCTGAGAAGATCGGGGCTGGGAAGTCAGATGCTTCAGAGCATCGTCAATGAACTGAGGGAAAGGGGGGTAAGGGCAGTGGAGACCTTTGCCAGAAAGGGAAATCCAAACAATCCATCAGGGCCTATGGAGTTCTATTTGAAAAACGGATTTCATATCTACAAAGATGATAAGGAATTCCCTCTTATGAGATTTGATCTGTGAGCACATCGAGGGGAGAAAGAGAGAAAAGCCAGTTCAATCTATTCATAATTCTCCTTATCTTTTCTTCTCTTCTCAATCATCCCAAGAAATCCAGGTAAAATAATTACAGTTGTTAAAAAGCAGGCTCCCACGCCTATAAAGAGAGACCCACCAAACCAAGCCCAGCGACTCAATAGTAGAAACGAATCTGCACCAGCCCACTAACCGGCGTGCCGCCGTATTCGCTCTGAATCTGGCCGTCTTCTGGCTCAGCACCGTACGGGAAATACATGTTGGCCACGAGGGTGACGTTGTCGGAGAAGATCCATGATACCGACGGGGTAAGGACCCCGGAACCGTCCACCGGGCTGAATATCCAGGAGACGTTCAGGGGCGATACTCCCCCGATCCCATACGCAGCCTGCACGACACCAGCGTGTCTGCCCAAAATCTGCGTATCACCACGCAGATATCGCTCCCGGAAAGCCGGGTCCTCCAGGCGCGTTCCTACCTTCTCTATTTTGCTCACGCCGAACCCGGAGAAATGGTACTCCGCGATGACCAAAAGCTCGCTGCCCACGTCCAGGCTGTAGGATCCCCCGATGACCGCCTTTGCGACGAGATGATCGTCTTTGCCGAAGACCCCGCCGTCCGGGCACGGCTCCGGGGTCTTAAACAGGGCAATCTCGCCGTGCAGCTCGGCCTCATATACCGGGCACGACGCCGTAGCGGCGTAGAGATAGTCCTTGTATCGCCTACCAAAGATGATTTCACCGTCAACATTGCCGATGTATCCATGCAGGCGTCCAACGAACGAGGAGGCCTCCAGCGATTCCCCGACCGCTGCGACCGCATCGAGTGAGATTAGGTCGGTCAGAGGTATGTTGGCGCGCAGCGCGTCAATGCCGCGGCGCCACTCTCTGTCGCTTTCTAAGGGAGAGAAGGGGGCAAAGATGTCCACTGCCCCGAAGAGCACGCCTCGTCCCCACCCAACAGCCTGCCTGCCGACGGTAACCTCGTTCCTCCCGACAACTATTGCGGCAAAGAAGCGGTCCAGCTCGTGCCTGTACGAGAACGTGCTGCCGATCTCCACTAACGGCTCATCCAACTGCCAGATGCGGTAGGGCGCGCGGTGGCCCGAGAGGAGGACGCCCGATCCGCCGCCGGCGCCCGAACTCTCGGAAACGGTGCGCGCACGTTGCTCATAGGCAATCTTCGCGTTCAGCCAGGACGTCGGTTGTGCCCCGAACGCCAGCCGCATCCGCCAGAGGGTGGCGGCACTCCAGCGCTCCGGGTAGAGGGCGGTGTCCTCCGGCGCGTGCGACAGCAAGGACGTCCATTTGAGGGCGGCATCGAGGGAGTAGTAGCGATCGCCCCCGATACTTGACCACAGCTCGATAGCGTGTGCGGTGTGAACGGAAACAAGCAGGCAAATTCCGATAGTCAGTGCGAAAGGCAACTCTCTGATTTTCCTCAGGCACATGTGATGCTTAGTTTCCATATTCCTCAAACCTCGAAATACACGAACAGCGCGAAAAATACTAGCTTAGGATATTTCGTGGTTAACCTATCCCTTCCGTTTTGCCGTCATCAGCCACAGAGTTCTTCATCTCGTCGCTCACCACAGTGCCGTCATGCAAGGTAACAACGCGGGACGCATACGAGACCACGAGGGGATCGTGGGTCGAGAACACAAAGGTCATACTGTGTTCATCGCGGAGGTGCCTCATCATCTCAAGCAGGGCTTCCGCGTTCTTGCTGTCAAGGTTGGCGGTGGGCTCGTCGGCAAGGACGAGCCTGGGCCGCGAAGCCACCGCGCGGGCCACGGCCACGCGCTGTTGCTGCCCGCCGGAAAGCTCGTTGGGACGTCGATCCGCAAGTTCTCCCAGCGATAGGTCCTCGAGAACAGATTGCGCCGTCTCACACCGCTCGCTTCCTACGCCCTGCAGCTCCAGCACGAATTCGACGTTCTCCCGTGCGGTCAAAACCGGCACGAGGTTGTACGCCTGGAATACGAAACCGAGCGACTTCAGGCGAAGGTCAGCGCGCTTCCTCCGGCTCAAGGTCGAGAGATCTTCCCCGAATACCTTCACCGTTCCACTCGTGGCTACGTCCAGCGCTCCTATCAGGTTGAGCAGCGTGGTCTTGCCGCTCCCGCTGGGGCCCACGATGGACAGGAAGTCCCCTTCGTGGATGGTGAGGTCCAGTCCGCGTAGAGCGTTGACAACGACTTTGCCGGTACGGAAGTCCTTCTTGACGTTCGTTGCATCTACGAGTGTGTTTTTCATTTTTATGCCTCCCTTAGACTTAGAGCTGATGTCGGATCAATTTTGACCGCGTACCACGCCGGATAAAGCGCGGCAATGAGCGTCGAAATGAGCGCCACAAATAGGGCGCGCGGAATCATCCAAAGACCCATGTCCGAATACATCACAGGGTCAAAGAGCACGCCCGACATGGACGTTCCCTCACCTATAATTGCGCTGAAGTTAATTCCCGTCGTCGCGGTGTAGTACACGAGGGGCATGGCGAGCAATAGGCCCGCCGTCGCACCCAGTATTCCCAGCGCGGCCGCTTCAACGAGGACCAGACGGATCACCTGAATGCCTTTCATCCCCAGCGCCATCAACACCGCAAACTCCCGCCTGCGTTCCAGTATGGCCGTGAGCTGCGCGCTCGTGATTCCCAGCATAACGACCACCACCACGATGCCGACGAAGAGGTTCATGAACGCCTGGTCGCTCTTCGAGTCCGCGCCCTGTGCAGGTCGGACTTCCTTCCAGGTCAAGACGTCATCACCTTCCGGGATCACGGTGCGGAGATAGGACGCCGTCTGCTCAACCTTCCTGGCGGTGTCGAGCGTGATTGTAATCTCACCTGCCCCATTTAGGCCCGTGAACTGCTGGACGTCCTCGAGGGTCACGTGGCATATAGTGGCGTCCAGATCGCGGCTTCCGGTGTTCACGATCCCCACGATCCGGAGCATAGCGTATTCCATCTCGCCTCCTTCGCGGACGACGGTCAGAAATAGATCGTCGTCTAACTCGACCTCAAGGCGTTCGGCGATGGTACTTCCGATCACCGTCATACCTTTGTGCCCGGGATTGAGATACCTGCCCTCGCTCATGGCCCGCGCGACCCGACTGATCGCCTGTTCCGCCGGAGGATCCACACCTAACAATTCTACGCCCGCCACGCGCGTTCCGAAAGCCAGAAGTGCGGTGGATCGCGCGTGAGGGGCCGCCACTTTGACGCCCTCCATAGCTCTCACAGTTTCCAACTCTGCCCGTCCGTCCTGAAGACGGAGTGCGTTCTCGCGGCTTTTCTCCCAACCACCGGGAGCGATTCTCAGGTGTCCGAAACCGCTGTCAGCAATCCCCTGGACTCTCATCTCGTTTGCTCCGCGCATGAATGCTGATAGAAATAGAGCCACCGCGCAGCCTATACCGACGCCGATGACGGAAAGCAGGGTCCGGCGTTTGCTTCTGCCGAGGGTGCGGACCGCGAACTTGGTTGTCAATGAGATTTTCATGATCGTATTGCCTCCATAGGTTCTAAACGCACAACGTGCACCATCGGCCAGATGACCGCAATGAGCGAGGTTAGGAACACGGCAATGACTCCGAGAGCCACGTCGCTCGCGTTTATCTTCGGGAATACGTGGGACGTAATCTGAAGTCCCTGGAAGTCCACCTCGAAAGCGGACTCACTGCCGCCGAGGGCCGCGTAGTCTATGCCCGACTCCGAGGTCAGAGCCACTAAACCCAGTCCGAGAGCCGTCCCAATGGCCACGCCCAGAAGTCCTAAAATGACCGCCTCCACAGCAATGATCTTGGACAGACGGCCCGGACCGCATCCAAGGGAAAGCAACATGCCGAACTCGTGGGTGCGCTCAAAGGTGGACATCAGCATCGTGTTGGCGATACCTGCCGCGGCCGCGATGAACACGATGAACAGGATGATGAATTTATACACATCTAGAAAATTGACGATGGTCACGATGTAGGGAACGATCTCCTGCCAGGCAAGCACCTCCGCGCCGGAAAGACATGGGAGGGAGGATACGCGCGTCACGGTGTTGCTCAGGAGTTCCCGGTCTTTCACGTGGATGACAATCTCGTGCCCCTGATCCGGCATCAGGAGGAGGTCCTGGGCGTCGTCCATAGACATTACGATCCCGAGATTGTTGACAATGGCCACCGGAGTGGCGATGACGTTCGACACGGTGAACAGGTCGTTGGCGATCGAGCCGTCCACGTCCTGTCCGATCACGGCGATCTCCATCCCCGGCTCGATATCGTGCTTCCGCGCGAAGCCACTCCCGACGAGCACGCGGTGTCCCCCGATCTGCCCGGAGAGGTGCTCCCCGGCGAGAAGGCCCCTGGGATGGGATTCCACCTCCGGGTCCACGCCGACCACCATGCTCATAAATCCATCCTCCGCCAGCGCGGCAAGGGCCGGGGCGAACACGCGGGGCGAAGCATAGTCCACTTGCGGGTCCCGTCGGATTTCCGTTAGGGTGGCGTCTATGTCTCCGAGCGTGAGGTCAATCGAACGATCGTCGCGCCACCCCGGCGCATGAATCTGGATGTGGCCCACCATCGGGCCCGTCGCTGAATTCAAGTACTGTTCACCGTAGCCGTTCATGAGTGCGGTCGTAGCTAAAAACGCGAGCTGACCGACGGCTATGGCCCCCAGCGCAAGCAAGGATCGCTTTCGGTTGCGCCCTAAGTTGCGCCAGGCTATTCGTAGTGTGCTTGTGGATGTCATGGAGTCCTCCATTCTTTCCACCGCAGAGTTCGCAGAGAAAACCATAAGAAGGGTTTGAAGTTCTCTGCGGTCTCTGCGGTAAGAAATATTCTTATCGTCTCCGTTCCAACTGCGAGAGGCTGAACATACTGTCGTCTAACTTCACATCGAACTCCACGTGCAGGTAGCGCAGTTCCGTGCGCCGGCCCTCTTCGCGCTCCGGTATGATCGTGAGGAGGGTGGGAATGCGCCGGCCCCCGATCTCCTTCACCTCCTCGAGACGCATCGTGCGCGAAAGGCGGCCCTTGCGGTCGAAGAACTGGGACTGCACGGGGAGTTTGTCGTCGTACGAGAACACGATCTCCACGCGATCCCAAAGCCCCACAACGTCCGGGCGAGCGTCGAGCCGCACCTTCCAGCCAGTTGGGTCCGTGGAATGCCCCACGAACTCGGAGGTGTAGTCCTCCTCGTAGGACGACTCGCGTACTATGTCGTCGTTGGTCAGGTCGCTCCCCATCCAGGACCCCATCATCATGGAGGGGGGCACGCGGATGGTGCGCGATATCTTCGGCAGATAATTCCAGAGATTGTTGCCCACCTTGAGTGTGGCTGTGCCGGCATCGCGCGTGGGTGCATCTATCACCATGAGCGCCTTGTCCTCCCCCTTGCCCCACATGCGCATGCGCAAGGTTCTGGTCTTCTTGGGTTTGACGATCGTGATCTGGACCTGCGCGGTGGTCCCCGACGACTCGTACATCTCGTCGAATCGCTTGAGCAGACGCGCCACGTTGGGTGTGGGTTTGTTTGCCGCCGCTGATGTTTCCGAAGATGTCTGGGCAAAGGTGGCCCCTGGAAGTGCGCACAAGAGCAGTGCAGCGATCACTCGCTGGATGGCGCCTACCGCCGGTTGCGTGACCGGCTGTTTCCTGCGTGTTAGATTCATGACGCTCCTCCTTTCATTTTCGTTTTTGAATTCTTATTGGTATTCATCTTATCCCACCGGATGATTCCATTAGCCCCACTGAAAGTAAAATCAGATTAAGGTCACGTATTAGATTGAGTAATCCATGTATAGCCGCCTGATCTACCACCGAACCTGTGAAAATTGTCTCATTTCTTTCATGGTTAATTGTCATGCCCTCAAACCATTCTGACCAGGTAGTTCTATCATAGCCAAGTCCTCCTATTCAACTTGATTCGCTCCGAATATAACACATAAATAGCGTCCTGTAAACACCCGAAAGGGTGATTTGGAGGGGTGATTATTTCAGATTTAGAATTGCAGATTTAAGATATATCACACGTATTCAATACCAGGCATCACACACTTGATTTCTTGCTCTATTGACGAACCATATTGCTGAGATTCAAGCCGATAACACCTATAGCAATTAGGATTATCGAACCAATTTTCAAGGTACTTAAAGGTTCTTTAAAATATTGGAAGCGTCCCAGAAGGTTGACATACTCACTCTAAGACAGCGGTGCGGATGCCACACAGAACTATCCTGCAATGGCCTCTGAGTAACAGAGTTTTCCTCCAATACTGCCTTAGGCCCT
>Ga0315545_1002296_pt1 | contig 17410 bp, 12 predicted proteins | sample SalMarSW160210MG_FD_203096 | JGI IMG/M metagenome (GOLD analysis project Ga0315545, IMG submission 203096) | Salt marsh sediment microbial communities from the Plum Island Ecosystem LTER, Massachusetts, United States - Salt Marsh Sediment SW1602-10 ...
TGTTGCATCTTGTTCCTCCTCTTCTTGGATTGAGTGGGAACAAGCCTACCATGAACTGTCCACTTTTCAACTGGAGACAGTCCACTTTTCAGCCTTAAATAGTCCACTTTTCAACTTGTCCTGACATCAGGAGATGGTTTCTTGACAAATAGGTGATGATGCTGTATGATGCTCTCGTTTGGGCGTGTCGTAAAAGTTTCGAATCAAAACCTTTCTAATCCGCCTGGCTCTCGCAAGTGCGCCGTGAACAACGTAGAATTGGCGTAACTGCCCCGAAACGACTAGCCCCCTTGTTTGTAGAAACAAACAAGGGGTTCGTTATGTAATCGGCAAAACAGTTGATAGGACATTATCGGGCTGAGATTGCGACTTGGCTCACAAAAGTCAAGGAGTATTCTCAGCTTTACTTTCCGCTAACTTGCACCCTTGCCCATGTATGGGGGTTCCGGCATGTACAACCCGTATATGTGGGGGATAAACTGAGTTTGGCGGATAACCGAAAATCTCGTGCGCGAGAATTAGACGACCCGGATCCCCTATATGTGGCGGTTGAGCAAATTGAAACCCATATATATGGGTACAAGTCCAATTTAGCGGAAACTAAAGTTCTCAGTGAATTTCGAACAATTTTCCCTCGATCGGCGTATCGTCGCTGCCATCAAGACGGTCGGTTATACCACACCCACCCCAATCCAGCAGCAGGCCATCCCCATTGTGCTCAAAGGGCACGACGTGCTGGGGCTAGCACAGACCGGCACCGGCAAAACCGCGGCCTTCCTCTTGCCCATTCTGCATCAGCTAACGCAAGGCCCGTTGCGTCAGGCGCGCGCCCTTATCGTCGCGCCCACGCGCGAACTCGCCGAACAGATCTACGAGGTGAATGTCGACCTGGGCCGAAACACCAAGGTGAGCAGCGTCTCTATCTATGGAGGCGTGAGCAAAGGCCCCCAGGTCGCAGCGTTGCGGCGCGGCGCAGAGATCGTCGTCGCTTGTCCCGGTCGCCTGCTCGACTTGCTCAGTGACGGCAGCATCAATCTATCACACGTTAAAACGTTGGTGCTGGACGAAGCCGATCTTGGATCTTTGCAGAACGATGTGTTATCTAGAGAGTTCTATGCTAACTGAACGAACCGACCTGCGCAATATCGCCATCATCGCTCACGTGGATCATGGAAAGACCACACTCGTAGACGGGCTGCTGAGACAAGCACGAGTCTTTCGTGAAAACCAGCAAGTTGTCGAGCGTGTTATGGACTCGAACGACCTCGAACGGGAACGGGGCATCACCATCCTGGCCAAAAACACGGCCATCACGATTTGGGACTCTGTTACGAAAGGAAACGTCAAAATCAACATCGTAGACACGCCCGGTCACGCCGATTTTGGCGGGGAGGTCGAACGGGTCATGAATATGGTAGACGGCGTTCTGCTGCTGGTCGATGCGGCCGAAGGCCCGATGCCGCAGACCCGCTTTGTGCTCAAAAAGGCGCTGGAGATGAATCACCGCGCCATCGTCGTCATCAATAAGGTGGATCGGCGAAATGCCGATCCTAACCGGGCGCTGAATCAGACCTTTGATCTATTCATCGAATTGGGCGCCAGCGACGAGCAGGCGGACTTTCCAGTGATATACACAAACGCCATCACCGGCCGGTCCGGATTGACGCCAGACCTGGGACCAGACCTGCAGCCCCTTTTCCAGGCGATCCTCCGTCACATCCCTGCTCCGCAGGTCGATGCAGATGCACCGTTGCAAATGCTGGTTAGCACTCTCGGATACGACGAATATCGCGGCGTGACCGCCGTCGGGCGGATTTTCGCCGGCCGCATGCAAGTAGGGCGTCCGGTCACTCGAATGATGACCAGTGGAGAGGTGCGGCCCGAACAAGCCCGATATTTGTACGTCCACGAAGGACTGAAACACGTCGCGGTAGACAAAGCTCAAGCTGGGGAAATTGTGGTGCTCGCCGGGTTGGAAGACATCTCTATAGGAGAAACGCTGGCCGACCCCGAAAACCCGGTCGCGCTGCCCGCTATCCGCATCGAGGATCCCACGGTAAGAATGACCTTCGGGGTGAACACATCACCCTTTGCCGGCCGCGAGGGACGATGGGGAACATCGCGCAAACTACGCGCGCGATTGTTTGACGAGTTACGCCAAAATGTCGCCTTACGTGTCGCCGAAACCGACAGCGCCGACACATTCGACGTTTCTGGGCGGGGAGAATTGCACCTCGCCATTCTGGTCGAGACCATGCGCCGGGAAGGGTACGAGTTCCAGGTCTCGCGCCCAGAAGTGCTCCTGCGCCAAGGGAAACAAGGAGAATTGCTGGAGCCTCATGAAAAAGTCTACATCGAGACCAGTTCGGACACGCTGGGAACCGTCATCGAGATGCTCGGCAGCCGCTGTGGGCAGATGCTCGACATGGTGGACACTCAGGAAAACAGCTTGCACTTGACCTATCTCGTACCGACACGCGGCCTGTTGGGTTTTCGATACCATTTCTTGACCGCTACGCGTGGTATGGGCGCGCTGCACACCCTGTTCCACGGATACCTGCCGATGGCGGGAGAGATCAACTCCCGTTCAAACGGCTCTCTGGTTGCATGGGAGATAGGCGCAACCACTCCGTTCGGCCTGCAAAACGCCGAAGTGCGCGGCTCGCTGTTCGTTGGCCCCGGGGTGAACGTATACGAAGGCATGGTCGTGGGAGAACATCAACGCTCCGGGGATTTGTCGGTCAACGTGTGCAAGAAAAAACACCTGACGAACATGCGCAACTCGATCCGAGAGATAGACGAGCGTCTGACGCCACCCCGCCAGATGAGCCTGGACGAAGCTATAGAATACCTGGCTGACGACGAACTCTTGGAAGTGACTCCACAAAGCTATCGCATCCGCAAACGCATCCTGGATACAGACGAGCGCGGCAAACACGCCAAACGTGTCAAGAAGGCGCAACAAGCATGAAAATGACTGGCTGTGCTGCTCCGAAAAGTACATCCGTTCGAGATCGGCGCACAAAGCCTCATTTCTGGCATGATCAAGGCTGATTCTCTAGAACCGGTGTATTATTCGGCCTCCGCCGCGACGGCGCGCCCGCGATATACCACCACCAACCCCACGGCCAGCCACACGGCAATCCCCACCAGTCCCGTCAATCCGCCAAGCAACGGGTTGACGTTTGGGAACAAAAGTCGCCAGATGCCATACGCCTGGCCGTTGAACGCGCCGTGAATCCACCCCGCCAGGATCGAGCTGCGATTCCGCAGCGTCAATTCGTTCAGGTAGATGCCAAAGGCGGTGGTCAGACCCATCATGCCCAAGACGCCCAGGATGGGATAGCCGGGGTAGTTAAAGCCCACCAAGACCAGCGGTGCGTGCCACAGCCCCCAGATCGCGCCGAGGATGACGTACGCCCTGAGCTTGCCCAGCGCCATCAGCTTGGGCAGCAGATAGCCCCGCCAGCCAAACTCCTCGCCAAAGCCGAATAGGCCGTTGATCGTGGGGCCGACGACCAGGCTGGATAGGAACACGACCGGTAGTATCAGCGCCGGAGGGGGCATCTCCGAGGTATCCGCCCCGGCCGAAGCCATCAACGCGGCGAAATCGGCCATGCGCCAATCCGGCCGGCCCAGGCCAAGGAGCCACGTCAGCGCATAGGTGGCGACGAAGCAGGCCGGCACGACCAGCGCCGAGGTGAGGTACGGCTTCAACGCGCCGATGCGAAAGCCGGTACCGTCAAACCCCTCCCGCGTGATCCACTTGGCCGTGAGCAGCGCGGCCAGCGCCGGGACCCACATCACCCCGGCGATGACGAGCTGGCCGTAGAGCGGGAGGATGGGCGTCAGCCGAAATCCGGTCAGGATCAACGCGCCTTCGATGGCGTAGGTGACGCCGAACGTGATCGCCAGAAATGAGAGGATGCCTTTGCGGTCTAGCATTGTGTGACCTGTCCTTTTCATAGTGCGCAGTTGGGCGGTGGGTTTTGGCTTGTGGCCTCGGCCCAACCTACCTGGCTGCCGCAGCTCCAAGCGAACGGGTCGCACCATGCTGGGTTGGCGGCACATTCTCTTGAGCCAGATGGTGCTCGCTCCCATCTGGAGCCCACGCAGCGCTTTGTGCCGCCGATCACTCGCCTGACGACGCGACACACCGAAAGCCGAGGAGGCTGCGGCGAAAGCGGGGAAGAAAGCGGTTACGGAAGGCAGCGTGCATGTAGCTCCAAAAGTTGTTCCAACCGCCCCCGCGCATCACCCGGCGGTCACCCGTAGAAGGACCGGTGGGGTTCTCCTGCCGCCCGGAGGGGTATTCCCCGTACCGATCGGCTCCCCATTCCCACACGTTCCCCGCCAGGTCGAGCGCCCCTGCCCAGCTCGCCCCCTCCGGGTAGGAGCCCACCGGCGCGGTGCGGGCGTAGCCGTCGTCGAACGACGCATCGGCCCAGTCGAGCTCACAGTTCGCGTCGCAGTAGTTCAGCCGTGTCCCGTCCAGTTCATCGCCCCAAGGGAAGGTGTAGCTCTCCGACCCGCGCGCCGCGTACTCCCACTGCGCCTCCGTCGGCAGCCGCGCTCCCACCCACCGGCAGTAGGCCGCCGCCCCATACCAGGAAACCTCGACCACGGGATGGTCCGCATAGCCGCTCTTGGGCCGGAACTCGCCGCCCGTGCGCTCGATCAGGCGATAGTCGCTCTCCAGGTCCAGCCAGGTCACGTCCCCCTCCTCCTGGTTGCCTTCCTCGTTGAGGAAAGCAGCGAACTGGGCGTTGGTCACCTCCGTGCGGTCGATCCAGAAGCCGTCCAGTGCCACGGTGTGAGCCGGCAACTCGCGCTCAAACCAACTACGTTCACAATCGTCGTAGTACTCGTTGCACAGCGCCAGGGCAGAGTCCACCTCCTCGTCGGTGCTGCCCATCTGGAACTTCCCCGCCGGGACGTACACCATCACCATGCCGTCGGCGGGACGGGTGCGCGTGTCGCCCAGGGATGGGCCGGCAGGGGTGGGCTCCTCCGTGGGAATTTCGGTCGCGCTTGCTATCCTGGTCGGCTCCTGGGAGACCACGCTCAGGGGGTAGCCTTGCTCTTCAAACACCTGCGCGAATAGCTCAAAGGGCAGGTACTCATCCAGCGAACCAGCAGATACATCCGTAGGTCGAAGGGGTGTTTGCGCAACGTATAAATAGCCAGGATTCTCTCCACACTGTGCCGCCATAACCACATGCGGTGTTTCTAATCCTTGATAACCTTGTGTCTCATCTGGCACGTGAACAAGGTCAATACTGCAGGCAACGCCATTAGTCAAGGTACAACTAGGATGGCGGACAGCAACACAATTGCTTAGTATCTGGTAGGCTTCCGCAAGAGTGTACGACGGATTCGACCAATTGGCAGACATAACACCGCCAAGGTCTACTGTGTCGACAATCGCATCATAGCTATCAGGAACCGGACCATCCGAGAAATAGAGGTTGAGCATCTCGGTCACGATGATCGTTCGGACTTTGGGAAGGCTTGTCGCAAAAGTAGTTTGGGTTGGGGGCGGCGGTTCCGTCGGGGGCTGCGGCGCACAGCAACCACTCACCGCGGCGATGAGAACCAGAGCGAACCACGATCGCGCAACGATCCTGTTGCTCATTTTGAACCTCCCTGGCTGTACCGTCAGGCTCCAGCAGGCTATCGGAGAGAAAACCACTCCACGCCAAGTATACGCCCAAAACCGCGCCGGGTCAAAAAACCGGGCGGGCGGCGCCCGCAGGCATCCGCCCGCTGAGCTCGATTATAGCAGGGAAAACGCGCGCCCGGCGTTGCGGTTTCGATTGCACTTGCCGGACGCCAGACCTCGAGTAGTTCCCCTCTTGAGTGTTGTTGGTTGGCCTGATTTTACCGCTGAGCACGCAGAGAGCGCAGAGAAAATCTCAAATTGTAGAAAAACTCGGCGTCCTCAGCGGTCTCTGCGGTAAGAAACAGTGCGGCAGCAACCACAACACTTTGCAGGGACATGACCAGACCTCGGAGGTTTTGGAAACCCCCGAGGTCCCGTTTGCCCTTTGGGATAGAGCGTGTACAATAGCACCATCCCATCGAGGGGCGGGAATGGAAAAACCCTGGCTTGCCCACTACGAAAAGGGAACGCCGGCCGAAGTCGAGATACCGGACTACCCAATCGCGCAGGACCTGATCGAGAACGCCCGGCGTTATCCCGATCACCCCGCGCTGGTCTATGGCAGCGTGGTCGAGCCGCTGGGGAACCTGCTGCTGGACAGAACGATCGGCTTCCGGCAGTTGTGCGACCTGACGATGCGCTTCGCCGCCGGCCTGCAAGAGCTGGGCGTCGAGAAGGGCGATCGCGTCGTGATCCACCTCCCCAACTGCCCGCAGTTCGTCATCGCCACCTACGCCACGCTGACGATCGGCGGCATCGTCGTGCCGGCCAACCCCGAATACGTCGCGCGCGAACTCGGATTCCAACTGAACGACTCCGGCGCCGAGACGATCGTCACCCTCAGCCTCACCTACCCCACCGTGAAACAGATCCGCGCCCAAACGGGGCTCAAGCGCGTCGTCGTCGCCAACGTCAAAGAGTATTTCCCCCGGCTGCTCAAGCTGCTCTTCACCGCCTTCCGGGAGAAGAAAGAGGGGCACCGTCAGGACCTATCCGGCGACGCGGACACCCACTGGTTTCAAGACGTGCTGAAAAGCGCGCCATCCCGGCCATCACCCGTCAAGGTCACCATGGGAGATACTGCCGTGCTGATGTACACCGGCGGCACCACCGGCACCATCAAGGGAGCCCAGTTGACCCACCGCAACCTGCAGGCCAACGCCGTGCAGATTCGACACTGGTTCCCCAACTTGAAGGAGGGCGAGGAGACGATCCTGGCCGCCTTGCCCTTCTACCACAGCTACGGCATGACGACCTGCATGAACCTGGGCATCCGCACCCGCACGACGAATGTGCTGATCGTCAACCCGCGCGTGACCGCCCACATTCTCAGGTCGATCGACAAGCACCGCGCCAGTTTCTTCCCTGGCGTGCCGGCGTTCTACACCGCCATCCTCAATCATCCCGATCTGCACAAGTACCGTCTCGATTCGATCAAGGCCTGCATCAGCGGGGCAGCTCCCCTGCCCCAGGAGGTCCAGGAAAGGTTCGAATCGATCGCAGGAGGGCGGCTGGTGGAAGGGTACGGCCTCAGCGAGTCCACCCCGGTCACGCACGTCAACCCCATCTTTGGCGAACGGCGGAACGGCACCATCGGGCTGCCCTTGCCCAACACCGAAGCCAAGATCGTGGACACCGAGACCGGCGCGAGAGACCTGCCGCCGGGCGAGCCGGGCGAGCTCATCGTGCACGGGCCACAGGTGATGAAAGGCTACTGGCAAAAGCCGATCGAGACGGCCTACGCCCTGCGCAACGGATGGCTTCACACCGGCGACATCGCGCGCATGGACTCGGACGGCTACTTTCAGATCATCGATCGCAAGAAGGACGTGATCGTGGGAGCCAGCGGACTCTGCGTCTATCCCACCGAGGTCGAAAAGGTGCTGCTCCAGCACCCCAAGGTCAAGCAGTGCGCCGCGATCGGCATCTCCGCCGGTCTGGAAAAGGGGGAGCGGGTCAAGGTTGTCATCGTCCTCGAGGAGGGCGAGGCGGCCACCGAAGACGAGATCAAAGCGTTCTGCTGCCAGAATCTGACCCCCTACAAGATCCCCAAGGTCGTCGAGTTCCGCGGCGAGCTGCCCCTCACCCCATTCGGGAAAGTGCTGCGGCGCAAGCTGAAGGAAGAGTCCCCCAAACCGCCAGGAGCGTCGTAGCAACACCCTTTCCAAGGGACACGCGGCAACCTGCGGTAGACATACTCGTGCACAGGGAGGTGTATGACATGGAGAACTCACCCGCTCGCAAGCCCTTCGCTCTCGCCAACTGGAAAATGGCGATGACGATTCCCGAGAGCTTGGCCTTCGTGCGCCAGTTCCGCGCCGCCGTCGGCGAGCTGGCTCAAGAGGTGGACATCGTCCTCTGCCCGCCGTACACGGCGCTCCACGCCGTGGCGCAGGCGCTGGTCGATTCGCCGATCGCTTTGGGGGCGCAAGACCTGTGCGCTGCGCCGGGATTGGCCCACACGGGAGAGATCTCCGCCCCGCTGTTGGCCGACGTGGGATGCAAGTGGGCGATGCTGAATCACTGGGAGGTTCGCCGCCGCACAGGCGAGACCGACGCCGACGTCAATCGAAAGATGTTGGCGGCGTTCCAGGCCGGGCTGCGGCCGGTCCTGCTGATAGGGGAGGCTGCTGCGGAATGGGGACGGGCCGAGGAAACGCTGACCGCGCGACTGCCCCATCTATTCGCAGGCTGCCAGGCGGAGCAGGCGGCCCGGATGGCCATCGTCTACGAGCCGGAGTGGGCCATCGGCGCGCAGGAGCCGGCCCCGCCTGACTACGTCGCCGCGGGCTGTGCCTGCATCCGGCGCTGGATCGGCCAGGAGTACGGAGACAGTGTTGCTGACCGACTGCGCATCATCTACGGCGGCAGCGTCGCGCCGGAATACACATTGGGCCTGCTGGCCTCATCGGCAGTGGACGGCGCAGGGGCAAGCCGGCAGGGGCGCGATCCGCTCGCCTTCGCCGAGATCGTGCGCCTGATCGCGGCGGCCAAGGGGCTGGCGTAGGGAACTGCTGGACACGACAAAAAAGGCGGAGCACAGCGGCTCCGCCTCTGTTCTATCCGTAAACCAGCCCTCTCACGCCGGGGCAGGCGCAGGGGGCATCTCCAGGCTGGGCTGGCGCGGCTCGGGCGCCGGCTTTGCCACCTTCCGCCCTACGCCGGATGCAGAAGGCGGGCTCTTGGGCGTTTCCGGCTCTTCCTTGGCGCGGCCCTCGAACAAGGCAACGAACTCTTCTGATTCCAGCGTCTCTACCTCTACCAGCCTCTCTGCGATCCGATCCAACTGCTCCTTGTGGTGAATCAGGACGTCCTTGGCCCGCTCGTAGGCCTCGTGGACGATCCCGCGCACCTCTTCGTCGATCTCTTGTGCGATCGCATCGCTATAGTCCCGCTGCTCGCCGATCTCCTTGCCCAAGAAGACCAGTTCCTCTTTTTGACCAAACGTCATCGGCCCCAGCTTGTCGCTCATCCCGTAGCGCGTCACCATCGCCCGAGCCAATTCCGTCACCCGTTCCAGGTCGTTGGCGGCGCCCGTCGTCACATCCTCGAACACTAACTCCTCGGTCGCCCGCCCGCCCAGCATACTGGCCAGATCGTCCTGGAACTTGGCCTTGCCCATCAGCCGCCGGTCCTCGTCCGGCAGCGCCATCGTATAGCCCAGGGACATCCCACGCGCGATGATGGAAACCTTGTGCACAGGGTCACACTTGGGCAGCACGTGAGTCACCAGCGCGTGCCCGGCCTCGTGGTAGGCCAGGATACGCTTCTCCTCGTCGGACATCAAGCGGCTCTTGCGCTCTGGACCTGCGATCACGCGCTCGATAGACTCCTGAAACTCGTCCATGTCGATGATCTTCTTGTTGCGGCGGGCCGCCAGGATCGCCGCCTCGTTGACCAGATTCTCGATATCGGCCCCCACAAAGCCCGGCGTGAACTTGGCCACCGTCCGAAGGTCTACGCCCTCGGACACGGGCTTGCCGCGCACGTGCACTTTCAGGATCGCCTCGCGTCCCTTGATGTCGGGACGGTCGAGCACGACGCGCCGGTCGAAGCGGCCGGGCCGCAGCAGCGCCGGGTCGAGGATGTCGGGGCGGTTCGTGGCCGCCATCATGATCACGTTCGTGTCCGTGTCGAAGCCGTCCATCTCCACCAGGATCTGGTTCAACGTTTGCTCGCGCTCGTCGTGCGAGCCGCCCAGCCCCGCGCCGCGATGGCGCCCGACCGCGTCGATCTCGTCGAGGAAGATGATGCACGGGCTGTGCCGCTTCGCCTGATCGAACAGGTCGCGCACGCGCGAGGCGCCCACGCCGACGAACATCTCGACGAACTCGGAGCCAGAGATGGAAAAGAATGGCACCCCTGCCTCCCCACTGACCGCTTTGGCCAGGAGTGTCTTGCCGGTGCCCGGCGCGCCCACCAGGAGCACACCCCTGGGGATGCGTGCCCCCAACTGAACGAACTTTTCCGGCTCCTTGAGGAACTCGACCACTTCGTGAAGCTCCTCCTTGGCCTCCTCGACACCTGCCACGTCCTCAAAAGTCACCGAGGGCTGGTCGCCGGTGTACATCCGGGCGCGACTCTTGCCAAAAGAGAGTGCCTGACTGTTGGCGCCTTGGAACTGACGCATCAGGAAGTAGATGCCCACCACAAAGGCCAGCAGCATCAGGATCGTCCCCCCACTGCTCAACAACGCCCACCAATCGACGGGCGACACGACCTCGATCTTCTCCACACCCGCCAGCAACTCTTGTGTAACCCCTAGGATCTCCAACTGCTCCAGGAGCGAGGTTCCCGACTCTTTGAGCGACTTGATCTTGGTGCCATCCTTGAACTCAACCGAGAGGCGATCTCCCTCCACCTGGATCTCGGCGACATTCCCTTTCTGTATTTGCCTTGCGACTTCCGATAGCGGCTTCTGGGTCGTATCCTGCCCTCGCTGGGACATGAGAAGCAGGGCCACGACGGCCACCAGAAGCAAAACGATAACCAACGAACCTCTAGGTCTCGAACTCACGTTTTTCCTCCATCCAACGACGCGCCCCTGGTTGATACCGGAGCGCCTCGCCCATATTTTCCAAGACCATTATACCAGAAATTACCAGAAGTGTCACATCAAGGCCTGACTTCGACCTCTGCGATCAAAATACTGTCCGACTCGACGGTTGTGCGGCCGGGGTCCACGACCGGCAGCCGCACGTGCGGCTGCCCCTGGCGATACATCCCCGTGCGCAATTGATATGAGCCGGCCAGCAGACCGGCCGGAATCGCGACCCGATACGAGTCCGCCAGCACGCCTGTTCCCCACTCCGTCGTTGGAATACGTGGCTCCACGTCCTGCTGCGCTACCAGGTTGCCACCGGCATCGACAAGGTGCACGAACACCACATAGCGCGTGCTCGTGGTATGTAGAGGCTTCCAGTACAGCGTGGGCCCGATCGTTTCACCCGGTCGGAACGTCGCCTGCCGCAACTCGGCCTTCTCCAACACGACCGTATCGGCCAGGTTGACCTCAAGCACGATGGGCATGTCAAGCCCGCCACTCACAGTCAGCGTGATCGTGTCGCCAGTGTGGACGATGGCATCCACTTCGGGTTCCTGTACCAGGATGGTGCCCTCCGCCTCCGGGCTCCACAGCGGATCGACGATCACGTCGAGCCCATCGGACTTGAGGCCCTCCTCCACCAGAGCCACCGGAAGCCCCACTAGATCTGGCACCGTCAGCTCTCGCTCCGAACCGCTCACGACGACTGAAACCTCGGAATCAAACGGGACACGGGCACCAGGGGAAGGCGTCTGCTGGAGCACGATCTCTTCCTCAACGCCTGGCTCGTCGCGCCGCTCCGCTATCTTGAAATGCAGTCCCCTGCGCTCCACCTCCCACTGGGCCTCCTCCGGCGACTTGCCTAATACGTCCGGGACCAAGACCTCCTGAGTTGTCGGCGCCAGGGTGACAAAGGGCTTGGGCGTGCGGGTGGGTACCGGGGCCGGGTGGTCCCGGTTCCACGCGTTGAGAACGAGCATCCACCAGGGGATGAGACCCACCACGAGCAAGAGCGCGATACCACCCAGCAACCATGTCAGTCCGCCAGATCCCGCCTGCGGCACCGGTTCAGGCTCAGTGTCTACGATATCTTTGACGGGGACGATGCGTTCGGCGACGCGTCCGGTGCTCGCCGGAGACGGAGCGACGGCCTGCCATCCGGTCGGCTGCTCGCCATGCTTGCGATATTCATCGAGGACGTGGGCCAACTGCTCGGCGTTGCGATAGCGCGCCGAGGGCTCCTTGGCCAGCACCTTGCGAACGATCCACTCCAGCTGTGGAGGAACTTGGGGATTGCGAGAGGCCAGGGGTGCGGGCTCCTCGCGCATGTGCATCAATGCCAGCGCCGTTGACTTTTCGGCTTGGAAGGGGGGCAGTCCAGATAGCATCTCATACATCATGATGCCGATGCTATAGACGTCGGACGCCGGAGAAGGAGGCTCTCCCGCCGCTTGCTCGGGCGAAAAATAGGTCGGACTACCCCATACGATCTCCGACTCGGTGAGGCCCGTCTCAGAAAGCGCCCGTGCAATGCCAAAGTCGGTCACTTTGACCCGCCCATCGCGTGTCACCAGCACGTTCTGGGGCTTGATGTCGCAGTGAATAAAGCTCGCTTTGTGCGCGTGCCCCACCCCGGCAGAGACCTGGATGGCTATGTCCAGGGTTTCATCAACACTCAGATGACCCTTTTGACGGACCAGTGTCTTCAGATCCTGCCCATCCACGTATTCCATGACAATATAGTGTCGGCTGCCGTCGTGGCCTACGTCATACACCGTAACGACGTTAGGGTGATCCAGGCTGGCTGCCGCCTGCGCCTCCCGCTGGAAGCGTGCCAGGAACGCCGGATCACTGGCAAAGCTCTCGCGCAGGACCTTCACTGCGACCCGGCGCTGGAGCAGTGTATCCACACCTCTGTAGACCACCGCCATCCCACCAGAACCTACCAACTCCAGCAGGCGATACCGGTTATTGAGCACCACGGGTTCCATTACCCATCCCTGCACAGAGAGATATCTGCGCCAAACACACCGCGCCCAGGCGTACTAATCGCTCCACACATGAGGCACAACGGGACGTTTCACGCTTCGCCCCCCCCCCCCCATCCGTATCCGAAACGCAGGGCACCATCGACAGGCGGTATTGTACTCCAAATCAGCGCCGTGGGCAAGGAAATTGCCAGATGCAGGGGACGTGCTATAATCTCACCGAGCATGAAACTCGATAACATAAAAGCCCACTTGATCTATAACCCGATCGCTGGCCCCTGGGACGTTCAACACGCCATGAAGCGAGTCTGCTCCGAGTTGAGACGGCACGGGTGGTCGGTCGAGCTGCGACGAACTGAAAAGGCTGGCGACGCCACCGTGATGGCCCACGAGGCGTCCCAGGTTGATTGCGACGCGGTGATCGTCGCTGGCGGCGACGGCACCGTCAACGAGGCGGTCAACGGCCTGGTGGGCACACGGACAGCATTGGGCGTGCTGCCGGTGGGCACGGGCAACCTGTGGGCCAGACAGCTCAGAATCCCCACCTATATGGTGGTCAATCCTCTGTTGCTGCCCGAGACGGCCACCTTACTGACCGAGGCGACCATCCGCCAGATCGATGTCGGCGAGGCAAATGGCCGATACTTCCTATGCTGGGCCGGCATCGGCCTGGACGCCCAGGTGACCACAGAGATAGAACCACGGCCGAGGCACACCAAACACCTAGGCACACTTCCTTACATCATCGCCACCGTGATGGTCGCGCGCGACTTTAAGGGAGTCCGCACGCGGGTTGAACTCGACGGCAGCGTCGTGCGCGGGCGCACTCTCTTGGTGGTGGCAAACAACATCCAGCAGTATGCAGGCCGGCTTCACCTTATCAATGAAGCGCGAGTAGACGACGGCCTCCTCGACGTCTTCATATTCAAGGGGCTGGGCTTCTCCTACGCCCTGCGCCATACACTCACGATGCTCAGCCGGCGCTGCTTGCAAGACCCCAAAATCGTACACCGGCAGGCACGCCACATCGAGGTAAGGACCGAGCATTCAGTCCCGGTGCAAGTGGACGGCGATCCCATCGACACTACACCGGTCACGTTGACCGCCGTGCCGCGCGCCCTGCAAGTTCTCGTACCCCACAGCGCGCCACCGGAGTTGTTTACCCCTACTTGATCGGACAGCGAAAGGCCCGACAGGCGCGCGGCGGCCAATGTCCGCATCGTCCCGGCCACGACGCCGGAGATGGCTTTCCACAAACCGAATTCGTGACTGTTCGAACTTTGGTAACGAGTCTGGCGCGCCCCACTGGGGCCGAAAAAACGGGCCTAAGATGTGCTTTTCGCCCCACTTACGGTGTGCAGAATGGCGAAATCCCGGGGTTACGCCCCACCGCCCTCAGTTTCAACCAATTATCGAACAGTCACCCGAATTCGCAAGTCTTGCCAACACCCCCTTAGCATGCTATAATGCGCCCCATTCTGGGGGGAAATCAAATGGATACACAGATCACCTTCAACATCGCTCAGATTATCATCAGCATCGCGCTGACTATCTTTATCCTCCTGCAGATTAAGAGCAGTGGGCTAGGGAGCATGTTCGGTGGGTCAGACAGCAGCATCTATCGAACGCGGCGCGGTGTAGAACGCATCCTGTTCAATATCACAATCGGCCTTTCGATTGCATTCTTCGTCATCACCATCCTCAACGTGATAGTCAGCTAGCCTTGTGACACACAGGGGCACGAAGGACGCTTCTGGGATCGGAGCGCCCTCAAACCTTTTCGACCCAAAGACCACGACCACAGGCAAGGTCCTCAGAGCGTGACCCATCATATCCGCTGGCAGATTCTCCTTATTCTCCTCGGTGTCGTACTGGTAGGCATCCTATTGGCCTACCTGGCTATCAACTACACCACCGTGCTCCGCCCCGGCGACGGTGGGACATATGTCGAGGGCATCGCGGGATTCCCCCATTACCTGAACCCTCTCTTGGTCACCCCAGGCGACGTCGATTCCGACCTCTGCGCCCTGCTGTTCAGCGGCCTGACGCGCCTGAACGCGCACGGGGAAGTGGAGCCTGACCTGGCTCAGTGGGACGAACCCACACTTGACGGTCTAACGTACACTTTCCACCTGCGCCGTGATGCCTATTGGCACGACGGCATACCTGTAACCGCCGCCGACGTCGTTTTCACCATCGGCTTGCTGCAAGATCCCAGTTTCCGAGGCCCACCCGAGTTGGGAGCCAGCGTGTGGCGAACCGTCACCGTGCAGAAGCTAAACAACTTCACGGTGCGCTTCACACTGGCCGAGCCTTACGCACCGTTCCTCGACTACACCACTTTCGGGATTCTGCCGGCCCATCTGCTAGAAGGCACAAGCGCTGCCGACCTGCCGACTGCGACTTTCAATCTCCAGCCCGTCGGAAGCGGCCCTTTCCAACTGGAAGGGATCGACATCGAAGACGGGATAATCACTTCTATGGTACTGAAGCCGTTCGCCAGATACTATGGCCCCCGGGCTCATCTGGATCGCGTACAGTTTCACTTCTATCCCAGTTACCAGACCGCCCTCAATGCCTACGAAGAAGGAAAAGTGAAGGGAGTCAGCAGGATACCGGCCGACGAGTTGCCGCGCGCCAGCACCTTTCCAAGTCTCAACTTGTTCTCGGCGCAGACTGCCGAGTACGGGATCGTGTTCCTCAATCTGAACCGCGACGACCTGCCGTTCTTTCAGGAGACAGAGGTGCGACAAGCCCTGCTGTATGCACTGAACAGACAGCTGATCATCGACGAGATACTGGGAGGACAGGCACTGATCGCCGATAGCCCGATGATCCCCGGCACCTGGGCGTACTACGATGACATTCCACGGTACGAATACGATCCAAAGAAAGCCGAAACGCTGCTGGGCGAAGCGGGATGGAGAACATCCTCCCAAAGGAATCCCATACGGCGAAAGAGTGGAAAACCCCTGTCGTTCACACTGCTTACGTCCAGCGAACCAGAACGTTTGGGAATCGCACAGATGCTGGCCGAGCAATGGGCAGCCGTCGGGGCGCAGGTCACAGTGGAGACCGCTTCGCCTGTAGAGGTGCGCGAGGCGCTGGAGAGTCGCAGCTTTGATGCGATCCTCGTTCACATGGCCATCCCTGGCGATCCCGACCCCTATCCTCTTTGGCACCAGGAGCAGATCAATGGCGGGCAAAACTATGCCGGCTTCAATCACCGCCACACCAGCGAGATCATCGAACGAGCGCGCATCACGACTGACCGCGAGACGCGCCGGCAACTGTACCATGAATTCCAAGAGATCTTTGCCCAGGAAGTGCCGTCTCTGCTGCTCTACGTGCCGGTCTACACGTATGGCGTGGATGAAGGCATTCACGCCGTACAGGTCGGACCGCTCGTGTATCCATCCGATCGCTTTCGCACCATCCCTGACTGGTGGATCGTGCCACGCCGCGTCTTTGTGAGTGAGTCGGAAGCCGGCAACCCTTGACAACGTGGGCGTTTAATGTAGAATACGCCTCGCTCAACTAGAATGCCGAAGTGGCGGAACTGGCAGACGCGCACGGTTCAGGGCCGTGTGGGCTTACGCTCGTGTGGGTTCAACTCCCACCTTCGGCACCTTCTTCCAGCGGCAAGGCACGCGCCGCTTTTTGCTTTGTACGCTTGACGACAGACTCGAAACGGGGTATCATAGACTCGGTCATAGGCCCGTTTCAGCTAGCCGCTGCACGCCAAGAAGCACCATATGCCGCTACTCAAGCTCAACCGTAGCCAACTCGCCACCATCGTCGCCATCATCGCCGTGCTCGCAGCCGTGGGCATCATTGTGTGGGGATTCGCCCAGCAACTGGCGCTCGCACGGCAATTGTATGCCGAGGAGAAACATCTGGAGCAAGCAGTAGCAACCGAGCAGGCCCATCACGAAGAGTTGACCGCACGGCTGGAATACGTCAAGTCCGACGAGTACGTGGAGTACTGGGCACGCACCGAGGCACGCATGGCCAAACCGGGAGAGATGGCAGTCGTGCTGGTCGATAACAGCGACGAAGAACCAGTAGCAGAGACAGAGCCCGCACCTTCTCCGGAGCCTGAAGAGCGATCGTTCTGGACCGAACTCTGGGAACTGGTCTTTGGCCCGACAACCCCTTGACGCAACCTATCGGTTATTGTATAATGCGCCCGCGTTCTCGAACGCGCCGCATCGTAGGATGCGCACATTGCGGGGTAGAGCAGAGGCAGCTCGTCGGGCTCATAACCCGGAGGTCCCAGGTTCGAATCCTGGCCCCGCTACTGAAATAGGATTGGAACTAACGACCCATAGGTTATTAGTTCCAATCCTTTCTCGGTCATCGAAAAGGTACCCGAGTGGGTGCCATTTTCGTGTTCTTGGTGTGACTGTCAGATTGAAGCTCATAACCCCCAGGTCGTTGGTTCGAATCTTGTTCCGTCCACCTATGCCCCTACTCTCGTTAGCGTCTCGTCGGATGAAGGTTTTCGGCCAGGACAGGCTCATGCCGGCAAAGGGGCGAATCTCTGCCTCGTGGCGATTGGGACGACCGAGCTTACTCATAGTACAACTCCAATAGTGTTCAATTGTTTCACGAAGAGCCCTCCGCAGTAGCAGCACCAGCGAGGGCAAGTTGGGCAAGTGCATCGCGCTGCCCCTGTTCGTAGCCTAGTTGATACAGGCGCTCGTGCATCTGAAA
>Ga0315545_1002299_pt1 | contig 17402 bp, 20 predicted proteins | sample SalMarSW160210MG_FD_203096 | JGI IMG/M metagenome (GOLD analysis project Ga0315545, IMG submission 203096) | Salt marsh sediment microbial communities from the Plum Island Ecosystem LTER, Massachusetts, United States - Salt Marsh Sediment SW1602-10 ...
GGCCGGGTCCTGCGCGGCGGAGTACTATGAATCCCGTCAGGTCCGAGAGGAAGCAGCGGTAAATAGAGGCCCCGGGTGCCGCAGGGCTACCTGGTTGGAGCTGGCTGGTGCGGGCAAGCTGTTGGGCGGGGTCGAGGGCGGGTGCACGGCCTCATTGGTTTGATGGATAGGAGCCCGAATCCGCTTTTGGCCGAGGCCAGGAGATTGCTGCGCCAGTCAGACCTTAAGGCGAGAAAGGGGCTGGGGCAACATTTCCTCATTGACCAAGATGTGCTTTCGCTTATCGTTTCCGCCGCTGAGCTTAAGCCCGACGATGTCGTGCTGGAGGTGGGGCCGGGGCTGGGTGTGCTTACCAAGGAACTGGCTGGGAAAGCGGGCAGGGTCATCGCCATCGAGCTGGACGACAACCTGGCGGCTCTATTAAAGAAGACGCTGGCTTCTTTTAATAACGTCACCATTATCAACGGCGATGTGCTCAAAATCGAGCCGTCGTCTTTATTAAATGGGCGAAATTATAAGGTGGTGGCCAACCTGCCTTACTATATCACCTCGCCCGTCCTGCGCCATTTTCTTGAAGCCGAAGCTAAACCGAAGACGATGGTGGTCATGGTGCAGCGAGAGGTCGCTCGCGCCATCGCCGCCAGTCCCGGCGACATGAGCCTGCTCAGCGTCAGCGTCCAGTTCTACGCTAGACCGGAGATAATAAGCACCGTCCCCCCTGAGTCTTTTTACCCGGCACCCGAGGTCAGCTCGGCGATAGTGAGAATCAATGTCTATCCAAAACCGAAGGTCGAAGTTGACGAAAAGGGCTTTTTCGAAACCGTGCGGGCGGGCTTCTCCGCCCCGCGCAAGCAGCTGGCCAACTCGCTGGCTAAAGGCCTGGGGTGGGAAAAGGCTGAGGTGTTGCCTTTTCTGCAAAAGGCCAGGATAGACCCGTCAAGGCGGGCGGAGACGCTGACCATAGAGGAGTGGGCTGAGCTGCAGCGGGTATTGGGGGAGAAACATGCTGACGGTTAAGGCGCCGGCCAAGATTAACCTGACGCTCGAAGTCCTGGGCGAGCGGCCCGACGGCTTTCACAACATACGCAGCGTTATTCAGACTATAGACCTCGGCGACAGCCTCGGTTTCAGCTTGAGCGATAAAATCGAGGTCACTAGCCTTAACCCCGACTTCGACCCCGAAAAGAGCCTGGTAGCGAAGGCCGCCGCCCGTCTGCAGCAGGTCAAGGGGTGCTCTGAAGGTGCCAGGATAGAGGTCGAGAAGAATATACCCTTTGCCTCGGGGCTGGGGGGGGACAGCAGCGACGCCGCCGCCGTCCTGCTGGGTCTTAACCAGCTCTGGCCGCCGGAGCTAAAGCCGGTCCAGTTAGTCGACCTGGCGACGAGGCTAGGTTCCGACATACCATTTTTCCTCTACGGGGGCACGGCGCTGGCGGAGGGGAGGGGGGAGAAGGTGGCCCCCCTGCCCTCGCTATCCCAGAGCTGGGTCGTTCTACTTGTCCCGCCGCTGCCCGGGGTGGCGGGAAAAACAAAGCAGCTCTATAGTAAGCTCAAACCCAGCCACTACACTAACGGGGAGATTACGGACGCCATGGTGGTGGGGTTGACGAGGGGGGAGGTAAGCCCGTCAATGCTCTTCAACACCTTCGAGAACGTCGCTTATAGATTCTTCCCCAAATTAAAGGTCTATAAAGAGCATTTTCTAAAGCTGGGTGCGGAGAACGTCCACCTGGCCGGCTCAGGGCCGACCTTGTTCAGTATGCTTGAGGACAGGTCTCAGGCCGAGGAATTATACACCAGGTGTAGGGATCAGAAGATGCACTGCTACCTGGCGGCTACGCTTTCCTCGCTGGATGGGTTATAATCATAGCTAAATCAATATTTAAGGAGTTGATATGGCGGGACAGATAGTTCTGGCGATGGTTATCGCTTACCTGCTCGGCTCCATCCCCTTCGCCTACCTCATCGGGCGACTGGTGAAGGGGGTGGACATCAGGAAGGTGGGAGGGGGGAACGTGGGGACGGTCAACACCATGCGGGAGATAGGCACCTTGCCCGGCCTGGGCGTGTTCTTTGCCGACATGGCCAAGGGGGCGCTGGCCGTGCTCATCGCCCAGTGGCTGGGGCTGCACCTTTACTGGGCCTTCGCCGTGGGGCTGGTGGCGGTGGCGGGGCACAACTGGCCAGTCTGGCTGAAGTTCCGGGGAGGGCAGGGGCTGGCCACAACCATGGGCGTGCTGGCGGTCTTTTCCCCCATCCCCTTTGCCATCTGTTTCGGCGTCATGCTGGTGGCAGTCATCTTTACCAGCAACATCAGGCTGGGGGCGATTTTCGGCTTCATCTTTCTGCCCCCGCTCATCTGGGCTTTCGGGGGGGAGCTGAGCGTTATTCTCTATTCCATAGCCCTGCCCGTGTTTTGCCTGTTGAAGACGATACCCATGTTCAGGTCTGATGTGGCCAAGGCGGAAGAGGAGAAGAAGAGCCTTGTCTTCGACCGGGAATATACGCCCTGGCAGACGAAGAGAAAGAAAGATTAATTTAGGGAGGTGCATTTTGGCTGAGACAGAGAAAAACCTTGAGGAAGCCTTTGCCGGCGAAAGCCAGGCCAGCCGGCGCTACTTTTACTTCGCCGAGCAGGCAGAGAGCGAGGGGCATCCCCAGATAGCCCGGCTCTTCCGGGCGGCGGTGGCGGCGGAGACGGTGCACGCCCGCAATCACCTGAAGGTCCTGGGCGGCATAAACGCAACGGCGGCAAACCTGAAGGAGGCGATGGGTGGGGAGGAATACGAGTTCACCAAGATGTACCCCGCCTTTATCAAGCAGGCTAAAGAGGAAGGCAATACCAAGGCCGAGACCAGCTTTAGCCACGCCAACGCCGTGGAGAAGGTCCACTACGCTTTGTATCAGAAGGCAATAGAATCACTGGAGGCGGGCAAGGAGCCCAAGGAGGAGCCTTACTTCGTCTGCCCGGTCTGCGGCAACACCGTGGCCGGTGAAGCCCCGGAAAAGTGCCCCATCTGCGGCGCACCGAGGAGCAAGTTTGCTGAGGTTAAGTAGGTTAGCTGACTATTACCAAGACCAGTGCTACTAACCATAACGCCAGAAACGTTAGCGGCAGGTAGTATTTATAGATAGGCCTAGTCCCTGAAGGTCTTTTTTTGTGTTCTGACGTCTCTTCATCCTTGTTGTCTTTCTTAAATTCAAACCTTTCAAGGTGAGGGCCAAGACGGTTCTCCCGCATATAGACGAATTCCGGGGCATTTCTCTCTAGATCGCATTGCGCATCATGCCAGAAGGCCAGCGCTTTAATAGCATTTCGGTTGAATAAATAAAGCAAAAAGGTTAAGAGAATACCAAGAAGTGGCAAAACAAAGCGGAGTACCGTAAAAATGCGTCCTTCCCATTCTGGGTCTAGGAGTATAACAAAGGCAACGAAGAGAAACGCGGTCGCCAGCAGGAACATGTTGGTTCTTTCAACAACTATCCGGTCTTCGTTTATCTGGCGCCTCTGTAGGATATTGTAGGTTTCGACCGCCCCGATTTTGTCCCCTGTCTGGGCTTTGGGAGCTTTCTTCACCGCCATAACAGCCACCTCCTTTTTGCGCCCCCAAATTCAGGGGGCTACTTTTCAGTCAGCCAGCTTTTGACCAGCTCCACCTCATCCTCTCTGGAGGCAATCTCGCCGTCCAGCCGCGCCTTTTGCAAACGCTCCATTATCTCCCTGATTTCGGGGCCGGTGGTCACGCCCATCTTAATCAGGTCGTCGCCGGTGAGCGAGATTTCTATGTATTTCAGCCGGGTGAGGTAGAGGTGTATGTTCTGGGAAGCGGCGGGGGACTCGGTGGCGATTGAGTTAGCCACCATGGCCGGCGAGGAGTAGGCCTCAAGGAGGCGGAAGATGCCGCTGGGGGAGAGGCCGGGGGTAGCCAAAAGGCGCATCTTGCTCTTGATGGCGGCGGAATCATTCAGAATCTGCGCCAGCACCTTGGGCAGCCTGAGGCGGGATATGAGGCGCTCGGTTTCGTCCTTAGCCAGGGGGTAGGCCAGCAGCGTCAGGTAGAGGCCGGGTTCGGGCGGGGCGGGGGCACTGAGCTTGCGCGCCTGCTCGAACTTTTCCGCCAGCCAGTCGTCGCCCCTCAGGGAGGGGTGGAGGTGGGGCAAGACTCCCAGCTCGGCGGCGCGGATAAAAACCTTCTCCGGGTAGTGTTCCTTGAGTATGCACTCGATTTCATATCGGGTGCGGTCGGCGCTGATGGTCTTGAGCATGTCAATATCGCGCTTGAGCAGGCTTAAGGTCTTTTTCTCCAGGTGAAAGTCGAGGCGCTGCTCGTAGCGCAAACCGCGCCAGATGCGGGTGGCATCGTCGATGAAGCTGTTATCGTGGAGGACCCTGATGAGCTTGTTCTTGAGGTCGTCGCGCCCGCCGTGGGGGTCGATGGGCTGGCCGTAGAGCCCGGGGTTTAAGCCCAGCGCCATGGCGTTGATGGTGAAGTCGCGGCGGCCGAGGTCTTCGTCAATGGAGCCGGGGGTGATGGTGGGCAATGCCCCCGGTTTTTCGTAAGTCTCGGTGCGCGCGGTGGTCAGGTCAACACTCCAGTTGTCCCACCGCAGCTTGGCGGTGTTGAAGCGGGGGTGGGTGGTGATTTTGCCCTTGACGCTCTTTTTGAGCTGCTGGGCAAGCTCGATGGCGTTGCCTTCCAGAACCAGGTCGAGGTCGAGGTTGGCCTGCCCCAGCATCAGGTCGCGCACCACCCCGCCCACTAGGTAGAGCTTTTCGCCGCGGGTGTGGGCGATTTCGCCGGCCATCCACATGAAGTTGACCAGCTCGGGGGGGAGCTGTTTTTCTATCTCTTTGGCTAGGTTAATACGCTTGGGCATATCTCTGGCTAGATTATAACACAGGTTTTTTGGGGTGGGTAGATAAGGGGGATTGCTGCTCCGCACCACCCCGCCTTGTTGTGCGTACGTAATGTCTTCCCACCCAATGCCCCCGCCTTCGCTAAAGGCTACGGCGGGCAGGCCGCCCTACAGAAGTGTAACCTCTATAGACTTCTCTCCCCCCTGATAATATACCGTCATTCCCGCGAAGGCGGGAATCCAGGTTCTCTCTCCCCACCCCATAAATTATCTATTCCCACCCGCCACCCTTTAATGTAAAGGGGGACTTTGTCCCCCTTATAAACCCCCTAGAAGTGGGGTGAGGAGGCAAAACCCTGAAGGAGGATATATAAGGGGTACCACCCTTATAGGGTGGGCACTGGGTGGGTCTGAAAAACGAACGCTGACAGAGTGGGGTGGTAAGCCTAAAAACATTGTTATTTAATCCCTGTTCTCTTATAATGGGGTGGATGAAAATCGTCTCCATCGTGGGCATGGCCGGCGCCGGCAAGTCTGAGGTTTCCCGTGTCTTTGAGCGGAACGGCTTTACCTTAATAAGGTTCGGCGATGTCACCGACGAGGAGATAAAGAAGCGGGGCCTGGAGCTAAACGAGGAAAATGAGCACAAAATTAGGCTTCTTCTTAGAAAAGAACACGGAATGGAGGCCTACGCCAAACTGAACCTGGCTAGAATTGACTCAGCGCTGGAGCATACTGATGTGGTCATTGATGGGCTTTACTCCTGGGAGGAATATACCTTTCTTAAGGAACATTACCGGGACGGCTTTTTTGTGGTGGCCGTTTGGGCGTCACCCAAGACAAGGCATGCCAGGCTAGCTACCAGGTCAAACCGGCGTTTGACGACAAAAGAGGCTATCAGCCGTGACAGGGAAGAAATAGAGGATATCAATAAGGGGGGACCGATTGCCATGGCCGACTTTACCATCGTCAACGAGTCCTCCCGCGAGGACTTAAGAAAAGAAGCCGAGAGGATTGTATCACTGATAAGATGAAAAAGGCGGTCAGGCCCGATATCGATGAGTATTTTCTGAAGGTAGCCTCGGTGGTCGCCGAGCGCTCGACCTGCCGCCGTCACCACATCGGGGCGGTGGCGGTCAAGGATAAGCACATCCTGGCTACGGGCTACAACGGGGCGGCTTCTGGCTTAAAAGACTGCCTGGAGCTGGGCTGTTTGCGGGACGAGCTGGGCATCCCTTCGGGGACGCGGCAGGAGATTTGCCGGGGGATTCACGCCGAGCAGAATGTAATTATTCAGGCCAGCCTGCACGGCGTCAGCCTGGAGGGGAGCACCATCTACTGCACGCACACGCCCTGCGTGCTCTGCGCCAAGATGCTGACCAACGCCAAGATAAAGCGCTACGTCAGCTTCGGCAAGTATAACGACGACTCCTTTGTCGAGCTTTTCAAGGAAGCGGGCATAGAGATTGATATCAAGGAAAGACCGCCCGCCGAGATTGGCTACCTTGATTAGTTGAATTTGTGGTAAAATGGACGACGATGTATCTTAAAAGGATTGGGGAATGAGAGAACCTATTGTCATCGAAAAGCTGACCAAGTACTATAACAATTTTCTGGCGCTGGATAACCTTTCGCTGACGGTGTCGGCTAACGAGAACGTGGGACTGCTCGGGCCCAACGGCGCCGGCAAGAGCACCACCCTCAAGATACTGTGCGGGCTTATCCGCGCCTCCTCGGGTGCGGCTTATATCGACGGCGTCGATGTCGCCGGGAAGCCGGAACAGGCCCTGGCTAAAATCGGCGCCATCATAGAGACGCCCGAGTTCTACCCGTTTTTAACCCCCGAAGAGACGCTGGGCTATCTGGGCCGGCTGCGGGGGATGGGGGGCGACGAGCTGAAGCGCCGCATCAAGGAAGTAATTGCGCTCGTCAGGCTGCAGGACTGGAGCAAAGTAAAGATAGAAAAGTTCTCCCGCGGTATGAAGCAGCGTCTCGGTCTGGCGCAGACCCTGCTGCACGACCCGCCGGTTTTAATCCTCGACGAACCGGGCCTGGGGCTTGACCCCAGGGGGGTGGTGGAATTCCGGGAGATAATCGAGAGCGCGGGTAAGGAGAAGACGGTTTTCTTTGCCTCGCACCAGCTGGTCGAGGTCACCCAGATATGTAACCAGGTAGCTATAATCGACCACGGGCGGTTGCTTGCCTACGACAGCATCGCCGCCCTGGAGAAGAAATACAAGTCGCTGGAGAGCGCTTACCTTGAGTTAACGGAGGCACCCCTTGAGTGAATTTGAAAAGCTTAGAATAGTTATCGGATACGAATTCTTAAAGCACATCCGCCGCAAACGGCTATATGTCATTTTGGGGCTTACCGTTATTGCCGAGCTGGCCGTGCTCATCCTGGTGCCGGTGCTGGGTGACGGCTTCCCCGATAATATCATGGTGATGGCGGCGCTGCTCTCGGTCGGTCCCAGCCTGGCCGGAATCGGGGCTATCTTCTTTGCCGGCGATGCTATAGCCGGGGAGTTTGAGAACAAGACCGGCTTTATCCTTTTTACCAACCCGGTGAAGCGAAGCACACTGGTGATAGGCAAATATCTGGCCTGTTACGCCGCGGTGGCGTTACTCGTTATTTTGGGCTACGTGATTGTTACTATTTCCCTGCTGGCGATATACGGAAGTGTCCCCATCGAGACACTTTCCTCATTCGGGCTGTGCCTGCTCTATGCGGGCAGTATCCTCTCGGTAACCTTCTTCTTTAGCGCGATATCCAAGGGAGCTATGGGAGCCACTGTCATCACGCTTGTTTTCATCATGGTCATTTCCGCGATTATAGATAGCGTCCTCGCCATGACGGGGCAGCCGCACTGGTTTATGCTGTCTACCAACGGCGACGCTATCGCTACCGTCTACGGCGGATACGAGGCCTTCATGGAGGGATTCGGGGGCGGTGGCGGTATGATGCCCTTCGAAATGGAGACGCCAAGTGTCGGTCTCTCCGTGCTCTCTATGGTGCTCTACCTGGGGGTGGGTTTTGTGTTGAGCCTCTTTATAAGCAAAAGGCGGCAGCTGGCTTAAAGCCAATGGGACGAGTTCAATAAATGGCGAAACTGAAGACCAAGGTAATCGTCAACCCGGTGGCAGGAGCCCGTTCTACCCGACGCAAGTGGCCCATCATCAGCCGATTGCTGGAGCGTATTGGCTTATCATTCGACTTCAACTACACCGAGGGCGTGGGGCACGCCGTGGAGCTGGCGCGAGCCGCCGCCAGCGACGGCTACCGCTACCTGGTGGCGGTGGGTGGGGACGGGACGGTGAACGAGGTCGCCAACGGCATACTCCTTTCCCCTAATGCCGCCGCCACGGCGCTGGGCGTGGTGAGCACGGGCACGGGCAGCGATTTCGCCCGTTCGGCGGGTCTGGCGCGGGACTATACCACCGCCTGTAATAATCTGACCAGTTCCAAGCGATTGACCATCGATGTGGGGGTGGTTGAGTACCAGCGCGACGGCAAGAGGCAGGAGCGCTTTTTCGTTAATGCCTCGGGCGTGGGCTTCGACGCCGCCGTGGTCAAGGAGACGGAGCGCCTGCCCAAGCTTTTCGGCGGCACCATACCCTATGTCGCCGGTATGCTGCGGGCGCTGCTCAGCTATAAGAATAAGTCGATTACGCTTAAAGTGGGGGATGAAGAGGAGAGCCACCGCGTGCTGAACGTGGCCGTGGCTAACGGTAATTATATGGGCGGGGGTATGCGCGTCGCCCCCGACGCCGAGCTTGACGACAGGCTTTTGGACGTGATCGTTGTCGGTGATTTCGGCAAGCTGGAGCTGCTCAAGGAGTTCCCCAAGGTCTATAAGGGGACGCACGTTAATCTGTCCAAGGTGAGTGTGAAGAAGGCGGCCAGTGTCTCTATCGAGTCCGCCGAGCCGATGCTGGTCTATGCCGACGGGGAGCTTTTGGGCGAGTGCCCGGCGGCTTTTCGGGTGGTGCCTAAGGCTTTGAGTATTGTGGTTTAGAGAGGGGTTTGACCTTCGCCTCTTCGACCCACTCTGTTAGCGTACGTTTTGTTTTCCCTCCCAATGCCCACCCTACAGAAGTGTAACTTCTATAGATTTTTCTCCCCACCCCCTTAAATTCTATTGTCATTGCGAGCGCAGCGAAGCAATCCCTAAGACTCTATCGTCATTCCCGCGAAGGCGGGAATCCAGCTCACCCCATCCCCACTCTGTTAGCGTACGTCTTATTTTCCCACCCAATGCCCACCCTAATGAGTAAACTCCTTAACTTGTGGGTTACGCCCATCCACCCCGCCTTTTTAATCGAACGTTGTTCTGACCCGCCCTGCCTTCGCCGAAGCGCCTGCCCGCCGCACAAGGCTTTGGCAGGCGGGGCTACGCGCAGGCAGGCCTACCCACCCTTAGAGGGTATTCTCCCTCTAGAATTCCTTCTAGGTTATGCCTCTCACCCCCACCCTATATTTGGGGTTTTTAAGGGGGACGAAGTCCCCCTTTGAAAGACCTTTGTGGGTGGGTTGGTGTGGGTAAACATACCTGGGGAGGGGATTGCTTCGCTTCGCTCGCAATGACAGAAGGGAAAAGAGAGACTGGATTCCCGCCTTCGCGGGAATGACAAAGTGGAACGCGGGAATGACGGGGAGGAATTATTCTATGTTCTCGCCCTGGTAAGCGCCCTGGTAGCCCTCTGTCTTTTCACTCAGGCGCATAAAAATAAGCTGCATGACGCGGGCGTTTTTTTGCAGGCGGAAGCCGCGGGGGTTATAGACCACTAAAAGCGACTGGGAGCGACCTTCGTAGCCGGCGTCCCAGACGGCGGTGCCCACGGTAACGCCACAGCGGAGGAGGCTGGAACGGGGGCGGCCCAAAGCCATGACGTCCTGAGGGAGGTGGACGACCTCGTTATAGGTGATGATATAGGCGCCAGGGAGGAGGTCAATATAGCCAAGCCCGTCAAAGACGAGGGGCGAGAGGTCGGAGACCAATCTCTGGTCGTTGGCGGCGGCGATTTGCCCCGAAGACTGGATGAGGGCTATCTCGCGCAGGGTGAGGTCAACGCCATTGGGCTGCACCTGCTCTTCGAGGTCGACATAGCCTTCGATGAGGGGCGGCTTTTTCTTGAGCAGCCGCTTGATTTCCTGCCGGGAGAGAACAACCGTCATTTTAAAACATTTTAACACATACCTAGACTGGATAGGAATTGACGGTGGCAGGGGTGTCTATTATAATGCAGCATCAGCCCGTCAGGGGCATTGATTTAAGGGGGGAATTATGACGGTAAAAATAGTTACCGATAGTAGCGCCGACCTGCCCGACGAGCTGGTTAAGGCGCTGGGGATTACTGTAGTCCCGTTATACGTCCGTTTCGGCGACGAGGTCTTGCGCGACCGGGTGGACATCAGCGAGGACGAGTTCTACCAGAGGTTGACGGAAGGCTCTGTCCATCCCAGCACCACCCAGCCGAGTCCGCAGGATTTCGTGGATATTTACCAGAAGCTGGCCAAGGGGGCCGACGGGATTGTTTCCATCCACATCTCGGCCAAGCTGAGCGGCACCTGCAACTCGGCGATACAGGCCAGGGAGACGATGGGTTCATCCTGCCCTATCGAGGTGGTCGATTCGGAGACGCTGAGCATGGCTTTGGGACTGATAGTCATCGCCGCCGCCAGGGCGGCTAAAGCAGGGAAGAGCCTGGACGAGGTGGAGGCCGTGGCCAGGGAGACCATGCCTAAAATACGTTTGCTGGCCCTTCTTGATACTCTCAAATACCTGATGCTGGGGGGGCGCATCGGCAAGGCCAAGGCGCTGCTGGGCTCGATATTGAGCGTGAAACCGATATTGACGCTTAAAGACGGCGAGGTGGTGCCGGCGGGGCAGGTGCGCACCCGCGCCAAGGGCTTAGACCGGCTCTTCGAGTTCGTCCAGAGCATTGAGAATATTCAGGAGTTGACCGTGGTGCACAGCACCACCCCCGACGAAGCCCAAGCGCTGGCGGAACGCCTCGGCTCTGTGTTTGATAAAGAGAAAATCATAATGAGCCGGCTGGGACCGGTGCTGGGAGTGCACATAGGCCCGGCGGCTTTAATCGTGGCTGCCAGAGAGGCTTAATTCTTTCTCCCCCGAATGGTGACGTCCCTGTCCGTTTGTGGTAAAATGGCGGTTAAATATTTTGGTGTGGGGTGCCCCAATGACTAAGACGGTCTGGGCCTGGGTCTGGTTTGGCTTTTTGCTGGCGCTGGATATCGCCATCCCCTGGTATGTGCTCACCAGTGTTGAGAGGATGAGCGCCGCCTTTTTGTTCTGGACGATATGGGTCCTGGCGGCTATCGCCAGCGCCTTTTTCATCTTCATCAAGTGGCGGGCGGTGAGGCCGTGAGCGCCACCTTCTGGGTATGGTTCGGCATAAGCGTCTATATCGCCGCGGGTTTGGGCATCGCCTTCATGGCGCGGCGGCAGCTGGGGGCGGGGGTAAGCGAGTTTTTCCTGGCTAACCGCAAGCTCGGCGGCTTTATTTCGGCTTTGACCTACAGCGCCACCACCTACAGCGCCTTCATGATGATAGGTTTGGCCGGCTTAACCTACCTCAGCGGGGTTGGTGCGCTGGGCTTCGAGCTGACCTATCTCTGCGGGATGTTCATGATGGTCTTCTTCCTGCCCCGCTTCTGGCTGGTGGGCAAGAAGTACGGCTATGTCTCGCCCATGGAGCTGCTTAGCGACCGCTACCAGAACCGGGGGGTGGGGGCTACCGCCGCCATTTTAGCTCTGGTCTTTCTCGTCCCTTATGGTGCCGTGCAGCTGGTGGGCGTGGGCTACCTGGTTAGCGGGGTTAGTGGGGGTGCCATCGCTGTAGGCTGGGGAATCGTCATCGCCGCCGTTTGTGCCATCGCCTGGTCGAGCATTGCCGGTCTGCGCTCGGTGGCCTGGACGGACGCCTTCCAGGCGCTCATTATGATTACGGTCTCGGCGGCGGTGCTGGGGGTGGTCATTAACGCCCTGGGCGGCTTCGGCGCCTTTTTCGGTAAGCTGGAGTCGGCGGTGCCGGGGCTGCTGACTGTGCCCACAGCGTCGGGGTCGTGGAACCTTAATATGTTTATCGGGCTGGCTCTGCCCTGGCTCTTTTTCTTAATATCCAACCCGCAGGTGAGCCAGCGGCTCTTTATCCCCAAGTCGGTGACCGCCATGAAGCAGATGCTGGGCGGTTTCCTCATCTTCGGTTTTCTCTATACCATGATTTCGGTTTTGTGGGGCTTCAGCGCCAGGCTGCTGGTGCCGGGTCTGGAGAACGCCGACCTGGCCACGCCGACGATGCTGGCCCTGCCCATAATACCGACCGGGCTGGCCATCGTGGTCATGATTGGCATTACGGCGGCGGCCATCTCCACCATCGATTCCATCCTGCTTACCCTTTCCTCGGTCTGGGCGCGCGACATCCACAAGGGCCTGATTAACCGCCAGGTCTCGGAGAAGCGGGAGCTGAGGGTGGGGCAGTGGGTTATCCCCATTATGGCCATCATCGCCTTCGTTTTCGCCTGGTGGGCGGCGGGGTTAGCCCCCTTTGAGCAGGCGGGTGGAGTCTTCGACCGTATGATTGCCCCGCTTTCCTCGGCGGCCTCGGCGGGTCTCTTGATGGCGGTGCCGACCATCTTCGGCGCCTTCTTCTGGAAGCGGGGGACGGCCCTGGGGGCTATGGTCAGTATGATTGTCGGCGCCATCATCGTCCTCGTCTTCCAAGTGACGGGCGAAAAGCCGCTGGGGTGGTGGCCGGGGGTGTGGGGCTTCGTCGTCTGCGTGCCTCTCTTCGTTATCGTCAGTTTAGCCACCAAGCCGCCTCGAGATAAGGCGGAGGAGTTCTTGGGCTACCTCAAGGGGGCGCTCAAGAAGGGGCGGTTTATTTAGGGCGTTTTCTTTCGGTGTTAGTAAAATAACATAGCGGATAGGCTATTCCATAGCCTACACTCTAGAGGATGAGCGAGGTTATTTTTTAAAGACCTTGACACCGACAATGAAATGGTGCGTCATCGTCTCTCCAGTAGAGAAGGTAATAGTCACCTCTAGGTAGATGTAGCACATGATAGCAGTTTTTACACATGGATAAGCGTCGACGCTAGCTTTGTCTATCGTGAAAGGTATGATCCACTTTTTCTTTTCCTTATCATAGTAAGGCGAGTTCTGATTAAGGGTGGCACGTTTTGCTTTGCTGCCATCAGAGAACTTGACCTGGTATTCTTTGCCCCACTTCAAGTTGCCGCTGACTCTCTCTGCACAACGAACAAAAGGTCTGATCGTGATCTTTGCCCCTTCGTACTTTTCGCCTTGGAACCACACGTACTCGTGTTGACTGGGCCAGGATGTCCACACTTTGGCGAGACGGCGAATCAATTCGGCGAGCAGTTCGTCAATGAGTTCTCTCAAGTCGTCTATCTTGCGGAGCACGTATCCGAGTGCGATTAACTCAGCAAGGGTCAAGGCGATGCCGACAAAGGGTATGAATTTTTTAGCCGCTTCTTTCCCGAGTTTCTTTATGAGGATTTTTTCAATGATTTTCTTGATTATCTTCTTCAGGAAACGAGGCGTTGACTTCTCGAGCCACTGCTCAAATTCTTCTTTGATGTCATCCCCGAAATAACTGAGGAGTGCCGCTAGGATTTCAGGGTAATGGTCTTTAAGGAACTGTTTGAGAGCCTTAACGGCAGCAAGCGCCTGCTTCTGAAGCCAGGTTTCTGCCCAGGAGTCCAGCGTCCGCTTTAGCTCTTTGATCCACCCCTGCAGTTCCTTCTTTCGTTTTTCGTCCTCCTCAGCCTCAAGCTCTAACTCGGCGATCGCTTTCAGTAACTCGACAAGCTGCTTTAGTTTCTCGACTGTCAGGTCGGCCAGGCCTTCATCATCGCATTTAACGAACCGGAACAACGCCTTCCATACGTCTTTGGGTATTAGCTTTAGGATGCGGATAAGCTCAGCCATCTTTTTGATGAGGGCGATGGTACGCACTGTAGGGAAGTACTCAAGCGACTTAACAAGACGGTTGTATTCGCCGATGAGGCGATTGAGCTCTTCTTCTAGTGCTTCTATACTTTTCTGCTTCTCTGCCAAGACAGAACCTCGCTTTAGTATAGTTCGGGATAGTAGGGTGTATCAATGGATACGGTGGGTGACTCTGGGCAGATGTTGCCGTCACCGGTAACAACACAGAGGTTATAGCTGTCACCGGGAGGGATATCCAATGAGCTTACGAGTAAAGATATTTCACCGGTATCTTTGTCTATGGCCTCCATCGTGAAGAAATCGCCTTTTGTCCTGACGTCTTGTATCTGGATATAAAGTTGCTGCTGCCCCGCCCCTGCGACCTGGTAGCGTACGCGCAGGGTAAAATTATACGGTTCTATGATTATCTCTGGATCAAGCGACCATGCCTGCGGTTTACCACGGAACAGGTTCAGGATGGCCTGCCATAAATTTGAGAAAAATAGCTTAATTTTTTGCCACATAGCATTAATCGTTAATGCAACATGTTTCCTTTTGACTTCTGGTGAGCTTTTAATTGCCCAATTGTTTTGGTAGGGTGTAGTATATTCATATAAACACTTGTTGTCAAGCCCTAAGGTAAAATTGTTTGTAGTACCGGGGTGAAAAGAACTGGTCGCGGGGGATTTAGCCCCACGACCAGAGGTTTATGATACTCAGAATCAGCTAAGGTTGCCTAATAACCTACGCGTAAGTCTGAGACTGGTAGCCCTCGATGAGCTTGGAATCAAACGGGGTAAGCGCCCATTAACCCCGATTAGACCCTTTGGGGAACTGCCAGACCGGCTCCGGGGTATCATAGCCTTCGTCGATGAACATCATCCTGTCCATATCCTTTTCGGGCACCAGGTGCTTCATCGATTTCTCGGTGTGTGTCGGTTCCTGATTGACCTGTATTATGAGGAAGGGCCTGTCCACCCGCTTGACGGAATAGGGGCCGTGGACGAAATCGGGCGGTACATAGGTCACGGTGGACTTGGTGATGATGTGCTTTTCCATCTCCGGGCCCATACAAAGCTCGACCTCGGCGCCCAGGTCGTAGGGGTTATCGGGGTCGGTGCCGAGGTGCATCAGGATTTCGGCGCTCTTGTGGATGTGGGGGCCGTGGGAAATCTGGTCCCAAGATTCCACCCCGAAGAGCTCGGCCGGGGAAGGGAATACCCAGTTAACCAGGTACCGGTTGCTCCCTGGAATTAAATCTCCGTTAAAGTCGGCGATCAGTTTGGCGGCCTCGCGCTCCGGAATGGGACCCGAGAAAAAGTACTTACCGTATTTTGTGGCCATTGCTTTCCCCTTTCGATTGATATTTAGCTCTAGGTGATAAGGAAATTCTAAGCTATTCGCCGACAGATTACAATAGCCAAATTTGACTTGACGTGGTAGAATACATAGGAATTCTATGTATGCGTAAGAGCGATGGAGCCGAGCGAGTTTATAAAAATAGCCTCTGTTCTGGTCTTTGCCTATCTGCTGGGCTCAATGCCCACGGCGCTGATAGTTTCCAAAAGATTTAAGAGCGTGGACATACGCACTATCGGCGACGGCAACATGGGGGCGCGCAACACCTACCACTCAATCGGGCCCAAGTTCGGCATCATGGTGGCCGTAATCGATTTCGGCAAGGGGGCGCTGCCCGTTTTGCTGGCCTACCTGCTGGGGTTGGAACTGGGCTGGCAGTTCCTGGCCGGCGTTCTGGCTATCCTGGGGCACGATTTCCCCGCCTTTGCCGGTTTCAGGGGCGGGCAGGGGACGGCCAGCACCTTCGGCACGATGGTGGTCCTCTTTCCGCTGCCGACGCTGGCGGGACTGGTCTTTTACGGCGGGCTTTATTTAATTACGAGAAAATCGAATCTGAGTTGCGCTATCGGCGGCGCCGTCATCGCGGGGATAGTGGCCTTAAGCCAGGAATGGCTGTTGTTAGCCTACGCCATAGCCGTCTTTATCTTTATCCCCATCAAGCTGCTTATGGACAGCCCCCGCCGCAAGGCGATAGCCATGGCCAAAAGCTCTAGAAGCTGACCACCGTCTGCCAATCAGTCTTTATCTAGTTCCCGCGCCAGCTCTTCGCTGCTTCTCTTGACCTCTTTGATGAAGCCTTCGCGGCCCAGCTTGAACCAGTAGGGCTCCCACTCCATCTCCTTGAGATTATCAATAAGGCCGGGGAGCAGGTCGAAGGGGACGGTGATAATCAACAGCCCTTCGGGGAGGACGCCGCGGGCCTTCATGCTGTAGCCGAGCCCGCTGACGGTCATGTTAATCTCGCCGTTGAGGTAGGGGTGGGCGTATATCCAGGCGCAGGAGAGGCAGGTCGTCCCCTTGAAAGACCACATCTTGCCGTTGGTGAAGCTGCTGGCCCTTAGGATAACCTCCGCCTGGGTGGGGTTGGCGGTGATAATCAAAAAGTCGGGGTCGGCGGCGAGCTGGTCAAACGGGGCGTGAATAATATATTTAACGGAGTCCTTGGGCATCAGCGGTATATAATCATAGACGCGGCGGTTGGCGCCGGGGGTCTTGAACATGGAGAACTTCTCGCCGAGCTGGCCGCTGTACATCATGGGGGGAAATTCGACAAAACCCACGACGTGCTCGCCGCACTGTACGTTCTCCCTGGTGGCGTAGAAGGGTGGGGAGGTCTGGGCGGCGGCGAACATCTCGCAGATAGCCAGGCTTTTATCCAGCGGCTTGATGCCCTTTGGTTTTAACAGCGAGTATTTAATGCCGACGGGCTTTCTTTCGAACTTGAACTTTTTCAATATGGAGTAGTCGAGCATTTTGCAGCCTCCTTTAGCGATTTTTTACTTTCCGCCTCAGGTCGTTAAAGAGTTTGTCAACGCGTTTCTTGTGTTCTTCACCGGTGAATTCGTCCGAGAGCAGCTTCCATCTCATGTTGCGCAGGTTTTTCAGCGTCTCGTCGAGCTTGGGCCAGGGCAGGGAGATGATGATTAAGCCTTCGGGGAAGACCTTTAACGCCCTCATGCCCAGGCTGATACCGGTGATGGTGAGGTTCATCTGGCCGCTTAATACGGGGTAGATGTACATCCAGGCGCAGGCCGCCACCGAGGTGCCTCTGGCCGACCACATATCGCCGGAGGAGAAGTTGAGGGCGCGCAGCAGGTGATAGGCCTGGCCGGCATTGACTGTGAAGACGACGACGTCGGGGTCAAAAGTCAGCTGGTCTAGAGATGAGAAGGCGACGTAGTTCACCGAGCCCCTGACCATCATGGGCAGGTACTGGTAGAGCTTGCGGTTGGCGCGGGCTTCCTCAAAGAGTTCGTCGGCCTCCCCCACCAGCCCGCCGACCAGCATCGGGTCGGGCTCTTCCATGCCCAGTATTAACGGCTCGATGCAGTAGAAGTCTTCTCTTTGCACATAGAAAGGGGCTGAGGTCTGGGCTTCCTTGAACATCTCGCAGAAGGATAGCCTTTTACCTATCCTCTCGATGCCCCCGGGTTTGACGGAGAGGAACTTGACCCCGACGGGCTTCCTTTCCAATTTGAGCTTGTCGAGTAC
>Ga0315545_1002301_pt1 | contig 17393 bp, 18 predicted proteins | sample SalMarSW160210MG_FD_203096 | JGI IMG/M metagenome (GOLD analysis project Ga0315545, IMG submission 203096) | Salt marsh sediment microbial communities from the Plum Island Ecosystem LTER, Massachusetts, United States - Salt Marsh Sediment SW1602-10 ...
ATCCTTTTAGATAACCTCATAATCACCCCTTAAAAAATAATTATTATTTTAAAGATTAAACTACTATTATTAACTTTTTTAAATATTTTGCAAATATTTATTCAAAAACTATTTTAACCCAAGCTATTTTAGTATACAACACCTGCGGGTCTAAAAACTTCCCTTAATTTTGAACTAAAATACCGTATAAAATTGTTTTAAAGCGTCGATTTTATTTTCCATCATACTCTTTTATAAATCCTTTCCTGAAATCTTCAAAATCTCCTGACATTATCGCTTCTCTTGCCCGGTTCATCAGATTAAAAATAAAATGAAGGTTATGTACTGTAAGCAGTATGCTTGACAGTATTTCTTTGCTTTTAAACAGATGCTTAATATAAGCTCTGCTGTAATTTCTACACGTATAACAGCTGCATCTTTCATCCAGGGGATTAAAATCATTCAGATATTTCTTATTTTTAATATTTATCCTTCCCCCTGAAGTAAAGGCACTCCCGTTTCTGGAAATTCTTGTCGGCATCACACAATCAAACATATCAATACCGCTGCCTACTGCTTCCATTATACCTATGGGATCTCCCAGTCCCATAAAATACAACGGCTTACTTATGTCCAGAAATTCGACCGTATATTTCAACATATCAAGGGTCTGATCTCTTTCTTCGCCTACACTTAAACCTCCCAGAGCTATACCGTCAAATTCCATCTCGGATATGGACCCGGCACAAAATTTTCTTATTTTTTTTATAAATCCCCCCTGAACAATTCCGAACATTCTGATCTTATCGCCCATCCCAATTTCAACCTTTTTCTTAAGCGATGTCTCTGCCCACTTTAAAGTCCTTTTTGCGGCATCCAGAGTATAATGGTAATCCTCATTGAAAGGAATACACTCGTCAAGGACCATAATAATATCCGAGCCTATCTGGCACTGCATCTCTATTACTTTCTCGGGAGTGAAAAAATGTTTTGACCCATCTATTATAGACCTGAACTCCACACCATCATCAAGTACCTTTTTTATTTTACTTAAGCTAAATACCTGAAACCCTCCGCTATCAGTCAAAATGCTTCTCTTCCAGTTCATAAATTTGTGAAGCCCGCCTGCTCTTTTAATTACTTCTATCCCGGGTTGAAGGTAAAGGTGATAAAGATTTCCAAGTACTATCTGGCATCCGGCTTTATAAAGCATTTCATTTGTCACTGCTTTTACCGTTGCTTTAGTACCCACCGGCATAAATACAGGCGTTTTTATAGTCCCTCTTTCTGTGGTTATTATACCTGCCCTGGCAGGCGAACTACTATCTTTTCTTATTACTTTAAAAAAGGCCAAGACTTTTCTCCATCATAATCTGTACCGGTCTTTTTTACCTTAAAACACTGACTTTCCTAACTAAAAATTATCTGAAATATTCTATAATTTTTCAAAAGATTAGTAAAATAAAGTTTTATTGACTTTTTAATATTTTTAAAATATTATTAGCGCGATATCTGCAAAAGTAGATATCATCCTTTAGAATAAAAGAGGTAAAAATGGCAACTAAGTCTAAAAAAGGCAAGAAAAAAAAGTAGATTGTTTTTTATTGAAAGTCCTGTATCCTAAAAAAATACAGGACTCAATTTTTTATAGGGCCGGCTACTTTTTCTTTAGACCTCTTATAAATCCTCCCCGCATCTTATCCAGCATATAACTGGCCATAAAAGCTGAAGGATCTTTTAAGTAGACCAGTTTATTTAATCTGGTAAGACTTGAATGGCTGCACACTACATTTATTATTTCAACCTTGCCCTGCATTCCGGCACCTTTATAGCATGTAAATCCAAAACCCTCGCTGGAGATTAATTTTTTTATTTCTTCATTATGCTCTTTGGAAATTATATTGGTACTTATCAGGTCCCTGGACAGCTTTTCGGATATTATAATACCCAGTACAGTACCGACTGCAAATCCGGCACCATAAGCAAGTATTCCATAAATATTATCAATGTCTTTGATTATCCGGACTATAATAGATATAAAAATTGTCACTTCAAAGAACCCTACAATAGCAGCAAGGGTCTTTTTCCTTCTTATTATCATATTTACTCTAATAGTACCCAGGCTTACATCGATTATTCTTCCTACAAATATGATCAATGTCCATATTAAAGTATTGACCAACTCTTTATCCTCTTATTATATAAATAAATCCTGCTTTTATTTTTATTAACAAATCATTTTAACATTAAAATATAAAAGTTCTACTGATTTATATGTAACCGGATCATCCTTCAACTTTCCTCTATATTAATAAACAATTTAATCGTTTATTTACTGATCAAAGTCTAATGATGGTTCTTTTCTACTATCCCATACCCGCCAGTCACAGCATCTTTAAATAACTGATATCTGGGCGGAAAATAAGAAAATATGCTGAATGAAACAAGACATATTAAAATGATCACTGCTCCAATAATATTTAAAGATAAAAATTTCTTCCTCGTAAGCATTATTCTGTAACCTGCTGCCTGGGCGACTGCTATGGCTGCAAAGAATATTGCAATATCTACTGCCAGAAATTCTGTACCTGTGACATATGTATATGAATAAAACAAAATAACTATTACAAACGGGATCAATAAAAACGTTACCGCCTTGGCAAAAAAGAAATTCTTAATTTTTCTCCCGAAAATAAAAAATTCAATCACTCCCCAGATAAATGCCGGCCAAAAACCTATTTTCAAATGTTCCCATACACTTTCATTCACTGCGCTTATAACAGCCAGCGGTTTCCAGAACCCGCTTAGTTCAAATGTGAAATGCAGAAATGACCCCGCCAGTGATATAAACAGTATTCCAAACATTTCCCACCTTAACACTTTTTTTCTCTCCATCTGGCCTCCCTTCTCAATAATTAAAAATAGCTAATCCCTATTGTATCAAACCATAAAAATATATTAAAAGCATATCAGCCATGTGTAACATTTTAAAAAAACATGAAAAATAATAAAAAAAATTATAAAATTATAATCAAAGTCCAAATAAAACATTGGCGATTATGACCGATAAAATAAAAATTATAAAATCATCCTGCTTTTCATTATTCTGCCTGCTGCTGGCAGTAGCATTCTGGTATTCACTTAACAATCTCTTTTTATGGAGAGAAGGCAGTGTTATAAACGATTTATTACTTGCTTTTTTGCTCTTCAGTATCTTTTTTATATTTACAATGATATATCTGCTTCTGGTCGATAATAGAAAGATAGTGATTATTTCCTCATTTTTTATAGTCTTCAGCTCTCTTATATTCTTGCTTAGAAGAAATGGTACCTGGGTAGGAATACCGGCTATAATCAGCTATGCTGCCTCCACTTTAATTCTCTTCGCAGTTTACAATATGACCAATAAAAACATCCTACATGACAGAAAAAACAGTATTGTTTTCCATGCCGGTAACTCTATAATCAAGGCAGGACCAATGCTTCTGGTCGTATTTGCTTTGCTGTTTTCAGTAATTTTCTACTTTAATTTTCCTCTTCTTAACAGCGAAGGTGGAATAGAAGTAGAAGAGCCATTGATTGAATTGGCATCCAGGCCTTTTGGAAACATCATAAACAATTTCATACCTATCTACGACTTTGATATTAATGTAGACGAATTTATAGTGCTTACTACCATGCTGGGGCTGCCCTTTACCCAAAAAGAAGGGGTGGAATTGGAACCCCTTATCAATATGGAGGAGCCTCCTGAAGAAGTCATAAACTACCTTAAGAACAAGGGTATACAAAATCTTGAAGAAATAAATTTTGCTGAATATCTTCGGGAAGATGAGGGTTTAAAGAACATACTGATTCAAGAAATAAAAAAACTCGCAACAGAAACAGACCCTTTTATTTTGTATGAATACCGAAGAAACCTTTCCGAAAACTGGGAAATCAAAATAGGCCCTGATGAAAGAATGGGGCAAGTTTATACAAGACTTATAAACAGCAAGATAGACCAGATGCCTAAAAAGTCCCTAAGCCTGGTTCTAATATTCCCCGTGATAATATTTTTCGGGATTCTACAGGTATCTTTTTTAATTTTGAATTTCCTATATTCCTTTTTATGCTGGGCAATACTTATTATTTTTTATAAAGCCAAATTCTATCACTTTAAGAAAATCCAGGTTGAAAAAGAAGAAATAGAGCTGTAAACCGTATAAGATATTAAAAAATTCAGCTACTTTATCAGCATGCAGTCTCCAAAACTATAAAAACGGTAATCATTTTTCTTTGCCCGCTGGTATGCGTTTAAAATCTTTTCTCTTCCTGCGAAAGCAGAGACCATTACCAGTAAGGTAGATCTCGGCAGATGGAAATTAGTTATCATCCAGTCCACGATCTTAAAATCATAGCCGGGATATATATAAATATCAGTGGCTCCCCTGTCTCCCCTTATTTTTCCGTATTTTGACATCAATGTTTCTAAAACCCTTACCACTGTCGTTCCTACCGCAATGACCTTGTTGCTCATACTCTTTGACCTGACGATTTTTTCTGCTTCTGTATCTTTTATATAATAATTTTCACTGTGCATCTTATGTTCTTCGATCTCTTTTGATGAAATAGGTCTGAATGTATCAAGCCCTACCTCCAGGCCTACTTTTGCTATAATGACACCCATATTATCTATCTTTTCCATCAGCTTTTTGGAAAAATGAAGGCCTGCTGTCGGGGCAGCAGAGGAACCATCCCCTTTCGCGTAAACAGTCTGATACCGGGACCGGTCTACGTCCTTACTTTTAATATAGGGAGGGAGAGGAATAATACCGTGTTTTTTAAAAATGATTTCTGCGGGTCCATTAAACTCCACCAGAGCTTTTCCGTAATCAAGTTTTGACCTTACAGTAAAATAATATTCACCTATATATACTTTATCTGCGGATTTTAGTCTTTTCGCAGGTTTAAGCAGTACCAAATAATCATTATTTTCTACTTTATTTAAAACAAAGCATTCAATCTTTGCTCCTGTCTTTTCTTTTACTCCTATCAGCCTGCACTTTGAAACTTTACTCTCATTTACTACCAGCACGTCCCCTTTTTTTAAATAATTTAAAATATTATAGAAAATATCATGCTTTATACTGCCCGTTTTCTTGTCCAGGACAAGAAGCTTGGAATTATCTCTCTTTGGCAGTGGTCTTTGGGCTATAAATTTTTGGGGCAGTTTGTAGTCAAATAATTCAATTCTCATGACTTGAGTAAACTATTTAAACAGTTTTGGGTTTGATTCTTTCTTTATTCCCATATATCTATAAGCGAGATTTGTAGCCACCCTACCCTTAGAAGTCCTTTTCACAAAGCCAAGCTGCAGCAGATATGGTTCATAAACATCTTCAATAGTATCAGCCTCTTCTCCTATCGATGCTGCTATGGTCCCAACACCCACAGGCCCTCCATCAAACTTGAGCACCAGTGTGTTTAAGATCTTTTTATCAACTACATCCAGGCCTAATTTATCTATATCCAGCCTGCTAAGCGTTTTCCCTGCTATCTGGTCATCTATTAGATTATTGCTGTACATAAGAGCATAATCACGCACTCTTCTGAGCAGCCTGTTAGCTATTCTCGGCGTCCCCCTGCTTCTGCCTGCAATTACTTTTGCCCCTTTATCGGTTATATCTATTCCAAATATACCTGCCGATCTTTTAATGATTTTTATTATGCTCTTTTCATTATAATAATCTAACCTCAAGTTTACCCCAAACCTCTCTCTCAGGGGTGAAGCTACTAGTCCTATTCTGGTAGTGGCGCCGATGATTGTAAAAGGGGCAATATCAATCCTGATCGATTTTGCAGAAGGACCTTTCCCTATTATTATATCCAATTTATAGTCTTCCATTGCAGGATACAGTATCTCTTCAACTCCCCTGCTTAATCTGTGGATCTCATCAACAAATAAGACGTCAAAATCCTCAAGATTTGTAAGAATGGCAGCTAAATCTCCTGCTCTTTCAATAGCAGGACCGGAAGTTATCTTAAAGCCTACCTCCAGCTCATTTGCAATCACTTCTGCAAGACAGGTTTTACCAAGGCCGGGTGGACCTGAAAGTATCACATGATCCAGAGGTTCTTTTCTTTTTTTTGCCGACTTAATAAAAACCAGCAGGTTTTCTATTATTTTCTCCTGTCCTATAAATTCCGATATAAATCTGGGGCGCAGACTTTTATCCAGCTCGGTATCCACCTTTATATGCTTGGGATTTATATCGTTGATCTCCTGATCATTTTTATTTATATTTTCTTTCTTATCCATTTCTCTTAGATCTCCTTCAGGGTCAACTTCAAAATCTCCTCAACTCTTTCCTTTCCAATGACCTCAGCGCTTAACTTTAATATTGCCTTATCGATCTCCCTGGAGCTGTAACCCAGAGTCTTTAAAGCCTGCTTTACTTCATATACTTTTTCATTTTCCGCTATGCCGGCAAGAGTGACTCCTTCTATTTTTTCTTCTTTTATTTTATCCCTCAGCTCTAAAATCATCCTTTCTGCCAGTTTTCGGCCTATCCCGGGTATTCTCCTCATCAGGTCAACTTCTTTATTTGCAATTATTCTTTTCAGCTCACTGCTGCTGTATATGGATAAAGCACTTAAAGCTATTTTAATTGATATGCCGGAAACTCCAAGCATTTTTAAGAAAAAATCCTTTTCATCTACATCAAGAAATCCCACCAATCTCAGCTCGTCTTCTCTGACATGTGTATATACGTCAAGTTCTATTTCGGAATTTTCCTCCGGTATCTTTGCGAAAGTCCTACTGGATATCAATACTTCAAATCCTATTCCTCCGGTCTGTACTATAATGCTTGAAGGCGATTTTTTAATTATTTTTCCGAATATTTTTGCTATCATAATAAGCTGCCTTTACTTTTCAAAAGCTTTGACCTTATCTTTAAACTTTTTATTATTGGCATGGCATAAAGATACTGCCATGGCATCCCAGGCATCATCCTTATTGGGGAAAAACCCATCTTCTACCTTAAGTATCGCCCTGAGCATATATTTTATTTGTTTCTTGGTCGCTTTTCCGTAACCCACTACAGCCTGTTTTACCTCAAGAGGAGTGTATTCAAATATTTTAAGATCATTGACACTCCCGGCCAGAATTGATACGCCTCTTGCCTGGCCAACATCCAGAGCTGTTTTTGCATTCATACTGAAAAAAATTTCCTCAATTGCCAGGCAGTCAGGATTGAATTTTTTGATTATCTGATTTATCTTTATATAGATATCTTCTAACCTTTTACAGATAGGCTTGCCCCTCTTGGTTACAATACAACCGGAAAAAACAGGATGATATTTTCCTTTTTCAACATCCAGTATGCTTACACCTGTAGTTTCAAGTCCGGGATCTATGCCCAATATTCTTATTTTATCAGTCATTACTTTAATCTTTATACTTCACTCAATATCTCATCTGATATCTCAAGATTTGAGTTTACATTCTGTACATCATCATGCTCATCCAGGGCATTTATCAGTTTTAAAGCTTTTACACCATCTTCTTTTGATAATTTGATAGTAGTTTTGGGTATGAGCCCGATCTCACTTGATTTTATCTTTATGCTCTTTTTCTCTACGGCCTGTTTTATCTTCATGAAATTATCAGGAGAGACCTTAATCTCATACTCTTCTTCATCCTCGTCAATATCCTCGGCACCTGAATCGATCATATCAAGCATAAATTCTTCTCCGTTTTTGACTTCACTTCTATCTATTATTATTATGCCTTTTGTTTCAAACTGCCAGTTTACACTTCCGCTCTCGCCAAGAGTCCCATTATACCTGCTTAAAATATTCCTGATATCCGAAGTGCTTCTGTTCCTGTTTTCAGTCATGACTTCTATTATTATAGCTATCCCTCCGGGACCATAGCCCTCGTAAAGTATGCTTTCATAGTTTTCTCCTTCTATCTCTCCTGTTCCCTTTTTGATAGCCCTCTCTATGTTACTCTGCGGCATATTAAATTCCTTTGCTTTTGCAATCGCATTAGCAAGAGTTATATTGTCTTTTGGGTCACCCCCTCCTCCTTCTCTTACCGCCACGATGATATTCCTGCTGAGCTTCCCAAAAATATTTCCCCTTTTCGCATCTTCTTTTGCTTTTTTATGTTTAATTGAATGCCATTTAGAATGCCCGGACATGCTAGTTTTCTCCTTTATTATGTTTAATCATACTTATAAAATACCTGTGTATTCTTAAATCATCTGTCAGCTCGGGATGGAAGGTACTTGCTATGATATTATTCTCTCTTATCAAAACCGCCTCCTGCCCAAATTTACCCAGTATTTCTACTTTCTCTCCTACATTTAATATCTTAGGAGCTCTTATAAAAATAGAGTTAAATTTCCTCCCGTTCTGACTTCCATCCAGGTTTATATTCAGAAGCTCTTCAAAACTGTCGATCTGCCTCCCATAGGCATTTCTCTCCACATCAACATCTATATAACTCAAACCCATACCCTCGCCTTTAATGTTTTTAGCGATCAAGACCAGACCGGCACAGGTCACAAATATTGGTTTGCAGTCTTTATAAAATTTATCCAGTCTGCTTCTGAATTTATATTTTTCAAGCAGCTTTCTTATGGTGGTACTCTCGCCCCCGGGTATTATAAGGGCATCAATATCATCAAGCTGGTCAGGAGATTTTATTTCCACTGTAGAAACTCCGCATTTTTCCAGACTTTTAATATGCTCCCGAAATGCTCCCTGCAGGGCGAGTACACCTACTCTGATATCCATATTCTTTTACCATCCTCTTTTAGAAATCATTTTTTCACTGGTAAGTTCAGAGACAGCAGTACCGCTCATAGGACTTCCAAGACCTTTTGAAACTCTGGCAAGGATTTCAGGATCATTGTAATGGGTCGTCGCTTCTACAATAGCCTTGGCCATCTTTAAAGGATTTGTTGATTTAAAGATCCCGGACCCTACAAATATACCGTCAGCTCCCAGCTGCATTATCATTGCCGCATCGGCAGGAGTCGCTATACCGCCGGCTGAAAAATTGACTACAGGCAATTTTTTATTCTCATGTACATATATAACCAGATCGTAAGGAGCACCCAGTTCCTTAGCCGCAGTCATAAGCTCTTCTTTTGGCATCGAGACAATTTTTGCTATATCATCCTTTATGCACCTCATATGCTTTACAGCTTCGACTACATCTCCGGTGCCAGCTTCCCCTTTGGTCCTTATCATCGCGGCGCCTTCACCTATTCTTCTTAAAGCCTCTCCAAGATTAACGGCACCGCAGACAAAGGGGACCTTAAAATCCCATTTATTTATGTGGTATTTTTCATCAGCTGGAGTCAGTACCTCACTCTCGTCTATATAATCTACTCCTATAGCTTCCAGTATCTGCGCTTCGGCAAAATGGCCGATCCTTGCCTTGGCCATGACCGGTATGGAAACTGTATCCATTATTTTTAATATAATCTCAGGATCAGTCATCCTGGCCACGCCTCCTGCTTCCCTTATATCAGCAGGTATTCTCTCCAGTGCCATAACCGAAACTGCTCCGGATTCCTCAGCTACTTTAGCCTGCTGCGGTGAAGTAACGTCCATTATTACTCCGCCCTTCAGCATCTGAGCAAGCCCTGATTTTACCTTTAATGTTCCTTTCTCCATATATTAAAACACCTCCAGTTATTTTACTCCTACTCCCAGCGACATACTTTCAAGCCTTCTGATCCTCTCTTCAGTCGGAGGGTGAGTGTTAAACAAACTTTTAAAAGCGACTTTTGATTTACTGCCGATCGGATTGGCAATAAACAAATGCGCGGTAGCACTGTTTGCAGTCCGTACTTCACTATGTTCACTTATCTTTTTCAGAGCGTTTGCCAGTCCTGCCGGATATCTGGAAATCAGGGCTCCGGTAGAATCTGCCAGGTATTCCCTGTTTCTGCTCACAGCAAGCCTTATTAATGTGGCGATTATAGGCGAGAGCAATATAAGCAGTATTCCGATTATAAGTAGCACAAGGGATATTATCGCACCGGCAGATCCCCTGGATGACCTTCTCCTGCCTGCACCGCCGAATATCATAGACCTAAACATAATATTACTTATAATAGAAAGCATCCCCACCAGAACCACTATGACTGTTCCCAGCAGTATATCATAATTTTTTATATGGGAAAGCTCGTGTGATATAACTCCTTTCAGCTCTTCATCATTGAGATTATCAAGAAGACCCTGTGTAAAGACAAGTATGCTGTTCTTCGGATTTCTTCCGGTAGTAAAGGCATTCATACCGCTATCCCTTATTACATAAATCCTGGGCATGGGCAGACCGGCAGCTATCGCCAGCCCCTCTACTGCATAGTATACTCTCGGGTTCTCCTCTCGGGACAAGGGCATCGCTTTTGTAAGACCGAGCACGATCCTGTCGCTGTAATAATAACTGGAAAAACACATAATAATTGCCAGGATAAGAGCTATTACCATAATCAATATTGAGTAATTATTGCTTATGCCAAAACGCCAGTCTATATAATAGCCTATTGCAAGCCCTACCAGAGTTATAAACGCTACAAACCCGACCATTATAGATATTGTCTTTGCCCTGTTGCGGGCAATATGTTCATACATTAATAAATGACACCCTTTTACTTTTAAATCTTATACTGTTAAAACTCTACCTTGACTGGACCTCTTGCCGAAGCTTCTTCAATTTCAAAATAATCTCTTGGAGAAAAATGAAATATCCTTGCAAACATATTTCCGGGGAATGTCTGTATCCTGGTATTGAATCTCATCACCGTATCATTATAAAACTGCCTTGAAAAAGCGATGTTACTCTCAATCCCGTTTAGCTGGTCCATCAGTTTTGAAAACTGCTGATCTGCTTTAAGGTTAGGGTAATTTTCTGAAACAGCGAACAACGACTTCAATGCACCTGTTATCATATTTTCAGCTTTTGCCTGTGATTTTATATCTTTGGCATCAATACCCAACTTTCTTGCATTAATAACATTTTGAAGGGTCTCCCTTTCATGCTTGGCATATCCCTTCACAGTCTCAACCAGATTTGGTATCAGGTCATATCTCTTTCTGAGCTGTACATCGATCTGGTGCCACGAATTGTCTACCGTATTCCTAAGAGACACCATTGAATTATAGATACCTATCACCGCTATGATCAGTATTAATATTATTCCTCCGAGTACTGCTAGGAGAACTATAACACCTGGTAACATAACAACCTCCTAATTAGTTTTTTTTATTATTTATTTAATTCCAAAGTACGGTATTTTACATCTAATCCTGGCAAAAATAAACAACTTAAGATTATATCACATAACCAATATTTATTTTATTTTCAACCACCCCCCTGACTCCTGAGACAGCCAATATTGTTTTTACACAAAAAAAGTTTTATGGTATATTTCTTCTATTGTTTTGACAGCTTTTAAAACTATAAAACAAATCTTACGCTTTTGGGAGGATCTTAATGAATAAAAAAGTCATCGGCCTGGTCTCTGGGAACAGTGTTGGAAAAACCTCACTGGCAGAATGTTTTTTATATAATTCTAATTCTACCGACAGACTTGGCACTATAGAGTCAAAAAACACTGTCTCCGATTTTACCCCGCTTGAGACTAAAAAAGGATTCAGCATTAATTCCAGTATACTTAATTACAAATGGAAGGATTTTGAAATAAATCTTATTGATTGCCCTGGATATATGGATTTTATAGGCCAGACTCAGACCGCCCTTAAAGTGATAGACAGCGCGCTTCTGGTCATAGATGCAAAGTCAGGAGTGCAGGCCCCTACTGAAATGGTAGTAGAGCTGCTCGGCAGCAACCCCAAACCTGTTTTCTGCATACTTAATAAGCTGGATCTGGAAAATATAGATTACTTTAAAATGGTAGAAAGTATAAAAAAAGAATACGGCCTTAATCTTGTCCCAATAACTGTACCTGCAAACAGCGGAGAGGGTTTTTCAAAGATCATAGACCTGCTGCAGAATCAGGCATATGAGTACAAAGACAAAGACTTCAAGGGGAATAAAGCCGATGTAGAAGAAAACATTAAAGACAAAATCGAAAGTCATCACAGCGAACTGGTCGAGTCTATCGTGGAAACAGATGACGAATTGTTAAGCAAATATCTTGATGGTGAAAAGATCGACGATAAGATGATCAGCGATATCTTTAAAAAAGCAGTAGTTGCAAGGCAGGTGATTCCGGTATTTGCAGTATCATCGGGTAGGAATATCGGAGTAGATATACTGATGGACTATATAAATGCTCTTCTTCCCTCAGCTATTGATATTCCACCGATAAAAGTCAAAGAGATAGGCAAGGATTCTGAAGCTGAGATAAAACCCTCACCCGATGGTCCCGTTCTGGCTTGCGTTTTTAAAACAATGGCGGACCCCTATATCGGGAAGCTATCTATTTTCAGAATTTTTTCCGGTACAATCAAGGTTAATTCAAGCTACTACCTTTCAAGTTCAGAAAAGACATATAAATTTACAAACCTTTTCAGGCTCCAGGGAAAAAATCAGAGTGATATCAGTGAAGCTTCCTGTGGAGATATTGCAGCAGTATCAAAGATCATGGATATATCAAATGATGACACTATCTCAACTCAGGATAAGCCGCTTAAAATACCCCAAACCCAGTATTTTTCCCCAACCCTGCCCAAGGCAGTCACGCCAAAGAGTAAGGGAGACGAAGAAAAGATAAGCAACGGCATATCTAAACTAATGCAGGAAGATCCTACTATCAAGCAGGAACTGGATCTTGAAGTGCACCAAAACATTGTATGGGGAATGGGAGAACTCCATCATTCCATCATAAAGGAAAAACTAAAGGAAAAATTTGACGTAGGTGTTGATATAACAACACCCGATGTAGCGTATAAAGAAACCATAAGGAAAGATGCAAAAGCTGAATATAAATATAAGAAACAATCAGGCGGCAGGGGCCAGTACGGACATGTATTCCTTGAGATAAAACCGATGGAAAGCGGGGGAGGTTTTGAATTCAAGGACAGTATCTTCGGAGGTGCCATCCCAAAGGGTTACATACCGGGAGTTGAAAAAGGAGTAAAGGAAGCCCTTCTAAAAGGAGTCCTGGCAGAATCTCCGGTAGTGGATATCAGCGTAAATCTTTATGATGGTTCATTTCACAACGTAGACTCATCCGAAATGGCCTTTAAAATAGCAGGGTCTATGGCTTTTAAAAAAGCAATGCAGGAAGCCTCACCGGTCATCCTGGAACCCATCATGGAACTGGAAATAACAGTGCCTGAAAAGTATATGGGAGATATAATCGGAGACATAAACGCAAAAAGAGGGAAAATCATTTCAATGACTCAGACCGGAAATAAAAAACAGCTTATTAAAGCTTCTGTTCCTCAATATGAGACATTCAATTACACAACAGACCTTACATCTCTAACCCAGGGCAGAGGGCGGTTTACACAGAAATTCCTTGCTTACGAAGAAATGCCCCCCAATCTAGCCCAGAAAGTCATTGATGAAAGGAAAAGCAAAAAGGATGAGTAAAAAAATCCCTAAAAGAAGTAAATTCATACTGGATAAATTCCCTTATATCCTCTTTGCCTTAATTTTTATAATATCTATAATAATATTTTTTTCAGTCAGAAGCTGCCTGCCCCTTTCATTCTTTTCAGGAGTCTCTGATGAGACCGAAGAAGAGACTGGATATGCCCTGTATATAGCCTCACCTATAAATGATAAGGTTTTTGATTTCATCAACCAGAATGAGACTGTAACGGTAGAAATCAAGGCGAAAGAAGCAGAAAAAACAAATTATACTATAAAAGTTTTTGCAAATGATGAAGAAATAAAGATATTTAGTTCTCCCCCCTATGAGTTTAACTGGAACCCGGTAAATTCCGGTGCTTATGAGATGACAGCACAGCTTTTAGATGAAAACGACACTGTTATTGCAAGTTCAAATACAGTCAACTTTTCTGTGGAATACGAAATGGAAACTGCAGAAAACACTATAATAAGCACGGATGTAGAAGAAAAGAAGAGCAGGATACTAAGCGAATCTGTTTTTAGATCCCAGAATACTATTCCTACAGGTATACCGCTGTTTTCCTATAAATGCTATATTCCTCCGGTAATAGACGGAAGCCTTCAGGAATGGGAGGATTTTGAGAGTTTCTCAGCCTTTGAGCCTACTATTAAAAAAGAAAATTATACCACTCACACCGATATCTCAGGCACATTTTATTCCTGCTGGGATGATGATAACTTTTATTTTGCAGTTCAGGTAAACGATGATGTATTCAGCCAGAATTACACCAGCAACCAGCTAAACAAAGGTGACAGCGTCACAATCGTAATTGATACCGAGCTTTCAGAAGATATGCAGATCCCGTTCTACAACAGTGATGATTATCAGATAGACTTTTCACCAGGCAATTTTTCCGTTGCAGAATCTTTTATGAATTGGCCTTCCAATGCACCACCCAGAGGTGTCATTATTTCCTCTACCAAACAGGCAAACGGGTATATACTTGAAGCCAGTGTCCCCTGGTATAATTTTACCAACTATATTCCCAGTGACGAAGACGTCCTGGGCTTTACTATCTCTATACTTGACACCGATAACCTGGAATCAACAGAACTTGTAATATCCTCTTCCAAGGTATTTGACTTTAACAATGTATCAACACTGGGTACCCTAGTACTTATAGATGCCGGCGATATACAGAGTGAGGATCAAGGACAGGCAGATAGTGAAGAAGATACAGACGGAAGTACTGATTAACCCACTTCTTTGAGACGATTTCAATTATTTTTATTCTCGTTAATAACTGTAATTGTATGCTCTATCAAACTAATATCCCCCGGATTTCCGTGGCCCGGTACTACTATTTCAGCATTTTTATATTTTTCCATCACTCTTCCAAGCGATAATGGCCATTCCTCAACATTTCCATCTTTGATAAAACCCAGTTTTTCAGCGTCTGATGATAAAACCATACAACCACCAAAAAGTATCTTTTTACTTGGTATATAAACGACTAAATTATCATAAGTATGTGTTGGCCCGGGATAATATATTTCAACAGTTTCTTTGCCAAAATTTAATATTTGTTCGTCGTTTATGTCAAAAACATTTGTAGGCTCAGCAAATTCGAAACTCGCGTATTTGTCAAGATACTTCTTTTTCTCTAAAGGATCGAGCCATTTTTGTATTTCTGACATTGTCTCTTTACTTCTTGTCCTTAAAAGTTCGCATGTTAATTGTGAACCATATACTGGAATGTTGTTCTTTATTAATTCCGAATTGCCGCCTAAATTATCAATATGAAAACCTGTATTTATTTCAGTGATTTTAGTTTCAGTTCCATAAGTATCATAAAGCCAATCGAGCAAACATGAAGTTGCCTCAGGAGTATATGGTGTGTCGATCCAGACGAAATCTGAATTATCCATTCTTATTAACAAAGAATTACCAGGCCAGGGATAACTATGAGTGATTAGGAATGCATCTTTAGATATTTCCCGAAGGCATAACTCATCTGTAAAATCTATTTCAATGAAGTTATTACCTTCCATTTTGCATGAACATGTTATGAGAAAGAAAAATAACACTAGCAGTATCAGATAAATTAAAGACTTTTTACTTTTTTTCATAATTGAGCAATATTTTAACATATAGAATATCTCCAAGTAAAAAACGTAAAGTCACCTTAAGAAATATACCCTATTTAGCCTGCTTATAAGATGAAAAAATAGTTGGAGTTAGCCTATAAGCCGGGAACTAGTCTAAATAGGATATAATTTCTTAATTTGTATTGCAAAAGGGATAAAAAACAAATATGAGAAATTATACAGATAGCTTCCTTAGCTATATGAAAATTGAAAAAATAGCCTCTCCTTCAACCATTTATGGTTACAATAAGGAGCTTAAGAAATTTATTGATTATATAATTTCTATAAATATTTTAGATATAAACTTAATTAGTACAAGAATAATAAGGCAGTATTTCTACTACGCTAAAGAGAATAGGGGTCTAGGGCAAAGCGCAATATCAAAAATAATTGCAACAGTAAAAAGCTTTTTTAATTATCTTGAAGAAGAAGAAATAATAGTTAAGAATCCAACCAGGAAAATTAGAGTACCTAAAAAGGTATGCAGGATCCCATCTGTAATGTCCAAGTATGAGGTAGACCTAATAATTAAATCTGTAGATTTTGCACCATTAAGATGTAGAAAAAATAATGTAAGAGATAAACTATTTCTATCCCTGCTCTATTATACCGGTATAAGGAAAAGTGAGCTTTTAGGCTTAAACTGGACTGATATTAATCTTTCTAAAAGTACTTTGATTATAAGGCGTGGTAAGGGAGAAAAGGACAGGTTAATCCCCCTTCATAAAGAAGTTACCAGTTTACTGGATAAGTATCTTGAAAAGAGGCTTCCCCTAAAAACAGAGGCACTTATAATCGGTGAGCAAGGTAAAAGGATGTGCAAAGGCAGTTTTGTAAATCTACTTAAGATTTATCTTACCTTATCCGGACTTAAGAGGAAAGGTTATACAGCACATAGCTTTAGACATAGCTTTGCTACCCATCTGGTTGAAGCCGGAGTTGATCTTTTTAAGGTTCAAAAGCTACTGGGTCATGCAAGCCTTGATACCACGAAAATTTATATTAATTTTAATAGTTCTCAGATGGCAAAAGCTATTGATAGGTTATAGGAAGGGATATGGCCAGTTATATAATTTTAAGGTAGAGTTAGGGGAAAAGGTATCCCAGGGAGATTTAGTTGGGCTTATGGGAAATACAGGTATAAGCACTGGTACACATCTTCATTATGAGGTTAGAGTAAATGGAATAAAAGTTAATCCTAGGTACTTTTTACCTTAAATATTATTATAAGGGTATAATGAAAAAGTAAATCAGGACTTAATCTTATTTGTTGATATTATTTTATGATTCCAATCCTGTCTATCCACCCAACCTGTGGCGCCATAAACTTCCTTTATTCTAACAGCAGAAATTCTATGTTATACTTTACATATAAAATATTAAAAATTAGTTCTTTGATAACCAAATAGATTGAGTAGCAGAGTTGCTTTAACTGTCTATGGTTTACAGGTTTATTATGTTATATTTATTTCTAATCTGTACTGCTACTGTAATTCTAAGAGGTTTTAGAAGATAAGACCATTTTTTTCCCAAGACATTTATTTTTCTAAAGCCTTCTGTTTAGTGCAAAATTTTAGTGGATTTAATCTGTGCCTACGCATCAGTGTTATTTTATCGGGATATAATCATTTAAAATATATTTATCAGAAAGGCAAATTATGAAAAGCATAAAACTTCCAATTAAACTGATAATTATTATTATGACTGTTATTGGTTTAGC
>Ga0315545_1002306_pt1 | contig 17371 bp, 21 predicted proteins | sample SalMarSW160210MG_FD_203096 | JGI IMG/M metagenome (GOLD analysis project Ga0315545, IMG submission 203096) | Salt marsh sediment microbial communities from the Plum Island Ecosystem LTER, Massachusetts, United States - Salt Marsh Sediment SW1602-10 ...
TCCTTGCCGGAGACTTGTTGCCTCATGACAAGGGTACCGGATCGGCGAATTTGGTCAACGAGGGTGATACGACTTTTCGAGACTCTTGTTAGAGTGCAACTGGTATGACTTTACGGGACTCGACAGTCAGTATGCATCTCACACCCACTCGTCCTCCAGTTCGGGCCTTCTGGCCAACAGCCCGCGCTCCACCAGATACTTGTAGGCCGTTAGCGCAGCGCTACGTTTCGTCATTCGGTGGCGTAAAAGATTCGATAGATTACGCCGCCTCCATCGTCCGAGACAAACAGGCTGCCATCTGGCCCGGTGAGCATGTCGACGGGTCGCCCCCAGTGAGAGCCGTCCTCGCGCAGCCAGCCGACGGCAAAGTCCCGCACAGCACCGGGTTCTCCACCTTCCATTGGGATGCGCACGACCTTGTATCCCGTCGGCACACTGCGGTTCCACGAGCCGTGAAAGGCGACGAACAGGTCGCCGCGGTACTCCTCCGGGAATTGCTGGCCGGTGTAGAACGTCAGCCCCAGCGGTGCCGAGTGTGCCTGCATCTCGACCGCGGGCTCGATGACCCCTTCACAGTCTCCCGGCTCGCCAAACTCAGGGTCCACGATCCGGCCGGCGTGACAGCGTGGCCATCCGGCGTCGTCGCCCTGGCGAACCAGGTAGACCGTCTCCGGTGGCAGGTCGTCGCCCAGCCAGTCCCGCCCGTTGTTGGTGGCCCACAATTCATCCGTCCCTGGGCGGAACGTGATCCCCACGGCGTTGCGCAGCCCGCGGGCGTAGACCTCTCCGCCGCTCCCATCTGGGTTGTAGCGCATGATGGCCGCCCGGCGCTCGTCACTCTCCACGCACACGTTGCACGAGGAGCCGATGGAGACGTAGAGCACCTCCCCATCAGGGCTGAACAGGACCGTACGGGTGGAATGCCCACCGCTGGGCAGGCCACCGACCACTGTCTCCTGTTCCTGAAAGACGCCATCACCATCTGGATCGCTCAAGTGCAGGATGCGTGTCGTCTCGCCAACGTAGAGCGATCCACCCGCGTAAAAGGCGATGCTGCTGGGGGCACGCAGTCCACTGGCAGCGACCTCCACGCTATCGGCCACTCCGTCGCCATCACGGTCGGGCAGGCGCACGATGCGCCCGGCGCCACGCTCGGCGACGTACAGCTCACCATCCGGCCCGAGCGCCATCATACGCGGATCGCTGAGACCCTGGGAGAAAACCGAGATGCCGAAACCCGGCGGAAGGCTGATCGTCTCCTGCGGCGGAACGACGCGCGTGGGAGGCGGCGCGGGGGTATCCGTCGCCTCCGGCCGGCTAGTCGCTGCGGGAGTGGGTGCGGCCGGCTCGACGGTAGGTTGTGTCGTGGGCAGTGGCGCGGTCGTCGGCGCAGGCGTCTCGTCGAGTGTTGTCTGAAACAGGCTGTGTATGGACCGGCAACCACTCAGTACGAGAGCGAGCAGTAGTATGAAGGCAAACGTCGTGCGTTTCAAGCTCATGAAGTCACCTCTCTTGGCGCTCACCAGAAGCGCTCGAAGCGATCGTGTTTGGCCCCGCAGATGGGGCAGACACCCGGTGGCCTCTCCCTGGCGCACAGGTAGCCGCACACCCGGCAGCGCCAGATGGGCAGCGCCATCGTCCTCGCCAGGACCGGACGGGACGTGGGCGGGCCGGTTCTGGGGTCGCTGGCGTCTCTGGCGCCGCTGAAGTCAACCCCGTAGATCCGACGGCGGGCTGCAACGCCCATCCCTACCCCCTACTTCCACCGCCACACGTCTTTCGTCCGCGCCTTGAGGACGGCGACGTTCCTCTCGACGTAGGCGCGCGTCTGCTTGATCAACCGCTCCTCCTGCGGCCCTGGGCCTTCGGTGTCGCGCAGCCGCCCCGGGCCGTAGCGCTCGATGTAGGCCGATGGCAGCTCGTCCGGAAAGCTCTGCCCCGACATCACGCCGTAGGCCAGCGTCCAGGCGCGCGGCACCACATCTATCGCATAGCCACCGCCGCCGAAGGCCACCCAGCACCCGATGGGCTCGGCCAGCACCTTGAGCTCCTCGACCAGCGTGACATAGCCGCGCGTCGTCAGCCGCAGCGATCCCAGCAGGTCGCGGTAGTGGGTGTCCACGCCCAACTGGGTCACCAGCACGTCGGGCGCGAACTGGCGCACCAGCGGCGGCACCACCTGGCGGAAGGCCCACAGGTACAGCTCTTCGTCGCTGTAGGGCAGGAACGGCACGTTGATGCTGTAGCCGTAACCGGCACCGACGCCCAGCTCCTCGGGAAAGCCCGTGCCGGGGTAGAACATGATGCCCGCCTGGTGCAGCGAGATGGTCAGCACCCGGTCAGTGTCGTAGAAGGCGGCCTGCACCCCGTCGCCGTGGTGCACGTCGATGTCCACGTATGCCACCCGGAATCCCTGGCGCAGCAGCCAGTGGATGGCCACGGCCACGTCGTTGAACACGCAGAAGCCGGAGGCCAGCGCCGGCCGGGCGTGGTGCATCCCTCCGGCGGGACTGAAGGCCACCTGCGCCTGCCCCTCGGCGACCAGCTCGGCGCCTACGATGCCTGCACCCACCTTGAGCCCCTCGGTCTCGAACATCCCGGCGAAAGTGGGGTTGTCTTCGGAGCCAAAGCCGTAGCGCTGGGCCAGTGCGCGCTCTGCGCCCACGCCCCCTGGCGCGCTCAGGCGTTCGACGGCGTCCACGTACTCGGCGGTGTGGAACAGGAGCAACTCCTCGCGCGTGGCCGGGCGCGGCTCCACTAGGTGCGAACCGGGCACATTGAAGGCGCAATAGGCAGTCAGCAGGTCGTAGGTGCGCTTCAGGCGCTCCGGCCTCAGGGGATGATCCTCGCCGAAGCCCCGCGCCCACAGGCCCTCGCTGCAGATGAAGGCAGCTTCCATCTCTCGAACCTCGAAAGCTATTCTACCACGCCAGTGCAGGCGGCGCAAAGCAAATTGGTGTGCCAATCGCCCCGATGTAGCATGATGACGGCGAGAGGCCTGCGATGGATGACTGCGCGCGCTATCTCGAGGAAGGCTTCCAGTCCTACGATCCGGTCGAGCTGATGTGGCGGACCGAGGAGCTGGCCTGCCGGGGTGAGGCGTACAGGTACATTAGCTTCTATGCCACCGGTGTCTACGGCGGCATCGCCACCGGCTACGCCGTGGGCTACTGCCTGCGCTGCGTCTTCTGCTGGGTGGATTTCTCGCGCGACTTCCTGGAGACACGCGGCGAGTTCTACACGCTGGCGCAGGCGGCCGGGCGGCTGCGGACCGAACATCTACACATGGAACATCCGCAGTGGCGGCGGGTGTACGGGGAGGGAGGAGAAGAGGTGGCCCCCCTCGCCTCTCGCAAAATGAGGGTAGCCACGTATCACATGGTCCGCTCTGCTAGAAAACGAATGTGGCTGTCTTGCCGGAATTCAACAGGCTGCAGATCCGGGCCCTGCCAGAGCCTGGAAGTCTACCCCCGTCGGCTGCTGGAATACCCGCAGGTCGAACTGCGGAACTGCCGCTATCAAGTGCTCAAAAATATCGGCCTGGATGGTCTCGTATTCCACCCAGTTCACGGTTTTGGCGAAGGCGTAAACCTCCAGGGGCAGGCCGGTGGTCCCGGGATCGAGCTGGCGCACCAGGAGATCCATCTTGCTCTGATGAATGTCCTGTCGGCCCTTCAGGTAGTTGGCGACATAGGCCCGGAACACGCTGACGTTGGTCAAGGACTGTTCGTCGAAAGCGCTCTCTGAGCGCTCGCTATCTGCCTCCGCCCGCTCGTCGAACTCGGCTAGGCGGGTCTCTATGTAATCTCTGACGAGGTCGATTTTCTTGAAACGGTCGAGCATCTCTTGATCGCAGAACCGGATGGTGTTCATGTCGATGTGGATGGCTCGCTTGATGCGTCGTCCGCCGCTCTCCTGCATGCCACGCCAGTTTCTGTAGGGCGTGTCCAGCAGTTTGTACGTCGGAATGACGGTGATGGTCTTGTCCCAGTTCTGAACCTTGATGGTGTGCAGGGCAATGTTGATCACGTCGCCGTCCGCTTCGTATGCGGGCATCTCGATCCAGTCGCCCTCTTTGACTAGATCGTTGGAGTAGATCTGCAAGCTCGCCACGAACGAAAGCAATGTGTCGCGGAAAACCAGCACGAGTATCGCCATAACAGCGCCAAGGCCACTCAACAATGCTACGGGTGACTGGCCCGTGAAAAGCGAGATCGTCAGGATAATGCCGACCAGGATCAGGACGACCTTGCCCAGATCCAGGTAGCCTTGAATGGACTGACCTCGATACAGGCTGCTGGCTTCGTAGATGGCGTTCACTGCATTGAGCAGCGAGTTCAACGTGATCAAAACGAGCCAAAGGATCAGAAACAACAGCGCTTGCCGGACCACCTCGACGCCCTCTGGCAGCAGGCTGGCAAAGTAGTAGAGCACCAGAAGTGGCGCGATCAAGGTGAAGCGAAACGGGCGCAAGCTGGCGATGATGATATCGTCGTACTTGTTCTCAGTACGCTTGGCCAGGTACACCAGGCTGCGTGCAATGAGATAGCGGGCGATCACGAGCGCCAGCGAGCTCGCGAGAAACACAGCGAGCCCCTGGGCCCAGGGCGGCAGCGTTGTCAAGTCCAGCCATGCTTGCAGGTTCTCTATTCGCACAAGTCTCCTTCGTGTTCTGATCGACCCTACTCTGTCACCCGTAATTCTACTCTGCCCTGTCTGAGCGCGCAAGTTTGGACGACGCAGGACGCAGTTCCCTTTTTGACTTTCGAGCCGCGTCGTCTATACTTGGCGGCGTAGGTTGTTTGTACCTGCTGAGAGGTGCAAGATGGGCCAAGACGTGCTAGAGCTGGTAGAGCCCTATCTCGCTGAGGATCCGGCGGATTGGGAGAGCCTGGCTGACGACCTCCGATTCCATCGGGTGCAGATCCTGCTGCTGCGCGAGATCCTCGTCGAGCTGCGCAAGCTGAACCGTGCCGGGCCGCGCGGCGGCGCGTGGGTCAAGCCCGGCGAGCGGGCTTGAACGGCTTCCCTGGTGGTTCCGCTAAGGTTCGCAACGCTGCGGCAGGCGCGCCGGCCGGTCGATGGGAGCAATGGGCATCGACGTGATCGCCACCGTCGGCAAGGCTATATGTCAGCCATGGCGTGCATGGTAGCTGTGGTCTGCCTGGGATAGTTGCAGGTAGCCGCTCTCGCCCAGCACGTATGTGAACTCGCTCTTCATGACCACATACAGCGGTTCGCTCGTGCTTGCTGCACATCTGCGACAAGCGTCCTCTTGGTACAGCGGGTTCTCATCGTCCAGTTTGAGGCAGCCCTGTTCCAGGATCAGTGGGTAGATTGCGCAGTAGAAGGGTTTGAGCGTCCACTGGGGCAGGCCGTTCGTGATCGCAGCCTTCTGCAATGCGCACCTGGCGTCTGGCAGTAGGAATATGCAGGCTCGATCCTGGGGGGCGTCGATCTTGGGGAATGTGCTCGTAGCGTCGTACGGGCCAGAAGGAAATCCTGGCTCCTCCCTGGGATAGCCCTCGAACCAAAGCCCTTCGTCCTGACGGTCAGCCGGCAGGCATGGTTTGATGAGGTGGGCGTGTTGCAGGATTTTGGACTTCTGCTCTGTGACCAGCAACACGCCGTTTGAGCAACATGCGCCGAGGCACGAGGCAATGTCGCAGCGGCGCACTGGCTGCACATCCAGCAGGTGCCGGTCTATGTGCAGCCCTGCCACAATTAGCGTTTCATCATCGTCCATTCTTGCTCTCCTTGTTCGAACTGGCGCGCTTGCATACCAGCACATCTCTTGCGAGGGGAGTACCCTCCAGAATGAGCAGTATAGCACAGAATACGCTTTGGAGAGTGAGCGATTGGTGAAGCTCTGGTTAGCGTCCGGCGTATGCGGGGCGCGCTGGGCGGCCAAAACCAGCTTGTACGGATGTACCCTACGTGGATTCTTGAACAGAGGACCCGGACGGCAATAACGGCCTGAGACACTTGGCTCCCACTAGCTTGAGCAGCAGCCCGGAGCGCCAGAAAGCGACGGCGGCCATACCGTGCGCCAGCACGGCGAACAGGGGCGGCGTCTGCTGCGTGTAATAGGTCCAGCAGTAGCGTGTCGTGCCCCACAGCTCCAGAAAGTGCCCCAGCCCTGATCCGGCGACGAAGGTCAGCACCGCCAGGCGGTGATCCGTCGGAGTGGCGATCATCAGAGCGCACGCGGTGAGTGCCAGCACGGTGAGGGATTTGTCGGCGTAGGGCCAGACGAAAGTCAACATCAGCGCATAGAACGCCGGAAAGATGATCCAGTAGAGCGTGACGAACCCCCGGCGGTTCCATTGAGGCCCGCGACGCTGTAGGAGGCGCACCAGCCGGTCGATGGACAAGCTGGCAATGGGCCAGGCGGGGATGATCCACAACGGCGGGCGCTCGGCGGTGTAATAGTGCCACAGATTCGTCTGGGTACCCCAGCCCTCGATGGCCAATCCGCCGCCAAGCCCCACCAGGATGATGAGCGCGTCTACCTTCAGGTCGGGATGCGCCATGATGAGGAACGACATGGCCAGAAAGTTGCCGAACAGCAGCCAATCGATCTGGGGGAGAATGGGGCGGTCCCAGTCAAAGAAAGCTAGTTGTTGGTTCAAGAGCGGCCACCACACGACGCCGATCACGATCAGCGTAGCCAGGAACATGCTCAGCAGGACATAGCTCGTTCTCGTCCAGCCTAGTGTTCGGCTCAAGCGTTTCCAGATGATCGCTTTGGGCTGCTCCATGTGGCCTCCGGCGGGTATCTAGGGTATTGTACTCTGAATGGCCGTGTTGCCAAGCGACCGGGTTTATTTCCTCATAGACACAAGCTGTGCTATACTGATCGACGTTGGCCGTCAGATGCTCGACTTGCGCGAGCCATTTGCTCAGGACAGAGAGCCAGCATATAACAGCACCTGCTGTAGAGAACCTTCCCAGCAGGAGAGACAGGAGGTGTATTCATGCGTAAGACAACCCTTCATCGGTATGCCCAAGTATCCTTGCTTATCATATGGCTGACAACATTGGCTTGCGTCGCGACAGATGGTACAGAGACCAGCAAGCCCACAATAGGTGCCACGAAAACCAGCGAGGCCACGATAGGCGCCACGGAAACCAGCGAGGCCACAACCGGTGCCACGAAAATCAGCGAAGTCAAGATGAAAGAACCACTGATAACACACATCTACACAGCCGATCCGTCGGCCCACGTTTTCGAAGGCAAACTGTACATCTAACCATCTCACGACTTGGACAACAACACCCCGTCATCACGAGAAGGGGATCAATACGACATGGAGGATTACCACGTCTTTTCCCTGGAAGATATGCATTCTCCCGTCGTTGATCACGGACAGGTGCTACACATCAAGGACGTTCCCTGGGCACAGAAACAAATGTGGGCACCCGACACCGCGTTCAAGAACAATATGTACTATTTATACTTCCCAGCCAAAGACAAAGATGGCATTTTTCGTATCGGGGTGGCCAGCAGCGCCTCCCCTTCCGGCCCTTTTACCCCCCAAGCGGAACCCATTCCTGGCAGTTTCAGCATCGACCCCTGCGTGTTTGTCGATGACGATGGACAAGCCTATATGTATTTTGGAGGGCTGTGGGGAGGGCAACTCGAAAAATGGAGGACGGGGACCTATGATCCAGAAAGCGTCGAGCCCCAAGGCACAGAACCCGCCCTAGGCCCGAAAGTTGTGAAAATGGCCGACGATATGTTGAGTCTTGATGGCCCAATTGAGGAGGTTGCCATCGTCGAACAAGATGGTGATCCGCTCCCCGCAAAGGATCACGCACGGCGATTCTTCGAAGGGGCCTGGGTCCACAAATATAACGGGATCTATTATCTATCGTATTCGACCGGCGATACCCACTATATCGTGTATGCGACGAGTGAAAGCCCGACGGGCCCGTTTATTTTCAGAGGGCGTATCCTTAACCCGGTCATCGGTTGGACCACGCATCATTCCATCGTCGAGTTTAAAGGGAAGTGGTACCTTTTCTATCATGACACACCGATTTCCCTGGAGGTATAGTAACTGGCAAGTATTCCAAACAGATGCAGGCACTTGGGAGGTTCCAGTGCCCCATAACTGGCCGATTTCCCACGAAATCGCGCGCAGGAGCCTATACCTTGGGGTACCCTCGCTGGCAGTGCCATCAAGAATACTTGCCAATTTGCAAGCCCCAAAAGGCTCTGAGGGAAATCGGTGTGACAGTTCGCTTTCTGAGGGAATCGACCACAAGCGATGTGTCAAAGTTGCCGAAATCGTCTATGATGCGGATGGCAACATCCAAACCATTGATCCCTGATACGAAAGGGCACATTGCTGTGCTGGCCGAATACATCCGTTCTGGAATCGTGACCGATCAATCCGTTTCGTGATAGAATCACGGCCTCTTACTTCCAGCCGAAACACAGGCCGTGAACTTTCCTTCACCCAACACAGCATTGGTTCTCCCTGGCAAACTGTGACGCTTCCCCCACTTTCTATGAGGGAAACGCCCCTATGGCTCGATCCTGCTATATTCTCCTCATTTTCGTGATCTTCCCACCGGGAAGACGCGTCTTTCGCAGAAAGACGGCGTCCTCCGCTCATCAGTCTCCTTCAGAGTAGTAGAGCGACGGGATCTGTTCGAAGGCCTCGCGGAACGCCGGTTTGAGCCGGTCGTAGGCCCACACCGCCTCCACGTCCCGCATCTGCGGCTCGCCCAGCAGGTGCTTGACCAGCCGGAGAGCGTTGACACCGCCGCCTACGTCCTCACCCTGGCGCAGCAGCGCCTGGATAGCGCTCTCGACGAGCGTTGGCGTTAACTGCGACTGAATGTCCTCGACTCGCTCCCTCAACTCCCTGTAGCTCATACCTCACCTCTCCATGGCCCGTCGAAGACGAGCGCGTAGCGGCCATAACCGTCGATGTAGAAGGGCATCTGCCCTGTCCCTGATTCCAGCTTCTCCAGCAGTTGTCGCGCCACGTGGACGGTAAGGTCGCCGACCTCGAATTGGACGAACTCTTCCAGGTTGTCGGGCGTTCCCATCCGACCGGACGGGCCGTCGAAGAAGGTTCATCAGCCCATGCAGACCAGCCGCCAGGCGACGTTCAATATGCCGCCACGCTTGTAGACGGACTCCCGCCCCCAGGACGAAGGCAACCCAGCTTTCACAAGGCCCCTCCCGCCAGTCCGCCGCCAGCGCGCCTACAATCCCTCTACGTTTGCAGTTTCCACCGCCACCTCGGCCGGTTGCCCAGCCCGTACTCCCTGTCCAGCCCAGAAGCCTCTCTTCATCAGGGCTTTTCCCAGGTAAACCAGGCTGAGCATAATCGGCACTTCCCAGAACAACCCCATCGTCGTTCCCAGTGCCGCGTACGAGCCCACGCCGTACATCGCCACCGCCGTGGCAATGGCGATCTCAAAGTGGCTGGAAGAGCCGATGATGACCGTGGCGATCGCCTCCCCATACGCCAAACCCAAAATCTTGGTCGTCAAGAGGTTAAAGCCAACCACGATGACGAAACCGAGCAACAGCGGTACCGAAACCAGCAGGAGTTGATCAAAGTGATCGATCAGCACCTGCCCGTTCAACGAGAAGAGCACGATCAGCGTCATCAGGAGCGCGCCGATGGCGACCTTGCCCACGATGGGACGATACACGTTCTCGAACCACGCCTCTCCCCTGGCCCCGATCAGGATTCGCTTGCTCACGATCCCCAAAATCAGCGGCACTCCAATGAAGATAAAGGCAGAGATGGCCAATAGCCCTTGATCGATGGGGATGTTCTGGATACCCGTCAACAGCGAGACGATGGGCACATAGAGCACCATGATCGTGATCGTGTTGAGGCTGGTGTTGACCACATTCTGTTCCTGGTTCCCCTCAGCCAGCTTGCCCCAGACGAGCACCATCGCGGTGCATGGACTCGCCCCCAGCAAGATCACGGCCACGATAAGCTGCTCGTTCCCTTGCAGGAATAGATATGCCAGCCCTGCCGCGACCAGGGGCGCGACGATCCAGTTGGAAAACAAGGTCATAATGATCGGCTTGGGGTTGTCCCTCAGCTTTTTCAACTCGGATAACTGCAAATTCAGTAGTGCCGGGTACATCATCAGGAACAGGCAGATACCTATTGGGATCGAAATCCCACGAACCTGCCAGGAGTCGATGGCTTCGCTGATGCCGGGCACCGTTTGCGAAAGCACGACGCCGATGGCCATACACAGTGCAACCCACAAAGCCAGATGCTTTTCGAACTTGCTCATTACATCCTCTCCTTTGTTCAGAGTTTAGGCAATCGCTCATCCCGAGCACGCAGTCCCTCCGCAGCGCGGGCATTCGCAGCCGAATATGGGAGCAGACTGATCGACAGGCCCCAGCACCTCTTCCAGCAACCGCCCCACCAACGGCTCGCTCAACCGGTAGAAGACAAAGGTGCCTTCCTTGTAGCGTTCTATCACTCCGGCTTCCCGCAGCACCCGCAGTTGCTGAGAGACGTACACCTGGGGCCGCCCCAGGGCGGCCTGGAGGTGACACACACACGCCTCGCCCCGGCGCAACTCGTCCAGGATACGCAGACGCGCCCGGTGCGAAAGTATGCGGAACAACTCCGTTGCCTGTTGATATGATCCAGCTTCCATTCTACTCACTCCCCTGATATATGCAGTGGGAAATATATGCAATCTTTTGCATATTTTACCCTGGAAAGCTATACATGTCAAGTTGAACGATGTTGTCTCATGAAGTCTCGCGCCAAGCTTTGCGTACCACAGCCCGCCAGGGTCAGTGGATAGTAGGCAGACGGCATGGTTAGACGGTGACCGGGCATTAGGAATTGACTAATGACCCTGTTTGGCATATACTGGCGGACGCTGGAAGATTGACGAGAGATAACGTGATGAAGAATGGCAAATGACCAACCTGCGGGACGAACAAGCATCACACGGCGAGCCAACGCTCGCCGTGTAGACAGTCAAAAAGGCCCCTGGCGAAGTCCAGTACATTGCAGGGTCAAACAGCAACGGAGGGATTCGGCTACAGGATTCGACGTGGCCAGGCAAGCGCACCATCAGCATCGATGTTGTCCAATCTGCTCCCCTCGCAAACCCGTCGCGGAATCCCAATCCAAGTATGGCATCAGTAGCACAGATTGTCGAATTTGATACGGCACTCCTCCCGTGCTATCCTACATCAGAGACTTGAGGAAGAGACAGCCGATGGCCGAGCGGGTGGACAACCTTGTGGCGCGGCTACGCAAGGGAATCGGAAAAACCCTGGAAACTCTGCGCAGCTTGAGCGACGAACAGTGGCAGACGATACTCTACGAGGAGCCGTGCCCCTGGACGGTGCGCGACATGCTGGCGCACCTCCTCTCCACCGAGGAAGGACTGGCACGCATCGCCCAGAACGTCGCGGCGGGCGGCCCCGGCGCGCCACAGGGATTCGATTATGACGATTTCAACGCTGAGGAGCAGGTCCGGCTGGCGGGCATCCCGCCAGAGAAGCTACTGGCCGATCTGGCGGACGCCCGCGAGGCGACCATCGCCTGGGTAGCGACTTTGGACGATGCGGAGTTGGATCGAATGGGGTATCACCCGGCGCTGGGCAAGGTCACGCTGGAGGCGCTCATTAACGCCATCCACGGCCACCAGTTGATGCACATGCGCGATCTGCAGGCGCTGTCGCGGTCATGACCCGCGTCTCAGGAGCAGTCGCGGCAACTCGCGCATCTCCCTGCTGCCCAAGAGCAGCGATGCCAGCGCGTAGATCACGCCTCCTGCCAGCCCGCCGGCAGCGACGGTCACCAGACCTGCCTCGGAGAGAAGCGAGGTAATGCCCAACACCGCCGCGCCCATCGCCGCCGACGCCAGTCCTGCCCGCAGCAGCGCTGCCCCTAGCGACCGCCCTTCGATGCCCTCCAGCCGCCGCGCCACCAGCAGCAGGATCGCCACCTGCACGCCGGCCCCCAGCGAGTTGGAGAGCGCGATGGCTCCGTGGGCTAGCATCGGCAGCAGTAGCCATCCCAGCCCTGCGTTCACCACCAGCCCTCCCACTGCCGCCCACAGCGGCGTCCACATATCCCGCCGGGCATAGAACAGCCGCGCCACCACCTCCAGCGCGCTGTGCGTCACCAGCCCCAGGGCAAAGAACCGCAGCGCCCACACGACCCGCTCGGTAGCCGTCGCGTCGAAGGCGCCTCGCTGGAAGACGAGCATCGTCAGGGGCCTGCCCAGCACGAGCAACCCCACTGCGGCAGGCAGACTGAAGGCCAGGATCAGCCGCAGCGCCCACGAGAACGTGCGATGCAAACCGGCCACGTCCCCCACCTCGGCCATGCTGGCCAGCGTGGGGAAGACCACGATGCCCATCGCCGTCCCCAGCACCGTCTCCGGCAACTGCATCAGCTTCCACGCGTACTCGTAGGCCGCGATGGAGCCAGGGAGCAGCAGGGAGCCAAAGGTCGTGGGCAGTACAAAACTGACGTAAGTCACACCCATCCCCAGCATGCGCGGCCCCATCAGTTTGAGCAGATTGGGCAACTCGGGGTGAGAAAACGTAGCCGTCCACTGCGCTCTGTGACGCACGAGCCACGGCAGCTTGACCAGCAAGTGGAACGCAGCCCCGATCAGCCCACCCCACGCCAGGCCAAAAATACCGAGGCGCGGCGCCAGCACAACGGCACCGAATATACGACCCAGCGTGTAGAAAAGGGGCGATAGCGCCGGGAGCAGGAAATGCTGGTGGGCTTGCAGGGCGCTGGTGACGACGGTGCTGGCGCTAAAGACGAGCGTCTGAATCAACACCAGCCGCATCAACTGCGTCGCCAGCGCCACCTGGACCGGGTCGCCAGCAAAGCCGGGGGCGACCAGCAGGATGATCGGGCGGGCGAGCATAGCGGCCACGATGCTGGCGCCTCCCACGATCGCCAACATCCAGTTGACCACGGCGGAGAAGAGCCGCCACACGCCATCGCGTTCCTCGCGGGCGACGATACTGACGAGCAATGGGATCAGAGATGTCGTCAAGGCCGCGCCTGTGACGATGACGTTCAGTCCCTCGGGCACCTCGAAGGCAGCGATGTAGGCATCCAGCACAGCCGACGCGCCGAAAGCGCGTCCCACGGCCATCTCGCGCACGACGCCCAGCAGCTTGTCGGCCCCGAAGAGGGCAGCGACCAACAGCGCAGAACGGGCGACGTGGGAACTCGATCCCGATTGCCGGTCTTGAAGTCTCGATGCTTCGGACATAGGCCCCAATTATCGCCCCATTCGCCGCGATCTGTCAAACTGAATCGGGTGCGAGCCTTCGTGCCGGGGGAAGGTCGAAAGGTATCCCAGCGCGACCTCTCCTTTGCCGGTAAACCACATCCTCCGCCAGACGGATGTGTAGCACCTGAGCCACCAGAGCACAGCGACGAACAGCGCCCCCGGCTCCAGCCAGAAATTGGGGCTGTGGAGATAGGAGTGGAGGACGTGCCCGTGAGTGTGCAGAAACGACCAGCCCACCACGCCATCCCAGAGCGGATAGAACAGCACCGTACCGTGGGAGACTGTGTCGAGCAAAAGGTGGGAGAACACGCCCATCCAGAAGGCCAGCGCGGTCAAACTCAGCAGCCGCGTGCGCTCATGACGGGCCAGCAGCCATCCAATCAAGAGCACAGGCAAGTATGGGAACAGACTATGAGGAAGATAGTAGAGATGATGCAAGGTATTGTTGAAGAGTACATTGGCAATGATGTCACAGTCCGGGAAGACACAGCCAGCAAGAACTATCCCCCACGGAAGCACGCGGGTCCAACGAGGCCATTCGGAATCCCAACGGCGCTCAACCGCAGCGGCGATGGGGCCAACTGGAGCAAGGTGTCCTACCAGCATCGCGTCTCCCCCCCCCCACCAGAAAACAACTCTGGCCCCGGTGAAACGACGGGGCCAGAGGTAGCAAGCGGACCTAGCGTATCACGACAGTCAGGCTATCCTCGGCAAAGATCATCTGATCGAGGTGCGCCTCCCCCTCCAACGGCCCCACGATAACGACCGCCTCCAACGCTTCGTCCATCTCACGCTGCGCCTCGGCAACCGCCGAGGCCAGAGGCCCTGTCCTGGGCAGACTATAGAGATCATCTCCGATACTCAATCCCACCAAGACCAGCCGCGAACCGGCGACGTCCGGCGCCACCACCAGTCCGATCTCGTGCCAGGAAGCATCGTCCGTCCACTCCTCCAGTTTGACCTCCACCGTCATCTCCTGACCATCCCGAAGGATGCCAAGCGCGACGACATCGCCTGGACTATGGGCCTGGATCCAATCCGGCAGAGAGGAGACATCCGACGCCAAGGTGTCATCCAGCTCATAAATGACATCTCCTACCTCCACTCCCGCTTGATCGGCGGGACCAAAGGGCAGGACCCCAGCGACTTCAAACCCCGCTTTTGTGCTACGGTAGGAGATCCCCAGATACGCAACGCCAGACGGCAGATCGAGAGTCCCATCGGCATTCACGTTCAATTCGGCATACACGACGGCACCACCATCCCGAAAATCAAATCGCAGATCGCGGAATGGTGTCGCTCGCAGCCTGTAGGCAACGAGTTCAAAGAGACGACTAAACCCCGCCTCATCAAACACCAGCCGGTACTCGGGCTGCCCGTCGGCATCGAACCTCCCTGTAAACTGGGACACCCCTATCTCTTCGACAGAGCAAGTCCACTTCTCCCCCTCGCACCACGGACACATGACAGAGATGCTGTTGAGAGGCTCGCCAATCATTTCCTCCGTCGGCGCAGCAGAAGCGGCGGCTTCCGCAAACACCTTTTCCACTGTCCCCTGCCTTCTGAGGCCCAATGCTCGTAGCGTCAGGCTCGGCCCCTCAAACAGACCAAACAACATCAAGGCGACAGTGGGAAGCATCAAGAACATCCTCAATCTCTTCCTGCGCATTTCATGCTCCTTTCCGGCACTCCGGGGGATGCTCGATGTGATGCCCGCAGTCTAACATAGGGGAACGATTGGTACTGGACGGAAGCCCACCGAACAGGGCGCGTTAAGCGCACGCCCAGCCGCTGAATGATCTACGCAACACAAAAGAGCCCGCCACTCGAAAGTGCCGGGCACCCCACAACTGCCAAACACGCCAACTCCTACTCACTCATCAACAAACTCCACCCGCCCATCTCGCCAGCGAACCCCCAACACCTTGCCTGCCTCAGTCCAATAAGAAGGAACCAGGCGTTCGGCCATCACGGCGAACCTGTCCGCATCGCCCGTAGTGACGAACGCATGCCGCCCCACCCTACTGCGGTCGGCTTCCAGCCCCCACCTGGCCAGCACGCGAACTGTTTGGCGCGCGACCGCCGGGGAAGGATCGATCGCCGCTACGTCCGGCCCTATCAACCGCTCAATGGCAGGCAAGAGAAACGGATAGTGAGAGCAACCAAGCACGATCTGATCCGCGCCAGCCTCAATCAGCGGCGTCAGGAGCTTTCGCAACAGCGCCTCGGTATCGGGCGTATCCAACGCACCTGCCTCCACTGCCTCCACCAGCCCCACGCCGACGCCAGTGAGCACTTGCACGCCACCCGCATAACGTGCCAAAAGATTCTTAAAGCGCTCGCCTTGAAACGCCGTCTGGGTGGCGATGACGCCGATGACACCGGTGTGTGTCTGCTCGGCAGCAGGCTTGACCGCCGGCTCCATCCCGACCAAAGGGACATCCGGGAAGAGACTGCGCAAATAGTCCAAGCCGGCAACGGAGGCCGTATTGCATGCGATCACAATGGCCTTCGCCCCTTGATCCAGCAGAAAGCGCGCGACTGCCTCATCGAATGCCCGTATCTCCTCCAGCGGGCGAAACCCGTAGGGGACGTGGGCTTGATCGGCCAGGTAGACGATGTCCTCGTCGGGAAGCTGGCGCGCGATCTCGCGCCACACGCTCAACCCGCCCACGCCGGAGTCAAAGACGCCAACGTAGCCTTTGAAAAGTCCGCTATGACTCATGTCGCCGTGTCCGAGGCATCGATCGGCTGTGCCTCCCGTCCACGGCGCAGGATGAAAGGAAGGGCAAGGATGATCACGAACCCCTGCAATGCGGCTGCCAACGCCAGCCAACCGGTTAGAGAAGACTCACCTGGCTCCTCCGCCGACACGGGCGGCGGAAGAGGCGTCCAGGTAGGGAACAGTGTGGGGCCGGTGACTGGAGGCGAGGGGGCAGGAACTAGAGGTGTCGCGGTTGGCTCCACAGTCGGGAGCGGCTCCGGTGTGAAAGTCATTGTCGGCTCCGGCATGGCCGTAGGCTCTGGCGTCGCCGTCGGTTCAAGCGTGGGAGGAATAGGAGTAGCTGTTGGCTCAGGCGTTGGACTTGGAGGTGCAGAGGTCGGAAGTACCGACACCCCCACTTCCAGAACGATGGTATCCACCGATTCGGCGGTCCGACCGGCCGCATCACGAAACTGGACATAGACTGCGTGCTCGCCCGCCACCTCCGGCAGCGTCCAGGGCACGAGCGGCTCCCAGGGCTGCCAAGGCTGGTCATCCCAGTCCCGCTGGTTGCTGATGCGGATCTCCACCGCTCGCCCCATCTTGCCTGCTCCCTCTCCATCCGGACGGGCCTCCTCGTTGGTCAGGCGGATCGCGACCTCTGGACTGTCAGTACTGGCCGCCCCATCGTTGACAAAGATGGGCAACACGTTGGGACGCACACCAAAGACGAGCACGTAATAATAGGTGCCATCGGTGCCGCTGGCAACGCCAATGCCAATTTCCCGATACCGAGTGCTAAAGATGTTGCTGCGATGAACTGTACTCCCCAGGAAAAAAGCCATTGCATCGTCAATGGTCCCATGCCCGCTCCACATATTCTCATCGACGATCAGTCCCCCGCTGTTCCAGGTCCAGGCGGTGTATCCGGTTGCCGCGACGCGCTCCTGCTCGTGCGTGCCATCGGAGCCTTGGTGGACATCCCCAGGGTTCGTGAAGCCATTGGTGGCCACGTCGGCGGCGTGACGCTGCGCAGCAGTAGTCAACTGAGGGGAGAGGGCGTAGGGAGCGAAACTCTCGCCAAGCCGAGCTTGGTTCACGGCAGCCAGCCACTCGGCAACGAGGGGTGACTCCTGGGCGTAGATTGAAGTTGGAGCTATCAGCAAGCAGATAGCGAGTGCAACGATGCACGAGGTCTTCCGCATGGATGGGATTTTAGCACACAGCGTGGAAGATGCAAGACGGAGAGTGTGATCGGGTAGGAGGGGGCCTCGCGGCCCCCGTCCTCCCACACCACCGTGCGTACGGGTCCGTACACGGCGGTTCCCACAACAGGTTCACCCAGTGTTGCCACCGGACAAGGCTCGCTTCCAGTTCAAC
>Ga0315545_1002307_pt1 | contig 17366 bp, 13 predicted proteins | sample SalMarSW160210MG_FD_203096 | JGI IMG/M metagenome (GOLD analysis project Ga0315545, IMG submission 203096) | Salt marsh sediment microbial communities from the Plum Island Ecosystem LTER, Massachusetts, United States - Salt Marsh Sediment SW1602-10 ...
TCTCGGCGAGATCGGCGGCGTCGGATCGGTCGGTCAGGTCCGGCTTTTCATCGAGCACCTCGAAGATCCGCTCGGCCCCGGCCAGCGACTGCTGAACCTGGTTGTACAGCCCGCCGAGCTGGCGGAGTGGCTCGGCGAACCGCCGCGAGTAGGTGATGAAGGTCGCCATCAGGCCGATCGTCACGACCCCGCGGATCGTCAGCCACCCGCCGATCCCGGCGACGACGGCGACGTTCATGTTCGACAGGATCCCCATCATCGGCATGATGAACAGGGCGTACGTCATCGCGTGGATCCCGAGCTGCCGGACCGTGGCGTTGTGCGCGTTGAACCGTTCGAGCACGCGCTCCTCCTGTCCGAACGCCATGACCACGCGCTGCCCGCTGTACGTCTCCTCGAGCGTCCCGTTGAGGATGCCGAGGTTCGCCTGGTAGGCTCGGAACGCGCTTCGCGTCTTCTTCCCGACGACGACGACCAGGCCGAACATCATCGGCAGGACGATCATCGACGCGAACGCGAGCCACGGGCTGAGGACGAACATCACGACGAGGATCCCGATCATCGTCAGCAGTCCGGAGAAGAGCTGGGTCACGTTCTGGCTGAGCACGCGGCTGATCGCGTCGATGTCGTTCGTCAGCCGGCTCATCGTCTCGCCGGAGCGACGGCCGTCGTGGAACCGGAGGGAGAGGCGCTGGAGCTGCTCGAACAGGTCGGCGCGAAGCGCCCGCATCGCCCTCTGGGCGATCGTCGCGATCAGCACGCCTTGGCCGGTGTTGGCGATCCAAGCGATCGCGTAGCTTCCGAGCATCAGGCCGACGATCCGCAGCAGGACGGAGAGGCTCTCCCGCGCGACGACCTTGTCGATCGCTAGCCCCATGAGGTACGGGCCGAGGAGGGCCATCGCCGTGGCGAACGTCGCGAGGACGAAGACGAGGACGATCGCGGGTCGGTACGGCTTCACGTACACGAGGAGCCGGCGGAGCGCTCCGCGTGTGTCCGCCGCCCGCTCTCCGCCGAACGCGGGACCGCCACGGCCCGGCCGGAACATCCGGGCCCGCTCCAACTCCCTCGACGGTGTGTGATGCGCATTACGTTCGCTCACGTCACGCCTCCCGGGAACTCGCGTTGCGAGTTCCTTGGGAGTTCGCTACGCGAACTCCTGTTTGATCCGAGTTGTGAGTCGTAGATTTCTCTGTAAATGGGGCTTCGCACGATGAGCTCGGCGTGGGGGCCGCACGACTCGATCCGGCCCCGATCGAGGACGAGGATCTTGTCCGCGAGGAGGACGGTCGAGATCCGCTGCGCGACGATGAACCGCGTCGTCGCGTTCTCCGAATCGGCGATCAAGCGGTCGAGCGCGTCCTGCAGTCGGACCTCGGTCTCGATGTCCACGGCGCTCGTCGAGTCGTCGAGGATGAGCACCTTCGGCTTCACGACGAGCGCCCGCGCGATCGCCAACCGCTGGCGCTGCCCGCCGGAGAGCGCGACGCCCCGCTGTCCGATGTCCGTCTCGAAGCCGCTCGGAAGGGACTCGACGAAATCGAGCGCCTGCGCCGCCTCGCACGCCGCCCGGACCTCCTCGTCCGCGGCGTCGGGCCGTCCGTAGGTGACGTTCTCGCGGACGGTCCCGCCGAACAGCACCGCCTCCTGGAGCGCGATCCCGATGTTCGAACGCAGCGCGTGGAGTCGAAGATCGCGGACGTCGACCCCGTCGAACGTCACCCGCCCGCCGGTGACGTCGTAGAACCGCGGGATCAGATGGATCAGCGACGACTTCCCGGACCCGGTCGCTCCGAGGATCGCCACGGTCTCGCCTGGCTCGGCGACGAAGCTGACGTCGGTGAGTACCGGCTCGCCGCCGTCCCCCCCGTAGCCGAAGGAGACGCGCTCGAACGCGATTCGACCCTTCGGGTCGGGAAGGGGCCGCGCGCCGGGTCGCTCCGCCACCTTCGCCTCGGCGTCGAGGACCTCGAGGATCCGGGCCGCCGACGCGTCGGCCGCGGCGATCGGGGCGAGCATCCCGGCGAGCATCATCAGCGGGAAGAGGGCGAACATCAGGTAGTTGATCGACGCCACGACCTGTCCGACGGTCATCCCGCCGGCCAGCGTCGACGTCCCGCCGAACCATACCGCGCCAGCGACGCCGAAGTTGAGGACGAGCGTCATCGTCGGCAGCAGGATCGCGACGAGCCGCATGATTCGGATGGTCTTCTCCGTCAGCTCGACGTTCGCGCCTTCGAACCGCTCGATCTCGTGCCGCTCGCGGACGAACGCCTTGACGACCCGGACCCCGGCGAGGTTCTCCTGCAGGACCGTGTTCAGCCGGTCGAGCCGCTCCTGCACCCAGGTGAACATCGGCCGCGCCTTCCGCGCGAACCAGGAGACGAACAGGACGATCATCGGGACGAACGCGGCCATCATCAGGGCGAGGCGAGGGCTGGTGAGGATCAGCATGACCGACGCGCCGAGGATCCAGACCGCCGCCCGCGTGAGGATCCGGAGCGACATCATCACGATCATCTGGACCGCGTGGACGTCGCTTGTCGAGCGGGTGATCAGGTTCCCGGTCCGAAGCTCGTCGAGGTTGCCGAACGAGAACGACTGCACCTTCCGAACGAGCGCGCTGCGGACGTCGTGGGCGACGTGCTGGGCGACGCGGACCGAGAAGTAATTGTTCCCGAGGGCGAACAGGGCGGCGAAGAGGGCCGCACCGAGCATCATCAGCGCCGTGGTCAGGACGATCCGCAGATCCCCGCTCGCGATCCCCTGGTCGATGATCCGCTGCGTCAGGCGGGGGATCAGCAGGTCGCTCGCCACCATGCCGAGCAAAAGGACGAGGGCGACGGCCGCGTACAGCCGGTACGGCCGGACGAACCGAAGGAACTTCACGATCGACCTCATTCGGCCTCCTCTTCGTCGCCGTACGGGAAGCGGCGGACGTGATGCGAACGCGCGTCGTCCGGCGCGAAGCGATCGTGCAGCTTCATCAGCAGCCGCTTCAGCGTCTCGCGCTCCTCGTCGGAGTAGACCGAGCCGAGCTCCTCCTCCATCTCGCGGAAGACCGTCCGGGCCTTCACGCGAAGCTCCTTCGCCTTGGGGGTCAGGGAAACGCGGACGATCCGTTGATCCTCGCGGTCCCGCTCGCGCGTGATCCAGCCGTCGCGCTCCATCCGCTGCAGCATGTTCGTCACCGACGCCGGACTGATGTGCATCGCCTCGGAGAGCTCGTGCTGCGGGATCCCGTCGTGATGCCAGAGGTGGACCAGCGCGAACCCCTGTCCCCTGTGCAGTCCGACCCGCGCCATGTGTCGCTTGAAGCGACGCCCGGTCATCCGACAGACCTGGGCCAGCAGCTGGCCGACCGTCATCTCGTGCGTCTCTCTCCGTTTCATGGTCACCGTGCCCCCGACTAGTACGGTCGCTAATGTTTAGGTGGATAACTATATCAAGGAAGGTCGGCGCTTTCAAGGCTTCCGAGGGAGTCGATGCCGCCGCTGTGCTACTGCATTCCGTCGGTCGTTGCCGGGAGAGGCAGACGCCCGACGGCGTCCTCGAGCAGGCTGCCGAGGTAGAGGGTGTTGCCGCGACGGACGACGCAGGAGATCCCGGCGTAGTGATCCCCCGACGGATCCTGGAGGTTGTGGAGGACGTTCCCGTCTTCGTCGAGGCCCAAGACGAAGCCGTACCGCGGCGCGGCGCCGGAGAACCAAGCGAGCGGCAGCCGGGCGGCGACCTTTCGAATCCACGGGCGCTCGGCTGCCCAATCGACGAATCCGTTCCGCGGGTTCATCAGCGCGAGCCAGAACGTCCCCTCCTCGTCGCGCGAGATCCCGTCGGGAAAGCCGGGGAGATTGTCGATGAACACCTCGTCCTCGCCGCGCCGCGGTCCGGCGAGCCAGAGGCGTCGGACCCGATACGCCGTCGTCTCGACGACGAGGACGAACGATCCGTCCAGACTGAGCGCGACGCCGTTGGCGTAGTACAGCCCGTCGAGCAGGACCTCGACCTCCCCCGTGTCCGGGTGATACGCGAGGAGCCGGCCGTGCGGGCGATGTTCGAGCAGATCGAGCAGCGTGTCGGTCGTCTCGGTCGACGACTCGGAGAAGTAGATCGTCCCGTCGGCTCCGATGTCGAGGTCGTTCACCAGGCCGAGCGGGACGCCGTCGACGTCCGTCACAAGCTCGCGGATCGCTCCGGCCTCCGAGACCGAGATCAGCCGGCCGTACAGGTCGCAGACGATCAGATCCCCGCTCGCGTCGAGCGCCATCCCGAGCGGCCTCCCGCCGGTGTCAACGATTGTTTCCGCGGTCGTCCGGCCGGGCGACCGTCGAACGATCGATCCGTCCTCCAGCCCGCAGGTGACGGCGCCGTCCCCCGAGACGGCCACCGACTCCGGTCCGGGTCCGACCTGCAGCCGTTCGACGTCGGCGAGCGCGTCGTTCGGCTCGTAGGGTCCAACCAGCGGCGGCGCGTCCGGCGGCGTCCATCGGGCCGGATCGATCGGGACCGGCCAGAGAAGCAAGTAGGCCGCGAGCGAACCGAGCGCGACCGCCAACCCGATCGTCCACGCTCTGGACATCCTCCCCTCCTTTCGCACGTCAGGCGAACGGCGCGCTTCCCGACTTTCGTCTGAATCTCTCGACGGCTCGATCGAACTGCGCCCGCGGCATCTCGAGGCGTTCCAGGAGATGGCCGATCGACGTCTCGACCTCCTCCTCGGACGGCGTGTTCGCGGCGAGGATCTCGCGGGCCTCCTCCTGCGAGATCGCCCCCTCGCGAAGCATCGCGGCGACGTCCGGGAGAACGCGGCTCACGCCGTGGTGCTGCTCGTAGAGGTACGCCGACGCGTCGTGAATTAGGCAGTCGCCGTGGCCGAGGACGGCGTGGTTCTCGGGGCGGCGGTAGCCGGCGTTGATCTCCTCCAGGTGGCGGACGATCTCCACCTCGTCGTACGGCTCGAACAGGAAGAAGGCGAGGAACTCCGGAACGAGATCCCGGTCCCCCAAACCGGCCCCGAACAGCTCGCGGAGGATCCGGTGGCGAAGTCGCACGTTCGGGACCAAGTAGAGCAGCAGGAGCTTCATCCGCCGGATCAGCGCGCGGTAGTCTCTTCGCAGCGCCGCGGCCGAATGCTCGGCGAGGTTGCGCCGGAGTACGGCGATGCCCGGATCGCGCGTCCCCGGATACCAATGCCGGAACATCTGCATCGGCGATCGTCCGTGGACGAAGAACGGGATTCGCAGGTCCCGGCACCCGCGGACCGAGAGGATGTAGCCGCCGACCGAGCAGGCGATGCAAGGATCTCCGAGCTTCAGCACCGCCGCCCTATAGAATTCACGATACGCTTCCCAATCCGGCCGGTAGACGAAGTGATCGATGCCCGAAGCGCGTACGATCTCGCCGATGTTGCGCCACGCGTAGTCGGTGAGGAACCCGTTGTCGAATGTAATGGGCAACACGTTCGCTCCGTACGCCGAGGTCAAGCGATGCAGCACGTACGCGCTGTCCTTCCCACCGCTCAGGCCGACCGCCGCGTCGTAGTGGAACCGGCCGCGATACCGTTTCAGCCGATCGACGAGAAGGTGGCGGTGCCGCTCGAAGTCGAGGAGCGAGGCGTTGGTTGCGTCCCAGTGGCGGCAGTAGTTGCACAGCCCGGATTCGTCCAGACGAACGTGGAACGTCCCTTCCGGGAGAAGGCAGCGGCGACAGTGCGTGTACTTGGGGCTCACGGTTCTCCTTTCCGTTTCGCGAGGGCGCGGTTCACCCTACCGCGCCGCTGCCGTCCGGGCAAGAGCTCGGGAAGGCCTCACGAGCGAAGCGAGACGAGCACGACGCCGGCCAGGACGAAGACGACGCCGAGGAGGGCCCGGCGGGTCAGCCGCTCGCGGAGGAAGAGGACGGAGTAGATCAGCGAGAAGACGAGCGTCGATCCGCGGATCGGCGAGATCAGGCTGGCCGGGGCGAGGCTGAGGCTCGTCAGCCAGAAGATCCATCCGAGGAAGGCGCCGCCGATCCCCGCGAGGGCCGTCAAGGCGATGCCGCGACGGCTGATCCGTCGCGGGAATCGGGCGCGGAGAAACGGGGTCATCAGGGCGATGGTGACGACGCCGGAGCACGAGAAGACGAACAGGAACGACGCCGGCGAAAGGCCGTGCTCCAAGGCGAGCTTCGAAGGGACCGTCTCGGCGAAGCCCCACAGAAACCCCGCCAGGAGGCCGAACAGCGAGCCGGCGAGGTGGCCGCGGAGGCTCCAGCGTCGCCCGACGAGAAAGAAGGCGCCGGAGACGACGAGCACGGCGGCGACGAGGATCTCCCATCGGAGCGGCTCGCCGAGGATCAGGATCGCGGCCGTCACGCCCCACAGCGGTGCGGTGCTCGCCAACGTCGCGGTCTGGTACGCCGGCGTCCGTTCCATCGCCATCAGATAGAACAACCCGCCGAGGGTCGAATCGATGAACCCAGACAGGACCGCGAGGATCACGGCATACCCGTTTGGGAAGCTCAGCGTGCCGGTGATCACAGCGTAGAGCAGCGCCAGCGGAGTCACCAGGAGCCATCGGCCGAGCATGTACGAGACGGTGTCGATGTGGCGAAGGGCCGGCTTGGCGACGGTCATTCCGATCGCCCACGTCGCGCCGGAGGCCAGCGCCAACAGGATCGCCGCTTCCACCTTCGCCCCTTTCCCGCAGAGCACGTCGTCCGTATCGCATCACGTCATGGACCGGCATGGTATCTTTAGATGAGTCCCGGATCACCCGGTATGTGGCGGGCGAGGACGCTACCGAGACGCGAGGATCGATAGACTTCGGGCAGAGGTGATCGGGATGAAGGTCGTCGTACTGCACGGAAGCGCCCGGAAGGGCGGAGACACGGACACGCTTGCCGAGCGGTTTCTTTGCGGTCTAGGCGAATCCGGGCAACATGAGGTCACCCACTTCCGCCCGATCGACATGCGCATCGAGCACTGCCGGGCGTGCATGGAGTGCGCCCGCGGCGGGGGATGCGTCATCGACGACGACATGCGGGTCGTCTACCCGGTCTTCTGCGAGGCGGACGTCGTCGTGATCGCGACGCCGATGTTCTGGGGCTACATGACGTCGCAGATGAAGACGTTGTTCGATCGGCTCGAGGCGATCGTCTCCGAAGCGTGCTTCGGCCGGAAGGAGTTCGTCCTCCTCATCGGGTATCGGCACTACTTCGGCTCGATGGTCGAGTGGCTCGATCGGATCACCAAGGGGTTCGGCAGCCGATCGCACGCGATCACCGCGCAGACGTACGATCCAGAGACCGGGAAGGACATTCCCGTCGCCGAGCTACCCGACGAGCTGGCGGAGGCGTACAGGCTCGGGCGAGAGCTTGGCGAAGGCACGGGAAGCTGACCGTCACCGCGATGGGCTCCCGGTGGCGTGCGCTGTAGGCTGGTCTCGGAGGTCGTCGTCCATGACCCGGATCGAGATCGTCAGAGGTGACATCACCGAACTGGAGGTCGACGCGATCGTCAACGCGGCGAACGAGCGGCTGCTCGGCGGTGGCGGCGTCGACGGGGCGATCCATCGGGCGGCCGGCCCGCGGCTCCTCGAGGCGTGTCGAAGGATCCCCGAGGTTCGATCGGGCATCCGCTGCCCGGCCGGCGAGGCGCGGATCACCGATGGCTACGAGCTGCCGGCCCGATTCGTCGTCCACACGGTCGGGCCGGTCTGGCGTGGTGGGAATCAGAGGGAGGCCGAACTCCTGGCCTCGTGCTACCGCTCGTCGCTCCGGCTTGCCGTCGGAAACGGCGTTCGATCGATCGCGTTCCCGGCGATCAGTTGCGGCGCGTACGGGTATCCTTTGGACGAGGCGTGCTCGATCGCGATCGGAACGACCGCGGCGTTTCTTCGGTCCGATCCGACGCTGGAACGTGTCCTGTTCGTCGCGTTCTCGGAGCCGGTCGCTTCCGCGCTGTGGGCAGCACGGCACCGGTTGAACGATCCGCCGCCCTAGAACGACGTACGGGGGACCCCATCGTAGGAGGGCCTACCATGCCGATGCGAGCGATCCGATTTCCCGGCGACCTTCTGCCGCTGACCGACATGCTGATGCGGACGTTCCAGTATCCGGATCACCCGGAGTGGGGTATCCGGGAGGACGAGCAGCAGGACGTCCTTCGGACGATCAACAGCCTCCGCCGGCTCTGGCCGATCATCCGGGTCCTGCAGCTCTTCTCGCCGGCGTTGCGGGACCTGTTCCGCGGGTTCCTCTGGGAGGAGGCGGGGCAGATCGTCGGCCTGGTCCTCAGCGCGCGGCAGGGGACGACGAAGACGTGGGAAGTCGACATCGTCGGCGTCGTTCCGGAATACCGAGGGCAGGGGATCGCGCGACAGCTGCTGACCCGCTCGCTGGACGATCTCCGCAAGCGGGGAGCCGACAAGGCCGTGCTCGGAGTGATCGGTCGAAACGTCCCCGCCTACTCGCTCTACACGAGCGTCGGATTCGAGCCGTTCAGCGGGTTGACCGAGTTCGAGGTGACCCCGGACGGAGCGCCGCAGGTCCCGCCGCTGCTGGACGGATACGAAATCGAGTCGGTCCGCCGATCCAAGAGCTGGCGGATCCGATACGAACTCGACAAGCGGATCAACCCGCCCGAGCTGACCCGGTATCAGCCGGTGGTGATCGGTCGGTACCGGCCGCCGCTGCTGTTGCGTCCGGTTCTCCCGCTCCTCCGTCTCCTGCAGCGGCGCGAGATGAAGCTCCTTCTCGTCCGTCGCGCGACCGGCGGCCCGCCGATCGCGCTGGCGCGGTACGACGTGCCGAAGTGTGCCGGAGGGTGTGACTCGATCCGGGTCCAGCTCGATCCGGAGCATCCGCAGTTGGCCGACCACCTCGTCGCGTACCACCTCGGGCGGGCGATCGCGCGCGGCCCCGGTCGACGGGTCGACCTCGTGGTGCCGAGCTGGATGCCCGCCGTCGCCGACGCGGCGAACCGCTACGGGTTCACGCGGCGGGTCGAGTATCACCACATGGGGTTGACGCTGTAGCCGCGTCTCCGGCGTCCCGGCTAGCGCAACAGGACGCCGAGCTCCGCGATCAGCCGCTCGTTCTGTTCTTCCGTCCCGATCGAGACGCGGAGGAACTCCGGCAGATCGTACTGCGCGCAGGGACGGACGATGAACCCGCGCTCGAGGAGCCGTTCGTAGATCCGACCTGCGTCCGGGCCGATCCGGACCAGAACGAAGTTCGTGTGGCTTTCGGCGTGCTCGAGGCCGAGGCGGTCGAACTCCCGACAGAGGTACCGGCGGCCGGCCGCATTGGCCCGGACCGACTCCTTCACGAATCCCTCGTCCTGAAGAGCGGCGATCCCGGCCGCCTGGGCGACGACGCTCACGTTGAAGATGTTCTTCACCCGGTGGAGCGCCGCGATCGTCTCCGGCGCCCCGAACGCGTACCCGAGGCGGATCCCGGCCAGTCCGTAGACCTTGGAGAACGTCCGAAGGACGAGGACGTTCGGTCGTCCCTCTCGCACGTGGGCCATCGCGTTCGGGAACGCCTTGGAGTCGACCATTTCGGCGTACGCCTCGTCGACGACGATCAGGACGTCCTCCGGGACGCTGCGGACGAACGGATCGAGCTCGTCGGCCGTGACGATCGTTCCGGTCGGGTTGTTCGGGTTGCAGACGACGACGATCTTCGTCCGATCGGTGATCGCGTCGGCCATCGCGTCGAGATCGACCCGGTATCCCGAAGCGAGCGGCGTCTTGACCAGCTTCGCCCGCATCGCGGCGACGTAGATGTCGTAGACCGGGAAGGAGGACCGGCTGATGACGACCTCGTCACCGTCCTCGAGGTAGGCCATGGCCAGTTCGAGGATCAGATCGTCCGCGCCGCCTCCCACGGCGACCCGGTCGATCGAGAGGCCGAAGCGCTCGGCGATCGCCGCCCTCAGATCGTGGCTCGCCGAGTCGGGGTACAGGTTGACGTGTTCCAGGGCCTCCCGCATGGCGGCGAGCGCCTTGGGCGAGACGCCGAGCGGGTTCTCGTTCGACGCCAGCTTGACGACGTCGTCGATCCCGTGCTCGCGCATCACCTCCTCGATTGGCTTGCCCGGGACGTAGGGGCGAATGGCCTCGAGTCCGCGTTGCGGTCGAACGGTCTTCGACATGGCTGCTCCTCTCTACGGTTCGTTCTCGTCTCGTGTGAGCACGACGCGGACGTCTCCGATCCGCGCGCCTCGTTCGAGTGAGAAGACGGGGTTCAGATCGAGCTCCGCGATCGCCGGGAACCGGAACGGGAGCCTCGAGACCGCCACGACCAGCTCGGCGAGCGCGTCGAGGTCTCTTGGTGCTTGCCCGCGGGCGCCGCGGAGGATCGCAGCACCCCGGAGCTCCGCGAACATGGCTCGCGCCTCCTCAGAGTCGATCGGCGCGACGCGCAGCGAAACGTCGTTCAGCGCCTCCGTGAAGACGCCGCCAAGCCCGCACGCCACGACCGGGCCGAACTGCGGGTCGCGAGAGAGGCCGACGAGGACCTCGACCGACTCCGAAACCATCGGCGAGACCAGGACGCCGCGGGAGTCGTCGCCAGCGAGCACGCCGAGCCGCTCGAACGCGTCGACCGCCTCCTCGGGACCACTGACGTTCAGGATCACGCCGCCCGCGTCGCTCTTGTGCACGATCGACGGGCTGACGACCTTCATCGCGACCGGCCTCGCGAATCCCCGAACCGCGTCGGCCGCCTCGTCCGTTGTCCTCGCCCATCGACGCTCGACGACCGGGAAGCCGAGCTTTTCCAGCCAGTCCGTCGCCTCCGGCTCCAGCGGGTCTCGTTCCCACGGAAGTGGCTCTGGATCACACGGTGGAACGCTCGGGAACCCAGGCGAATCGCCTTGCGATTCGCCTCTCTGCGATTGCCGCCACAGGGCGGCCATCGCGCTCACGGCACGCTCCCCGGTCGCGAAGTTCGGCACGCCGCCTTCGCGGAGAACCGGAAGCGCGGCCCGCGCCGGCCTTCCGGCCATGAAGCACGCTGCGATCGGCTTGCCGGTCGACTTCGCCGCGGCGACGACGCCGGCCGCCAGCGGCGCGGAGTCGAGGTACGGCGTGTTGACGTTGATCGTCAGCGCGGCGTCGTACTCGGAGAGCGCCGCGACCAGCGTGTCGCGGTAGTCGTCCTCCGTTGCTTGGACGGTCAGGTCGAACGGGTTGTCGAGGCCGCAGAACGGCTCGAGTTTCCTCTTCAGCCGGTTCCGCAGCCGATCGGAGGGCGGCTCCACGCGAAGACCGGAGGCCTCGGCGCGGTCCGCCGCCAGGACCCCAGGTCCGCCCGAGTTGGTGACGATCGCCAGCCGGCGCCCGTCGACCGGCGGGAGCGTCGTGAACCCGCGGCAGAGGTCGAACATCTCCTCGATTCCGTCGACGCGGATCGCGCCGGACTGTCTCAACGCGGCGTCGAACACCGCGTCGGCGCCGGCCATCGAGCCGGTGTGGGAGATCGTCGCGCGGCTCCCGGAATCGGATCGGCCGGACTTGATGACGAGCAGCGGCTTGACCGTCGCGAGGCGACGCGCGGCTTCCATGAACCGGCGACCGTTCGAGACCGTCTCGACGTAGAGCGCAACGACCCACGTCTCCTCGTCGCTACGGAGGGCGTCGAGGAAGTCGACGTCGGTCAGGTCGACGCCGTTCCCGTAGCTGACGAACTTGGAGAAGCCGATGCCCTGCTCCTCGGCCCACGACAGCACGGCGCCGCCGAGGGCGCCGCTCTGAGAGACGAACGCGACGTCGCCGACCGGAGGGCGCGTCTCCAGGGTCGGGTAGAGGTCGTGCTTCGTGTTCACGATGCCTGCGCAGTTCGGGCCCACGACGCGGAGCCCCCATCGCCGGGCGGCTTCGAGGATCTCGAGCTCGCCCGCCGCGTTGCCGGCCTCCGCAAATCCGGCCGTGATGACCACGGCGACCTTCACGCCGGCCTTCCCCGCGTCCTCGAGGACGTCCGGGACCGTCGCCGCCGGGGACGCGACGACTGCGAGATCGATGCAAGCATCGATCTCGTGAAGGGAGCGGGCAGCCGCGATTCGGCCCGTTCCCTCTGCTCGCGGGTTCACGGCGACGACTTCGGCGTACCCTCCAGCCAGGAGCTGATCGACCAGCACCCGTCCGATCTTGCCGGGTGAAACCGAACCCACGACTGCCACACTTCTCGGACGAAACAGCGCGTCGACCCAGTTCACGGGACGCTCCTCAGGCCCGCTCGGAACGCGGCGACGTTCGCCTTAGAAGCCGCCGGCCATCGATTGGCGAGGACACGCTCCACGGTCTCCGGTCCGAGCGACTCCCGCAGAGACGAAATCCCGAGAATCGCGCCGAGAACGTACACGTTCGGCCGCACGGTTCGTCCGTCGACGGCCGGAAGGTCGGCCGGTTCGAGGACGATCAGCCTTCCCGCGGCCGCTCGAATCGCCTCGGTCACCTGCGCGAGCGTCGGATACGCGTCCGACCCGAGCATCACGCCGGTCGGCGCCCAGACGTGATCGAAGAGGACGAACGTTCCGTCCGGCTTCGCATAGCGGATTCCCTTCAGCGCCTCCGACCGCTCCGTCCCGACGACCAGATCCGCCGATCGCTCCCCGATCCGCGGACCGACTCCTTCTCGGCCGAGTCGGAGCTCGACCTTCACGAACCCGCCTCGCTGCGCCATCCCCTTGGTTGGGGTGAGCGACGCCGGCGCGCCGGCGTCGAACGCGGCGTGGAGGAGCAGCTCACCGATCGTCAGAACGCCCTGCCCGCCGACGCCGACGAGGACGATGTCGCAGGTCATTCGACCTTCTCCTTTGACGTATCAGAGGAACCGGCTGCGGCCGGTTCCTCTTCCGTCAACTCGCGGGGTGTACCCGGCGAGTTGACGATCGCGACTGTCGGACAGAAAGAGACGCACAGCCCGCATCCGTTGCAGAGGGAAGAATCGATCCGGATCGACGATTCGCCGAGCGACAGCGCCGGGCAACCGGTCACGCGAAGGCACTGCTTGCACAGGACGCACGTCTCCGGATCGACGGTCGTCGTCCCGTGCCGGACGCCTCGCCGCGCCGCCTGGATCGCACACTCGCGGCGGGCGAGAACCACGCTCACGTCAGCGGAATGCTTCAAACATTCCGCCAACGTGTTCGTCGTTTCCGTGAGGTCATACGGGTCCACAACGAACAAGCGCTCGACACCGAGCCCCCGGATCGCCCGTTCCAGGTCGATCCGACGACCGCGCTCCTGAAACGCTTCGTCGGTCCCCGGGTTGACCTGCATCCCGGTCATCGCCGTCCAGCCGTTGTCCATGACGACCAGCGTCAGCGGAACCCGGTGCTGGATCGCGTTGATCAGGCCGGGGATTCCGCCGTGGAAGAAGGTCGAGTCGCCGATCGTGGCGATCACCGGGGTCTTCAGCCCGGCGTGGACGTACCCCTGCGCGAGGCCGACGCTCGACCCCATCGACACCTCGTTCCAGAGGAGGTCGAACGGCGGGTTCATCCCGAGGATCGTGCAGCCGATGTCGCCGGTGACCATCACGTCGTCCTTCGCGTAACCGGCCTTCTCGATCGCCGCTTCGATCGCGAGATACGTGCCTCGGTGCGGACATCCGGCGCAGACCGTAATGGGCCTTGGGGCAGCGAGCTTGTCGAACTGCTGAACCGTCTCTGACGGTTCAGCCCCAGCTGCGTTCGCAGAGGACATCGCGACCTCCAGTCCTCTGCGGACTGCAGCCTCGCCGTATTCACCGATCGGAGACAGCGTTCCGTCGAGCTTGCCGACGATCGGTCCGTCGAAACCCAGCCGCTGCGCGGCGACGTGGACGGCGCGCTCGACGTACGGCTCGAGTTCCTCGAGCACGAGGACCGTCCCGCAATGCTCGAGCAGCCGCTTCGTCTCCTCCCACGGGAACGGAATGGTCGTGACGGCTCGAAGCACGGAGACCGCGTCGGTGGAGAATTCCTGGAAGACCTCGGGGAGGTACGCGCGCACCGCCCCCGAGGCGACGATCCCCAGGCCGCCCGGCTCGCCGGCGAGCTCAAGCTGGTTGAGCTTTCTTTCGTAAACCCAGGCGCCGGCCCGTTCGAGCCGCTCGAGCAGATCGCGGTGCTGTTGCTGGCAGATTGCCGCGCCGGCCTTGGTGTAGCGGGCGACGTCCTTCTCCAGGATCGGCTCGATCTCGCGCGGCGGGATCGGCTCGTCGACCTCGACAACAGCGTGCGACAGCGAGACCGCCGTCGTCAGTCGCAGGAACACCGGGCTTCCGACGGCCTCGGACAGCTCGAACGCCGTCCGCACGAGATCGTACGTCTCGGCCGGCGTCGCCGGCTCGAGCATCGGAAGGTGCGACATCCGCGCGAAGCCGCGCGAGTCCTGCTCGGCCATCCCGGCACTGACGCCCGGGTCGTCGGCGACGTAGATCACGAGCCCGCCGTTCGTCCCCGAATAGGCGATCGAGATCAGCGCGTCGTAGGCGACGTTGACCCCGGACATCTTCGTCGTGCACATCGCCCGGTGGCCGGCCCACGCGGCGCCGGCGGCGATCTCGAACGCCACCTTCTCGTTCGTCGACCACTCGACGTGCCGTTCCGGGAGGTCCATCGCCAGCAGATGGGTCAGGCAGCCGGTCGACGGCGTCCCCGGATAGCCGGTGACGACCTTGACGCCGGCGCTCAGCGAGCCCAAAGCGACGGCCTGGTTCCCGGTCAGGATCCGTCTAGTCACTCGGCCCCTCTTTCCGACTCACCAAACCTGTCTCTCGCAGAGACGCAAAGAACGCCGAGAAGCCGCAGAAGAGGGGCGGGGCTCAAACGGCAAGCGTCCACGCTTGTTTCTGTTGTCCAGCTCTCTCGGTCTCTCTGTCTGTCCCTTCATGTCAGTTGGCGTTTTGATTCCCTGCGTTCTCCGCGCCTTGGCGAGAGGTGATGGTTTGGCCGTTCTCTCCGCGGCTCTCTGCGCCCTCTGCGGTTCATGCTTCTTGCCCTTCTCTTGCCGCAGCGATTGCCTTCAGTACCCGTTCGGGGGTGAACGGAAGCTCGTGGATCCGCACGCCGAGTGCGTCGGCGACGGCGTTCGCCACCGCCGGTGCCGCGGGCGTCAGCGCCGGCTCGCCGATCCCCTTCGCGCCGAACGGGCCGACGCCGGTTCCCGACTCGAGGACGATCACGTCGGTCGCGGGGTAGTCGGCCGACGTCGGGATCAGGTACTCGGCGAACGACGGCGTCTTGACCTGCCCGTTCTCGAGGGCGAACTCCTCCATCAGCGCGTACCCGAGCCCCTGAACCGTCCCGCCGGCGATCTGCCCTTCGACGGCGGCCGGGTTGATCGCCCGTCCGACGTCGTGGCAGGCGGCGCACTTCAGCAGCTCGATCTGGCCGGTCTCCGTGTCGACGGCGACCTCGACGGCGACGGCGCCGAAGGTGAAGTCCGGCCAGATGTCTCCCTGCCCGGTCTCCGGGTCGAGGCCCTCGGTGAACGGCGCGTTGAACTGTGCCAACTCCGACAGCTCGATTCCCTCCGCCGCGCACCGCTTCGCCAACTCGGCGAGTGGCATCGATCGGCAGTTCTCGCTAGCGAGAACTGCTTCGGGTTCGGCGTCTTTGTGCCCAACAAGATTTTCCGAGACGAACGCGTACCCGAACCCCAGGTCGACTTGCTGTTGGTCCACGCCGAACACGCTCGCGGCAAGGCCGACGAGGTTCCTTCGAACCTCGTTGGCCGCCAAACACACAGCGTTCCCCGACATGTACAGCTGCCGCGTCGCCGTCGACGTCCCGGCGAGCGGCGTGACCGCCGAGTCGGTCGCGTAGATCGTCACCCGGTCGAGCGGCACGCCGAGGATCTCGGCGGCGATCTGACAGAGGGAGTTCGACTGCCCGGCGCCGATGTCGGGGACGCCGCACCGGATGACGGCCGTCCCGTCCTGCTCGACGCCGACCCACGCCCGCGACGTGTCGTGGAACCAGGTGATCCGCCCGTAGCTCTGGAACGTGTTCGCCAGCCCGCGACCGATCCGTTTCGTCCCAGTCGAGGGCATCCGCTCGCCGAGCGCGTGCAGCGCGCGGGTGGCGCACTCCTCGGACCAGACGGCCGACGTCACCGCCTGCCCGGTGCACGTCGCGTCGCCGGTTTTCATGTAGTTGACGCGGCGGAGCTCGAGCGGATCCATGTCCAGCGCCTTCGCGATCTCGTCCATCTGCTGCTCGTAGCCGAGCGCCGCCTGCGGGCCGCCGAAGCCGCGGAACGCACTCGTGAACGTCTGATTCGTCGCCGCAGCGACGGAGTCGACGTGGACGTTGTCGATCCGGTACGGGCCGGTCGCCATCCCGGTCGCGTAGAGGAGGACGTACGGCGTCAGGTACGGGTAGGCGCCGGAGTCGGCGACCATCTTGATCTGCGACGCGGTGATCCGGCCGTCGCGCTTGACGCCGGTCCGGTGGGTGATCGTGAACGGGTGCCGCTTCGAGGTCGCGAGGAACGCCTCCTCCCGCGTGTAGACGAGCTTCACCGGGCGGCCGGTCTCCCGCGCGAGGAACGCGAGGAAGATCTCGACGGTGACGTCCTCCTTGCTCCCGAACGCGCCGCCGACCATCGTCCCGCGGACGCGCACCTTGTTCTGCGGTACGCCGAGGGCGCGGGCGACCGAGCGGAAGTGCTCGACCACCTGCGTGGCGACGCGGATGTTGATCACGCCCTGTTCGTCGACCCACGCGACGCCGGCGTCCGGCTCGAGGTAGGCGTGCTCGACGAACGGCATCCGAAACGTGTTCTCGACGATCAGGTCGGCCTCGGCCATGCCGGCCTCGAGGTCGCCCTTGCGGATCGTGTACCGGCTGACGACGTTGTCCGGCTCGAACAGGATCGGCGCCCCAGGCACCATCGCTTCTTCCGGATCGAAGACCGCGGGCAGGTCCTCGTACTCGATCTCGATCCGGCCGAGCGCCTCCTCGGCGAGGGCGACCGTCTCCGCGGCGACGAGCGCGATCGGCTCGCCGACGTAGCGGACCGCCTCGAGCGCCAGGACCGGCGCGTCCGAGCCGGCGCGCATTGCGCGGCCGGTCTGGCCGGGCAGGTCGGTGTTCAGCTTCGCGCCTTCGACGTCCTCGCCGGTGAGCACGCACGCGACGCCGGGCAGCGCCCGTGCCTCCGAGACGTCGAGTCGGACGATCCGCGCGTGCGGCCGGCTGCTCCGAAACACCTTGACGTGGAGCATGTTCGGCATCGTGAAATCGGCCGCGTACACCGTCGCCCCGACCGCCTTTCCAAGTGCGTCGACCCTCCTCAAGGGCTTACCAACTTGGCGGAGCTCCGGGAGTTCATGTGAAGGGAGAGGCTTCGGTTGCACGTTGTTCACTACTGCTCACCTCCCCCCAA
>Ga0315545_1002308_pt1 | contig 17364 bp, 20 predicted proteins | sample SalMarSW160210MG_FD_203096 | JGI IMG/M metagenome (GOLD analysis project Ga0315545, IMG submission 203096) | Salt marsh sediment microbial communities from the Plum Island Ecosystem LTER, Massachusetts, United States - Salt Marsh Sediment SW1602-10 ...
ATGCCGAAGATAAGTCTGAATGACGACAAAGAACCTCGTAATCAAGACCTGAACCGGCAGACACCTCAAATTTTGCGATTGAATGATGGTTATAAAAGAAGTATCAGATCGAATCTTGGCTATTTCAGATGAGTTTTTCTTTATCATTCATATAAGGCCGGAGCACTTTAGGTATTGTCACTGAGCCGTCGGAGTTCTGGTAAAGTTCTAAAATTGGTATCAATATTCGCGGCGAGGCGATGACAGTGTTGTTGAGAGTGTGGCAAAAGGTGTTCTTTTTGCTGGTGGCGTCTTTGTAACGAAGATTCATCCGTCGCGCCTGAAAATCATAAAATTTACTGGCGCTGTGTGTTTCACAGTAATTGCCTCGTGAGGGCATCCACGCTTCGATATCATATTTCTTCACTTGGCCTCTTCCAAGGTCTCCGGTGCATACGTTTACAACACGATAGGGAAGCTCTAACGCCTGCATGACTGCTTCAGCGTTAGCCAAGATTTCTTCATGGTATTTATTGCTTTCATCGATGTTGTTTTTACAGATGACGACTTGCTCAACCTTGTCGAACTGATGGATTCTATAAAGGCCATACGTATCTTTGCCCGCAGCTCCTGCTTCGCGCCTAAAGCAGCTTGATAAAGCAACGTATTTCAAAGGAAGTTCATCAGCCTTGAGTATTTCTCCCATACGATATGCTGTAAGTGGCACCTCGGCTGTTCCTGCCAGATTTAACTCGTCTTTTTCCATCCGGTAGGTCTGGTCTTCTGAGCCTGGATAGTAACCGGTGCCTTGCATTGCCTCATCTTTCATCAGTAGCGGAACAGATAGTGGCACATATCCCCGGCTAATCATAAGGTCCATCGCAAAGCGCAGCACCGCCCAGTGCAGAAGCGCCCCATCTGCTTTGAGAAAATAGTTTCTCGTCCCTGCTAACTTTACGCCTCTTTCGATGTCTATGATGTCCAAAGCCAAGCCTAACTGTACATGATCCCTCGGCTCAAAGTTGAACTGCCGCACATGGCCTTCTTTTCTTATTTCGACGTTCTCAGTGTCGTCTTTACCGATTGGCACATTATCATCAGTTGGCTGAGCAACCTGCAGCATGAGCGCGTCGAACTCTGGCTGAAGCTTTTTGACCTCATCTTGAAGTTGAGTTTCATTTTTCTTTAGCTCACTCAGAAGTTCTATGCGGCTTTTCTTTTCATCTTCGTCTTTCAAAGTAGGGATTAGTTTGCCTAGTTTATTCTTTTCTGTGGCGTATTCCTGAAGCTTCTTCTTATGATTTTGTAGCTCGGCGTCAATATTCAGCAAATGTTCAATGTCAACGTTAAAATGCTTATCTGCTGCCGCCTTTTTGAATAGTTTTGGTTTTTCCCGTATTTGTTTGATGTCAATCATGTTTGGTTCCTCGCAGCTTAGCTCTTATAGCATTCGGGCATTATACCATAGTTTACTGGGTGCTCGCCAACATTGATATTTGATACTTGAGAGTAATAATTCTTTTTAGGTTCAGAGGGACTTTTGTGGTTGGCTAAAGATATTTTCGGACAGGAAGCTTTCTATTTTTAATGTCCTATTCGTGGAATGGGAAAGACCCCTCGTTTTGATCCGTTCATAAAGAATGTAACTCACGTCAAATTTTCTTGCAAATTTGGCCTTTTGGATGTAAATTAAGCCGAAATTTATCGAAATGTGTTTTTCTTTTAGAATTAGGTTTTCCCATGAGTAATAGCCTTAACTATAACCATGAAACTAAACAATATAGTTATAGAAATGCCATTCGCCCGAAGGTCGGGGTGAAAATATAGTTTAGTTGCAGTGGCTGAAAGGTAATTTTTAGTAAAATTCGTGATTCAATACTGTGAAATGATTTGGAGAGGTGGCCGAGTGGCTTAAGGCAACGGTTTGCTAAACCGTCGTATGGGTATAAACCCGTACCGCGGGTTCGAATCCCGCCCTCTCCGTTCATTTTTCAATGGGCTCTGTAAGTGCTTAGAATTTAGTAACTTGCGAAGGCATTGCTGAGGGATGCACACCTGACTGTCCTAGAACTGTCCTATTTTCAGCATTGAAGCTCAAGCTGTTCATGGCCCACTGGGCCTGACGGTCGTTCATAGTAAAGTAGATGTCAAGTATGCTGCTGGAGGAGTGTCCCATCCATTCGAGGATGTACTTGTAGGAAAGGTTTTGCTGTGAACAATAGCTCGCGAAGAAATGCCTGAAGGTATGCAGCTTGTACTGCTTTGGTTTTTCAAATCCGCATTCCTTGCACAATCCTTTGAGGTATTTGCGAAGCTTCCTCGGTGAAACAGCCTTTCCATCCGGCATCAGAAATACAAGTTCCGATTTACGCAGCAATGACTGCAATACAGGTTTTAGTTTCTGGCCGTGAATAGGAATGAACCTGTCTTCCTTGTTCTTGGTTCTGCCGTCGCTGCCCCCTCTGGTAATGTGTATGACGTTCCTGCCAAAGTGAACATCTTCCCACTTCAGTTGCTGAAGCTCACCTACCCTGATGCCTGTAAAAGCAAGAGCGGAAAACATGGGCATCGCCCAAGGCTCTGAATTGGCAAGCAGCAATTCGACTTGCTGCATTGAGAAGCAAGGCTGCTTGGCCGACCTTACCTTGGGAAACCGCAAAGCCTCCAGAAGGTTCCGTGCCAGGTAGCCGTTCTTCGAAGCCCACTTGAACAACTGCTTTAGAAGGATTGTCTCACCGTAGATGCTCTTTTCGGACAAGCCGTGCATTTCAGACAGATATGACCTGTAGGCAAACAGGTCATCCGGTGAAAATGTTCTTGCCCTGCGGATACCTTCTGATTTGCACCACTGCTTGAACCTTTCCAGTTGCCCCCTGTACTTGGTCAAGGTCTTCGGCGTAAGGTTTCTGGCTTTGCAATAACCGTAATACCTGTCCGCCAGTTCCTGAACGGTTCTTCGGCTGTCACGAACCTTCATTTGTCCGCGTTCCAGCCGTTCGGCCAGTGCATAGGCGACACGGACCGCCGCAGCTTTGTTGCTCACGCCGAGCGATTCCTGGTGCTGCCTGCCGTGAACAAAATACTCTGCCCAGTATGGCTTTGCCACGCGGACATCATCTGAACCTTTGCTTTTGTAGGTTCGTTTGCCGATGTAGATCGCCGGCTTTGTAGCTTCGACGATCTGTTTGTCAATCAGTTTCATTTCCACTGTCCTCCTTTCTGTGCTTTAGAGTTTTCCTGTCTTTCTCTGGCCGCATTCATTTCCATAACTTCTTGCACAAACCTGTCCCGCCAGAAAAGAACAGGTTTGTTGCGTTTTACACTATTGCAGAAAAACCCTTCTGATACAAGCCGTTTTATTGTACCGGGTGCATAATGTGATAATTCGCCTGCCTGTTCCAGGGAAAGCAAGGGTGGAAAATGATTGTCATTTTTGAAGGCAGCGGTGATTTCCTCTTTAGTGAGCGGTTTCCGGCGCGCATTCTGGTTGCGGTTATTATCGCTTTTGTATGTATAACTGTTTTGAGATTTTTGATTTTGCACAATAATCGCAACCCGACATACCGATGATAATTCACAAAAAAGACATCCCTGTCTCGAAGACACCCCGTTTGCGTCATTGAAGTAAATTCTAAAAGTTAAACACAAAAAGAATACTACCCGATTTCCGAACTATCCTTGTCAGGCTCTCTTGTCCGCAGCTTCAAATAACGGAAAGCCTCACCTGAAACAGTTTCAACAGCGGGCAAATCCTGTGGGCGAAAATTATTCGTTTCCTGCCATTCACCGTTCTGGTCTCTGTAGCTCCGCTGGATTTTTACTGAGTAGGCGGTGAAGGTCTCGCCGTCCGAATTTACTGTCCGCGGCCAGATAGTGGCAGAGACAGTACCAACTTTGAATTCTTTTTCCGGCATTGACATAATAAATCTCCTTTCATAAAAAACGCGTTCTTTTTTCATCTGCGTGCACTCATGATATAAATCCGTTCTTTTGTATTTCACGAGGCATAACGGCAGATATCTTCTTCTGTATCCCCGGCTTCGTAGTCACTGCAATTTTCACAATCCTGAAGCCGGATCCAGGAGTCGTGGAGCTGGCAGTATCTCATATCACTTCCCTGGTTTCTGATGCCCGTACAGCCTCCGTGCATCCTGTGCTGTGGATAGGGATATTCTCTTACCGGTGATAATTCCTCTATTGGCGGTGGTGGTGATTCCGGTGCCGGGTTATGGGTACCCGCAACCGGTCGTGACGATTCATCGCAAGGTATTAATCCCGGTTCTATGGGTTCATCTGGTATCGAAACTTTCTTTTGAGATTCCGGTTCACTTTCAATATGACGTTCAACCATATCGAGAGCATCCTGCATAGGATCTTCCAGTTCTACGGGCAGAGGCTCCACCGGAGTCTGATTCTCAATCTGGAATTCCAGTTCATCCAGCAGCGGATCGGGCCACGTTGGCCCGGTGGGATGCAAGCGACCGTCGGAGCTGATAAGCCCGTCAAGATGCGGACCCGGTATTGGCGAGTTAAGATCCTGACACATTTCTTAATCCTTCCACTTCATTATCATTAGCAAGCTTTTCATTACTTTTCACTACCATCCAACTGAACCAATTACCTGCTAACAGCTGCACAGGTAACCACCTATCCGTTCTAAGGTGAAACTGCCGGACAGCCCCGCGGATTCCGGCCAGTGAACCCCTGCAACGGCCGACCGTTGCAGGAAGAACAGCCGTGCAGGGAGTAGTTCCCCTGTCCGGCCTAACCCAACACCCGCCACACCGTGAAGCGGGTATCAACTCATGTTTCGAACATGCCTTGTTAAAAACATCCAATATAATCCTTAACCCTTTCACCGAGTCGCACAGCGAACCAACAAAACAGCTACTGTCTGTTAAAAAAATAAAAAAGGCAGTAAGTTCATCTCTTACCTGCCTTTTGCCTAATCTGGACAATCTCCAAATTGAGGCCAACACTTTCTATTTGCAAGGATTCAATGCCTTTAGTTGTTTCTGCTTCTTGCTTGGTTTTGAAGACCATAACCTTTCCGGTGTGGTCTCTCATCGAACCAATCTTTTTGCCATTTTTGTAGGCAACAATCTTATAGCTCACACTTTCACCTCCCCGGGTGGTGCCGTTAGCGGTGCTTTCATTTAGCCGGTTTTTCCTGCATTGAGCGTCCCTTAACCGCAAGCAATCACCTCCGGACGGCAATGAGCGGAGGCTCTTAACCTGATTTCCCGTCAAGACTCGCACTGCGGAAATTAGAGTTATGAGCCGAAGCAGTACAGGTTCGGAGGTGATTGCGGTATTGGGGACGCTGTATTGTGGAAAAAGTACGGAATGAAAGCGAACCGCGCAGAGCACACTTGGCCCGTAAGCACTGCAAATGCCGTGTGTGAACTGACCGGCTTTATGACAGCCGGTGTGCTTTATGGCTGGGCCAACTAACCGTGGCACAGCGAGCAGGGCATAGTCTGGTTCCCCGCGCAGCGGTTCCCGGTTCAAAACGATATTTTTACAGAGTGATAGCATTTCTCCAGTCCACGCCATTAATCAGCTCATCGAAGTCCAGCATAACCAGCCTACCCGGAAGGCTGCCTCCGGTTTGCTGTCTGACTATTTGCTCGATAGTCCGCCTGTGGGACTTATTAACCGCCAAACAGATGACCGACTCGAACCGCTGCGGGTCTTCGGGCGCGCGACGGGTTAATTCGAGCAGCTGGAGCAGCCTGTCCGTTTCATACTGCACGCTGTTTTTCACACAGCACTGTGCAGCCCAGCGGCGGCCGCAGGGATGCACCGCGACCAAGTCCGGTTCAACCAGTACCTTCCCGACGGCCGCCGCGGCACCGGTCTCGGTGCAGGAAAGTCCCGGGCAAAAATCCTTCAGGCACTGTTTCAGATAATGCACAAGGCAGCGGTGAACCGTGCCGCCCTTGTGCGGTTCAGCGGTTGGCAGGCCCAGCTTCTTGGCCAGGGCAAGGCCTCTATCAGTCAACCGGTAAAGCATGAACTTCGCACCCGCCTTGCCAGCCAGCCGCACCAGCCCCAGGTCCCTGAGCTTCTTTGCGGCCCTGCTGTCGGCGTCTTTGCCGAGTCTGGTTTCCGCCTGCCTGTCCCGTGCGAGCTTGTAGGGAAAGCGGGCAATGTAAGCAAAGTCTTTGTATTCATTGCTGTCCGGAGCGAGCGCGGCACTATTCTCTTTATCTGCTGGCGGTTTTTTCTGCAGCTTTTTGGCAAAGGGGATCATGTCCAGGACCGGCTTGCTTCTGGCCCTGGCCTGTTCACACGTCGGTTTCGGTACTTGAAACAACTTAGCTGCATCCTCGATTAGAACGTTGACCGGCTCACCAAACCTGCTGAATCTGGCAACGGCCTGCCGGTCGCCCAACTTCGCAAGTTCGTCACTTTGCCAGGGTTTGAGATTGAGATCGGCGGCAGCCTCTTTGACACAATAGTGGTCTCCCTGCCGGAGTGAAATCACCGAACCCATGTTTCCCCTTATGCTTTTATCAACGTCGGGGACAAGCTGCGAAACAACCACAGCGCAAAAACCCGATTTCCGTATGTCGCGCAAGATGCCGGTTGCGATTGCCTCTTTAAGGTCCGATGTCCGCTTGTTGATCTGGCCGCCCATGACCTCGTGGGCCTCCTCCGCAACCATCATCCCGGTTATGACCGGTTCTTCCATGTAAAAACCGACCTGAATACCATGTATAAGAACGAGAACAGGAATGGCCGGCCAATATCCCGCAGGTTTGAAACATCCAGGATAACCGAATGATTTCCGAACAGTTCACACACGTTGCGGGAACGCTGAACGCCAAGTCCGGGCAACGATTTGCAAATTGAGCCCAATCTGTCTATGAGCTTTCCCTTCGCCTTGTGGCGGTCCGATCCCTGCCTGGCTTTCAAGTTTTCAAGCTCGACGAGTATGTCACTTAACGAAGGATAAACTGCATTGACCGGATCGCTGTAAACGCCTCGCTTCAGATATTCCTGGTCAAGCAGCTCGCAGAAAAGATTTATGGATGGTTCGTTCAACCACAGCATCCGCAGCAATTCTCTGATCATATCTATCCATTTAGCGGGTGACATCACCGACTTGCCTTCGGCATTAAGAGGAACCTGAAGCGGGTTGATTCCCATACTATCAGGCTCCAGCCATATCAATTCGGCTGGGCTGTAAAAAGGCAGCAGCCGCCGGTATTCACTACCGGCATCCCAAATGAAGAATCTATTTTTCTTATCCTGATTTGTAAAGGCGAGGAGCAGCAACATAACCAGAGTTGTTTTTCCGCCTCCTGTCTGCCCGTATATGCCGATGTGCGAATCCAGGTCGTCTTTCGAAAAACCGATGTCACCATCGTGAACATTGCCGCTGACAGCGGTTCCGATTATGTAATCGCTTGGTGATATGTTGCGGGGCAGGAAAAATTTGGGCAGGTTCTGCGGGTCCCATCCTTTTTCCCGCAGCAGGTTTTCCATCATGATCTTAACGTTTGGTGCAATCGCAGGGTCCCGGGCCGCCCACAACAAGGCCTTGACCTGCGGGTCGTCCCTGCCCAAGACTTCCGACATCAAGAATAAGCTCTTGTCAATCATCCTATTTGCCTCCCGGCGGAAAGTTTTCATAAAGCCAGGCCCGGCCCGCCGAACCTATCATCAAGGCACCGAGAACCGGGCCGGCTAGAAACACCGGGCCGGAATACATATAGCTGAGAAAAAGCAGGGATGCCCACCAGCCCACGAGGGCGCCGGTCGCGACAGGCAGAACAGTGCGCCAGGATGAGAACAATGGCCTCCTCAACGGCCCCACGGTTAGCAACAAAATTACTATAATGATAAGCCGACTCATCCGTTATTTTCCTTTTCACCAATCCGGAAGAACGCTTTCAGCGCCTTGGCCGCTATTTTCAACGGCGCACACCGGCGGCAGTAAAAAACGTCGCCGACTTTGATGGAATGTTTTGGACAGATTCTTTTCCGGCACCGTTCACATGCTCTGCTGCACTGGCTGCATAAATAGACTTCGCATACTTTATTGCGGACGCTTATATACTGACATGTTCCCAAGATGGGATTGTTTGCTGACAACATCGCTCCACAATCGCAGAGCCTGGAGGAAACAAATGTCACCTGCCTGGTGGTCAGGTCAGGTGACATAAAACTGAGCTCTTCCTTAACGTAGTTGGTGCCGTCGCTCGAAACCTTGCCCTCGACACGCTGGACAGCAGTCTTCCTCTGCCTTGGGTTGCTCTTCTTCAACAGGTCCAGAAAATCCTTACGGGTTCTCTCGTTCATTTCGCGTCTCCGTTGAATTCATAATCTTGCACGAACATGTATTACTCCCTGCTCAAATAACCCGCCAGGCTTCTAAAATGCTCAACCAACTCGAAGCCATCTTTTATGAAGTGATAACAGGGCTGGCCGTTTTCGTCACGGGATGCTATTTTTTTCATAAGCCGTTCGTTAACGTTGCCGGGCCTGCCCCCTATGCCCACACAATCAATCTTTACCGAACGTTTCTTGAGCTTCCGGGCCACCTCTACCGGGTCTGTTCGTCCATTATGCTCGCCGTCGGTTAACAGGACCACCTGTGACTGCGCGGTCCCGCTTTTGAGAAGCTCCCGTGCCTTCGCCAGAGCTTTGCCAATATCCGTGCTGCCGCTCAACCTTATCTTTTCAATGCTTTTCATTATGCTCTCGTAATCTTCCGAAACACTCAGGCCATCACACGTAACACTTACGGAGTCGCCGTAACTGACGACGGAGACCCGTGACTCCGGAGACACATCACACAGTTTCTCAACGTATGCAGCAGCAGCGTTTTTGGCTGCTGCCAACCTGTTAGGCCGTAAATCATAGGCTTCCATAGAGGTTGAACGGTCCAGAACCAGAATACGCTGATCCGAATGGTTTGAATTTTGTTTGCCTTTACTCCAAAACATTGCCAATCTCCTTTCGTTATTTTTTTCTTTTCACGTCCTTTTTACAGTCGATGGAGACTGTTTCACTCGCACCTCCCACAAGGTCAGTAGCGGTAACTTTTGCCATCCCGTTCGTATCCAGCGCATAGTCCACCTTTATCCGCTGGGTGCGTTTGGACTCTTTGGGCAGGTTTTCGAGTTGTATCTCGCCTATCTCCAGGCACTGCCTGAGCGGGCTTCCGTCATCTCCCTGGGCGATGATTATTTTCACCGCTGTCTGGTCTTCGTGCTGGAGGAAGAAGCTGTCAGTTTTTTGGGCAGGCACCGGCGTGTTCTTGGAAATCAACGCCACTTGCACCAGGTCATCCTCGCCCTTACCGCCGGGCTTGAGGACACAGCAGCCAAGATCATGTGATGATACTTCCCGCACGAAAATGCCGGGATGCGGAAGAACACCTTTCTCACCGAGAACGAGCCGGGCCTTCAAGACCGTCCCGATAGCGACAGCCCGGTCTGGCAAGATGTCGTTTTTCGGTGCAAGCCCGCTTATATTGGCCAGTTGCTCCTGGATGTACGGCATCCTTGAAGAACCACCAACCATCACGAGGCTGTCAATGTCCTTCCATGTATGGCCGCGTCCCTTTATAGCTTTGTCGGCACATTCGATGCACTGATCGAACAGGTCGCTGCACATGGATACGAATTCACTTCGCGTGACTTTGACAATTGCCTGCTTGCCGCGGCAGCCGATGACCACCGTCCGGTCTTCACGTTCACTGAGGGTGATTTTCACACCCTCGGCTTTCTGGTAGAGTTCCTGAAAGAAGTGCGGGTCGTCCTGTTTTGAGGGATGTTCGCCGGTTTGCCGGGCAAATGCTTCGAGGATACGTTTTTCCAGCCTGGCAGTAAAATCCCTTCCGCCCAGTTGAGGCACGCCTTCTGTGCCGGTAACCGTGATGTTGTTACCGCTGACTTCGATGACCGAGACGTCGAGGGTACCACCGCCTAAATCGAATATCACGAAACGCCTGTCATACTGTTTGTTATAAGCATATCCCAGGCCCGCAGCCGAAGGTTCGCCTATCAAGGCTTCCGGTTCAATCCCTGCCATTCTTGCGGCTTCCATCAGGGCTGCCCTGAAATCGTCCTTGGTATTGGCCGGGCAGCTTAGAACAGCGGAGTTTACGGTTGTGTTGGTTGCCCGTTCCACATCTTCCTTCATGGATTTGAGCACCAGGGCGGCAAGTTGCGTGGCAGTGTATTCTTTATCGCCCTTGTAGAGCACCTTGTTGCTGCCGAGTTCGGGCTTGAAATCCGCCAAGACATGGTCAGGCCGCACAAAGGCCTCAAGCAGGGCTTCCTCTCCTATAAGGTAAGGCTTGCCCTGGTCGTCAAAGGCTATCACGCTCGGTGTATAAAAGTCGCCTCGTTTGTTCTGGATAGCTATGGGACGTTCGGTTGCATCCACGTAGGCGGCTTTCGACCGTTTTGTCCCGAAGTCAAAGCCCACTGCAATCACTGAGTTCGACATGATTAAATCTCCTTTCCACCGTTATCTTCGTAACGGTAAACTTCAACTATCTCCGGCCTTATCATGGTCCCGTTCCGCTTGTAGGCAGGCTTTAAATATCTGAAAATGGTTCCATCGAGCGACGGGTCGTCACAGGTGACAAACTTCGTCGCCTGGTGGTGTTTGCCGGAGAATGTTTTCTTGCCTGTAGTGAATTGCTCTATGCCATTGGCTGACAGCAACGACACGAGTTCGATACGCACGCCCTTTAGAAAGCTGAGCAATTCCAGGGCCTCCCGGGCGGGTAGCTTCCGCGAGCGTATCAGGTTGGTGAGTACGTACAGCCTTGCCTCGATCCTGTCTAGCACTGGGATGATGCCTCTGAACAAGTCCATCACCCTCTCATCAAGGAAACCTTCGAGCAGCCTGGTATGCTGGGCAACCAGTTCGTCGAGGCCGCTCATCTTGGGAAGCCTGTCGCCCAGCAGGTCGTACATCTGGCGGTTTTCAGATTCCAGTTCGCCGAGTCTCGACTCGATAGATGTTATTTTCTTGCTTTGCTCAAGCTCTTTGGCGGTTTTCTCGGCAACCTTGCTGCAGCAGGCTTCAAAGAATTTCTGCAAAGCAGAAGCAAGCTTGCCCGGCGGGGATTCCCCGATGTCCGGGGCTTCGTTATTTTTCAAATTGGGTTCTGTTTTCATAATCAATCCCTTGTAATGGTTAATAATGTCCTGGTTTACATTCCGTAGGATTGGGCAGGACAACATGCTTGATAACCACCCCGGGGACTGATAAGATAAAACATGCCCGGGGCGGCGTATGCCGTCTGCACACGATGCTGTTCGGCTGGCCCTGTATCCTTTGACCGGGGAAAGGGCAGGCCGGAATCCGGGCTTTTTTATCATGGCGGACGGACCGGGGGGTGCTGGAATTTGTTCCCCGAAACCGTTAATCTGCTGAAGTTGTGTCGCATTATTATTCTCTAATTGAAATCTCAGGAAAAAGTCTCCCATCTGCCTCTAACCGGCGAGCGACTATTCGCCCTTCTTCGGTCAGGGAAACCTGTTTAACATATTTACTGTGTCTAATCAGTTGAACCAGTCCGCGTTTTTCCATTCGCTTCAAGGTTCTAGTCACTACGGGTTGTGCCCTCCGGTACCGGTCTTCGTAATCTCGCTTTTGTTTTCCTCGAAGGCAGGGGTCACTGAAGTATCCGCAGTATCGACGTTCCAGCCCAAAAACGTGTTTTACTAACACGCCCCGCTCGATTCCGTCGCCGATGCAGAGCAAAATCTCCACCATGAGTGATGATAGCCTTTTTCGGTTAACTTTATGGTATCCATAAATGGAGCCAGCCGGGCGATCCCCTGCCGGGGGTGGGCAGGAACTCTGGCTGGTGAGGACTTTTTGGAACGACAACAGCAATAAATTTTCCTTTTTTGTTGTCAATTGGTTTTTCATCTCCTGTTCCTTTCTTTTGCTTGCTGGAAACTATCCGGCTTGGTAGAATATAGTAGGCCAGTTAGGGCATAGAAAAAGCCCACGAGTTTACTCGCTCGTCCGGTTCATCGCTGCGACCTGCTAAAAAGTCTTGCAATGGTGGCCGAGCTGGCCTTAGTTTCTTTCCATTCGTAACTGCTAACTACATTTCGATCCTTCCAGTTATGCTTTTATCAAACGGAGCAGTAGCCGCTGTGCTGGTTTTGATTTATCCTCACCCCGTATTCCATTCACTTCTCCGGTTTTTGGAACACCGTAGGCTTCATCGTTACCGACAACATCACATAACTTCAAACAATCCCAATTCATTTTCCCCTACTACTCTTGTATCCGGTGTGTCTCTATTGTCACTCAACTATTCTTGAATCAGTTTCCTGCCCCGACTGAGCAGTCCTTCCACAATCTCGGCTGCACGCTCTTCAGCATCCGCGAAACAGTCGCCTAATGGCTTAAGGACTTTTTTTCTCTCGACCCTGTGCAGCAACGATGTCATTTCGTTCATGCGCTTAGCGTTTGGGATTCCTCGCCGAATCATTTCTCTTTCTTGAACCGATAACTCATCGGAATCTGCCAGATCCTTCAGACAATCCGCTAAGAAAGGCCTTTCTTTATGGTTCACCCATAGACCCCGCTGGATCTTTCGAATCTTCTTGTCACGATTCGACAGAACCACCTTTTTGTCTGATACCAGCGTGAACGTGCCTTTCCAGTCCCGTACCCCGGCGAACGATCCCTCGGACAGCTCGATATTCGGTCTTTTGATATACCTGCTCAAATTCCGGATTGCCGCCTCCCTGTGTACCTTGCCCAGCCCGGCCTGTTCCGCCTTCTTTTGCTCCGTGGCAAGCTTAATCGCTGTCTGGTCTCCGTCCCAATGGTAGAATATGCTAATGTCCTCTGAGCCCGGTCCTAATATGCCTTTCTCGAAGTACTCAAACCGTGCTGAGCGGATACCTTCCGGTACTCCGCCGGTCCTCTCTACCGGGATCACGGACCCCGCGGTCCGGGCTCGTACCTGCATTGTCCGGATCCCGGGATTGTATGCGTAAAGGCATTGGTTGTAGAAGTTGTCTTCGTCTTTCATGGGCTGGTAATCTTCATTGAAATGTTCATCCGCCCATACAATAACACGCTTAAAGAGAAGAACGAGTGTATCCAAATCATCTTGGGATGCTTTGATTTGCTTGAACAACTCTTTGCCTGCACCTATCTCAATGTTATACTGCTTCCTTATGGCTGTAATAACGACATCCCGCCAATTCGGATTGCTAAAAACGTGTCCTAGATTGCTCCATGAGCCAAGCATTCCAGGGTACACATAATTTCCCTCCGCGTCTCGAAGACTTCCCGGGACGATATAACCGCGATCTATACCCAGCACTCCGCACCAAGTTAGCAAACACGTGAAAGGGTCTGCGAATAGCTCCGATGGGCTTATGTCGCGGCCGCCCATCCTCACATTCTTGGCCCGCCATACGGGGAAATGCTGAAAGACTTGTGGAACCGATTCCGAAATCAACTTATTCACATACTCTCCTCTTTCATTTTTATCTTTGCCGGGCAACACTTTAATAAGATTGTCCATAGCATCCCATCGTTCCATGGCCTTATCCCTGAACTCATTGCTTTCTGCCCATCGAACCCAGTGTTCTATCAAATACAGGGCACCATCAATTGACCTCTGGGGGATGCAAGACCTAGCGAACTGAACGAACTCCTCAACGCTGCGCTCATCAAAAGCACCATAGCTTTCATCCTTGTTATTTTCCATGATTACGTCCTCCATTATTCATTTGCATGCAATGCCTTGCCTACCTCTTCTCTGGCTCGACTCCTGACCGATTTCGCTATAAGAACAGCAGCGGTTTTGCTTACCCCGCACCGCACCAGAGTCGAAACGAGATCTCGCTTTACCTCCTCGCTATCTATGTCCTTCTTCGTAGCGAGAAGTTCAGGTGGCATATCAAGTGCGCGAGCTAAGGCCAGGCGAACCTCTGGGCCCGGATTCTTTACCTTACCGGCCTCTATTTTTGTTATCAGACTCTTGGACACACCTGCGTCTGCAGCAAGGTCCCGCTGACTCTTTCCCTGGGCGACCCTTGTTAGTTTTACAATTAAAGCTATTCCTCGCTGCATTAGCTTGCTCCTATGAACACTTTTACTTTTATTGTAACTATGGGCACTGCACAACGCAACCAAGAAATTCCTATTTTCTGAAAACTTTTTGAAAATTTTATGAGCGAGTATAGCCCAATCTGTGGGTTACCTTTATAAATTTCTTAGCAAACAAGGACTTATGTCAATTCAGTCAAAAGCTTACGTCTCCAAAGTGCAGAAATTATCTTATCATTTTGAGCGAGAGCTATATAAGATACTCGCTTCAGATCCAGAGAAAGAATGGTATATCTCCGAAATACAGGATCATTTTGAACAAGACTGGGGAATAAGACCTTATCGTTCTTCATTCATTAAACACGCCAAGAGTTTCTACCGCGAACACCATATTCCGCTTATCTATCGTGCCGGATTTGACAGTGATAAGTACAAGCTGAACACCGAAGTTGACCAGAAACAGCTAAAAGCGGTGCTTTTCCCCAAACGCGGCCCACCTCGCAAATATCCGCCAGCAAAAGGGCCCGGACTGGATGAGTCTCCAGAGACCGATGATATTTAGTATAAATGTGGCCGGACTATATTACTTTCTCCGTTTCAACCAATCTCCGCGGAGTTGAACTGTTAACCAATTAGGTTTAACAACATCTCCGCCCAGGGCAAAATTGCTTTCAGCAATTACCAGAACTATTGTAGGTGGAAGAATGCTTGCCTCGGCCCGATCTTTCGCTTACAGTTGTCGGACCTGCGAACAGAGCATTCTTGCCAGCTTCCGGCGAAATATATGCAAACATCCTGTGGCCCTAATCCGGCCAAGATGAAAGCCGCCGCTCCTAACTCACACAGTGCGGCGGCCGGAAATAAGGGGGCACAAAGCCCCCTTATCTTGCTTCTTCAAACGCATGCAGCGTTGGCAGCGTAGAGTTGGCTGTCATTTCCGACATTTCCATCTGCCGGTCTGGCCAGAATCATCGTACTGCAGGGTCAAACAACCGACTACTCCCCGCTCGCTCAAAAGGCTTACGACCAAGGCCGTGGAATCATCGTTTCCCACCCGGAAGCTCCTCCTCTTGCCCGTGTCTGTCTCCTCGGTTATCCGGAGAAACAGTTTAGCCATGTTTCTGTTCCTCCTGCTGTTTCAGTTTTCTGAAGGTGTTTCTGGCGATTTGCTGCTGGACACTTCTTAAGACGTCTCCGGCCTCTTGCGGCAGGAAGTCCTTACCGCCGTTGCTGACGCAGTTATACATCAGCGAGTCTATTTTGTGGTAAAGCTCCGTCGGCTTCAGCTTGGCCGGGCAGTGCTCGTCCCACCGGAACGGTTTGATTTTTACCTGTTCGTTGTAGGTGCAGGCAAACGCCGCTGCATTGGCATAGTGTGCCGCCCTTACCGCTTCCGTTATTTGGCTGTCCTCCAGCCCAATCATTTTAACCTGCAGCATTGATGCGTGTATCTGCTGGATTTCCTCATCATCAAACCATATCACGCTCATTGTTTCACCTCCTCAACGCCGTCGATTTCCAGTTCCGAGGCCAGATCGTGGTCCACGTGCTCCTCGACTTCCCAGTTGTTCAGTTTTTCCATTGCTCCCTGTGCATTTCTGGCCAGCACTGTTGCCTCTCCCGGGACGGTGAGCACATAGAAGACTTTGAAGGCCTTTAATTCGGCCTTCCTGTCTTCCATAGCATCCACTTTCCGCAGTTCCTTCATTTGCTGGTTCATCCTTTGACCTCCTCGATTTTGATACTGCCGGCTTTTTTGGTTAGCCGACGGTTGCCGAGCAATTGCTCGACCCTCCTTTCGTGCTCGAACCGCTGGATCCGGCCGCCGATGACGGCAGAGCATATCTTAACGTTGTCAAGATATTCAATCCAGCGGGTGTGCTGTTGGGCATTTCGCGCGTTCTGCTCGATAGCTGCCCAAAGCTCTTCTGTGCTCAAACTTTCCAAGTCGTTCATCTCCATCACTCCTTTTTTTCTGTTGAAAGCAAACCCCTGAGGATTGACAGCTTACGCGTTTGGCTTTAGCTGCCGTGCCCCCTTGAGGCCGCCTGCTTATCTATTCGGGAATTCCATTCGCGAGTGCATCTCCGCTAACCACCCCGCAGGGGCAAAATCATTTTACCGCCGGGACTTGCCTTTTTGGCGTCGGGACTGACTTGGCGGATAAAAGATTTTGACCAATCGGTTAAGCGGTGCACTCGCGGCGGCAGCTTGCGTTATGTTTAGCGAGGCATCCCCTTGCGGGTGCCTCCAGTGTGGTAACCGTGTGAACAGTATATCTTCTTATTTACTACTGGCAGAGAAAGCCGGCTTATACCGGAGCGACTTACTTGCCCCTTCATCAAAGCCGTTCAGACTTGATCCACTGTCGTTGCGTGCCGCAGAATGATTGTAATGACCAGAGATTTAAAAAAATAGTCACGCTTGTGTACAATGATAGGGTTTACGAAAGGATTGTGATATGGAACCGATACCACTCAAGCTGAGTGTAAAAAACAGGGTTAACAGGTGGTTCGCCTATGGCTGCCTGGCCGTCATGTTCGGGATTGCCGGCTTTTTAATTGCCCGCGAAGGCATCAAGGATAATAACAATTTAGGTAACCGTTCACGGGTATAATCGCTGTTTTTACGTCGAAAAAGCAGTTCCTTTGTATTCTGTGTGCCGTTTTAGCGTATAGTATTATTCAAAATCGCAGTTTTCCGACCAGAAAAGGCATTTTAAGGCCGTGAACGGTTACCAATTTAGTTTATTGTTGCTGGAATCGCCTTCTTCATCTTCGTTATCGGCGAGATGATAAGATTCAAGAGATACCGCAATACCATTGATGCCGTAAAGTGCATCGCGTGCCAGCACGAATTCGACATAAAGCAGCTTTGCAAGACCGGCATATGCCCCGCATGCCAGTCCGACCGCGCGGTCGGACTTCAACCAGATGATGACCGGTTTCCCCTCTGTACGATTAAGGTTTCAGCAAGTTGTCAGAAAGTTTTGGAGTACGGCATCGGCACCGAACCTGTTCCCTCGGGAACTGTCGAGGAGGGGGATGTCTTGAAATGTTTGCAGTTACAAGTAGCATTGAAATACCAAAGGGGGATTTATATTCTACCACCATGAAGAGCGATATTTATTCCAGTCATATATTCGTTCATTAAAATGCCCAATACTGTTCTTGCTATATCTAAAGTTGCACAGAGTCTATGGAATTGTCCCAATCATAGTTGCAGGTTCAATGGCTACTCCTGTTGCTCATAGTCTACGCTACCCTTGATTCTTCTACAACAGTTTCCTCTTCCGCCAACTCTTTCAGCTTTGCCTCCAGTATCCAC
>Ga0315545_1002312_pt1 | contig 17339 bp, 16 predicted proteins | sample SalMarSW160210MG_FD_203096 | JGI IMG/M metagenome (GOLD analysis project Ga0315545, IMG submission 203096) | Salt marsh sediment microbial communities from the Plum Island Ecosystem LTER, Massachusetts, United States - Salt Marsh Sediment SW1602-10 ...
GGGAGATCTCGAGCCTCCTGTTATTCAAGGTGAAGGACCCGAGGCTACAAGGCGTTACCCTCACCGAGGTGAAGATAAGTAAGGATTTGAGACATGCCTACGTCTACTATAGCCTCCTGGGTCAGGATGAGAAAAAAAAAGATGCTCAAGCGGGTTTTGAAAGCGCGAAAGGGTTCATCCGAAAGTTCGTAGGCGAGAGCCTTCATTTACGGTACGTGCCGGACATTCAGTTTCGATATGATACATCGCTTGAACAAGGGCAGAGAATAGAGAGGCTCTTGGAAAAAATAGGTTCCCGTTCGGATAGTGAGTAGAGCAGCGCCAGGGGCATAGCAAAAAAAGACATCCCCTGAGAGCAACGCAGGTTTCACAGGAAACCCTTTAGCCGGTAAGATATGAGTTTCTCAGCAAGGACTTGTCCTGTTTGGATAACCTCAGCGATGAGCTGTAGTCCTACAGGGGCGATGTATGAGCAGTGCGCCTGAAGGATTGCGGGCGAGGAACCATGGGGGAGGGAAGAAAGACGGGATCATGCTCGTGGACAAGGAATCCGGACCGAGCTCATTCCAGGTGGTCGAGCGCATAAAGAAGCTTACGGGAGCGAGAAAGGCCGGTCATGCAGGCACCCTCGACCCATTCGCCACGGGGCTCTTGCTAGTCCTCCTGAACCAGGGAACGAAGCTTTCTCCCTTTCTGATGTCCCAGGATAAGGTATACAGGGCAGCTCTCAGGCTCGGGATCGAAACGGATACCGATGATCTCACGGGAACGGTAATCAAGGAACGGGGCGTTGGCGGTATCACCCAGAGGACCATCGAGGGGAAGATCCAAGACCTTGTCGGCACTATCAAACAGGTTCCCCCTCGCTATTCAGCCGTGCATCACCAGGGAAAGAGGGCATATGAATTGGCGCGAAAAGGCGTGGTGTTCGTCCCTCGGGAGAGGGAGGTGAGGATTACCCATATCACTATAGTCTCGATCGATCTTCCGGTGGTGTGGATTGAGGTAGGCTGTAGCTCGGGGACCTATATCAGAAGCCTTGCCTCAGAGCTTGGAAGGCGATTGGGGACGGGAGCACACCTTACTTCCTTGAGAAGAATGAGAAGCGGGCTATTTCATGTCGATATGAGCTCTACGATCACAGGGGTCACCAGACATATCGCCGATAATACCATTGATGAGCTCATCATACCATTGAAGGGCGCTGTAGCGGGGATGAGGGAGGTGGAAGTGCCCTCGGAACTGGCCAGGAGGATCAGGAATGGGTATATGCCTCAAAGAGGGGAGTTGGAGAGTGGTTCGTTTTCCCATCCCGGGTGCTATTGCAAGGCCGTTCAAGCAGGGGAATTGGTTGCAATCATGAGAGAATCCAACAATGGATATGAGGTATGCAGGGTTTTTACATGACCGATACCATCGGCAATCATGTGCCTTAGGGCACACGACATAGGGCACAGGCACATGGCGCAGGGCCTTATCCCTTATGCCTTACTCCTTTGATTTTATGCCTTATGCCTTTGGCCTGATATCTAACTATGAATGCCATTCACAATAACTAAGGAGGAAGAAAAGTGGTGTTAACAAGTAAGGATAAGCAGGAGATAATCGAGAAGTTCAAGATTCATGAAAAGGATACGGGTTCATCAAAGGTTCAAATTGCCCTTTTGACCAAGAGGATAAACGACCTCACCGGACATTTTAAGGCCCACCCCAAGGACCATCACTCGAGGAGAGGGCTCTTAAAGATGGTGGGTCAAAGGAGGCGGTTTTTAAGCTACCTTAAGAAAAAGGACGCCGCTCAATATACAGTCCTTATTCAGGAATTAGGCCTGAGAAAGTAGAGGGAAATAAGAGATGATCAAGAATGTCGTAAGGGATTTTAATGGAAGGGCCATAAACGTGGAGGCCGGCAGGGTGGCTGGTGAGGCCAGTGGAGCTGTGGTCGTAACTATGGGGGAGACGGTTGTGTTGGTCACGGTGGTCTCCACTGATCAGACAAGAGAAGGTGTTGATTTCCTTCCGCTGACCGTTGATTTTCAGGAGATGTCATATGCCGCAGGTAAGATACCCGGTAACTTCTTTCGTCGGGATATGGGCAGGCCAAGCGAGAAGGAGATTTTAACCTCTCGACTGATAGACAGGCCCCTCCGGCCCCTATTCCCCGACCACTTCAATTTCGAGACCCAGGTAATAGCCAGTGTGCTTTCCTTTGACAAGGAGAACGATCCGGATCCTCTGGGCATTTTGGGCGCCTCGGCCGCGATCACCATATCGGATATCCCATTCATGGGCCCTATTGGAAGTGCCCAGGTGGGCAGAATCGACGGGAAGCTTATTGCATTTCCCACCCTGGAAGAGCAGAAAAAGAGCGATATCGACCTTATCGTTGTAGGAACAAAGACGGCCGTGGTGATGGTGGAAGCTGGGAGTACATTCGTATCGGAAGATGATATGCTCGATGCCATATTCTTCGGCCATGAGAGCTTGCAGCCCATAATCGATATGCAGTTAGAGCTGAGAGAGGCAGTGGGAAAGGAGAAGAGGTATTTTCTTTCAGCCGAGAGGGATGGGCAATTGATGGCGAAGGTGACCGAAGTAGGGGAATCCCTCATGAGGGAGGCGCTTTTGCAGCCCACCAAGACCTCGAGACAGAACAAGAAGGCCGAGGTCACCACCTCCATTATGGAGGCATTGCGCGATGAGTATGCAGAGAGAGCGGGAGAGATAAAGGAATCCATCTACGATCTCGAGAGGAGATTGGTACGGCATATGGTGTTAAAGGAGGGGCGAAGGATCGACGGCCGTTCCTTCACCGAAGTCAGGCCTATAGAATGCTTTGTGGGTGTGCTGCCGCGGGTTCACGGATCGGCGCTGTTCACGAGGGGGGAAACCCAGGCCCTGGTATCCACCACGCTCGGCACCGAGAGCGATGAGCAGAGGATAGAATCCATTTACGGAGATAGCTTCAGAAGATTTACCTTTCACTATAATTTCCCTCCCTTTAGCGTGGGCGAGGCCAAAAGGCTGGGGGCCCCGGGCAGGAGGGAGATCGGCCACGGTGCCCTGGCAAGGAGGGCGCTTCAACCGGTGATCATAGAAAAAGAGGATTTCCCCTATGCCATTCGGGTGGTATCCGAAATATTGGAATCAAATGGATCATCCTCCATGGCGAGTGTATGTGGGGGCTCCCTTTCGATGATGGATGCGGGCATTCCCGTTACAGCCTCTGTGGCGGGCGTGGCAATGGGCCTGATCTCAGAGGGCGATGAGGTGGCCATATTGACCGACATTATGGGCGATGAAGATCACTTCGGGGATATGGATTTCAAGGTCGCCGGGACGCGGAACGGTATCACGGCACTTCAGATGGATATTAAAATAGATGGGCTCACCAAGGAGGTGATGGGAAAAGCCCTGACTCAGGCAAAGGAGGCGAGGCTCCAGGTCCTCGATGAGATGGATAAGGCGTTATCACAATCCAGACCGGAGAAATCCAAATACGCTCCAAGGGTTACCGTCATAGAGGTGAGACCCGAGAAGATAAAGGATATCATAGGACCGGGCGGCAGGATGATCAAGCACATTACCGTAGCAACGGGCACCCAGATAAGCATTGATAATGAAGGCAAGGTCTCTATTGCCTCTAGTGAAAGCGAGGGCGCCCAAAGGGCTATAGATATGATCAAGGATATCGTCAAAGAGGCGGAAGTCGGGAAATTGTATGTGGGCAAGGTTATAAAGATTGTTGATTTCGGGGCTTTTGTGGAAATTATGCCAGGCACGGAGGGCCTGATACATATATCGCAGCTTGCTGATGAGAGGGTGAGGAAGGTTACCGATATCCTCAAGGAAAGTGATGAGGTGTTGGTGAAGGTGATTGAGATCGACAACAACGGAAAGATACGGCTTTCCAGAAAGGAAGCACTGGGGCACAGCGTTGATGAGATATAAGAAGACCGTCTTTGACAACGGAATCAGGCTTATTACAGAGCGCGTAGCACACGCCAAGTCGATATCGATGGGAATCTGGGTCAATGCCGGCTCGCGGGATGAAGATGAACGTGCCCGCGGGATATTCCACCTTATAGAGCATATGATCTTTAAGGGCACCAAGAGCCGCTCGGCAATGCAGATCGCCAAGGATCTGGACGGTATCGGCGGGTTTTCCAATGCCTTCACCAGCAAGGAACAGACCTGCTTTTACGGCAGGGTTCTCGATAGGCACCTCCCGTTTTTGATCGATCTTCTCTCCGATATCTTCATTAATTCCGTCTTTAATGAGAAGGAACTGGAGCTGGAGAAATCCGTTGTGCTCCAGGAGATTCACATGATGGAGGATACCCCCGATGAATATGTCCAGGTCCTGTTCGACCAGGCCTTTTGGGGAGGGGACCCATTGGGGAGGCCCATTATGGGTACCAGGGAGAGCGTCACCGGCATTCAACGGGATGATATTGTACGGTATGTATCACGATTCTATTCCCACATGAGAGTAGCCATAGCAGCTGCCGGAAACCTCGATCATGACCTTCTGGTTACCTCATTTAAGCCGCTCTTCGAAACCCTATCCCCAGAGTTGAGCTCATCCCCAGCTCGATCGACCCCAGCAAGCAAGCCATCCATATCCTCCCATCCCAAGGAATTAGAACAGGTGCACCTGTGCTTGGGAGCCAGGGCATCGTCGCTCTCAGCAAGGGAGCGGTTTGCGGAATCCATCTTCAACACCTTGCTCGGAGGGAATATGAGCAGCAGGCTCTTCCAGGAGATCAGGGAGAAACGGGGGCTTGCCTACGCTGTGTATTCCGGTGTCAACGGGTATATCGATACGGGCATGCTAAAGGTCTATGTGGCTACGGACAAGGAGCATACGAATAAGGTGCTCGAGCTCGTTGTTCGGCTTATCAAGGATATTCAAGCCGGAGATCTGGACGAGGGCGATCTTGCCCGTGCCAAGGAATACCTCACCGGCGGCATGTTACTCGGCACGGAAAATAACGATGTCCTGATGACGCGGCTAGCTCGAAACGAATTTATCTTCGGCAGATATATCAGCTACCGGGAGTTGCTTGCTGAACTGAAGCGGGTAACGCTCGATGAGGTGATAGAGGCGTCGAGGAGGGTCTTTTCACCGGAAAGTATTTCATTAACCGTACTGGGTCCCATAGATAGGGATCAGATAGCCGTGGATCCCATAAATTTTTGAGATGAGTTACAACGCCTTGGGCACTTCTCATTCTGGCATGGACCGAATTATTATCAAGGTAAAGAGGTTGGATAACAACCCGGATTTGCCACTGCCCTCATACCATTCCGATGGATCATCCGGGCTTGACCTCTGTGCAGCAGTGGAGGAAGATCTCATCCTGAAGGTAGGGGAAATACAACTCATCCCAACCGGTCTATCCATCTCCCTGCCGCGGGGTTACGAAGCACAGATTCGACCCCGGAGCGGGCTCGCCTTGAGGCATGGCCTTGGATTGGTGAATTCCCCAGGGACGATAGATGCTGATTACCGGGGCGAGATTGGACTGATCGTCATCAATTGGGGAAAGAAGACCTTCACCATTCGCAGAGGTGATCGTATCGCCCAGATGGTTATCGGCAAGGTGTACCGGGCTCAGGTTGAGGAGGTAGATGAGATCGACCCCACGGCAAGGGGCGAAGGAGGTTTTGGCCACAGCGGCATCTAATTCCCCTGAATACCATCTTCTGTCCTCACCAGCCCCGGCTTGTAGCCTTCTTCAATAGGCGTACCATCAAGCTTGCAGATTGTAGAGCGTGGGTGGGCTTTCTCATGTTCATCAAGCTCTTTTGCCCACCTATGTTGTATATCTTTCTCGAGCGAGCTCCAGGAGACCCTTCCCGAGCATTTCGGATACACGGAACAGCTTAACCACAGCCCCCGGCCCCCTCGGCGAAGATTCATCGGCGCCCCGCACTTTGGACAGGGTATATCCGTGAGCAAGGGTGGCGTCTTAGGGGCTTTAAGGTGCCCCTTTTTATCGAGCTTCAGGCTCCCGTCACAGTCGGGGTACCTAGTGCAGCTCAAGAATGGCCCGAATCGTCCCTTGCGCAGCACCATCGGCGCCCCGCACTTCGGGCACGCTACCTCGCTTTGCTCCGGGGAGAGGGGATTTCCATTCCGGTCTATGGGCGCTGAGAATTTGCACCGGGGATACCGTGAACAGCTCAGGAATCTGCCTCTGGCGACGACGCGATAGACCATCGGGCTACCGCACTGTGGGCAGATATGCTGTGATGCCTTTACCTCAGCCTTGACATAGCCCATTTCCTTATAGGCGCTGTCGAGGCGCTCCTTGAAAGGCCTGTAGAAATCCTTGAGCATCTGTTTCCAATCGGCATGCTTCTCCTCGATGTCATCCAGTTGTTTCTCCATATCGCTGGTGTAGCTGATCTGAAGGATTTCAGGGAAGGCCTCAATCAGTTTATCAGTAACGATTGTGCCCAGATCGGTTGCATAGAAGAGGTTTTTCATCTTTTCCACGTACTTCCTGCTCTGAATAACCTGGATAATCTGGGCATAGGTGCTGGGTCGACCAATCCCTTCGGATTCAAGCTTCTTGATCAGAGAGGCCTCGGTGTAGCGAGGAGGCGGTGAGGTGAAATTCTGGATTGGATCGATCTGAATCGCTGCCAGACTTTGCCCTTGAGCTAAGGAGGGTAACAGGACGTCTTCTGATGTGTGCGGCACGCCAACCACCGCATAGAACCCATCAAACACGAGCACGCGACCGGTTGCCCGGAAAACCAGGTTCCCGCTTTCAGCCATTGCGGAGATCAGGACCGTGGTTGCGTCCCATTGGGCTTCGGCCATCTGACATGCCACAAACCGCTCCCAGATGAGCTTATACAGCCGGTAGTGCTCTTCCCTCAAGGAGGAGCGTATGCCCTCAGGCGTGAGCTTTAGATCGGTGGGTCGAATCGCCTCATGGGCCTCTTGTGCTGCCTTTGCGGAAGAGGTATAGACAGGCGGCCTCTGTGGCAGGTAGGCATCGCCGAAATGGGAACCGATGTAGTCCCTTGCCATGACGACGGCTTCGGGGGAGAGATGGGTGGAGTCGGTCCTCATGTACGTAATGAGACCTACTGAACCCATGCCATGAATCTCCACGCCCTCGTACAAGGACTGTGCGATGGACATGGTGAGCTGTGGCGGGAAGGCAAGTTGGCTGGATGCTGCCTGCTGAAGTGTGCTGGTGATGTATGGCGCAGAGGGGTGCGTTTTGGTCCGTTTGCCCTGAACCGATGTAACCTTCCAGGCAGGACCCCCGGCCAGGTGGCCCTTCAACCGTATGATCCGTTGTGCGGGCCCCTTGGCCGTGAGGTTTTCTGTCTCGATTTTTTCATCAACTCTGAAGCCCGCGCGTGTCAGGGCAGCCATGGTTACCTGTGCATCCTTGGGCTCGAATTTTCGGCCATCGATCTCCACCAGATCCGCAGCGAGGCTGTGGTGCTCCACCAGCCAATGGTTTTTCTCCCGTGCCGTTCGAGTATCTGAGTTTTTCCTTGTTCCCCTTGTTGGTCGTTCTGCAAGCCATTTCTGCCATTGCTCTCCTAAGGAATAGGCATTGTCAAGGTCAGTGGTGAAGTAGCCCATCACCTTCCAATACTCCTCAGGCACAAATGCCTCAATCTCTCGCTCGCGTTCTACCACCAATCGGACCGCTACGGATTGTACCCGGCCGGCACTTAATCCCCTGGCAACCTTTTTCCAAAGGAGCGGCGAGACCTGATAGCCGACGATACGATCCAGGATCCGGCGTGCCTGTTGAGCGTTGACCTTGTCCATATTGATCGCGCGAGGATTGCGGAAGGCCTTGTCAATCTCACCCTTGGTGATGGCATTGAATACTACCCTGTACGCCTCATCCCCTTTGATCCCGAGCGCCTCTGTCAGGTGCCACGCAATGGCCTCCCCCTCGCGATCGAGGTCCGTCGCAAGCCAGATGCCAGATGCCTTCTTTGCGGCCTGTTTTAGTTGTTTGACTGTTGCCGCCTTCTCCTTGATGATCTCGTAGGTGGGGGTAAAATCGTGATCGAGGTCAACCCCGGGGACGGGGTTCTTGGAGCCCTGCGGATTTTTGTCCGGAAGATCTCTCACGTGACCTACAGAGGCAGAGACCACGAACTGGGGACCCAGATATCTATTGATAGTCCGCGCCTTGGCGGGCGACTCAACAATCACCAATTGTTTCCCCGCTGTATCAGGGACATGCAGGGATCTTCTGCTGCGTGTTGTTGTTTTTTTCTCGGCCATTTTTATTTGATACTTGATACTTGAAATTCGATACTTGAGAATACCTGTGCTTTCCCAGTTTCAAGTTTCCAGTTTCAACAAACCACAAACATCTTTCCGGGCAGCTGCTTGATGGCTCCCTTGAGCTCAAGTCCTGTTAGGATGCCTGCTACCTTTGCGGAATCAAAGGTACTCGATCTCACGATTTGATCTATATGGATCGGGTAGTCGCTGAGGATATCGATTATCCGCCTTTCGTCTTCATCCAAGGGTGATATGGGCAGTTTTTTGGGCGGCAACCCGTCCCCGGACAAAGGTAAGCTCACCCCAAGCTCCTGGAGTATGTCATCCGCGTTTTCCACGAGTTTGGCCCCTTGCTTTATGAGAAAATGAGTTCCGGTGCTCTTAAAGGATTCAATGCTCCCGGGTACGGCAAAAACCTCTCTGCCCTGTTCCAAAGCAAGGGAAGCAGTAATCAGGGATCCGCTTCTTCGAGAGGCCTCAACCACGACGACCCCTTTTGACAGGCCACTGATTATCCTGTTTCGTATGGGAAAATTCCTCCCTTCAGGAGTGGTTCCAAGGGAAAACTCGGTGATTACCGTTCCACTCTCCACAATGCGGTGATAGAGTTTGGCGTTCGAGCCCGGATATATCACATCGATACCGGAACCTAACACGGCAATGGTAGAGCCCTGTGCCCTTAAGCTGCCCCAGTGAGCCGCAGCATCGATCCCTGTCGCCATTCCGCTGACGACTGCGATATTTCTCATGGCAAGACCCTGACATATCTCCCCGGTCACCTTTAATCCATAGTGACTTGGATTCCTTGAACCTACTACCGCGATCATGGTTTTTGTTACGGGCAGATCGTTCCCCTTTGCGTAGAGGAGGGGAGGAGGATCATGGATTTGTCTGAGATCCATTGGGTATGAGGAATCGTGGATCGTTATGAGCCTTGCACCGAGCTTTTTTAGGTTCTGCAGCTCTTTTTGGGGGTCCCCCTCCCATTCATTCGAGACAATCCTCTGTGCTGTCTCAGCCCGTATTCCCTCAACCTTGAGTAGTTCATTGAGCCGTGCATTAAACACATCCCTCGGATCACCAAATCTATCGAGGAGGCGTCTATATGTGATGTTGCCCAAATGGGGAATCATCTTGAGTGCAAGCCAACTAAATGTGGGATCAGCCCATTGTTTCATGGAGCGGCGCAGTGCGAATTTTTTGGTGGAATATAATCAAAATACCCCAGAGTCAAGCTTTTTATTCGCCCCTTATGGATTGGTAACCCTTATGGTATGATAGAATATATACGGCGGATCTAGGAGGGGGATTTTCTTGCCTGAAAAAGAGTCTTCCATAACCGGCAACCTCAAGGAGGAGATACTGCGAAAGGGGATTCACCTTGGAACCGGAATCCTCATGGCCGTTCTCTATTGGTTTTCCGAAAGAAATGCCCTGGTCTTCATTCATCTGTTCTTCCTTCTCGGTGTCTGGTCTCTTGATCTCCTGAGGCTTAAGGGTGCGATTCGGATACCCTTCTTACGGGATATAGAGAAACAAAAGATTGGTGCCCATGTGTTTTTCATGCTCGGCACCTTTATCAGCATTCTGGTGTTTGAAAGGCGGATAGCGATCGCAGCAATCCTGATGTTGACGATAGGGGATCCTGCCTCAGGTTTGGCTCAGCGATTCAAGAGAGCGAGCGCGGACTCCATAGGGGGTAGCCAGGCGGTTCTCAAGCCGGCGGGTGTGATCCTGATCATGTTCATCACCTCATGTTTGGTGGGCTACCTTTTCCTCGGCTCCCTTGCGATTACCCTCTTCGGAGCGATTGGCGCTGCACTGGCTGATGGTCTTCGGCTAAAGGTACGGGACGTTATGATCGATGATAACCTCACCATACCGCTCTATGCAGGCTTTTTTATGAGCCTGGCATTGCTGTGGTAGGTTTCTGAAGGTTCCCACGATCAGGCGTGCGGACAATACAGCAATGGGTTCTACCGTACTCACGGCGGTCATATTCCCCATCCACCTGAGACGGGCAAGGCAGCGCCGGTGATAAATGAGGCATCATCAGATGCCAGGAATGCAAGTACCCGGGCCACCTCCTCAGGTTCAGCCATACGGCCCAAGGGCGTATCAGCAAGTATCTCCCGTTTATATTTTTCAGACATAGCGGTCTCTATGGTCGGGGTCCTAGTGAGGCCTGGCAGCACCGCATTAACGGTAACCCCATCCTTCCCGCATTCCTTTGCCACGGATTTCGTCAAGCCAATGATCCCTGCCTTTGCCGTTGAATAAGCAACCTCTCCTTTGCCGCCGATAGTCCCATACACGGAACTCACGTTGATGATACGACCCCATCCTGCTCTGCGCATATCAGGAAGCAGCATCTGGATAAGTAGTAAGGGGACGGTAACATGAATGGCCATAACCTCCTCAAAGCCTTTTTTGTCGATCTTATCAGTAGTGCCGGGCCGGTCAAAGCCGGCGTTATTCACGAGGATATCTATCAGGCCGGTCTTCTTTGCTTCACGGGCAGCATGACGAAGGTTATCGAGGTTGGTCAGGTCCACTACATGATCGGCAACCCTGCAGCCTATCTGTTTCAATTCACGAACAACCTCTCCAAGGGTTTCGGGGTTTTTATCCCACACGATGAGTTCCGCCCCTTTTGCTGCGAAGGCAAAGGCGCAGGCCTTGCCGATGCCCTGGCCAGCGCCAGTGATCAATGCGATATGCCCATCAAGGGACATCTCTAACGTACAATCTCTTGAAATGTTGGAAGCAATTACTCTACGGGGCAGGTTGGCAAACTCGATAATCCCCTGAATTGCGTTCGCCAGAGCACAGGCCTGATCTTCACACCGTTGCCGAAATCCTTAGAGGCCTGGAATACCACGCCGGCAGAGGTGTGTTCCGTGGTTGCGAGAATAAGAATGTTGGCAAGAATATCAGGGGGCAGGGCAACGCTCTGTTTCTCCTCGGGATACGACTCCCGTTCCTCTATGGCCTCGAATATGTTACCCCTCCTCAGGCCTTCCTCAAATCCACTGTCAATATATACCACGGAATACTGGCCGTGGAGCTGAAGATTGTCTTTTGCGGCGATCACATGGGCAGTGAGATCACCATGGTATGGAAGCAGAAGCACGCAGGGAGAGACTGGATGATACGGTATGAGGAGATCATCTTTGTAAATAGTCCTGAATGACTCTCGTATCCTGCCGACACAATAGTCCTCCTTGACCTCTTCAACCATGAGCACTCCCTTAAAGGAGTGGATATATCCGCATTCCTCTTTGCTTACTGGATGTTTGATGGGCTTCGAGATATTGTATACGGTAAAGGTATCTCCAGGCTGAATACCTTCTTTATACATCTTCACATACACGATATCGTTTTCGCCTATCAGCACCTTTTCGGCCTCAAAATCAAAGATCCTTCCCCATGGCTCAATGGAATTCTGGCGGAGAAAGCCGAGGGCCTCTACATTGGCGAGGCTCGCGACATGTATTCCCCTTATTTCCCTTGGTTTCTCAGGCTCCTGAGATAGTTCCGAGGGCTTTTCTGCTTGAAGGGCAGCCTCCCGTTTCGCGGGTATGGGCGTTTCTTTTTTTTCGTATTCTAAGAGGGTGATCACATCGCCGGGCTTAAGCCAGTGAGGATTCGTGATGAATTTATTCATCTCCCACAGCTCAGGCCAGAGGTAGGGATCACCATAGTACTTCTCGCAGATTGACCAGAGTGTATCACCCTTCTGAACTACGTGGGTAATTGCCTGTTTTTCTGCAAGGATCAGCGGTGAAAAAAAGAACAGAAGGGAGAAACAGAAAAAAAGACCGACGTAACTATATTTATATCTCAACTGTATCCTCCTTATAAGGGTTACTTTTCCTCTCAAAATGCCTTATAGACTTACTACGATTTTTTTTCTATTATTGTCAAGTTGTTTTCCTGCTGGCATGGTGACCGATAGTATCGATCAGCACAGACCGTGCGCTTTTTAGGGGTGGCAAAGGAGAACAGGCATGGCACAAAAGGCATTGATCGTGGTTGATATGCTAAAGGATTTCATGGAGCAGAGCGGGGCTCTTTTTTGCGGAGAGGAGTGCAGGCGCAGCATTCCGTTTGTGGTAGACACCCTTGAGGAGATGAGGAAACAAAACGCCACAGTCATATTCCTCGGCGATTGCCATGAAAAGGACGACAAGGAATTTGCCCTGTTTCCACCCCATTGTATTGTTGACACAGAGGGCGCGGAACTAATCCACGAGCTTACGGTCTTAGAAGGCGAGCACGTTATAAGAAAGACGCGATACAGCGGCTTTTTCGGAACGGATCTGGAGCAGGTTCTCATCTCAGAGGAGGTGGAGGAAGTCTTTCTCGTTGGCGTGTGCACTTCTATCTGCGTGATGGAAACCGTGGCGGGCTTGAGAAACAGAGATTATCCCACCTTTGTGTTCCGTAAAGGCGTAGCCGATTTCGATCAGGAGGCCCACAACTTCGCCCTCAAGAGGATGGAAAAAATATTGGGCGCGACGATCTTGATGGTTTCGTAAAAAGACCTATAATCGTCATGCCGGACTTGATAAGCCTGCCCCGGCAGGTAGTAAGCCGGGGGCATCCAGAACCTATTGAATTTACTGGATTCCGGCTTTCGCCGGAATGACGAAAGAGACAGATTTCAGACTTTTTACGAGGTTATCAATCTCAGACTGAACCCCCCCTTTTTTCTTTTACTCGAGCTTTGCAAATACGGCAATGCCCTTGGATGATCGATGACTGCTGGTTAAGCTTTTCTATTTCTTTGAAACATAGATCTCCCCATAATAGCACTCAGCCCGGCTTTTCGTGTGCTGTGAGTTGATGAACAGGGAGATGAGGTTTGTCTTAGGGGGTTCTTTCCCGAAGAGGGCCTGGTAGTCGTCATAGACATTCCGCTTCTCTTGCATCCACTTCCCGATATTTTCAGATCCGCTTTGGAGCACGATCAAGCGTGTCTTACCCCAGACAGGGCTCACACCGGTTGTGAACCTGGGAGCCCCGTTATCCCACAGATACCCGACTATCTTAGCGGTAAGCTTGAATGTTCCGAAGACCACATAGAGCTGTCCTGCCTGATCATCGGTCTGCTTCTCACGAAAATCCCCGCCCTTGGGAAGCTCAACTGCCTTCCATCTGAAATGAATGAACGGGTATTGCTTGAGATCCACCTCTATCTCCTTTGTTATCCCGAATGAGGCCTCGTCGCTCACCAGGTGCAATACGTGTTCGTTGTTCTCCTCGACCAGTGAGATCTGTGGGATGCCCTCGTTTTCCTTCAGCTCCCAGCCGATCGGCACACCCTTTTCGTCAACACCTTGCGAGAAATTTTCGATGATAAGCCGGTCCGCATCGGCTCGTGCGGTAAGAGGCACTACTAAAAGTATGGCAGCTATAAGCAGTACTATTTGGAATCTCGCAATCTTCATTTCAGTGCAACCTCCAATATTCTGGTGGATAGATCGTATCGCGTGTCTTATGATGGATCGACAGATATAACACTATATCTCAATAGGTCAAGGCCTAAATGGGCGGGCATCAAAAATGTATTGAGAGAAATACTCTTTTGTGTATTATTGGCCAATAAAATTGTGAAACGCGTTTATCCGTTGAGGCTCATATGCTTAGAAACTTCAGGGTACAAAAATACCATGCCGAAATTATACCGAAGGCAACACTTCTTAAGGTGTTGACCTACATCGATAAGCAGGAGATTCAGACCCCGTTTCTGCTCATGGATACCGACAGGATCAGGCAGAACATCTCAAAGATTGGGAAAAATATTCCAAACTCCACGGTATTTTACGCCCTTAAGGCAAACCCCGATGCTGCGATTGCCGATCTCGTCAACAAGGAACATGTGGGATTCGAGATCGCATCCGGGGGAGAGCTCAAGATACTCGCATCTTTAGGGGTTGAACCTTCGAGGATTATCTCGAGCAATCCGGTAAAATCCATACCCTTTCTCAAGATGGCGGCGGAGTACGGCGTGAGGTATTTCGCCTTTGATTCTTTTGAGGAGCTAGGCAAGATCGCACGGTATGCCCCGGGGTCTCAGGTATATGTGAGGCTATCGGTACCCAATGAAGGCAGCGAATGGCCCCTGAGTGAGAAGTTCGGGCTTGAGATAGATGATGCTCTGGAGCTTTTATCCTGCACCGAAGCAAAAGGGCTTCATCCTGTTGGGATCACCTTTCACGTGGGATCTCAGTGCCGGAATCCCTATAACTGGAATATCGCAATCGATAAGGCGAAAATCCTGTGGGAAAAGGCGGAGCGCAAGGGAATAAGGCTCAGCCTGCTCAATATCGGCGGAGGCTATCCGATAAACTACACGAAGGTGGTCACCGACATCGACACCATCGAGAGAAATATAGCAAGGCTTGTTGCTGAGAAGTTCCCCGGGGATACAAAGATATACCTGGAGCCAGGCAGGGCCGTGATAGGCGATGCAGGCATTCTGGTAAGCTCGGTGATAGGGAAGGCGATGAGACATGACGAAGGTTGGCTCTACCTCGATGTGGGGGTTTTTAACGGCCTGATGGAGAGTCTTGGGGGTATCCGGTACACCTATATCCTCGAGGCAACAGAAGGCGCCGAACGAAGGTGGACCATAGCAGGGCCGAGCTGTGATAGCTTCGATGTCATTGATAGGAATGTGGCGCTTCCGGATCCCGACATCGGGGCGATCATTCTTATCTTGTCGAGCGGCGCCTATACGGTATCCTATGCCTCCGAGTTCAATGGGTTTGCGATACCCAGAAGTATCTTACTATAAGATTGGTATCAATGTTCAGGTAGCCACCAAGACACAAAGAATAGATATTAGGTAACTACCTTATCTGAAATGAAAGAACGCATTCAAAGAAAAACAGTTCATTAAAGGGGCATTAGAAGAATAATTCTGTGCTCTTAGTGCCTTGGTGTCTTAGTAGCTAAATAACTACAAAGGAGTGGTGAAGCCATGGTGAGATTCTTTGAAAATGAAATATACTCTCCCGTTGAGCATGTCTACAAGGTAGAGAGCGTTCTCTACAAAGCAAAGAGCAAGTTTCAGGAGATCATGGTTATAGAGAATGCCTATTTCGGGAAGATGCTCATTCTCGATGGCATAGTGCAGCTCACGGAGAAGGACGAGTTCTTCTACCATGAGATGCTCACGCACGTTGCCATGCATGCTCATCCTGAGCCCAGGAGGATTGCCGTTATCGGAGGGGGCGATGGAGGGGTAGTGCGGGAGGTGTTGAAGCACAGGACGGTTGAGAAGATTTACTTCGTGGAGATTGACGAAGAGGTCGTTAAGACCTCAAGAAGATTCTTCCCCTCGGTGTCCTGCGGGATTGATGATCCAAGGGTCGATCTAAAGGTGATGGACGGGGCTGATTTCATGAAGGATCATGCCGAGGGCATAGATGTGATCATTGTTGATTCCACCGACATTATCGGCATCGCCCGGTCTCTGTTTACCGAGGATTTCTTTCGATCCGTTCATACGGCATTACGGACCGACGGCCTGTTCGTGACCCACTCCGAGTCAATCCACTTTCATCTTGATATCGTCGTGGAGGTACAGCAGATACTCAAAAGGGCATTTCCGGTCGTGGATCTCTATACCGCTCCCATTGCCACATACCCCGGCAACTGGTGGGCCTTCGCTATCGGCTCAAAATCACCGGACCCCCGCGCATTGAGACGGCCCTTCGAGATAGATACCCGATACTATGATGATGAGATCCACAGGCAGGCATTTCTCACGCCGAAGCTCTATGGGAAATTGATGGGAAAAAGCTTGTCGTGGTAAATCTCGTTGGTTTGGATCCTCTGGCTTTTCGCTCTTCCGTCACGGGTTGGCTGAACGGTATGCCTTGATGAATGCGTCCACCTCCTCTTTCACAAGGGATCGGAGATCCTCAGGATCGTACAGAATACCGATCGCCCCTGCGCTCGACCAGGCGGCGGCGGGGTAGGTCGTATCTTGCCCCTTTTTTATCAGGTACACGTGCTGGTAGAGCTGTGCGATGACCGAAAAGACATAGCCCTCCCCATGCTTGAGGGTGTTGATCGTGATGCTCAGCATGGGGCGTTCCTTTGTTTCAAGGAATTCCAGGTCGGTTAACAGGGTAAGGCCCGCTTCCTGAAGCTGTGACTCCACATCCCCTTTTAGGGTATCCTTGGTAAGGCGCTGTTGGCCTAATTCTTTCTCAAAGCTTCCCTCTACCCACACGATGACACCCCTGATCCCAGACATAGAGGATGTCGATAATTCAGTGCCGAATGCCCACCCCCATGAGCCGAATGCTACCAGAGATGCCAATACGGCCACGCAGACAATAATGAAGATCCTTTGAAAAACATTCATGATAGACCCCTTTTCACCTATGAACTTGATTGTATAGGAATTTCCTTTTTTAGAGCGGCAAAGCCGCGTTGCATAAAATCGCGAAGCGATTTTATAACTTGATCTATGAATAGCCCTATTCAGTATGTCCGATGATTTTCACCAATAGTTTAGCAGCGTGCAGGCCATATCCGGTACATCGCCCTGGACGGCGGCTACTCGCCCTGCTCTCCCTCGCTGGGTGTCCTCCAGTAGATGCGGGCCGTAGCTAGCAACACTACCCCCACAAAGGTTCCCACCACGGGATAGGGCACGCACGCAGCGAGCCCCATGATAGCTCCTTTCAACAGGGAACCGCTCCACCTATCGCGGGCCGAATACCGCTGCACGACTGCCACGGCGAGAAAACAGGTGATGAAAACGCCCGCGATGATTACGAGTATTCTCGGCACACTCTCCATCGAGAATGGTTGTATGAGTTCAGCCAGGAACCAAACCCAGTCGAGGATAATGGTCAAAACACAACTAAGATAGTGAATCGGCGGCCTTGGTTTCGAGGACTCTCGTGTATCCATCATATCCTCCACATGCCGTGAGCACGAATCATATAATCTCATCTTACTGAGAAAAGTCAAGCAATCCAAAAAAAGGATTTAGCCGGAATGGCCAAACCCTTTCCTGTTATGGCGCGCCTGG
>Ga0315545_1002314_pt1 | contig 17336 bp, 15 predicted proteins | sample SalMarSW160210MG_FD_203096 | JGI IMG/M metagenome (GOLD analysis project Ga0315545, IMG submission 203096) | Salt marsh sediment microbial communities from the Plum Island Ecosystem LTER, Massachusetts, United States - Salt Marsh Sediment SW1602-10 ...
GCTGATGGAACTATATTCTTGTCCCCCTCTTTAGCGTCGTCGGGCGGGGGCTTTGGCTGTTCGGCGCCGGCGACGGAGGGTAAGCTGGTGGCCTTGAATGCGGAGACCGGCGTCCAGCGCTGGGAGGTCCCGCTGGGAGGGGTGGCACCATCGGGTGGCTTCGGCTGTGCCAGTGGGGCGACACCGGTGGCTGTTTACGGCAGCCCCGCTTTGTTTGAAGAGCTGATTTATGTTGCCGGCTATAACGGCAAGGTCTATGCCATCAACGCCGAATCGGGGGCGTTGCGCTGGGTCTATCCCCGTGAAGGCAATATTGACTCTATCGTCAGCGGCCTGGTCGTTGGCCTGGACAAGCTCTTCTTCGGCTGCGCCGACGGTAATGTTTACGCTCTGGACGCGGCTACCGGTGATTTGCTCTGGGAGTTCGCCACCGAGAGCGAGGAAAAGATATGGTCAACGCCGGCCTTTGACGGAGAGACGCTTTACGTAGGTTCCTTCGATAAGAAGCTCTATGCCCTCAACGCCGCCGACGGCACTAAGAAGTGGCAGTTCGAGGCGGAGGGGGCTTTCGCCTCTACGCCGCTGGTCGTTGACGGCACGCTCTATATCGGCACCCTCGACCGCCACTTCTACGCCATAGATGCCGCTAACGGCACTGAAAAATGGAAATTCCAGGCCGAAAAGTGGTTCTGGACGAGGGCGGTGGTTTTTGAGGACACTGTTTATGTCGGCTGTTTCGACAACAGGGTCTATGTCTTAAATGCCCTGACCGGGGTCGAGATAACCGAGTTCGACCTGGAGAGCCCGGTCCGTTCCTGGCCGGTCCTGGCCGAGGACAAGGTTCTTATCGCCACTGAGGCCGGCAGGGTATACGCCATAGATGTGGCCAGTAATCAGCTCGGGCTTTTCGTCGACTTAGCTGAGAAGATATACGCCCCGCTTACCTTAAGCGAGGGCATCCTCTATGTTTATACCCAGGAGCATAATCTCCACGCTATTAACGCCGATAGCGGCATGAAATTGTGGATTCAGACCGTTGACTAACAAGTGAGGTAGATTTCGTTGGAGCTAAACTGGTGGGACATAATCGCTATACAGCCAATGACAAACATCTTGGTGGTGATGACCCACTACCTCTTCAATAACTTCGGGCTGGCTATTATCGCCCTGACGCTTATCGTTAACGGCGCTATGCTCCCCCTGACGCTGAAGCAGGTTCGCGCTTCCAAGGCCATGCAGGCGCTCCAGCCCAAGCTTGCCGAGCTTAAGAAGAAGTACGGCAAAGACAAGGAGAGAATGGCCCAGGAGCAGATGAAGCTCTATAAAGAGTCGGGGATTAGCCCGGCCGGCTGTCTGCTGCCGCTGTTAATCCAAATGCCCATCTGGATTGCCCTGTTCCAATCAATTATGCGGATGCTGGCGGTAATCCCCGAGAACCTGGCGGGGCTTTCCCCCTATCTCTATTCCTGGCCGGTGGTCTATTCCACATTACCCCTGGACAACCACTTCCTCTGGTTGAACCTGGCTGTCGGCGACATATTCCTGGCGCTGCTGGTGGGCGCCTCGATGTGGGTGCAGCAGAAGATGATTATGACGCCGTCGCCTGACCCCGCTCAGAAGACGCAGAGCAGCCTGATGCTCTGGATATTGCCCATTATGTTTGCCTGGTTAACCCTTTCCTTCCCCAGCGGGCTGGCCCTCTTCTGGGTGACTTCGAACCTGTTTAGAATCGGTTTGCAGTACTGGATCGGCGGGTGGGGCGGCCTGGTGAAGTCATCGCCCCCAAAGGATACGGGCCGTGATAAGAAGTATAGAAAACGCATCGCCGAGGTGGAGCAAGTGCCTTCGGGCGGTGCTGACATCGTGCCCAGTTCGGCACGGGAAGAGGATACGAGCTATGAAGAGTCTGGAGACAAGCGGCCGGACAGTGGAGGAGGCTATCCAAAAAGCCCTAGAGACACTAAACCTAAGTCGCGAAGAGGTAAAGGTCACCGTCCTAAAAGAAGGTAAGCACGGTATCCTGGGTCTGGGGGCTGAGGAGGCTGTGGTAAGAGTTGAGCCTCTGGCCAGCGTGCCGGAGAATATGGACGATATGGCCCGTGAGGTACTGGAGACGCTTCTTTCCCGGATGGGGGTATCGGCTTCGGTGGCCTGTCAGACCGAGCCCCCGGCGGGCGAGGGGGCCGGCGAGGTTATTACCCTTGACGTGAGCGGTGACGACCTTGGTATCCTTATCGGGCGGCGGGGGCAGACCCTTTCGGCTCTACAGTATGTCGTCAGGCTCATCCTGGCCCATCAAACGCAGGCCAGGGTGCCTATAGTTATCGACGTCGAGGGTTACAAGCAGCGCCGCTACGAGGCTTTGCAGGCTCTGGCCCAGCGCATGGCCGAGCAGGTCAAGGCCAAGGGCCGGCCTTTTACACTGGAGCCGATGCTGGCTTACGAGAGGCGCATTATCCACCTGGCTTTAGCCGATGACCCCGATGTCACCACCGAGAGCGTTGGCGAAGGCGAGACGCGCAAGGTGGTCATTATGCCCCGGGAGCGATAGCCAGCAAACTGGCTTTGATGCTTAGAAAATAAGGAGGAGACAGGAAATGGCTAAGACTGACTGGGCGGGGCTTAGCGATAAGATTGACCGTTTGCTGCGTCTAAAAGCGAGCCCTGTTGCCTATAAGAGACTGGGAAAGAAGGCGGAGCTGGATAAAATACCCGGGGTGATGCCCCTTGACCGTCACGCTTCTTTTTGTCAGGTGCCGGCAATGGTGCGCACCATGGGTTTGACGGTGGGGGCGACCAGGGACAACTTCGGCGATCGCTGCGCCCGCATCAACGGGCTGGTGCCGAGCACCGAGAAGCAGGTCGCCTGGGAGGCGGAGCAATTCGCTAATAGCTGGTTCGCCAACTTGGAAGAGGCTAAAAAGCAGATGGCGGTATATCCCACCGTCCCCCCCGGAGAGGCCGTGGTGCTGGCGCCGCTGGCGGCGGGCAAGTTCGAGCCCGATGTTGTCTTAATCTACGGCAATCCGGCGCAGATGATGCTGCTCATGAACGGGCTCCAATTTAGGGACTACGAGCGCTTTCAGTTCTTCTTCATCGGCGAAGGCTCCTGCGCCGACGGCCTGGCGCAGTGTTATACCACCGGTAAGCCCGCCCTGGCTATTCCCTGTATGGGTGAGAGGGCCTTCGGCGCCGTCACCGAGGACGAGATGGTTATGGCCTTGCCGCCGAAGATGGTGGCCAAGGCGGTGGAAGGCCTGGAGGCGCTCAAGGCGAGGGGCGTCGGCTACCCGATTATGTATCTGGGGCCTCTTTGCGACCCGTCGCCGGTGCTGACGCAGATATACCCCGAGTGGTGGAAGCGCCGTTAACCTTATATATAAAATAAACAGCTTGTTTTATTTTTCGGGCTGTGCTAATCTTTAGCGGTAAAGGCATTGACGGAGAGGAGTAGGGGGAGAGCGGATACTAAAGCGAGTCTGGCCGGGTGAAAGCAGACGTTACCGTCCCCTGAAAATCACTCCCGAGCCACCAACCGAACGGTGCACGCACCTAGTAGACTTGGTCGGTAGCGTCAACCGTTATCAATGACGGGGGCATTAGAATGTGCCTTGGAAAGAGCCCTTGCTGTATAGCGGGGGAAGTAGGGTGGTACCGCGGGTAAGTCCCGTCCCTAGAGGACGGGACTTTTTAGTATAGGGGGTTTTATGTTTAAGCCTGTCGGCAGTAGGGTGAATTTTCCCGAAGCCGAGGAGAGAATCCTTAAGCTCTGGAAGGATAAGAATATCTTCCAGCGCAGCCTGGAGGCGCGCCGCGATGGCGACCTCTTCGTCCTCTACGAGGGGCCGCCCACGGCTAACGGCAGCCCGGGGATACACCACGTCCTGGCGCGCGTCTTTAAGGACGTCATCCCCCGCTACAAGACGATGAAGGGCTATTATGCCCCCCGCATCGGCGGCTGGGACACTCATGGGCTGCCCATAGAGCTGGAGGTGGAGAAGGCGCTGGGCTTGAGTAGCAAGAAGGACATCGAGCAATTCGGCATCGATAAGTTCAACGCCCGCTGCCGGGAGAGTGTCTTCAGCTACCTCAAAGAGTGGGAGGCGATAACCGAGCGCATCGCCTTCTGGGTTGACCTGGAGAATGCCTACGTAACCATGAGGAACGACTATATCGAGACGGTATGGTGGGCGATAAAACAGATGTGGGATAAGGGGCTTATCTACCAGGGCTATAAGGTTACCCCCCACTGCCCCCGCTGCGGCACCTCGCTCAGTTCCCATGAGGTCGCCCTGGGCTATGAGGATGCCGAAGACCCTTCAGTTTACATAAAGTTCAAGATTGTTAAAGGGTCGTTTGCTGGTTCTGAGGTTCGTGACCGTCTTTTTAATCTTTTCCACGCTTCAGATAAACCTGTTTATTTGTTGGCATGGACAACCACTCCTTGGACACTACCGGGGAATACTGCTTTAGCAGTGGCTTCTGATGCGGAGTACGTGGTAGTGGAAAATGATAAAGAGTATCTTATTCTGGCATCAGCTCGGCTTGGTGCTGTTGGGCTTGATGATTATAAGGTGGTAGATAAGTTAAGCGGGGAAGATTTGGTGGGGGGTGGAGGTAAGGAGGCGATTGAGTATCAACCACTTTTTAACCCTCATGAGTTTGGTGTGGAGCGGAAAAGGTTCCAAACATTTTACAATTCCGAGACTAGGCAGTGGCATATAGAACTTCAAGTGCAGAAGCCGGATGAAAAGCTGACTTATCGTGTAATTGATACTGATTTCGTGTCGCTGGAGGAGGGGACAGGAATTGTCCATATGGCTCCTGCCTATGGCGAGTTGGACTATGACGCTGGAATGGAAAATGGGTTGGATTTTGTCCATACCGTGGACTTGCAGGGGAAAGTCATCGGGACTTATAAAAAATTCTCCGGAAAGTTCGTCAAAGACGCTGACCCTCTTGTTCTAGATGACCTGAAGTCGAGAGGTCTGCTCTTCCGCAGCGAGACTATTCGGCACACCTATCCCTTCTGCTGGCGCTGCGAGACGCCGCTGCTCTACTATGCCAAGCAGACCTGGTATATCCGCACCACGGCGGTCAAGAACGACCTCATTGCCCGCAACGATGAGATAAGCTGGTATCCGGAGCACATCAAGTACGGGCGCTTCGGCGACTGGCTTCAAAATAACGTCGACTGGGCCTTCTCCCGCGAAAGATACTGGGGGACGCCGCTGCCCGTCTGGCGCTGCGAGAATCCTGAGTGTAATAATTATGAATGCATAGGCGGCGTACAGGAGCTCAAAGATAAGCCTGGCTTTTCCGGTTTTAAGGAGCCGCTGGACCTGCACCGACCCTTTGTCGACAAGCTGAGCTTCGACTGCCCAGAGTGCGGGGCTAAGATGCAAAGGGTGAGCGAGGTCATCGACTGCTGGTTCGATTCCGGCGCCATGCCCATCGCCCAGCACCACTACCCCTTCGAGAACGAGTCATTGCTTACCGACGGCAGGTTTCCCGCCGATTATATCAGCGAGGCGGTCGACCAGACGCGGGGCTGGTTCTACAGCCTGCACGCCATATCAACCCTGCTCTTTAACAAGAGTTGTTACCGAAACGTTATCTGTCTGGGGCACGTCCTCGACGCCAAGGGTGAGAAGATGAGCAAGGCCAAGGGTAATGTGGTTGAGCCCTGGGCGGTCATCAAAAAATACGGGGTAGATGCCCTGCGCTGGTATTTCTTCACCAGCACGGCGGCGGGCAACGTCTATCGCTTCGACGAAACTATGGTGGCTGAGGTGAGCCGCCGCTTCCTCTCCACGCTGTGGAACGTCTATTCCTTCTTCGTTACCTACGCCAATATCGATAAGTTCGTCCCCGAAAAGTCGCTATCGGAGACATCTGAATTGGATAAGTGGATTATCTCCGAGCTTAACCAGCTTACCGCCGATGTCGATAGCGGTTTGGAAAACTATAACCCCACCGAGGCGGGGCGAAGGATAGAGGCTTTCGTCGAGGATCTCTCTAACTGGTACGTGCGCCGCAGCCGTCGGCGCTTCTGGAAGAGCGAGAGCGACGCCGATAAGCTGGCGGCCTACAATACGCTCTATGAGTGCCTGGTAACTTTAGCCAAGCTGCTGGCGCCCTTTACTCCCTTTTTAGCCGAGGAGATGTACCAGAACCTTGTTGGCTCGGTATCGCCCGACGCCCCGGAGAGCGTGCATTTAGCCGATTTTCCGGTGGCTGATAAGACTAAGATTGACAAAAAGTTGGCGGACGATACCCACTTAGCCATGAAGATATCCAGCCTGGGCCGCGCCGCCAGGAGTGAGGCGGGCATCAAAGTCCGCCAGCCTTTAGCCAGGGTCATGGTCAAGGTGGGGACAAAACGGGAAAGGGAAGCGTTGGAGAGGTTAACGCCTCAGCTGCTGGAGGAGCTTAACGTAAAGGGGCTGGGGTTCGTCGAACAGATAGCCGAATTAGAGAAAAAGGGTTACGTGGTCATCTCGGAGGGCAGTCACTCGGTGGCTATCTCTAAAGAGATTCCGCCTGAGCTTGAGATGGAAGGGGTGGCCAGAGAGATAGTGCGGAGATTACAAACGATGCGCCGTTCAGCCGGCTTCGATATCGCCGACCACATCGTCACCTGTTACCAGGGGGACGACTATATCAAGCGGGTGATGGCCGACTTCGCCGACTACATCAAACAGGAAACGCTATCAAAGGAGCTTGTCGAGGGCGTCCCCGGAATGGGCGCTTTCACCGAAAGTCACAAATTAAGCGGCCACGATATAACGCTTGGGGTTAGGCGGCTGAATTAGGAGGGTGGGGGGCTTTCTATCAGCGTGGCGTAGGTGGTGTGCTGGGTGTCGCCCCGCCAGAAGACTATTTCCACTGTTTGACCGATTTCCTTGGAGTGAATCGCCTGGATTAGCCCCTCGGCGCTGGTTATGGCTTCACCGTCAAAGCTGGTGATGACATCGCCGGGCTCAAGTACGGCTTCATCGGCGGGGCTGCCCGCCGCTACCAGGGTAATGAGAGCGCCTTCATCCACCTCCAGCCCGTAGGTCATTATCGCGTACTCGTCGACGGTATAGAGCCCCACCCCCAGCCAGGGGCGCACCACATAGCCGTTCTGAATCAACTCCTCGATTATGGGCATGGCCGAGTCGCTGCTGATGGCGTAGCCCATGCCCTCAACGCCCACCTGGGAGACCTTGAGGCTGGTGATGCCGATTACCTCGCCGGCCAGGTTCACCAGGGGGCCGCCGCTGTTACCGGGGTTGATGGCGGCGTCGGTCTGGATGAGGTCGTCAAGCGTTTGCCCGGCCGAAACCGATAGGGAAACATTCTGGGCGCTGACGATGCCCTTGGTGGCGCTTATGCCCAGACCCAGCGAGTTGCCGATGGCTATCACCCAGTCACCCACCCTTAGTGCGCCGGAATCACCCACCTTAACCGCGGGCAGGTCACTGGCTTCGACCTTGACTATAGCCAGGTCGCTCAATGAGTCGGTGCTTATGCTCACAGCGGGGAAGGTCCTGCCGTCGGCTAAGGTTACGGTGACGCTATCCGCTCCCTCCACCACGTGGTTGTTGGTCACGATAATTCCATCCTCATCTATAATCCACCCCGAGCCCGCTGCCCGCTGTTCGTAGGGGCGGTTGAAGACATCATAGCTGACGTACTCGGTGTTTATGGCCACCACCGAGAGCTTGACCAAAGTTACCACATCGGCGATAGAGGGCAACGCTGAGGCTTCGTCACCGCCGGAGTCAATGAGGTCGGTTGTGTCGGGTGCTGCAGAGTCAGGGGGCAGTGAGCCATCGGTGTCGATTGCCTCGCAGCTGCTTACCAGAATAGTCAGGATTATAACGAAGGCGATTAGAATGTGGCTTATCTTTAGCGCTTTCATAGCTAGTCCTCTCCACTTCGGCTTTATCTATAATAACGTACGATACAAAGCATAGTTAGTGGTCCCTGCTAGTTTTTATAAGATTCCCGTAATATTGATTTTAGCATTTCGGGCAGGTTAGGGCAAAGTGAGTTTTGTCACCAGTTCTGTCAGCTTTGCAAAGAGGGCAAAATCTGCTATAGTTTACCCCAGTCCTATAAAAGGGGTGAGTCTCGGTGACCGGACAGGTAGCTAAAGCCAGAAATAAGGGCAGGACGGTGCTGACCGAGGTTGAGTCCAAGCAGCTCCTCGGGCAGGCAGGCATCGACGTCGTCGAGACGCAGCTGGCCACCTCCAAGGATGAAGCCGTCTCCATAAGCGAGAAGCTGGGCTTCCCGGTGGTATTGAAGATAGCCTCGCCCGACATTATTCATAAGAGCGAAGCCGGTGGGGTTAAGCTGGGGCTGGAGGATGCCAAAGCTGTAGGGCAAGCCTATGATGACATTATGGCCGCGGCTAGGCAGAAATACCCCAAGGCCAAGATTCAGGGGGTGGCGGTGCAAAAGATGGCGCGCCCCGGCGTTGAGGTGATTATCGGCATGTCCCAGGACGACCAGTTCGGGCCTGTGCTTATGTTCGGGCTGGGCGGAATCATGGTGGAGGTGCTTAAGGACGTATCCTTCCGACTTGTCCCTTTGACTAAGAGGGATGCCGCCGAGATGGTCAGGGAAATAAAGGGCTATCCCCTGCTTGAAGGCTATCGGGGAGGGGAGGCGGTGAAAATATCTTACCTGGAGAATTTGCTGCTCAAGGTGTCTGATTTTGTCAAGGAAAATCCTGAGGTCAGGGAGCTTGACCTCAACCCCATTTTCGCCTACAGCGATGGTGCTTTAGCCGTAGACGCCAGAGTGATATTAGACCAAAAATGAACCTGAAACAGATGTTGGAGCGGGCGGCGGAGCGCTACGCGGGCAAGACGGTAATCGTCATGGGCGGGCGCCGGCTGTCCTACGCCGAGCTGGACGAAGCCTCAAATAAAGTCGCCAACACCCTGGTGGGGATGGGGGTGGGGAGGGGCGATAGGGTTGCCCTGCTGCTGACCAACAGCCCCGAGTTCGTTGCCATTTACTTCGGGGTGGTTAAAATCGGGGCTATCGCCGTCCTGCTCGACCCCAAGTATAAGCTCACCGAGCTGCTTTCCCTCGGCGACGATTCTAAGCCTAAAGTGCTGGTAACGGAAAGCCCCTGCCTGGAGCAGCTGATGCCCGTTCTGGACAGGTTCAAGTCCGTAGAGAAGGTCATCGACCTCAGTCCTGAACCTAAAGGAAAGTTCCTCAGCTACGAAAAGATTATGGCCGATGGTTCTTCCTCAGCGATTGGTAGCGAGCCCGCGCCCGAGGATATCGCCCACATCGCCTATAGCTCGGGCCCTTCTTTCCATCCCCAGGGGGTGGTTATGTCCCACCAGGCGCTGGTCAAAGAGGCGGCCATATCGGGCGACAGCTTTGAACAGACAGATAAAGACATCATGGTGCTGTTCGCCCTGCCGATGCACCATGCCTTCGGGCTGGTGGTAATCATGATGACGGCCATTACCAAGGGAAGCACGGTGGTGATGCTGTCGGGGCTATCTATCGAGAGCCTATTCGAGCTTATCGAAGAGGAAAAGGCAACCATGTTTATGGGGGTGCCCTTCGTTCATGGGCTGATAGTGGATGCCATCGAAGCCGGGGGGATAAAGCACGACCTAAGCTCGCTCCGTCTCTGGGGCACGGCCGGAGCCGCCATGCCGGCCAAAACCGCCCAGAAGGTGAAGGAGTATATCGGCCTGACCCCGGTCAACTTCTGGGGGATGACCGAATCGGCGGCGCACGTTAGCTGCACTGCGCTCGACGGGCGGGGGGCGACGGACTCGGTGGGCAGGGTACTACCCGGCTGGGAGCTGCGCATAGTTGATGACGAGGGCCGTGAGCTGCAAACGGGCGAGACGGGCGAGATAATAGTCCGGGGGCCCATAATGAAAGAGTACTATAATAACTCCCCGGCGACGGCCCAGGTGATTAAAGACGGCTGGCTCTACACCGGTGATATCGGCTGGATTGATGAGTCGGGCTGGCTCTTTCTGGCGGCGGGCCGCAAGAAGGATATGATTATCAGCAAGGGGCAGAATATCTGCCCCAGCGATATTGAGGAGATAATCAGCCGTCACCCCAAGGTGGCTGAGGTGGCGGTGGTGGGCATCGCCGACGAGGTAAGGGGCGAGACGCTGCGGGCGGTTATCAAACTAAAGGCGGGCCAGAAAGCCACCGAGGCGGAGATAAAGAAGTTCTGCCTGGAACACCTGGCTAACTATAAGGTGCCCAAGGAGGTTATCTTTACCGGGTCCTTGCCTAAAGCTCCCGACGGCAGGGTTGCCAAGGAAAAGCTGAGATGAAGCGAAGAGTGGTCGTCACTGGAATGGGCATGGTGACCCCGCTGGGGGTGGGGACGGAGACAAGCTGGCGGGCTCTTTGCCGGGGGGAGTCGGGGGTGGGGCCAGTCACCCATTTCGATGCCAGCCAGTTCCGCACCCGGATTGCCGGCGAGGTCAGGGATTTTAACCCTCATGACTTTATCGACCGCAAGCTGGTGAGGCGCGGCGACCGCTTTATCCACTTTGCCCTGGCGGCGGCCAGGATGGCGCTGGAGGATTCAAAGCTCAAGATAACCTCGGCCAACGACGAACGGGTGGGGGTTTCGGTGGGGACGGCGATGGGGGGCATAGAGAGCATTGAGAAGAACCATGAGCTTTTGATTAAGGGTAAGCGTCAGCAGATTTCCCCCTTCTTTGTCCCCAGTTTCCTGGGCAATATGGCTACGGGGCAGGTCGCTATCACCTTCGGGGCTAAGGGAGCCAATATGTGCACGGTGACCGCCTGCGCCTCAGGGACGCATGCTATCGGCGACGCCGCCGTTATTATCCAGCGCGGCGAGGTCGATGCCATGATTGCCGGCGGCACCGAGGCGGCTATCAGGCCGCTGGTCTTTGCCGGCTTGGACCCCTTAAAGGTGATGTCCGCCCGCAACGATGAACCGGAAAAAGCCAGCCGTCCCTTCGATAAGGAGCGCGACGGCTTTATTATCAGCGAGGGGGCGGGGATAGTCATAGTGGAGGAGCTTGAGTCCGCCCAAAAGCGGGGGACTAAAATATACGGTGAGGTGCTGGGCTACGGCCTGAACAGCGACGCCTATCATATCACCGCCCCTGACCCCGAAGGCTTGGGTGCCGCCAGCTGCATGAGGCTGGCTTTAGAAGATGCCGGCATCTCCCCCGACCAGGTTGACTATATCAACGCCCACGGCACCTCAACGAAGCTCAACGACCTCTCCGAGACCAGGGCCATAAAGAAGGTCTTCGGCGAGCGCGTCCACAGGATACCAATTAGCGCCAATAAATCGATGATGGGGCACATGTGGGCGGGGGCGGGGGTAACCGAGGCGATAGCCTGCCTGCTCACCATCAACGAGGGCATTATACCCCCCACCATCAACTACGAGACGCCCGACCCCGAGTGCGACCTCGACTATGTGCCCAATGAAGCCAGGAGGGGCGAGGTCAACATCGTCCTCTCCAATTCTTTCGGCTTCGGCAGCACCAACGGCTGCCTGATTCTGGGGAAGTTCTCTCCTTGAACTCCGTCTTCCTCGTAGTCAGCTATTGCCAAGAAAGATGATGTATGCTATATTTATATACCTAGAATTACTATGTATATAATAACTGGCTATTTTATCCTTAATCCCTTCTATTGTTTTTAGACATATTGCAAAGCGGACTACTGTGTATTATTATAATGCATAGGGTTACTAGGTGTTTAAGAACGAGGTGAACCAAATGGCACAGAGACGCGAGCTAATCAAGGGCAGTTTTGATTCTCTAATTCTTTGTTTACTGGAGCAGCAATCGATGTACGGCTACCAGATAATAAAGGAGCTGGAGAGCCGGAGCGAAGGCTATTTTCGCTTTAAGGAGGGTACTCTCTACCCGGCTCTGCACCGCCTGGAGCAAACAGGTTTAATCCAGGGCAAGTGGCAGATGCTGCCCAACGGACGGCAGCGAAGATATTATCATATCACGGAAAAGGGGCTTCGCGGTCTGGAAGCCAAGCGGAGCCAGTGGCTGGACTTTCTGGCGGCGATGAACCTGATTATTCAGCCCGAGTCTGACTGATATGAGGTTATAAAATGGTAACGGTTCTGAGTCACTATCTGGAAATGGTGAGGGAGAACCTGAATCTTGACCTCTCCACGGAGCGGGAGGTCATTCAGGAGCTTGAGACGCATATTGAGGATGAGGTCCGGGAGTTGAAGGATGCCGGGCTGTCGGATGAAGAGGCGACCGAGACCTGTTTGACGCTTATGGGCTCGGCCAAGACGCTCGCCCACCAGATATACGAGAGCCACAGTCAGGGCAGCTGGACTCAGGCGCTCTTTGCCGCCATGCCCCACCTGCTTTTCGGGCTCCTCTTTGCTCTCAGCTGGTGGCAGGGCATTATCGGGCTTTTGGCCATGCTGGTGGCGGTCTTGAGCGTGGTGGTCTACGGGTGGTGGCGGGGCAAGCCCTCCTGGCTTTTCTCCTGGCTGGGTTATTCACTGCTGCCGGTGGTCTTCGCCGGGCTGCTCCTGCTATATCTGCCGCCGGGGTGGGACTGGATTGCCATCCTAATCTACATCCCCACGTCATTGTGGCTGGTCTGCTCCTTCACGCTGAAGAAGATGAAACGGGACTGGATATACAGCTCGCTTATGTTGCTGCCGCTACCGATTATCATCGGCTGGTTCCTGGCGGTGGAGCCGGTGGACGGGATGTCCGCCGGCTGGCTGCAACGCCTCCAGGGATTTGCCCCCTGGATAGGGTTAACCTTTCTCTCACTGGGGGTGGCCGTCACCACCTTTATCCGCTTGAGAAAACGCTGGCTGAGGATATCGGCCCTGGTAATAACGGGGCTGATAACTCTGACCATGATTGCCTATTATACCGAGGGCAAGCTCAGCGTACCCGCCTTTTTAGCTCTAATCGTGGTGATGCTGATTCTACTGTTAAGCCCGGCTTTAGTGGAGCGAACGCTGAAGCATAGCGGTTGAAATTTTCCGGGGCGCTTAGCCGTATTTTTTGTCATTGTAGAAGGAGGTGTCCGACCATGTCTGGAGTCAGGGTAGTTGCCGATAGCGCGGTCTGTTTGCCCAAAGAGCTGATAGAGAAGTACAACATCGAGCTGGTGCCGGAGACCATCATCTTTGGTACCACCATCTATCGTGACGGCGTTGACCTTGTACCCAGTGAATTCTACGTCAAGTTGGGGCAGGCCAAGGAACTGCCAACGACATCGGCTCCCTCCCCTCAGGATTTTATCGATGCCTTCCAGAAGGTGGGTAAAGACGCCGATTCTATTGCCTGCATCCTGGTAACTGCGGGGTTCAGCCATATGGGTTTGCAGGCGGCGATGACCGCCCGCGAGAGCGTTCCCGAGCCGCCGATAGAAATTATGGACTCGCGGACGGCGTTGGGGGCTTATGGTTTTATCGTCCTGGCGGCGGCCAAGGCGGCCGCTGCGGGCAAGTCGCTGCCCGAGGTGCTCCAGGCCGCCAAGGATGTGCAGAAGCGGGTTACCTTGATAGCTACATTGAATACGATTAAGTATCTGGCAAAAGGAGGGCGCATCGGTAAAGCCGCCCACTGGGCCGGGACCCTGCTCAGCATTAAACCCATCATAGAAGTACCTCCTTCCACCGGCGTTTTGGAACCGGTGGAGCGAGTCAGAACCAGACGGAAGGCGCTGCAGCGATTGCTGGAGATTATGCAGGAGAGGGTCGGCGAAGGACAGCGGGTACACGCGAGTATAGAACAGGCCAATGTGCCCGAGGAAGCCGAAAATCTTAAGTCCCAGATATCATCGCTATTCGATTGTACTGAGGTTTATATAAATGATTTCGCCCCCGTGGCCGGGGTTCACTGCGGGCCCGGGGTAATTGGGATTTCCTTTTATAGCGAAGACTGAGGAGACGTTTTCTCTATGGCGCAAAAGGTAGCCGTCATCACTGACAGCGTAGCCTGCCTTACTAAGGAGCTGGTGGAGCAGTACGGCATCAGGATTGCCCCCATCAGCCTATACTTCGGGGAAAAGACCTACCGGGACTGGGTGGATATAACCCCCGATGAAGCCTACGAGCTATTCCTGAAAGACCCCGATGCCTTTAAGACCTCGGGGAGCAATCCCACGGAGTGGATGGAAGCCTGCCGCGAGGCGAGCCGCGAAACCGATAGCATTGTCTGCGTCACCCTTTCCTCCAAGCTGAGCGTGGTCTATGACAGCGTCCTGGATGTTAAAAAGCGCCTCAAGAATGAAATCCCCGGGCTTTCCATAGAGGTGGTGGACTCGCAGACGGTAACGGCTACCGAGGGCTTTGTCGCCCTAGCAGCGGCGCGGGCGGCGGAAAAGGGTAAATCGCTGCCCGAGGTGGTTGAAGCCGCCGAGGAGGTGAAGGGGAAGGTTTCTTTGGTGGCCTTTTTGGATACCATCCGTCACGTTTACCGCACCGGGCGCATGCCCAAGCTAGCCGCTCTGGCTGGCTCGGTGCTCAGCATCAGGCCGATACTCACCGTTAAAGGGGGGGTGGTCCGTTTTATGGGTGTGGTGCGGAGCCGCGAGCGGGGCATAAAGCGGATGCTGAGGAAGATGAGGGAGAAGGTGGGGCAAAACCCGGTCCACGTGGCGGTGATGCACGCCTTTGCCCAGGAAGAGGGCGAGAGGCTGAAGGAGCGGGTTGCCGCCGAGTTTAACTGTGTTGAGCTCTGGCTGACCGGCTTCAGCCCGGTGATGGGCTACGCCACCGGCACCGGAACGCTGGGGCTGGCCTTTTATGAGGATTAGTAATGGTTAGCGGAATAATCGCCGTGGTGCTGGGCTACTTGCTCGGCTCCATACCCTCGGCCTATCTGGCTACCCGCGTGGCGAAGGGCAAGGATATCCGCCGACTGGGTGGTGGGAATGTAGGTGGACTGAACGTCTTTCGCGAGGTGGGGCTGGGGGCGGCGGCGGCCACGGCTTTTGGTGATTTAGCCAAGGGGGCAGCCGCGGTAGCTATTGCCCAGTGGCTACTGGATGTTTCCCCGCCCTTGGTGCTGGCTACGGCGGTGGCAGCGGTGGTGGGGCACAACTGGATGCTCTTCCTCGGGTTCAAGGGTGGCAAGGGTATGGGCGCCGCCATCGGCGGGCTCTTCATTCTATTGCCTCTTTACGGCTTTCCGCTGGGGTTTGCCTTCTTCTTCGGCGTAATGCTATTAACCTTCGCCATCACCCGTAATGTAGCCCTGTCCATGGGAGCCTCGCTTTTATCGTTGCCCTTTATCGGCTGGCTGGGGGTGAAAACGCCACCGACGGGTTACAGCCAGCTGGAGTTTATCATCTATATCATCGTCCTCGGCTTGGTGATACTGGTCAAGTTTATCCCCACCGCCCGAATTTCCCTGGCCAGGGCTAAGACGTTCAAGAACTTTATCTTTGACCGCAGGCAGGTGAATGAGAGCTAAAACGTTAGAGGTGCCTAGTCCGTGAAGTGGTGGCTGAAGGTCATACTGAGCATCGTCTTTGCGGTCATCGCCGCCTTTCTGGGGGTTTCGGTCTACCTGGGGCACTCGATGACGGCCGTGGAAAGGTTGCCCATTACCGAGACCCCGGCTCTCTGCGGTCTTGACTATGAAGAGATTAGTTTTCCCAGCCGTATTGACGAGCTGACGCTATACGGCTGGTATCTGCCCGCCGATGGCGGCGACGAAATCATCATCATGGTGCACGGCGCCGAGCAGCACCGCGCCGACCCCGACGTCAAAATGGTGGATATCGCCTGCGGATTGGTGGAGCACGGTTACAACGTCGTCATGTTCGATACGCGGAGGCACGGCGAGTCCGAGGGGGACAGAATGTCGGCGGGCTATTACGAGGTCAGGGACCTGGGCGGCGCCGTCGACTATGTGGTGGGGTTGGGCTTTGATGACATCGGGGTGCTCGGCTTTTCCATGGGAGGGGCCACCGCTATTATGACCGCCGCTGACTGTGAGGATATCGACGTCATCGTCGCCGACAGCGCTTATGCCGACCTGAACGATATGCTGGAACCCCAGTTTGCCGAGCGCACCAGCTTCCCCACCTTTTTCCTTCGTCCCCTGCTCTTTATGGTCAAGATGATGTACGGCATTGACTTTACCGCCATCAAGCCGGTCGAGGTGGTGGGCGATATCGCCCCCCGCCCCATCCTCTTTATCCAGGGCGAGCTTGATGACACCGTGCCCGTGGCGCACGCCTACAGCCTGCTGGAAGCCTCAGATAACCCCTTAAACCAGCTCTGGGTGCTTCCCGATGTCGGTCACGTGGAGGCTTACGTCACCTATCCCGAGGAGTATATGAGCCGGGTGACCGCTTTCTTCGACGACGCTTTAAGGTGATTCCCTCGATTTTTGCCCCATTATGTCTAGCCAAAACAGGCTAAACCTTCTATAATGTGGTTGTGGCTAGTCAGCTTGTTTCTGACCTGCAGCGGCTGACTGATGGGCTGGGGGAACTCCCCGAGCCGATGGTCAAGCCGACTTTTGTCGTCGTCAGCGGCCTGCCGGGAACGGGGAAGTCCTACTTCTGCGCCAAACTGGCCGAGAGGCTGCCCTTCGTTATCCTGGAGAGCGACGCCCTGCGCAAGACGCTTTTCTCGCCGCTGAGCTATAGCCCTGAGGAGAGCGCCCGCCTCTTTCGAGCGCTGCACCTCCTCATCGAAAGGCTGCTTAAAAAGGGCATTCCCCTCATCCTCGACGCCACCAACCTTTCGGAGCGTCAGCGGGAGCGCCTTTACAATATCGCCGACCACCTCGACGCCCGGCTGATACTGGTGCGGGTGGAAGCACCGCCGGAGCTGGTCTACCAGCGTCTCAAAGCCAGGAAAAACGGCGGCAGTTCCACCGGCAACTCGGACGCCGACTGGGAGGTCTACCGCAAGATGAAGCCGACGGTGGAAAAAATCAGCCGCAAGCACTACGCCGTCGATAGCTCGCGGGATATCACCCCAGTGCTGGAAAAGGTGGTCAGGGAGGCGAGTCGCTAGAAAACTAACGAATTAAAAAGGGGGTTATTTGGGAGATGACAGACATTAAGAAGATGAAAAGCCTGCTGGAGAAATTATCTAACGCCCACGGGATTTCCGGCTATGAGAGCGGCGTTAGGGAGGTCATTAAAAAAGAGGTCAAGTCTTGCGTCGACGAGCTTAAGACCGACAACTTCGGCAACCTCATCGCTACCAAAAAGGGGAAGTCGCCCTCGGTGATGATAGCCGCCCACATGGACGAGATTGGGCTGATGGTGAAATACATCGACGACGATGGCTTTATCCGCTTCGCCAAGGTGGGGTGGTGGTTCGACCAGACGCT
>Ga0315545_1002315_pt1 | contig 17332 bp, 12 predicted proteins | sample SalMarSW160210MG_FD_203096 | JGI IMG/M metagenome (GOLD analysis project Ga0315545, IMG submission 203096) | Salt marsh sediment microbial communities from the Plum Island Ecosystem LTER, Massachusetts, United States - Salt Marsh Sediment SW1602-10 ...
GAGCCTTCACAGGTGCTGCATGGCTGTCGTCAGCTCGTGCTGTGAGGTGTTGGGTTAAGTCCCGTAACGAGCGCAACCCCCTCCTCTTGTTGCCATCAGGTTAAAATAACGCTGGGCACTCGAGAGGAACTGCCCCGGATAACGGGGAGGAAGGTGGGGACGACGTCAAGTCATCATGGCCCTTATGTCCAGGGCTACACACGTCCTACAATGGCCAGTACAGAGGGCAGCAAACCCGCGAGGGGAAGCCAATCCCTAAAACTGGTCTCAGTTCGGATTGCAGGATGAAATTCGCCTGCATGAAGCTGGAATCGCTAGTAATCGCGGATCAGAATGCCGTGGTGAATACGTTCCCGGGTCTTGTACACACCGCCCGTCACGCCATGGAAGTCGGCAGTACCCAAAGCCATCGACTCTTCGGAGCGATGTCAAAGGTAAGGCTGGCAACTGGGGCGAAGTCGTAACAAGGTAGCCGTGCCGGAAGGCGCTGCTGGATCACCTCCTTTCTACGGAGTAAAACTCCATTAGAAAAGTAAATGTGTATATTAAACCCCGACAACTATTCAATTATTAACCAAAAACTTAAGACGCAAAAATTAAACTACAAAGAGATTTGTAGTTTTTTTTTATAAACCTAACCTCGAATTATTTTTAGACACAAAGACACTAAGACACAAAAATAATAGGACGCAGATAAACACAGATTTAAAAAGATCTTTTATTTGTTCTTTTATTTTAATTTGTTCTTCACTTGAACCCTGGAAGCCTCGAACCCTTGATCCCTAAAATTAAAGGGGCGCGTTTGCCGCGCCCCTTTAATTCAAAATTTAAAATTCAACATTCAACATTAAAAGTAGTCAATAGGCTTTCTACCTTATAACTAAAGCCTTTCGGATTGCCTTTCCTTTCGAGGTATTAAGTGCTAAGAAGTATGCTCCGGAAGGTAACTCTGAAACGTCGAATTCTACTCTTTTTACCCCGGGAGTTGTATAATTTAAACTCTTCGAGGATACAATCATACCCGCGATATTTATTATACGTAACTCCACACTACCGGGAGAATCGATAGAAAGACTAATCCATTCATTACCCGTCATTATCGGACTGCTCATCTCAAGTATAGCAAGACCGTCTCCGACTTCTATCACATCCTCGATACCGGAATACGAAGCACTCCAGTTAATGATGTTCCTCGTAAGTTTTACACCCTGTCCATTCCAAGCTCCACCAAGTGTATCGGATGGAAATACGTTAAAACCAACAACTATACCTTCGGAAGGTTGGATTTTATATCCAAGCAGGTATTCTCCATCATCGTATTTGGCAACAGTATCAGCCCCGGTATTTACCGCAAGGGAATCTCTATAGTCTTCAGAGAAATTCGAAACTCCATCCATCATCGAATGTCCGGCATCGTTCCATCCGAGATTCGCCGATGAAAAGTGGTTGCCGCCTGAAGGACTATAAAAAGGATTATATGACGCGTCCATTATGGCACCCCGCAGGTCATTACCGTGACGATACCAGCAAAATGCACCTAAAATAACCCTTCCGCCCAAATCAACAAAAGCAGCAAGCGTATCGCCCATAGCTACCGTATCGAAATAAGAACTATTTGGATAAGTTAAGACAACATCGTACATCAAAAAGTCCTCTACTTTTGCTATAGTATCTCTTGCATCCATATAATCGACATTACCTATAAGGGAATCTCTTGCCATAAGGGCATCTCTCATCCATGATTGGTCACCATCGGCAAGTGCGAATAAAACATTCTTGGAAACACCATACAGCCAGTATTTAATCACATTTTCGAGAATCGAACAATATCCATAGTGCCAGGCATATTCGAGAGTCATCTGGGTGGCAATTATGCCACCATTTCCCAACCTCTTAATCGCAAGAACCGGTCTCTCAAGAGTATCGGTTATAACCGTATAATGATCGCTTAAACCAGTGAGCCAACCATGAGCAGAACTACCCCAATTATCCAGAGAATCATCGTCAATAACATAAGGTTGATTTACTATAGGATGCCAACTTGAGGCAATCTCTAATAAATTCTGTCCCAAACCTGAGTGCCATTCCAGCGAGAAGTCTCCCGGCAGAGTAAGTCCTTCCCAGGTTTCAGAAGAATATGTAGCACCACTTATCTGGAGAACTCCGCCGTTACTTATCCAATTTTCCCACCAGGCTTTGTTATCGGCAATAGCAACACCCATTAAACTATCCTGCTGTCCCGGAATAATTGCTTTGGTATATATAGATAGATCCGCGTTACCAATATCAGTGGAATCAAAGACTTTAAAAGGAATACCATTATCATAGAGTATATCTTTAATACTCCTCAATCCCCAGGGTTCATGATCCTGGAAAAGAGCTATTCTCGAACGAGAATATCCGCCGTCTATGCGGTAAAGTTTAGTATCGTTATGCGCAGTATACCACAAGTCACTCCCGTCAAAGGCTATACCCGAAGCAGTACTCACACCATTAGGAGCAGGAAATGAATCAAGTAGAACCGCACTAGCACCGCTTATGTCCACTTTGAAAATGTAGGCGGGAACATTATTTGGATCAGCCACCCAGATATGATTATCCCCCGAGACATAAGCAAGTCCGAGAGAAAATGAAGCGAAAGATGATATATCCGATGAATCAAGAACGCTGCCAGATGTATTAATTTGATAAATGGTAGTACTACGGCCCATATATAGATCCGTTCCGTCAGATGTTAAACCTCTAAGAGAACCTGACCCTGGCGCAGCAAAAGAAGAAATAAGAGCATGGGTTGAAGGGTTAAGTTTGCGTATCATTCCAGACGTTGCGTCAGACACATACATGGTATCGCGTACAAAAGCTACACCATATGACGTTCCCATAAACGGCAAAGTCCAATGATCAGCTATCGAACCGGTTTCAGGATCAAAAACGATAACATCCCCGCTATCTGAGGGACTCCATCCTTGAATAATATATATGTATCTTCCATCCCATTCGCAGTCATCGAGGTTTGTTTGGACTAGATCGAAACTGTCCAATACCTCGGTGTAGGCTCTTATTTTACTCCCAGTAGTAACAGGACCATCTCCCGCAGGACCCTCACCTGAAGCTTGTGAAGTTATAACTACCTCTGGTTTAGGCAAAACTTTTAACCCTGGCTCTTTCACCATTCCAACGGGCTCATCCGTTGAAGATGCCGAAATTCCCTTGCCGGCTCCGAATGATTCCCCTGGAATCGCTTTTCCCGGAAGGCTAACAGATTCACCCGAGTTGTTGGCGCCCAAGAGGAAAACAAACAAGACAAAAACACACAACACACATAATAACTTTCTCATACAACCCTCCTTTAGTTTATATAATATTATACAAGCAAAAACGAAAACTGTCAAGGTAAAAATTTTTGAAGTTACGCGTAAAGTATAATATACAATTCAAATAGGGTCATATCGTACTTTTCTTACTACCCTGACGCCGTTTATGCCGTAAAACAAAAACATGTCATTTCGAATGCGAAATGAACCAATTAAAAGTCGTTTTAAGACCCTCATCGAAAATTACTTTGGGCTTCCAATTTAACTGACTTTTTGCTTTCTCACAATTAAGATACACTTGAGAAATTTCTCCCTCACGTGACTCTGCCATCTCTGCTTCAGAATCTTTTCCGGAAATATTTTTTAATACGGAAAAAAGCTCATTAACAGTAGTGGGTTTACCCGTTCCGATGTTGTATATACTTCCGTCTCCCCTATCCATAGAAAGAATATTTGCCTCGACTACATCCGAAACGTAAATATAATCTCGAACCATGGTTCCGTGACCATACAATATAGATTTTTTCCCTTTTATTAATTGATTGCAAAATATTGCAACAACACCTGCCTCGCCATAAGGGTCTTGCCTCGGACCATAAACATTCCCATACCTTAAGGAGGTAAAGGGTAAATTTTTCCACTTCGAATATACTCTTAAGTAATGCTCGCAGGTCAACTTAGCAACGCCGTACGGAGATAAAGGTTTTGGTAATAAGTTCTCATCCGCATACTTTGTTTCTCCATAAATAGCTCCTCCTGTGGAGGAAAAAATAATTTTTTTTATTTTTACTTTAGCTGCGGCTTCCAATAAGTTTAGTGTCCCTCTTATATTTATACCTTCATCCCAAATAGGGTCTGCTAAAGACTTTCTTACATCTATCTGAGCCGCAAGATGAAAAATAAAAGATGGAGAATATTTTTCTAAGACAGAATCCAAATCATCATCACGAATATCTTTTTTTAGAAATTCGGCACTTCTATTTAGATTATCTTCCGAACCACTTAAAAGATTGTCAATCACCAGGATATCATAATCCATAGAAACTAATCTATCTACGAGATGAGAACCTATAAAACCCGCACCACCGGTAACTATAACTTTATCCTTCATTCTTGCCCGCCTCCGATTGTAAATAATCCCTTATAAACACATCTATGTCTCCGTCGAGCACTTTCTTTGCATCTCCTACTTCAGTATCCGTTCTATGGTCTTTTACTTTTTGATATGGATGAAGTATGTAAGAGCGTATCTGGTGCCCCCATTCAATATCTTTTTTGCTTTTTTCCATTTTCTGCTTTTCCTTTTCCAATTCCTCTGCGCGCATCTGATATAATTTCGACTTCAAAATCCTTTCTGCAATCATTCTATTTTGCATCTGGGAACGTTCACTTTGTGATGTTACGACAATATTGGTCGGTTTATGTATTAGGCGCACAGCAGTGTTAGACTTATTTACATGCTGTCCGCCTGGTCCGGAAGCTTTAAAAGTCTCTAATTCGATATCTCCATTTTTTATTTCTATATCAATATCATCTTCTATTAGAGGATATACGAAAACAGAAGCAAAAGAAGTATGCCTTCTTGCGCCTGAATCAAAGGGTGAAATACGAACCAAACGATGAATTCCGCGTTCAGCCTTAAGATATCCATAAGCGTATTCGCCCTTTACTTCAATAGTTACGTCCTTTAAGCCAGCTTCATCACCTTTTTGATAATCTATAACTTTATACTTGTAATCTCTATTTTCTATCCATCTTGTATACATCCGAAAAAGCATTGAAGCCCAATCACACGATTCTGTTCCGCCGGCACCCGGATGAATGGATAATACAGCATCTTTCCTGTCATTCTCCTCCGAAAGAACAACCCTTAATTCAAAATCTTCCATTTTATTCTTTATTCTCTTTCCCTCTTTCTCAATAAGTTCAGAGCTTTCTCCTAAACTTTCCATTTCAGAAAGATACTCAATATTTTCTTTATACTCTTCCCATTCTTTGATCAGTGACTCTATTTCCTGAATTTTTTTCATAGTCTTTTTCGCTTTTCCTGTATCATTCCAAAACTCTTTTTCTCTGCTCTCTTTTTGCAACTTTACTAATAAATCTCGTTTTTTGTCAGTTTCAAATATACCTCCCAAGCTTATATAGCCATTCTCTCAGGCTACCAACTGACATCTTTACCTCCCAAATATCTCTCTACCAAATCAACTTCTTCGTTCCTTTCAGCGATCTTTCCAATCCATCTTCCTTCAATTATCCTATTCATTATACGGCCGATTTCGGGGCTTTCTTTAACTCCTAATTTTTTAATATCTTCTCCGTTTAATTCAGGTTTAAGTTTTTCCCTATTGTCAAAGAAATTCTCGATTATTATCGAGTTTTTGGGATACTTGGCAAACAGATACAACAAAGCGTAATCTTCAAGTTTAAAAAGCTGATGCACTACTTCTATATTCCGGAGTGTTCTATTGTTTATTTCTCTGACATACTTAATCTGTTGAATAAGATTCCTTTCGAAAGTATAACCACGAATTGGGCCTCTTTCGATAAGAGCTATTATTAAGGTATTGACTGGGCTTACATCAAACTGAATTGATCCCACATCTACTCTTTCTAAAAAACCCTGCCCCGGATAAGAAAAACCCAAAACTTTTAAAACCCCATATTTTTTTAAATAATTCAGTACATCCGAACCATCTTTCAAACACACTTTGATCTCCTTCCACAACCTTTGCTGTGATAACCCCTTAAGGAACTTTAAATTCTTGTTAAGGGATTTTTTTGTGTTTTCCTCTATTTGAAAAGAAAGCTCCATCGAAAATCTGATGGCTCTGAAAATTCTGGTAGGATCCTCTTTGAAACTATTGGGATGTAAAATTCTCAAGACTTTTTTCTGACAATCTTCAAGACCATTAAAAGGATCGTATAAGTTTCCGAAATTCTCAGGGCCCAAATCAACTGCTATCGCGTTAACAGTAAAATCTCTTCTTTTAAGGTCAACCAAGAGGTCTTTTGTTCTTCGGATCCTGGGAAGACCAACTTTATTTCTTGAATATACTTCACTGCGGGCAGAGACAAAATCAACCTTTGCGGAATTATTCCATTTAACTGTAGCATTTGGGAATCTCCGCCGATAAAAAAATTCTCCATGCACTCTTTTGCTAAATACTTTCGCCAATTTAACCGCGTTACCAACACATACTACATCAACATCCTGGAAGGACCTTCCAAGCAGTACATCACGAACCGGACCGCCCACAAGATAAACAGAAAATCCCAGCTCTTTAGCAATCTGGCCAATCTCTTTAAAAACATTTCTTAACTCAGATTGAAAATTAATTCGTCTCATTTAAAATAACATCTGTTAATTCCACAGGTAAAACCCCATCAGCCTCTGCAAGAAAATTAACGATAATCCTGTGGTCAAAGACTGCGTGAGCAATGTTCTTAACATCATCCTCTGAAGGGGTCGGTCTACCATTAAGAAAAGCTCTTGCCTTAGCTCCAATTAACAGATATTGCCCTCCTCTTGGGCTTATTCCCCATTCTACATATTTCTTAACGAGTTCAATTTCGCTTGATGTCGGTCTTGAATTCTTGAGAAGTTTACCAATAAAATCTACTACCCTTTTACTAGCGGGTATCGACCTGATTTCTTTCTGGAATTTAAGTAATTCTTTCGAGTTGGTTACAGCTTTAATTTCTGAAGAAAAACTTCTTGGTGCACGGGCAATTATCTCTTTTTCTTCCTCTTCTTTCGGATAATCTACTTTTAGAGATAACATAAAACGGTCAAGCTGGGCTTCCGGAAGAGGATACGTTCCCTCCTGTTCAATAGGGTTTTGAGTGGCTATGACAAAGAAAGGAGACTTGATTGGATAAAACTTCTTTCCGTAAGTAACCTTTTTCTCCTGCATCGCCTCAAGCAATGCTGACTGTGTACGAGGAGGAGCTCTATTTATCTCATCGGCTAAGACAAAGTTTGCAAATACCGGGCCCTTAACAAAATCGAAAAATCTTTCTCCTCCCTGACGTTCCTTTATAATTTCAGTTCCCGTTATATCAGTCGGCATTAAATCGGGAGTAAATTGTAACCGCGAAAAAGTTAAACCAAGAGCTCTGGCTAAGGTACTTGCCAATAAAGTCTTAGCGAGTCCAGGCACACCGATAATCAAGCAATGCCCTTCTGAAAGAACAGAAATCAGCATTAATTCTAATATTTTATCCTGCCCGATTATAGTTTCGTGCAATCTATCCTTTATCCTTCCTACAAAATCGGCCATTCAATTCTCCTTTTCGAACGTATTAAGTATTATATCCACTTCCTCTAAAAAAGGCCATTTCTTTTTTCCGGGAGCAAATACGTGACCATCAAGAAAATACCATATTCCATTCTTCTGGAACATATAACTAACAAAAGGTCCACCCATCGGGCCTCCCTTCACTTTGTCATTTCTCCATACTCCTTTAATTTGAATTGCCTTTTCATTTTTAAAATTTATTGTATCCAAAGATGTTAATTTAAGAAAACGAATTTTCCCATCCTCCGAGGATACATTAACGCTATCGACAAAAACTTTATCACCATTGAAGTATTCCGAAAAAAGACTATCACGGAACTCGATTGGATTTTTTATAGATTCACTCCTACATAAAAGAGTAACCAGTCTATCCGGATTTTTTCTTTCATAAGTCATAAAATCATCTTCGTTCTTAGCCAATCTGTAACCGAACGGAATCTTAAATGATGCTCCTAATAGAGTTTCCATCTTTTGTTTTTCCTTTTCCTGGAAACCGCTCATATAAACCATTTTCGAAAATCGTTCTTTTTCTTCTTCTCTAAGAACCTTATAAATGGCTCCTGCTGAACGATCAAGAAGTTGCTGGGTTTCCCCCGTATTCATGCCGGTTACTATTATAGCTGTTTGAAGACGTACCCAGAGATCTTTCTCCAGGAAAAGCTGTGCGCCCTTTTTAAGTTCTTCTTTCGCTTCTTCTCCTAATAAATTGTTAATGTAACTTTCTTTAAAATTACCAACAATAATCACATTTCTCCAGAATTTATAACGATCAAATTCAGCTAAACTACCTCTTTCTACATTAAAAACGTTTTCCTCCGTTGGATAATACTCAACTTTTTCCAATACATTAACAAAGGAATCTACTTGAAACTCAGCAGGGGCAATAAGAATTACTTCATCCCTCGCACCTATCGAATGAGGAAGAGACACTCTTTTACAACCATTAATTTTACAAAGCAATACTAAGAGAATCAAGCAATATTTTAGCTCTCTCATCATATGGATTTACCTCCAACCATTTTTTTAACAGATAAACAGATATCGGAGTATCTTCCTTATATTCATAGTTGTACATAAAAACGCTACTAAAAACTTTGGGTTTATTGATCATTTCAGCCACCAGAGATTCTTTTTTATATTCTTCTCCTATTTCTGTATATAAATCTAACAATCCTATATAACCATTTATCTTTTCTCTATCTTCCGAAGAACTCAAAATCTTCTTGAACTCATTTTCAGCTTTAAGTACAATTGTTTTCTTATCCTCTTCCGGAACACTTTTATTCAACACCAATTTATCCAACAACAGTTGACCTTTGAAAAAATGCAGTTCAGTAAAAGCTTTTTCCTCAGGAATTTCATTTATGACCGTTTCCAGACTGTCAAATTTTCCTAAAACAAGGTAAATTATTCTTAACTCGTTAAATATGGGTGTTAATATGGAATAATCCGTAGCAATATTTATACTTTTTTTAAATAATCCGGCAGATTTTATTAATTTCTCTTTATCTTCTTCTCTTAAAGCTAACTTATAATTTGCTAACTTTGCTTGCTTCCCAGAAAGTATCACTTCTTCCATAAGCTTTGAAGCAAATATATAAAAACTAGAAACATAATTGAGCACTATTCTCCGGGCAGCGGGTCCTTTATATACATTAGGGTTACTAACAGCATCGAACTTTAATTTATTTTCAAATAATTCAAGAAAACGGGAATCGTCCATCATGTCTTTACCTTTTTTCCCTACCAATCTATAGGCAAAGCTTTCTAACAATAAGTGATCCTCTACCCAATTTTTATTACCCGGAGATACAGTATTAGAGAAATAAATATTTATAGAGGGGTTAAAATCGTCTTTTATATATTTCCGAACAAAAGAATCCGCTGGACTGGTAAGATCATTCAACGTTGGTCTTATACCCTGGGAGGAAAGAATAATAAGACGGGTAGCGATTTCTTTACGCTGTATTATCTTCCCATCAACGGTTCTCAAATAATACAAATTGTCAATAACCCAATCCTCAAATTCTTGTTCTATCCCTTTACTTCTTTTATCTCTTAAATATATACTCTCATAACTGGTTCCTCTGAAAGGTGTATCAAAATCCATCGGTATACCATCCTCCTTCATTTGCCTTATATACCATTCTGTGTTCATAAGAGCGAAACATGCTACTCGAACACCTTTCTTTTTCTTCGAATCGAATTTCTTGTATCCTTTAACCTCCTGAAGAAACCAAAGCGGAAATGTATCATTGTCTCCATTAGTAAAGAAAACAGAATTTTCTTCGGGACAGGAAAGAAGGTTATGAGCGTAATTATAAGCAATCCAGTTTTCTCTTCTATTTGCATGACTTTTTATATTTGAAATTAAAGGAATAAAACCCATAATAAAACTTAATCCAACTACACAATACCCGGGGATAATTTTTCTTTTCTTCATTTGCTCATACATCCAGTGTAAAGAGAGAGCCACGTAGAACATAAAAAAGAAAAAACCAACAATCCAGAAATAATCTCTCTCTCTTGGTTCTCTGGGTTGATGCGCCGGATTAGGATCCGACGGCGAAAATTCATGATTTAAATAAACCACCAAACCTATGGTAACAAGTATATAAAGGATAAAAATTAAATAAAAAGTTTTTCGATCTTTCTTAAAATGTACAAACATACCCCAGACCCCGATTAAAACATATACAGATGTGCCGAAAACCGATACATAACGGAGCAAGGTATTTGTAGCCTCCCTTGGATAAGGAAAAAATTGCCATGAAAAATATTTAAAGAAAACCTTAATTTGCTCGAATAAACCCCGAAAGAAGCCATAATTGGTTTCCCAGGAAGTATGCCTTTTGAATAAACCTAATATACCCTCACTCCCATATTGTTTCCTTCTGATTACTTCCCATAACTTAGCCCATGTGGTGGGATTAGATTCGTTTATAGCCGGATTTGCATGTGCCCTTATAATTAAATATAAATAGGTGGAAACACCAATTGCCAAGAGTATTAGCGCAGCCGTTATGAGTTTAGGATTCTTAAATACTTTCCAGTCTACCAAAAGTATAAATATTAAAGCTCCGGGCAACAAGAGCAATGGCATCAGATGAACACCAACAGATAAAGCTAGTAAGTAAACTAGAAGAAGCAGCGAATTATCGTTACCTGCCTTACCTCGATTATCATCCCATCTAAGAACTAACCATATCCCAATCGTAAGTATCAAAAGTGAAGTGGAATATACTTCCGCTTCTACAGAGCTATCCCAAACACTGAAACAAAAACCGGCGCCAATGGATGAAAATATCGCAATAAGATAATCGCCAATTGAAAGTTTATTTACTTTTTCTTCCTTAAATCTACTTAATACTTTAAGAACTACAAGAAAGAGAAAACCACCGGCTAAAGCACTTGAAAGAACTGAAAGAAAATTTATTCTCTTTGCGACTTCACCGAAAGGAAGGAAAATATCAAATATTCTTCCCATTAGAACGTAGAAAGGTGTACCCGGAGGATGAGCAACTCCTAAAATGTGAGAACAAGCTATGAACTCCCCGCAATCCCAGAGCGAAACAGTGGGGGCTATTGTATATAGATATACAAAAAATAGAACTACAAATACAGAAAAAAAACCTACTACTTCCTTTCGGATAAACCTCTTAAAAAACAACTTAAATTCCTCCCTTTCTTTTAAAACAAATTATTTCCGTAACATGTCCTGAATTGTTGATTTAAGTTCTTTAACATCTAAATCACCGTAATAGTCTCCCCCCACGGCTATAGATATTGAACCTGTTTCTTCCGATACTGCAAGACATATTGCATCTGTTTCTTCAGTAAGACCAATAGCCGCCCTGTGTCTCGTTCCCAATGTAGGACTAAGATCAGGATGATCTGTCAAAGGCAATATACTTTTAGCCGCGACGATATGATCTTCCTGTATTATTACCGCACCATCGTGAAGAGGTGAATATATCGAAAATATTGAAACCAAAAGATCCGAAGAAACAACTGCTTCCATTTTTATTCCCGTTCTTATATAAGAATCGAGTGGAACTTTTCTCTCTATAGCAATCAAAGCACCTATTCTTTTATCGGATAATTGAATAATAGCCTTACTGACTTCCTCAGAAACAATTTCAATAGCCTCCTGAAGGAAATATCCGAATCTACTCGATTTTCCAATATTAATAAGAGCCCTTCTTATTTCAGGTTGAAATATTATAATAAATACAATTATCCAGAGATCCCTGAGTCCGCGCATTACTAATTTCATCGTCGGAAGATTCAGAACATTGCTTAAAACAACAAGACTCAAAATCAGTAAAAGCCCTGTAAGCATGGGTATAGACTTCGTATTGGCAAAAAATCTTATCACGGAGAAAACAAGAGCCGCAACAATAATAATATCAACCACATCTAACCAAGAAAAACTAATCATTCTTTTTCTCCTATAGCAGAAATAACCGAAAGAGCATTCCTGGTTTGTCTTACATCATGTACTCTGAAAATTGAAACACCTTTTAAATAAGAATAAACTGCAGTAGCTATAGAAGCATCTAACCTATTTTTAGCATCGGTACCGGTTATTCTGCCGATAAAAGATTTCCTCGATGTGCCTATAAGAATAGGGAAACCATAAGAAGTAATTTCTTCTATATTAGACAAAATCTTTAAGTTGTCTTCCTGTCTCTTTCCAAATCCGATTCCCGGATCCAATATTATCTTATCCTCATCAACCCCGCTTGAAAGACAAAATTCTATTCTTTCTTCAAAAAATTCTCCGATTTCCTTCATAACATCATCATAATAAGGCTCATCTTGCATTGTTTCAGGGGTACCCTTCATATGCATGAGAACAACTCTTGAGCCATAATCGCGTACAACTTCTGCCATTCTTCTATCCATTCTAAGAGCAGATATATCATTAACGATTTTTGCTCCGCTTGATAGAGCAGCTTCCGCCACCTCTGATTTATAAGTATCTATGGAAACCGGTATCGAACTCTTCTCAAATAGAGGGAAAACACTTTTTAATCTATTTAACTCTTCTTGAATTCCTAACCGAGTAGAACCAGGTCTTGAAGATTCAGCGCCAACATCTATAATATCAGCTCCTTCTTTTTTTATTCCCTCAAATCGCATTTGAGCATCCTTTTCGTCAAAATAATCTCCACCGTCAGAAAAAGAATCGGGAGTAACATTGAGAACACCCATAATTGAAAAAGCCTCCGGAGCACCCTCGGATTCCAATATTAGCAGAATTTCATCACCGATTTCAGATAATCCAAAAGGTTGTTTTTTTAACTCTTCCGAAATCAACTTAAGTTCCCGAATTGTTCCGGGAAGAAGAACTGTAGATTTTTCAACATCGTTCTTAATTACTTTTCGATGAACAACAGCATCACTGCCGCGCGAAATTGCAACCTGCTTTATCACATTAGCTGCAGGAGATGAAACCTCTTCTATCTCTAATACTCGAAAAATAGTCTTTTCAGCCATAGTTTCCTTAACATCGTTAGAAACACCTACAGTTTCCACAGCTGCCTTTGCATCGCTTAAATTTTCAATCAATTTCTTTCTAACTTTCATACCCAATAAGATTCAAAGCTTCGAGACGGGTTGTTTCCTTTTTAAAAGCACCTCTTATAGCGGAAGTTACGGTTTTCTGACCAATTTTCTTAAATCCCTGGATTTCCAGGCAAAGCTGTCTCGCCTCTATAATTACAAGTGTTCCCATAGGTTTTAAAACACTCATTATAGAATCAGCGATCTGAGATGTCATTCTTTCCTGTAACTGAAGACGCTCGGAATAAATTTGAACTATCTCTATCAAATTAGAGTAACCGGTTATTTTATCATCTTTGGGTATATAAGCAATATGAACTTTACCAAAAAAAGGCAAAATATGATGTTCACAAAAGGAATAAAAGGATATATCTTTTAGTATAATAATTTCATCATAATGCGGTGTACTGTAAACCCGTATTGCCTTTTCCGGGTTTTCGTTTATACCCTTAAAGAGCTCCGAGTATAACTTAGCCACTCTTTTGGGTGTACGCTTTAAACCCTCTCTATCCGGATCCTCTCCGATAGCCTTAATTATTTCTCTTACTGCTTTTTCTATTCTTTTTTGATCCATAAACAATTTCTTTTACTTCCTCTCCTGTAAGAACTTCTCTTTCAAGAAGAGCGTCTGCAATTTTATCTAATTTAGTTTTATGCTTTTTAATTATATCCTTTGCCTCATTGTGAGCTCTTTCTACGAATTGTTTGATTTCAACATCCACCTGACGGGCAGTTTCTTCGGAATATTCTCTTTCTTTAGCAAGATGCTTACCCAAAAAAATGCCATCTGTATCTCTTTCAAGAGTAACAGCACCAAGACTATCACTCATCCCCCATTCACATATCATCTTTCGCGCTATTTCACTTGCGTTTTGAAGATCATTACCGGCACCGGTTGTTACTGTCTTAAACTTTAACTCTTCTGCCGCTCTTCCACCGAGTAAAACGGTCAATCTGGCTTCAAGATATTTCTTAGAATAGGTTCTTTTATCATCAAGAGGCAATTGTTGAGTGAGTCCAAGAGAAGCCCCCCGGGGAATTATGGTCACTTTATGAATAGGATCACTTTTCTCGGTAAAAAGCGAAGCAAGAGTATGCCCTGCTTCATGATACGCAATGAGTCTTTTTTCTTCATCAGACAGTATCATCGATTTCCTTTCTCTTCCCATTAAAATTTTATCTTTCGCCTCTTCGAAATCTTTGCTATCTACCTTATTTTTACCTCCCGATGCTGCGATTAAAGCTGCCTCATTACATAAATTCTGTATATCAGCACCGCTGAAACCTGGAGTAGTTTTGGCAAACACTGACAAATCAACCTCATCGGCCAAAGGTATTTTCTTTGTATGAACCTTGAGTATCGCTTCTCTACCTTTCATATCGGGCATAGGAACAACCACTCTTCGGTCAAAACGACCGGGTCTAAGTAACGCAGGGTCAAGGATATCCGGCCTATTAGTTGCAGAAAGGATAATAATACCCTGATTGGGATCAAATCCATCCATTTCCACAAGTAGAGCATTCAACGTTTGCTCTCTCTCATCATGCCCTCCTCCTATTCCGGCTCCCCTGTAGCGACCTACGGCATCTATCTCATCGATAAAAACTATACAGGGAGTATTTACTTTTGCTTTCCTGAAGAGATCTCTGACCCTGGAAGCGCCAACCCCTACAAACATTTCCACAAAATCCGAACCACTTATAGAATAAAAAGGAACTCGCGCCTGACCGGCAACAGCTCTTGCAAGAAGAGTTTTCCCCGTACCGGGTGCACCAACGAGTAAAACGCCTTTCGGAATTTCAGCACCTAATTTCTTGAATTTAGAAGGATTCTTGAGAAATTCAACAATTTCCTGTAATTCCTGCTTGGCTTCATCAACACCGGCTACATTGTCAAATGTAATATCTACAGATGTAAAACGTATCTCTCTCGCTCTGCTTTGTCCAAAACTCAAGGCTTCTTTTGCACTCCCTCGAATTCTATTCATTACAAAAAACAATAAAAAAACCATCAATAAAATGGGCAATAAAAACTGTCCTACGATTTTCAATATATCTATTTTAGTTTCGGTTTTTACTTCTACGCCCCTTTTGATTAGTTCTTTCGGTAATTCGGCATCCTCAAATGGAAGACGGGTTTCTATTAACTGTTGTTGTCCCTTGACTTCCGCAGTTATATCCATATTTGAAAAAGTTACCTTACTTATTTTATCCTCTTCAACTAATTGCCAGAATTTAGTAAAACTAACTTCTTCGGGTTTCTCCATCTGGGTATATTGAAGTAGAATATACAAACCTCCAAAAACCGCAGCCCATATCAATATCACTTTAATAAATTGATTTCTGCTTTGTTGTTCCTTCCTATCTTTTTTCTCCGGCATTTGCCACCTCTTTATATCTAATTTTTAGTATTCTTTCTGTTTTTTTTAAAACGGGTGCTCTATTACTTCTTTTAATTCCGGGAATTAAAATCACACCTTTTTTATCGTAAATAATAGGTTGAATATCTCTCAGTATCCTGGGAATTTTATTATCTATAAATACATCTTTTATTTTCTTTCTATTCTCTGCCCCAAAAGTAACCAGCCTATCACCGATTTTTTTTCTTCTCACCTTTAAAGGCAATTCCAGGCAATCGAGATCAAAAAATTCACAACCTTTTGCCTTTAATTTTACAGGCGGAGAAACTACCTTTGTTTCAATATTATAACGTCCATAAGATATTTTACCAGATAGCGGCAATTCTTTCTCTTTTTCCGATATATTTTTCGCAACAATTACCCTGGAAGATGTCATTTCCAGTTTCGAGCTTTTTAACTTAACAACTCCTCTTTCCGGCAAGTTTATTATATGCGCCCTCTTCAGTTCCAAATCGCTATTAAAAATTGAAAACATCTTCTTTAAAATTAAAAACTTGCAGGCAGAAGAAAGATTCTCAAAATCCTCTCTCTTTATCTCCGCATAATTGGAATGACGATTTATAACAACAGAATCGATAAGTCTTTCCAATGCTACTTCTATGTCTCTTAAATTATCGATACTTCTGCTTATACTCTCTATTGAACCTTCTTGAATTTTTTCGATTAAAGGAATAACTTTTAATCGGACTTTATTTCTAAGATAATCTTCACTTTTATTTGTAGGATCAGTATAAAAAGCTATTTCTTTTTTCTTAAGATAATCGATTATCTCTTTTTTTCTAAAATCTAAAAGCGGACGCAATATATTTCCATCCTTATAACTCATCTGAGAAAGACCAAAGCCTGAACCTCTTAACAACCGGATAAAAAAATTTTCTATTTTATCATCGAAGTTATGACCCAAGGCTATTAAATCAGCGTTTTCTTTATTCTTTGTATCCCTAAGATAAGCAAACCTTAATGCCCTGGCACCTTCTTCTATAGAAAGAGAATACTTACTACAATAACCTCTAACATCTGTACCATCGATCAGTAATTTAAGTTTTTTATTTTCTGCTTCGCTTTTCACAAAATTCTCCTCATCCTTAGAATCTTTCCGAAGATTATGATTGAAGTATGCAAGAATAACTTCTAATTCATCATAATCAGATAAAACTTCTGCAAGTAATGTCGAATCCGGCCCTCCGGAGTAGCCTATTATCACCTTTTTAACTCCTTTCAGGAGATTTCTTTCTTTTAGCAGGTTTTTTATTCGTTTAATCACTGCCGAATATAACAAAATATAGCCATTTTTCAAGTCTAATCTTTGAAAAAGAGTATTTTAAGGGAAATTTACCTTATTTTAACCACAGAGTACACAGAGAAAAACAAAAAAACACACAGAGAACACAGAAGAAAACAACAAAAAATATATATGTAAAAACCCACCTCCCCAAAAATTAGAAACAACAAATCGCACGAATAGCACAAATAAAAAAAATTATTGTTTAAAACCCATCCCAACCCCAAAATAATCTCACACAAAGACACTAAGACACAAAGTTTTTGTTTTTTTATTCTAACTTCTAACTTCCAAACTTCTGTTGTACATGTAGACCATGTATTGCCTGCCCCCCATTTTTTTTATTAATTAAGTCGGCGAGAATCAGAGGGATTGCCGTCCAGGAAAGCGTCTCGGAGGGTGAGCGGGCATGGTCTTTTGAAATGCTTGCATTTCAAAAGGAGTTCA
>Ga0315545_1002318_pt1 | contig 17304 bp, 17 predicted proteins | sample SalMarSW160210MG_FD_203096 | JGI IMG/M metagenome (GOLD analysis project Ga0315545, IMG submission 203096) | Salt marsh sediment microbial communities from the Plum Island Ecosystem LTER, Massachusetts, United States - Salt Marsh Sediment SW1602-10 ...
AACAGATGGAAGCGAACGAGCATCTCTGATTCTCATGCTCGTATTTCTAATATATTGAAGAGAAAAATGCAAACTATTTTATGCACTGATTAGTATGTCGCAAAGGAAATGAAGCGACTCATGGGAAGGGCGATCAGCGGTTTTCGAATGATTGCGGATGGCGATAGAGTAATGGTGGCCGTGTCAGGAGGTCAGGACAGCATATCGCTTCTGTGGTTGTTGAGGGAACGGCTGAAAAGGATACCGATCCGCTACGATATCATCGCGGCACACGTGGATCTCGGGTTTGGCCCATCCACAGGTAAGAGGATGGAGGAATTTTTTCTCAACAACGCCTTTGATCATGCAATAATCAACATTCCTGCTGGACCGCTTGCCCACTCGAATCATAACAGGGAAAACCCTTGTTTTTTGTGCTCGCGCCTCAAACGAAAGGCCGTATTCGAGAAAGCTGCGGAGCTCAAATGCAATACGGTAGCCTTTGGCCACCACAAGGATGACTTCATAGAGACATTTTTTTTGAACCTCCTCTTTGCGGGATCGGCGAGCACCATGCAACCGGTACAGGAATTCTTTCATGGAGCACTTACCCTTATTCGGCCTCTCTGCCTGTTGGATGAGTCGATAATCAAGGGATATGCCGATGAGATGGGCTTTCCCGTGATAGAGAACGGATGCCCTACGGCAGGATCATCGATGAGGGCACAGATGAAATCTCTGCTCACTAACCTCTACCACACCAACAAGAAGATAAAGGGCAATATCGTTAGGGCAGTGCAGCGATTGTCATGAAAATAGGCATTATTGGATTACCTCAATCGGGTAAGTTCACGATCTACCGAGCATTGACCGGTGCAAGGGAGATTTCGGGATCGGAGAGGACCAAGAAGGGCGATCGGCTCGTCGGCACCGTCAACGTGGCGGATGAGAGGGTTGATCAGCTCAAGGAAATCTTTAATCCCAACAAGACCGTCTATACCAAGGTAGAGTATATCCTGCCCGGGACCATCGCCGATCCAGATCATGGGAAGGGGGAAAAGGAAAATGTCATGCTTACCGAGGTAAGGACATGCGACGGATTGATCCATGTGGTGAGAAATTTTCAGCTATACGGCGGCCCTTCTCCCACACCTGAGCAGGATTTCTTTAAATTGGAATCGGAGCTGATATTGAACGATCTCATGGTGACCGAGAAGAGGATCGAAAGAATACAGTCGGATGGGAAGAAGGGCAGAGAGATAAGCGAAGATGAGCTGAGCTTGCTTCAACGATGTAGGGAAATGCTGTCCCAGGACTGTGCCTTGATAAACAGCCCGGAAATTACCGCCTCCCCCCTTCTCAAGGGCTTCACCTTTCTCTCCGCCAAACCTCAGATGGTCATCATCAACAACTCCGATGAGGATGAGGGGCTACCGGAGATGTCGCGAATTCCCCCTGACATAGAAATTATGGTCGTTCGAGGAAAATTGGAGATGGAAATTGCCGAGATGGAGCCTGGGGAGGCAGAGGAATTCTTATCCGCCTTTCATGTCGATAGATCGCTTCTCGATAGGGTTATTAAGCGGTGTCTTGCAACCTTACGTCTCATTTCCTTTTTCACGGTAGAGGGAAGTGAGGTTCGATCATGGACAATACCCCAAGGTACCACTGCAATCGATGCTGCTGAATTCATCCATTCGGACATGAAGAAGGGATTCATCAGGGCAGAGGTCCTCGCCTACGACCAGCTCATGAGATATGGAAGCATAGCGGATGCGAAAAAGGAAGGACATCTCAGGCTGGAGGGTAAGACGTACCAGGTTCAGGATGGCGATATAATCAAATTCAGATTTAGCACTTAGGAATATGACGAAAAAGCATATAACGGCGGGAGTAATAGGCGCAACGGGCTATGGTGGTGTAGGGTTAATAGAGCTACTGATCAAGCACCCCTTTGTTACCATCGGCGCTCTCATGGCCAAACACGATATCGAAAAGCCAATCAGCACGATATACCCACACCTCAGGGGATTTTGCGATCTCAAGGTTTTTGATCCCCTTGATCACGAATGCCCGGATGATTTCGATATCGTGTTCTATGCCACACCGGATGGGGTGGGCCAGAAGGATGCGCGCAAGTGGCTTGACAGGGGTGTCAAGGTTATTGATTACAGTGGGGACTTCAGGTTCAACGATAGCCAGAGCTATGCATCTTACGCCCAAAGGATTGGAAGGATAGAGATGCATGCCGATCCAGGGATCCTCTCCTCTACTACCTATGGACTTCCCGAGCTCCACAGGAGAAATATCGCGAGCTCGGTACTGGTAGGAAATCCCGGCTGCTATGCAGTAGCCTGCATACTGGGGATTGCACCGGCCCTTAAATTCGGCCTGGTCGAGAAAAGAGGCATGGTCTTTGACGGGAAGAGCGGCGTTTCAGGGGCCGGAAAAACCCCTTCACCGCTTTTCCATTTCCCGGCTCGTCATGAGTGCATGAATGCCTACAAGGTGACGGGCCACCAACACGTCTATGAGATCGAGCGAGAACTGACGGCGATGAGCGGAGAGGAAGTCACGATCACATTCACGCCTCACGTGGTGCCCCTGAGCAGGGGGATTATCGCCACTATTTACGCAGACCTTTTGCCAGAGGTGAATAAAGAGCGTGTTAAGGATGCCTATCATGCCCTGTATGCCGATGAGCCCTTTATCAGGGTATTCAGTCATGGAGAGCTGATCACCACCACCGATGTGAGGGGAAGCAATTTCTGCAACATCTCGCTCAACATAGACCAGAGAACGGGCAAACTCATCGCGATCAGCGTGATCGATAATCTCGTAAAGGGCCAAGCGGGAAACGCCTTGCAGAACATGAATATCATGATGGGCATTGAGGAAACCGCTGGCTTGATGCACGCCGGAAACTTCCCATGACCAATAGTTCTTACATGCACACCTTCCGAACTTGGCGGAGATCGGTCTGTCCGAGGAATATTTTTCTGATGCCGTCCTGCATAAGGGTGGCCATTCCGTCCTTAATAGCCTGGGCCCTGATCTCCTCCATCCTGGCCTTGGTTTGGATCAGGTTCTTCATCTCTTTGGTTCCTGTCAGCAGTTCGATGAGTCCTGCTCTTCCCTTATATCCGGTGTTCTGGCACTTCTGACAGCCCTTGGGACGATAGATCCTGAGCTCATTATTGTAAGTGATACCCAGCTTATCAAAGCCGTCTCCGTAAGATCGAACCAGGGACTCGAATTCCTCCTCTGATGGGTGATAGGGCTCCTTACAGTCCTTGCACAGGGTTCTCACCAGCCGTTGCGCCAGGATTCCCAGGACGGCGTCGGCGAAGTTGAAAGGATCCATCCCCATGTCGAGCAACCGTGTGATGGTCTCAGGTGCGCTGTTGGTGTGCAGGGTGGAGAATACGAGGTGACCTGTAAGGGATGCCTCGATGCCCATAGAAGTAGTCTCCTCATCCCGCATCTCCCCAACCATGATCACATCGGGGTCTGCCCTCAGAAACGCCCTCATGGCAGATGCGAAATTAAGCCCAATCCTCGACTGCATCTGAACCTGGCGAAGTCCCTCCTGGGTGATCTCCACCGGATCTTCTGCGGTCCAGATCTTGGTCTCCGGTCTATTAATGTAATGCAGGGCCGAATGCAGGGTGGTGGTCTTTCCGCTTCCAGTGGGGCCCACCACGAGCACGATGCCGTAAGGCTTCTCTATCATGCTGATAAACTCATCGTAATCGCGATCCCTCATGCCCATCTTATCAAGAGAGATAGGCTCGCCCGAGGCCAGCAGTCGCATGACCACATCCTCGTTTCCCCCTGAAGTTGGAATTGTGGCTACCCTCAGCTCGAGGTCCAAAGGAGCGTACTTCTTAAACTTGATCTTGCCGTCCTGGGGGAGTCGACGTTCCGCGATATCCAGATCGCTCATGATCTTGATTCGGGAGCAGATAGCGCTTTTATATGTGTAAGGTATGGTCTGGTATACCTGGCAGGACCCGTCAATCCTAAACCTGATCACGGCATCGGCCTTACCCATCCGAGGCTCTATATGGATATCCGATGCCCCCCTGTTGTGCGCATCGACGATCATCTTGTTGACGAGCTGAACGATGGCCCCGTCCTCTTCACTCATCCCATCCAATTCTTCGACCTCTTCATCACCCGTCTCGAGCTGCCCCAGGATTTCTTCGATGCTCCTGGCCCCAGATTCATTCAGGCTTGATCGTGAGACATCGAAGAAGTGATCGATCATCTTGATGATGTCCTCCTTCAACGACACGCAGAACTCGAACTCCTTGCCCTTTATGAGCCCTTTTACGGTGTCTTGTGCGGGGAGGTAGTTGGGATTTTCCATCGCTATCACGATCTTGGAATCGGATTGGGTCACAGGAACGAAGAGGTTATTCTTCAAAAAGGCAGGCCTGAGGTTTTTCAGCAATTGGCCTGGGATTACCATCCTTTCATCGAAGGATATAAATCTCGTGTTGTAGAATTCACCGAGGGAATTCCCGATGTCCTCCTTGGACACGTGGTAATCTGACATGAGGATGCTCTCGATGCTGACCTTCATCTTTCGTGCCAGGATCATAGCCTGATCGAGGTCTTTCTGAGCGATAATGTTGTTGGTAATAAGGTGATCGAACTTCGTCTTCCTGGCCTGTTGTTTAAGTCGCTGGTGGTTGTAAAAGGCAATCCCGAGAACCTTGGCGATCTCGGTTACCGACTTTTGGTCTTCCAGCGTAAAGGAGTTCCCGGCAACCTTATTGATAAGCTGAATGACGCCCATCAGGTATTTGCTGAACTTGATAGGTGCAACTAAGACCTGCTTTGTCATATAGCCTGTCTTTTCGTCCCAACTCTTGGCAAATGAGAGATCCGGATTTATCCCCTTGAGTTCCCGTTCATCATAAGCATTCTTAATATTAATAATCCTCCCTGTAAGCCCACAGCATCCTGCAATGCTTGCATTGGCAATGGGAACCCGTATCTCGTTAATCTCCTCCCCTACCTTAAACTTGGATACGAGCTCTTTACGGGCGCCATCGACGATGTAGATGGTAATACGGTCAGCATCGAATAACGTGAGAATGCTGTCCTTCAAGTTGATCAATATCTCATCGATGTCCTTTGCGGAATGGATCTGATTGGTGATGAACTGGAGGCTCTTGCTGAATTGGAGTTCCTTTTGCAAGGCCTCTACATCAGGAACCCTATCTGTTTTATTTTGTTCTAGAGGAAGCGCCATGATTCTTACTATTTATAATACGTTTGTTATTTACCATATATTTAAACTTCTTTCCACAACATTTTATGGTACCACGAAAGCCCTTGAATAATCATGCCTGCCATTGTTACGTATATAAAAAGAGCAACCAATAAAGTCAAGGAATTGATCCCTGGCGACTATAGAGATTAAAGCATTTTAATCATTTTGTAGCCTATTCCTTTCGATTCATTTTGACAAAGTAACCACAATTGCCTAAAGATGGTACGGCCCTTGAGGTGAGTATTTCGTTTGGGAGCAAGTCGCCGGGAGCGGATATGTTTATTGATTCTCATGCACATCTCGATATGGAGCAATTCGATACCGATAGGAATGAAGTCATTCAGAGGGCCTTATCCGCCAATGTGAAACAGGTGGTGACAGTCGGGATCGATGTGAGCAGTTCCCTCAAGGCCATTTCCCTGACCGAGAACTACCCCTCTGTGTTCGCTGCCGTGGGTATTCATCCCCACAATGCGGATGTTACCGACGGAAAGGACCTGAAGCAGATAGAGGCGATCTGCGCCGAGAAAAAGGTGGTAGCCATTGGTGAGATTGGGCTTGATTTCTATCGCAACCTCTCATCGAGGCACAACCAAAGGATACGCCTCAAACAGCAGCTTGACATAGCGATGCGCTGCAATCTCCCGGTGGTGGTCCATGACAGGGAAGCCCACGAAGAGGTATGGGAGATACTTTCCTCCTTCAAAGGAGGTGGATTAAAAGGGGTGATTCATTGTTTTTCCGGTGACATTGACCTTGCGGAGGCATTTATGGAGATGGGTTATTTTATTTCCATCCCCGGCACCGTAACATTCCCGAATGCGAGCCTGATGCATGAAGTTGTCGCTAAAATCCCACTCGATACCATGCTTCTTGAAACGGATTCCCCCTTCCTTTCTCCAATCCCATACAGAGGCAAGAGGAACGAGCCAAGCCGGGTTATCCATACTGCCCAAAAGGTGGCGGATATAAGGGGCATAGCACTTGAAGTAATCGCAACACAGACAAGCAACAATGCACGCCGTCTGTTTGGGCTTCCCTTTATCCAATGATGATCCTTCATCCCCTAGACAAATCCAATCCCCTCGTGCTCGCCTCATCTTCTCCGAGGCGAAAGGAGCTTCTTGCTCAGCTGGGAATCCCCTTTGAGCCCGTGGAGAGCGGAATCGAGGAAACCGCTCTTGGAGGGCTCTCACCCGCAGAGTTGGCCTGTCAAGTCGCGGTGAGAAAAGCGGAATCGGTACGACATCGCTACCCACAACGCTGGATACTCGGTGCTGACACCATTGTGGTGCTGAAAAACAGGATCTTCGGCAAGCCGAGTGATACCCGCGATTGCCGTGAGATGCTCTTATCCCTAAGCGGAAGAAATCACAGCGTTATCACGGCGTTTTGCCTCATCGATCCCTCCGGCATATCGGTACACATAGAGGCAGTTACTACAAAGGTTAAGGTAAAGAGGATGAGCGAGGATGAGATCGAGGCCTACATCAGGACAGGAGAGGCCTTTGGCAAGGCCGGCGGATACGCAATTCAGGCAATCGGATCTTTCATGATCGAACGTATTATGGGTTCCTACACCAATGTTGTGGGTTTGCCCGTGTGTGAGGTAATAAACGCGATGATTACCTGCGGCGCCCTTAGAGGTTTCCCCCTATAGGAAGTTCCTTGAGTTCATTGTGTTTGTTGTGTTAAGGCCCAATAAACTCAATGAACCCAACAAACACAATAAACACTAGTTACCTCTCTGTCTCGCTATTTCATAGAGGATAATCCCCGCAGCAACTGATACATTAAGGGATTCGAGATGGCCCAGCTTTGGTATGCGAACCACATGGTGGCACCGATCCCTCACGACCCTGCTCAGACCTTTTCCTTCACTCCCCAGCACAATGGCTACGTCCCTGTCCCAGTCGAATCGATAAATGGATGTCTCACCCTGCCCTTCAGCTCCCACTATCCAAAAACCTTGGCCAGCAAGCTTCCCTAGAATCCGCGCCAGGTTGACGACTCGTGCTACCGGCAGATAGGCAGTTCCACCTGCCGACCTTTTATGGACGATATCGGTTATGGAGGCGGATCTGTCCTTGGGAATGATAAGCCCCTGAACCCCGAAAAACTCAGCCGTTCGTATGAGTGAGCCCAAGTTTCCCGGGTCGATGATGTGATCGGCCACCACGAGAACCCCCTTGGATTTCTGGGAGAGGGCGATTTCCATAAGCTCGTCTACCGTGCAGTAGGTGTACCTACTGAGTACGGCCACGACTCCCTGATGAGAGGTGTTGGATGATACCCTGTCAAGGTAAGCTCGTTCCTTGAACCTGATCGGTATGTCCCTCGCCCTGGCGAGATCAAGGATCTCCCTCGCCCGTCCGACCCTTCTTCCCCTTGCAACGAATATCTCTACGATCTCCTTGCCTTTTCTGAGTGTTTCAGTAACGGCGTTTATGCCACCTATGATTTGAGTCAATTACTTGCCCTGCCAGTGAAAAATATACGGATCATCTGTATTGTAGAACCGTGATGTGCCGATGTGAGGGAAACGAATGTCGGCTTGTTGGATAGTGGAACGGGCCCCACTCGGGTTACGATGCTACCGGTAAATACCGTTCGCTCATGAGAGATGATAGAGATCCCGGATCAACGGGTATCGCCTCCGCATGCGCGCCCTCTCAGCGAGGATAATCGCCTCTATTTCATGTGCCGTATGTGCGAGATCATCGTTGACCACGATAAAATCATATTCCTCGCAGCTCTTCACTTCCTCCGCCGCCTTTTTCAGCCGAAGATCAACGTCCTCTCTATCGGTGGTTGCCCTTCCCCGTAGCCTCGACTCAAGGGCCTCCATTGAGGGTGGGAGAATGAATACCGATAGGGATTCAGGAAAATGCCCCTTAATTGCCTCAGCCCCACGGATATCGAGATCGAGCAGGAGATCTTCACCTGATGAAAGTGCGTTCTCCACGGTCGAATAGGAGGTGCCATACAGATGTCCGTAAACGTGAGCCCATTCAACGAATTGGCGCTCACCGACCATCCGCTCGAAATCCCTCCTGGTGACGAAGCAGTAATGCTTGCCCTGTATCTCTCCATCCCTCGGCTCCCGAGTGGTATGCGAGACGGAATAGCCGATTCCGCTCACGCTCTCCCTAATGACACGTATAATGGTAGTTTTTCCGGTACCAGAAGGTCCGCTGATTACGAAAATCTGTCCTCTCTGTTGCATGTCCTATTGAAAGCTCTGTGTGGTGTTCCCGAAGTATAGAACCTACGTCACATCCTCTCCGCGTAAGGTACCATCTGGTGCAAATCTTTGCGCTATCGTCTCCGATTGAATAGCCGAAAGGATTATATGATTGCTATCGGTGATGATCACCGACCTCGTCTTTCTGCCCTGAGTAGCGTCGATAAGCCTTCTATCATCCCGCGCCTCTTCGCGAAGTCGCCTGGCAGGTGCTGAACCTGGTGAAACAATGGCTATCACCCTCCTGGATACGATAAAATTTCCAAAACCGATGTTGAGTAGCGTTGGATCCATGCATCACCCCCACTGAAAAAGTTATTCTATGTTTTGAGTTTGCTCCCTGAGTTTTTCCAGCTCCGCCTTAATTTCAACTACGAGATGAGAAATCAAGGAATCCGCAGCCTTTGAACCGATTGTGTTCACCTCTCTGTTAATCTCCTGAAGCAAAAAATCCAACCTCCTTCCCAGCGCGTCATCCTGGGCCATATAATTCCTGTATTGGTCGAGGTGGCTTTCTATCCGAATCAATTCCTCTGTAACATCGGTCTTCTCAGCCATAAAGGCAACTTCTTGCATTAATCGATCTTCATTAATTTCAAGCGATTCTTCCAATTTATTAATTCTTTGTATTAATTTATCCCGGTACCATTTCGATGCTTGCCCAGCTTTCTGTCGTATGTCATCCACATAACCCCTGATCCTTTCCAATCGCTCAAGGAAATCTTTCTCAATTGCCTTTCCCTCATTGATTCTCATTTCCTCCCATGAGTCGAAGGCCTCGTCGATCACAGTCCGAAGATCGGGCTCTATTCTTTCGAGATCAACGCCACATTGCTTTACGATAATGGCGTCTTTAATCTGAAAGAAAAGCGATAGATCAAGGGGTTGCTCAGTGCCGAGTTCCTGGCAGAGCTCATTGAATATATCCCTATAGGCCTTGACGAGGGACCGATTTAACTCGAGCATCAATTCCTTGCCACCGTTATCCTTGAGTTGGATTGAGATATCGACCCTTCCCCTCTTAACGCTTTTGGAAACCAGTGATTTCACCGTGTCCTCAAATGGCAAGAGGCTTTGGGGAAGCTTCAGGGCGATTTCCCGGTACCGGTGGTTTCCCGATCGTATCTCCACGATATACTCAATATCCGACCTTATTGACTTGGCCCTTCCGTATGCGGTCATGCTCTTCAACATGTCTCTTCTCTTGACTAGTACGCGCCTTCTCTTAGATGCCTCAGATATCCACTCCTTAGCCCGTTAAAAAGGCCGATTACCTTCTCCTCGGCATAATCGGGATATGTCCATGATAGGGGTTTAAAGGTCCCATCGTGAAAGATCAGAGTGAGATCTGCATATATTCCCTTCCCCAAGTATACCCTGTGGCTATAGTTCTTCCCCGTGGCAAGCACGAGTCTCTCTAAGGTGATATAGCCGGGATCAATATTGATCCTTCTGTTTTCCCGATCAAGGTGTTCTTTTTCAAGCTCATTGGTGATCAACTTGATATCTGCTATCGCTTCGGGCGTGATGAGCCTCACAAACGATGTAAATCGCCGACAGAGAGGCCAGCCCATCTCTTTTTCATAGTATCTTGTCCCGTTAAAGGGAAGCAGTTCGCTTACCCAGTCAACAGGACCGAACCGCTCCCCCATCTCCTTAATGACCGAGTCTATCAATGCCCCTTCATGAGAAAAAAGGCTGCTTATCAATTTTACCTTTTTCGTTTCCTGTGGTTGACTCACTGCTCGATCCCGGTTATTCAGTATAAGTTATAAAATCGCCTCGCGATTTTATATAACGTCCCGCAAGCGGGACTTAAAACCCGCCTGCCTCGCAAGCTTGGCGAGCGGGCAGGAAGAAAAATTCCTATCTTATCTAGCTACTCGTTACTAATTTTTTTGCTATCTTCTGTCTACTGCTTACTTCGAAAGGTAAGAGGCAACCGCCCTTTTGAGGTCATCGATCTTAACCGTTGAGGTTCCTACCTCGCCCACTACGATACCCGCTGCAAGATTTGATAAGAATGCAGCGGATTTCATATCAAGCCCGCTCGCGATACCAAGGGTAAATGCTGCGATGACCGTATCTCCCGCGCCCGTTACATCGTAAACCTTTCTTGCTATCGACTCTATCCGCGTGACCTTTCCACCCTCTTCGAACAGGGCCATGCCTTCCTCGCCACGGGTAATCAACACCGACTTAGATCGGTTGTGATTCATAAGCCTTTTGGCTGCCTTTATAAGGTCATTTTCGTCTTTGATCTCCATGCCCGCGATTTGTCCCGCCTGGGCATTATTAGGGGTAACCACGGTTACATTCCTGTAGAGTGGGTAATTCTTGACATAAGGATCCACCGCTACCGGAAAGGTAGAGCCGGAGATCTCTGCTGCTATACCATGCATCAGTTTACGGGAGAGCACTCCTTTTCCGTAATCAGAGAGTATCATAGCTGAAATATGACCCCTTTTCTCACGGACGAAATCCAATATATGTTGAATAGTTGAGGATTTTAAGGGAACCCTTTTCTCGAGATCATACCTTACAACCTGTTGGGCATGGGCAACGATTCTCGTCTTCACGATCGTCGGCCTCGCGCTCTCGATGGTGATTCCACCGATGTCTACGCCCAAATCCTCCAATTTTGAGATGACCTCCTCTCCCGGCCTGTCTTCGCCCACAACCCCGCACAATAAGGCCTTGCTACCCAGTGAGACGAGATTGTTGGCCACGTTTGCCGCGCCGCCCAGCATCGTGGATTCCCGATCAACCTCAACCACCGGTACTGGTGCCTCAGGAGAAATCCTCGAGACCTTACCCCATATAAATCTATCCAGCATGATGTCGCCGATCACAAGGATCGACTTGCCTTCAAAATGATCAATTCCGTGGCTCAATTGCACTGAATCGAATTCCTTCATGTTCCCACCGGCAAGCTGTGATCAGGTTGATGAACAACCCCCATCACTAGATCTCAACTTTCCCTTTTCCATGACAATTCCTAATGTCACATCCATACCACATGCTTACGTGAGTAATATAGCAATTTTATTGAATGAGATAAAATAAAAATCCCCTTAGGCCCTATGAAAAGAGAGATTCATCGGTTTTCACGCAGACTAAAAGGCTATCGAATTGCGAAGATATGTTTTACTCAGCAATGTCAGGGGCGTACACCCCAAGAGCATAATATCCTTTAAATTCTCCATCCTTCAGGTGGTGATATGTCTGACAATAAGGATAATTGGTTAACCGTATGCTAAAATAGTTTTTTTACGCTATAGAAATCAATAAAAAACAGAACAGGTCGAACCGTTTCCACGACACCCAATTTTCATTGACTGCCCCCTATTGACTTGCCTATACTCACGAAAAATGTATGCAATTTAGAGCTGTGGGGCTATTCTTATGTCGATCTCGATCTGTATTATCTGCTTCAACGAGGAGGAAAACATCCGGATGTGTCTTGAAAGCTCGAAGTGGGCCGATGAGATAATCGTGGTAGACTCCATGAGCCAGGACAAGACCGTTGAAATCGCACGGGAATATACAGATACGGTGTATCAGAGGGTATGGTCCGGCTTTGTTGATGGGAAGAATTTCGCCCTCTCCAAGGCCGCTTGTGAATGGGTATTCAGTCTCGACGCTGATGAGGAGATACCGGAGGAGCTCCGGGATGAAATCCAAGAGGAGATCAAAAAGAAATACACTAAAAATGGCTATACCGTGCCGCGACTCTCTTTTTACCAAGGAAGGTGGATCAAGCACAGTGGATTTTATCCCGACCGCCAGCTCAGGCTCTTTAAACGCGACAAGGGTTTATGGGTTGGCAAACGGGTACATGAGCGGATGGAGGTGAACGGAGAAGTGGGGCGGTTAAAGAACAACCTTCTTCATTATCCGTATAATGGGACGATCTCTGGCCAGGTTCAGACCATTGATGCTTTCTCAACCCTCCTTGCTCAAAACCTCCATGACCAAGGAAAACGTTTTAGCCCGCTCCTCCTACTTTTAAGGCCTCCGCTCAAATTTCTAGAGGTATACCTCCTCAGGCTGGGTTTTCTCGATGGGATTGCGGGATTCATCATCGCGCTGAGTTCAGCCTATGCTGTATTCGTGCGCTATGTAAAAATTAGGGAAATTGAAAAGGGTTTGGACAAAGGAAGATCAACGTAGGATTTGAATGTCATCAGTTGATAGAATCTGTTAAACAGAACTGGCATCTAAGCACAAAAACAACTAAGGTGCTTTGTATTGGGATCACAGGTTTTCCTCTCAAAACCTCGTACCCGGTGTAGGTAAATAGTTTGATCATGGTCTTTTTTGTGAAGAAACGAATGTGGGTGATGTCAAGGTTCCCAGCCTCCTGGTACTCAAACTGATCATGAAAGATTAGCTCCCGCCCATGTTTCGGTTTTTTTAAATTTTTCTTTTAATCTTTTGCTGAACAAAGCCTCTCTGCAACCAATTTCCAAAGATTTATTTGGCTCGACAGGGATAAAACGCAGCATTTCATGCCTGTCGGAAATGGAGTAGTTGGGTTTTTTAATCACGGGGTATGATCCGTGTAAAATCAGGTTTAAAGGTCCGGCCTGCTTACGGAACCTGTCAACAACTTTTGGACACTTCCTTGTAAAAATTACTGTAGTTTCCTCCTGTCTACCAATCCATTTGCAAAGGGTGAGTGCCCAATCATTATAGGCAGAGAGGGTATTTACTGGGGAAAATGGGACATCAGTAATTTTTATTGACTGCACATTGCCTCTCACCTATACTCACTGATAATTGTATTATTGTCATAAAATCGGCATATGCTGTGTTTTTCGGGTATGCTAGACTTCTGGAGATCTGCAAGCGTGTTGGAAGCCCGCCCCCTTTATGACCTTTCAATCATTATCGTTAACCACAACACAGCAGACATGCTCATCAGGTGTCTTCATTCGATCCGTTCTCAGTCCTGCCATAGTTCTGAGGTTATCTTAGTTGATAATGCATCCCAAGATAACAGCCTAGAGATTGCCGAAGGTCCCCTATCACGCTTGACGGTGATAGCCAATAAACAGAACCTCGGTTTTGCAAGGGCAAATAACCAGGCTCTGAATATCTCAAGAGGCAGATACATCTATTTTCTCAATCCAGACACCGAACTGAAAGAAGGAGTCCTTGGCGCAATAATTGAGTTTATGGAATCTAATCCCGAAATAGGGCTTGCGGGAACGCGGATCCTGAACCCAGATGGATCATTTCAATCCTCCGTCGAAAGGCACTATCCTGGTGAGAGACATTCTAGAGGTGAACTGTCTGGATTAAAGGGGGACATTGCCTGGGTATCAGGGGCGAGCATGATTGCCAGGCGGTCCGTTATGCGGGAGGTAAATGGCTTTGACGAGAGATTCTTTCTTTATGGGGAAGACCTTGATCTGTGTTTGGCCGTAAGGATCGCCGGCTGGACAATCGGATACATACCTGCAGCGCTGGTTGTTCACTGGGGCGGGGTGAGCGAAAGAAATACTCTGCCAATCGATGTTTGGAAGAAGAAATTCAATGCTGAAATTCTCTTTTATCAAAAACATTACACAGATAAAACAATTAGAGCAATAAGGAGGGCTACTATTATCCAAGCCCTCTGGAGGATATTCACCCTAAATCTTACGCTTTCATTTAGCAAAAATAAAGAGATCCCTTTGAAGAAATTAGAAAAATACAGGCTCATGTTCACTCTATTTCGGGAAAGAAAAATCCGTTCTAACAAGTACAGTGCAAATCCATAGAGGCGGATTTCTATTATTCTATAGAGGAATTCCCTTTGAAGACTATTAGGACAGTTGTCGCAACCTACAATGGAGAAAAGTATCTGGAAGAACAATTGGATAGCATCGTGAACCAGTCATTGAAACCCGACAAAATCATAATTGTTGATGATTGTTCAAAAGATGGAACTACAACGATTATTGGAAGATATAGGGAAAAGTACCCTGAAATGATAATCTATGAACCAAACCAAAGAAATCTGGGTCACAAGCAGACATTTGAGCATGGAATATCAATATGCAAAACCGACTACATTGCCTTGAGTGACCAGGATGATATCTGGGAATCCGATTTCCAAGGAGGAGTTGTCCGAGCTCAAGGATATTGTGGAGTCAAACATCAAAGCATCTCGTGATTGAAGGAGTTATGAAAATCGCTGTAGTGATACCTAAATATGGATTGGTGGGGGGAGCTGAGGGTTTCGCCTGTGAAGTTACTGAGCGCTTGGCCAGGCATGAAGATCTGAGGATTCACGTATTTGCCAATCAATGGCAATCAAGGGAAACATCGATCACATTTCACAAGGTTCCTACTATCCCCTTCCCCCGCCTCATGAGGCCCATTAGCTTCGCTTACTTCACCGATAAGAGGATCAAAACAGGGGACTATGATATCATTCACAGTCACGAACCGATTTTTAATATGGACCTTTTGACCTTGCATGGCATCCCCCATTCCATCTGGATGAGAGAGGTGAGGTGCAAAAAGCCAGGTCTCTTTGACAGAAGGCTGATCTGGTTGGAAAGGAAAGGGCTTACCGGCAGCCGAACTCCGTTGGTAATGGCGGTTTCATCACTAGTTAAAGATCAGGTTCTCAGGCTTTACAAAATCCCTGAATCAAAGATTCTGGTGATTCACCCAGGGGTCTCGGTTGAGAGATTCTCGGCTTTTGATAGAAAGGGGAGTCGTCAACAAATTCGTCAGCGCTATGGGCTTTCCGAAGACGACGTGGTAGTTCTCTTTGTGGGTATGAATTTTGAGATCAAACGTCTTCAGCTTGTAATCCGGGGCGTAGCAGACCTGGTTAGAGAAAACATTGGGTTTTCCAGGGTGAAGTTGTTGATTGTCGGGAAAGGAAATAAAGAGAGATACTTGAGCCTCGCCAGAGACCTTGGGATCGTTAATCGGATTTCTTTTGTCGGTGTTACCCATGAGGTTGAGAAATATTACCTGGCAAGTGATATCTTTGCTATGCCCTCCGCGTTTGATACATTTGGACTGGCCGTTCTGGAAGCCATGATGGCGGAATTACCCGTTATCATCACCCAAAGGGTTGGCGCCAAAGATCTGATAGAGTCGGGTGTTCAGGGATTTGTCCTTTCCAGCGATCCTTCTCCCGGTGATGTAGCAGAAAAACTCGCGGCCCTCACTGAAAAAAAAAGACGTCTAGAGATGGGTAAGAAGGCGCGGGAAGTTGCATTGCGATACACCTGGGATAGGACTGCGGATCAGGTGCGGGAACTCTATCATCTCTTAGTTCGGCAGGAAGACGATTTGTCAAGGAGGTCATATCACCTCAAATAGAATGAGACTGCCAGTGTCAGGGTGACTCCAGACCCCAACCTTAACTAAATCCTTCTTTTTTACACTTCCTATCGAATAAGGCCTTTCTTTGGGCCAGTGCTTTTCTTCCCATAAGACGTATCTGATCCCTCTTCTCTTAAGATTCTGGATGAATTCCCCATAGTTCTTACCGATGATGTTGTCAACATCATAGTTTTCCTGTGGGCATGGCGCACCCTTATATTTCAGATTGGCGTAAAATGAAATCCATCTAATTGAGTGGGGGGCTACGATTGGTATCACCTGGCTGTTGCCTTCCCTCTCAGCAATGAGTTCACCAATTCTTTTAAAAACGAGCTTATCCGCTTCCCTTGGCTTCAGATTTGCCGGCAGTGTAAAAACTAGAGTGAGGAAGCAGGCTATGGAAAGAGCCGCAACAGGCTTTAGGTTGAAACGTGATCGTAGAAAGTGATCTATCTTCTCCAATCCAAATCCCACGAAAACAAAAGAAGGGATAATAAAAATCGCAAGAAATCGGTTAAACATCATCCATGTCTGTAATACGTGCATATACAATAACAACGAGGCGAAAAAAGCAAGAGACGTAAGATACAGCACACGCCTGTCCTCCTTTATCCTCCCCCATAAGCCTCCCAACCCTGCTATGAATACGAAAAAGAAAGGATAGAAATAGGCCTTCACCGCATATCTCACAAGGGTCCCGAGGGCAATCAGCCAGACGAGGTTCCTTGTCTTATGTAAGAAAGCCGGTAGATTATGATCTAAAGGTTGATGCATGAATACCTCTAGAATCTGCCTAAGGTTCTTGTACTCAATTATAGGTGCCGAGATCTTGGTCGTGATTTCGAAACCTCGATGAAAATCACTTACGGATATATCAAGGACCATCATGCCAAACATGCCGAGCACCAGTACAAGGACAACCGGGATTACAAAGACAGAGGTTCGTGCTATCTTCCCATCTTTGCTTACAATTGGGATATAGATAAGAGACACGAACACAAAAAGAATTGCCTCAATCCTGGCCCATGTCGCCATAAGGAACGACAGACTGCTCAAGATGAGGTAGAGGTAGTTTCTCTTTTCAATCTGGGTTACAAAAAGATATAAGCCGAGGACTGAGAAAAACCAGTAAACCGGATCTCTTACTGCATCAACGCTCTTGTCAACAAAAACGGGAATGAGGGCGAATACGAGTGTGGCTATGAGAGTTATCTCTTTTCTAAAGAAGCTTTTTAAAAGAAAATAGAGTGGAGCCAATGTGATGGTACCAAAAAAGAGGGAGACTGATTTTGCAGCAACCTCCCAGTCGCCAAAAATCTTATAGGCAAGCGCAATGAGTATTGAATAATTCGACAAATAACCCATTGAACACGTGAGAATAGAATCCCTTAGGCCATAATAGAGTGCCCGTGCCTGATGGATATAGAGGACTCCATCGGGATTGATGATATAGGTATAGAAG
>Ga0315545_1002320_pt1 | contig 17300 bp, 6 predicted proteins | sample SalMarSW160210MG_FD_203096 | JGI IMG/M metagenome (GOLD analysis project Ga0315545, IMG submission 203096) | Salt marsh sediment microbial communities from the Plum Island Ecosystem LTER, Massachusetts, United States - Salt Marsh Sediment SW1602-10 ...
CTTTATTATCAATGGTATATTGATGCTGATAGCGTTGATCTTTATAGTAGTCTCGTTAATCATCTCCGGCGGAGCCTTGTTCTCGATAATGGATTCGTTCTAACGGGCTTGTTGATAAACCCAGTTTCGGGGCAAAAAGGTACCCAAATCCGTCATCGCGAGGAGTCCGCCTTCGGCGGACCCGCAATGACAACATGAGTACTTTACTGTTCCATCAGGTATTGCGCGCCGAAGGCGGGTGTGACCTGACGTTATCCGAAAATAGTCAAAAAGAATCAGACCGAGCAGTTAAAACTATCGGCCTGATTCTTTACTTACGCCGCTATGTCAAGCAACAACTCTGCTGCCTCTTTTTACTACGCGTTGCGTAGCGGACTCTACCTCAATACGGCCACACCCTAGCGGCAGGGAACACAGAAGCCGCAAGCCGTCCCTTTTTGTTTCAACGATACAGGTTCAAAGACCCACACTCGCTGAGCCCCCTAACAAAGTTGAGCAACTTCGACAGTTCCTTGCCGACGGAGTATAATGCCCGTTAGGTGCGGAACTGATAACCCAACCAACATAGCCAATCTTGGTAATTATTAAGTGGGAGTAAATGGGGTATATTTGCATATTTAATACGTATGACAGAGTGTGTCAGCGCGTGCGAAGATAAGTGCCCAAATTTACAGCCTTGTTTGTTATTCCCAACTTCCGCCTGATTTCTTCACGGTGCTTGTGAATGGTGAGAACCGACAGGTTCAGACTGTCAGCTATTTCTTTGGAGGACAACCCCTCTTTGATCATCTCGCAAATCTCCATTTCGCGTGGTGTGAGCTTTGCGTACTGCTCCCGAAACTTATCTACGTCTCTGGCCAGAATCGTCTTCAGGGTGGCCTGAAGAGCCTCAAACTCATCGGCGTGTGCAGGGCCGATCTTTTCTTTCAGGCGCGTAAGAACCGGAATCGCGGCCTGTTCCACATCCTGACATATCTTTTGCTTGTACTCCTGCCGTTCCTGCTCGATATGTTCGATGACGTGCTTGAAAACGAGGTTCATTTCGGTCAGTTCCTCTCGTTCGGTTTTCAGTTCTTCGGTGGTTTGTTTGAGTGCATCCTCCGCCCCTTTGCGATCGGTGATATCCTCTCCGGAACTAAGGTGACCGATTATATTTCCACTTTCATCCTGCAAGGTAGTGTTGTGCCAGACGATTAACCTTTCCTCACCACTCTTGGTCAAGACTGGATTTTCGAAATACTCTGCTATCTCAAGCTCACCGGCTAGCAGCTTCTCGGAAATTGGTTTTACAGTATCCCTCAATCTTTCAGGTAGAAAATTGTCGAACCAGTTCTTGCCAATGACCTCACTTTCGCCATATCCCAACACTTTGCAGCCTTTTTTGTTAATGAGAGTAACGTTGCCTTCAATATCAATGGCTATAAACATGACTTCTGCTATGTCGAGATATTTCTGAGCCTTGTCCCTTTCCTCCTGCAGCGCTTCCTCGGCCCGTTTGTGGTCAGTAATGTCAACAATGATGCCTTGATGGTGCGTGATAAGCCCGTCCTTGTCCCGTTTTATCCAGGTACGGTCATCAACCCAGCGGACTTCTCCCGTCTTGGTAACAACCCGGTATTCCTGGGTAAAACTGTCGTATATCTCCTGGTTGTTGTACTGAGCCGCTTCAGCGGCAACTCGGTCCAGGTCATCCGGGTGGATAATCTTGTCATAGGGAACCTCTCCAGAATGGAACTCCTGAGGTTTGTATCCGAATTGGTCCACATTGTCGGAGACGAATTCGACCGGCCAGCCCTCTGCCGCTTTCCACAGAAACACCACGGCTGGAGTGCGGTTGAGTATCCGTTCCAACTCTTCCCGTTTTTCGTAATGTTCTTGCAAGATTTTCTCGACCCGTTTGCGCTCGGTGATGTCCCAGAAGTAGTTACGTATTCCTATGATACCGCCACCCTTGGTTAGAATACTTCCAATCACTACCTCAAGATGGATCACAGAACCGTCTTTTTTGAGTCCCTTGAACTCGTATCGTGACGGCTCCTTTTCGCCTTGCATGCGTCTTTTATGAAATTCAGAAACGATTCGTAGATCATCAAGATGAAGAAGTGTTTTGTGTGATTGTTTTTTCATCTCCTCAATAGAATATCCGAACAAATCAGCAAATTCCTGGTTGAAGTAAGTAATATTTCCATTTTTATCATCTGCACAAATTGCAACTCCTGCATTTTCCACTATATCCTTATACCGCTCTTCACTTTCCCGCAGTGCCTCCTCCGCCCGCTTGCGCTCGGTGATGTCAACCCAGTTCGCCAAGCAATACTTGAGCTTGCCGTTCTTTTTAACTGGTCTGGACGTTATCTCAACCCAAAACCTGTCTCCGTTCTTGGTTTGGAAAAGCTCCTCGAGCTTTTGTGCTCCCTTGCGCATAGCTTCTCCCAAGTCTTTCTCCGTCTTCTGCAATGTCTCTTCCGTCCACCATGGGTATGGGGCTTTTCTGTCCGTAAGTTCTTCAGAAGTAAAGCCGGTCAGCTTTTCCAGCGCGGGATTCACATATTTAACTGAAGTATCTGGATTTATGACTATTATGGGAAACGGAGAATTACCTAACAGACTGGAACTGAATTCCTCGCTCTCCTGCAACGCCTGCCATACTTTTGAGCCCTCAGCGGATATTCCTATCCCGCGAGCGAGTGCTCTGGCGAACCGCCGCACTCCGAGGATATGTCCGGAATGTCCCGCTGCCGCGGAAGGCTCAGAAGCGTCTCTGCCTTTCTGGAGAAGCTTGAACTTTTTTGGGTTACTTTTGGAAGAACTTCCCTGTCCTCGTTGTTGCATGACCTGAAACCCCTTTTGTATGAATCAGGCACTTCGTCGTTGTGCTGTTTTCCCTTGAATAATATATATACAACAAATTGGGCATTGATGTCAACCAAAAAAACTGCCGTTTGTTCCAATTCTCCAGGATAGCCCTGCGTCGCCAGCCAGATAAAGACCACGACGGGAGTGCGGCTAATTATCCGCCGTTGTGTCAGGTCTTGATCCGCGGAGGGCGGATTGTGACCTGACACGCAAGTATATGTCAGGCAAGGGCGGCAGGTCACACATATCCGCTGGTGCGGATTCGCAAGACCTGCCGCAACCATGTGTTGGTGCTTTCTCAACAAGCCCTTGCGCGGGAATGACGATCTTTATGGGTAATGTGCTCTGATTTTGATGCCAACTTGGTATGAGCACCTTTAGCTCGACTTCCTGTTGCCGACTAGCTCTGTGCCGCTTGCCAGAGAAAGACCACGACGGGAGTGCAGCTACTAACCCGTTCCAACCCTTCCTGTTTTTCGTATTACTCTTGTAGGGATTTCTCGGCCTGCTTGCGCTCGGTGATGTCGCGAAGATGTTCAATCACGTTGACGATCTTGCCTGATTCGTCCAGAATCGGGTATGCTCTCACATCAAGCCAGATGTCCAATTCTTCCGCATACATCTCGACTTGAGCAGGCTGTTTGGTTTTGTAGACCTCAGTAGTGGCGCATATCTCGCACGGAGTATCTCTACCAATCAATTCGTAACATTTCTTACCTTTTACATCATCTGGGGTCATATTGAGAAATTTGTATCCGGCAGCATTATAGCGGATTATTCCGTGATGTCTGTCCTGAACCCCAATCACATCGGGAATGGTGTCGAAAAGTGTTTCGAGCAGTTTGGCGGTCTCCTTATTCCTATCCTTGGATTCCCGCAGCGCCTGTTCCGCCTTCTTGCGCTCGGTGATATTCTGCGTAACTTCAACAACTCCGAAAACCCTACCTTTGTCATCTTTAACAGGATGACCCTTGACCAGCCACACCCTTCTGTCAGGTGATCTTATTTCCCTTTCTTCAAGTTGACCAGTTTCAAAAGCCCTGAGTACGGGACAACCATCGCACAGTTTATCATTCTGCTGCCATATTTCGTAACAATGGTTCCCCACCAATTGATCTAAAGACATACCAACACTCTCAGCTGCTGCTTTATTGGTCCAGACAACTTTTAATTCTGGATTATCATAGTAAGCCACAAGCTCTGTCATACTATCCAAGATGATGGACTTCTCCTTCTCACTCTCCCGTAGCGCCTTCTCCGCTTGCTTGCGCTCGGTGATGTCACGCACGATGGCAAGGACATAAGGTGTCCCGGAAAGTTCTAATCTGTTGAGACTAACCTCGGCATCGAATGGGGTTCCATCATGGCGGCAATGCAGCCACTCAAAAAACTGTGGTTGACCATTAAGGGCGGCGGTGATTTTTTCGATGGCTTTTTCTTTAGAATCCCGTCCGTCGGGCTGCTGCGGAAGGGAAAAACGGTAAGGCGGCTGACCAACGATCTGTTCTTTGGTACAGCCAAACATCTTCGTGGTCATCCGATTGCAGTTGATAAAGTATTCTCCATCCACTAGGAAGATAGCGTCGTTGGCCGATTGAAAGAGAGTGCGATACCGCTCTTCGCTCTCTCGGATAGCCCTTTCCGTATTTTCGCGTTCGGTGATGTCTATGTCTGCCCCTCTGTACCCCAGTAGGCTCCCTTTCTTATCGAGTATTGGAACTCCACTTGTCGACAGCCAAATTGTTTTGCCGTTCTTGTGCACATTCCGGTTTGTGAATTTTCGGAAAGGCTGCTTTTGGGCAAACACTTCAAACGCCTTCTTCTTCAACTCTTCCCGGTCTTCGGGATGGAATAGGTCATAGAAATGCTTCTCGAGCATTTCCTCGGGCATATAGCCTAGTATTTTCTCGACAACAGGGCTTGAGTAAGTGTATTTTCCATCAGCGTTGATCTCCCAGATCCATTCTATAGCATTCTCAGCAATATCCTTAAACCTTTCCTCGCTCTCCCGCAGCGATTCCTCAGCCTGCTTGCGCTCGGTGATGTCCAGAACTATGCCTTGATAATGAGTGATGGCTCCATTCTGGTCCCTTCTTATCAAAGTGTGGTCGTCGACCCAGCGGACTTCTCCCGCCTTGGTGATAATCCGGTACTCCTGGGTAAAACTGTCGCAGATTTTTTGGTGGCTGTGCTGGAATATTTCGGACGCAATTCGCTCTAGGTCATCCGGATGGATGATATTGGCATAGGGAATCATTCCAGAATAGAAATCTTCAGGGCTATATCCAAATCGTGCGACGTTGTCAGAAACGTATTCCACCGGCCAGTCTTCTGTCGCTTGCCGGAGGAAGACCACAGCAGGGCTGCGGTTGATTATCGATTCCAGTTCCGCCTGTTTTTGGGATTGCTCTTGTATCTTCTCTCCGGTTTGCCTGTGCTTGCTGTGTTCTGCCGCCTGGGGTTCCGAGTGTGTCAGCGAACTGCGGGATAAAACAGGTAAAGCGGAATCGATCTGTAAGGGGCCTACTTGCCCTGCTGCAGCGCTCTCAGCTTTTAGCTTATCCATAGAGATACTTGCTCCTCTTCTAATGCAAAGCTCTGGTTCTTCTCCCCAGAGGCAGCTACGCCTCTATCTGCTGCCAATCCAAATTTGATACAACATCTTGGGTGGTGATGTCAGCTAAAAAGCTCCTGTCAATTCCGTTTCCAGTAAACACCAGACTACATGAGGTTGTCTGAAAAAAAGCGCTCATGATCGGTACAGGGTGGCGGTTTCCGCATTCTCCACGGCTCACCGATTAGGTAACCTCACATGACCATTTAGTATGTTTTATCGACAGTATCCTAGTGGAGTTTATACCTTGGAGCAGTGGTTTGTTTGTTTGCCGAAGCTCACTTCGAGAATTTGCTTGCAGGGCAGCCTTAAAAGCTGTAGTTTGTTATTGTGACAAAGGCCGGTTGGACGAAGTTAGATCAGGGTCTGAGGAACAGGACTTGCTGAGTATCTGTCATGCCGGAGCACCAGCAGATGAAACCGCCCGCCGGTAGTATAGTTGCCTAAGCAGCGAATGGAGCGCCCCCGTAGCTCATCCGGATAGAGCATCTGCCTTCTAAGCAGAGGGTAGCAGGTTCGAGTCCTGCCGGGGGTACTTTGTTTGCATTTTGACCCCCTCGGCTATCAAGTCGAAGGGTTTCTTGTATGTGGGACAAAGAGTTAGGCCGCTTAAGGTGCAGTTCGAAAGTACGCTGTTGAGAAGCTTTCGCTTTTCTGATCCGCCTTGGGTAATGTAAAGAGAATGGGCACTTTGGGCAAGTTCGAGAATCTCTGATCCTTGATCCACGTAACCGTGGTCGGCTTGCTCCAAACTGGATACTTGTCCGCGGATGTGATCCTGCTCTTCCCGCCATCGTGCTGACAGATCGCTCCAGTAGCCTTCGTCAATAACGCCGTCAAGTCTGTCCTCGTAGGCTTTGTCAAATCTGACCTGAAGATTGTCAAGTTTTCGCCTGAGTTTCTTTATCTCAGACTCCCGGTATACGCGTTCTTCGTTGTAGCTGCTTTTCAACCGGAGACGACCCCCATGCCCCCTCAGTAGTAGGATTGATCGATTACAGATTTCTGAAGGCGCGGGCATGTTCTATCCCGCACCTTTTCAATTACACACACGGTCTGTCACAGGAGAGTCAGTTCGTCCAAGAGGGCATCCAGGTGGTAGACTTCATCGATAACGTAGAGTACGTACCTGATGTCAACACTAATTGAGCGAGTGATCTCAGGGTTGAACAGATAATCTGCCGCGATGCCTTCATAGTTGCAGTCAAAAAGCAGGCCGACAAGACTACCCTTGCCGTCGATAACCGGACTTCCGGAGTTGCCGCCGGTGGCATCGTTGGTGGTCAGGAAATTCACCGGGACATCTTTGATCGGATCATGGACGTACGCACTGGTTCTGCCGGTGGTACGAGCCTGTTTCAATTCGTCCGGTACGATGAATGGATCCTCACCTGTCTCCTTCTTAAGCACACCGGCGACAGTGGTAAAGCAGTCGTAATCCACGCCATCTCGGGGGCTGTATCCTTTAGTCACGCCGAAGTTGATACGCATGGTTCCGTTAGCATCAGGATACAACTCATCCTGTTTCCATTCTGCATACGCACTTATCAGCTTCGGTTCCAGGCGGTTGGATGCACCTTTCAGCTTCTTCGACCGATTTCTGTAGTCTTCCCGTTCCGCATAGGTTGCTTTCGCAAACTCGATGAGTGGATCGTTCAGCGCCTCGAGTTCTTCAACGGACATATTGAACATCTTCATTCTGTCTTCAAGTGTGCCCATTTTCGTGTTTGCAAAGGTGTATTCAAGCCAGGTTTCAAGCCGTGATTCACTATCGCTGCCTTCTGCCGCAGCGATGGTCTCGTCTATGGAAGTTATTCTGTGGCCTTCAGGAAGGGCAAGTGCCTGCTGTAAGAAATATTTCAGCAGAGCCCAGTCGTATTCAGGAACCAGATTGATCTGAACATCCTCAAGCCACTCCCAGGTGCTGATGGAGTCCCGATCCTGGTAACCCCTCTCACGCTCCATGTCGTCTTTCGTCCGCTCAAGAGCCCAGCGGTAGATGGTGAAGGCAGCGTCCACATGGTCGGGCCAGCCCAGCGTACCAAGAACACGGTCTTTATCTCTCGTGAGCTGCTTTTCCTGGTACAGGCTGTCAAGGCCGGATAAAACTCCGCCGTATCGCCGATTCAGATCCGGACTGCCGGCAACAAAAGCGCTCAGGCCGGCCTCAGCCTCCAGCTTCTTTTCCAAAAGATTCCATTCCTGGAAGCCCTCCAGCATCCCGAGACTGTTCTTCAGAGAATTATTGAGGCCCTTCGAACGAGAAGCCAGCCTGACTTCGATCTCCGGATCGTCTGCAGACAATTCTTCGATGATTTTCAGGATATCTTCACAGGTCTTAATCCAGGTTGGATACCTGTGGCTGACCAATTCGTCGACTTGATACGAACTGGCGTAACGGCTGGTCCGGCCGGGGAAACCGATGATCATGGCAAAGTCGCCATCCTTCAGACCGGACGTCGAGATGGGAAGAAACACTTCAGGGTGGTACGGCACGTTCTCCTCGGAGTATTCGGCTGAACCTCCATCGGGAGCGATATAGGCACGCAGAAAAGAGAAATCTCCCGTGTGACGAGGCCACATCCAGTTGTCGATATCACCGCCGTATTCCCCGATGGAAGCTGGCGGAACATATACTATGCGAACATCCCGGATTTTGAACTGTCGATACAGGATAAATTGCTTACCGCCGAACATATGTGCGACGCGGCACTTTATATCTCCTTCCTTCTCCGCTTCTGCGATGATCTCTTTGATCGCCTTGTCCATTGCCTGATATCGCAAGAAATCATCCATGTCATCGCTGATATCCGCAAGGACGCGTCCAGTAACATCCTCTGCAGACAGGGTCACCCAGACGTTGTACCCGATGGCGGGGAGTTCTTCTTCACGCGAGGCCGCATAGAACCCATCCCGAATAAGGTCTATCTCAGCTGTGCTCTGTTTCTGCACGGCGCCGAACGCCACGTGGTGGTTGGTGACGATCAGACCATCTTTGGAAACAAACGAACCGCTGGCCCCGACCCGAACAACCGCCCGGCATAACCCGCCTCCGGCCGGATTATAAATATCCTCTGGCTCCAGTTCGAGCCCGGCGGCTCTGAAGTCGTCAAGCGACAACTTGTCGACGTCATACAACGGCCACATTCCCTCCTCACCGCTTGCTACTCCTACCAACAGAATCGCAGCGAGAAGGATCAGTGTGATCGTTCCGTGTCGTAAAATCATATCGATGTCCTCCTTTACCTGTCCACAAAATAGAGACGTCGATCAATTTCGCAAGCCATTTTTGCCTATCCTGGCAGCGATTGCGGGACATGAAAATTCGGGCGGAACGACCCCCTACCCCCCTTTTCGGAGTCCCACGATATAGAGAAGTGGGGACCCCCGGCTCAAGTGAACCTACCAGTTTTTTGAAAACAGCGAAACCAAGATTTCCTTGCCATTCTTGCAATTGTCCTTACCTTGTAGTCAGCGGGGTCACAATGTGTCCCTGCTGCAAATACACCCCTGGCGTTCAATGGCTGTCGGGGGATTTTTTGTCTGCGGCTGTTTTTCTGTGGCCCCTTTCCTCAGTTTGCAGGAGAACGTAGCTCAGAATAGCTCTACAGCGATCGTGTGGCGGCTTGAGAGACAATCTGGTCAGAAACAGCTTCAGGAGAATTGGCGACAGCAAAATGCCCTCATTTTTTGTGCTCATAGAACTGATTACTCAGGGAAACAGGGGAATTCTTTACAATTCGAGGAGATTTTTGTATATTTAAAATACTGAAAGGGACAAACTGTGTTTTTGATACCTTTATATGAAAAATCTCAGATTGTTGTGTGAGAGGAGGTTCACGCCGGGGTCAGGTACTTTGCCGGCCATCCGGAGCCGTCGACCAGTTGGCGGCCAACCCTGGAGGAGCAATGATGACACCACGCCGTTCATTCAAGGGCACCACTGGCACTCTGATTTGTGTGGTGCTTGTTTTTATGCTGGCAGCCGCAGCCCAGTCGATCGCTGATCAAATCGAAATCACCTACGACTTTGCTGCCCCTTTGGTGCAAACGGTCGAAATTGACGGACAGCAGTTCTCAGAAGTGACCATGCAGGGCTGTCCCCCTTCTGGAACTGTCGGCGGCCCAGCCCTGCCAACCAAACGGGCCCGCGTGCTGCTGATCTATGGTCACCGCGTCAAGTCGGTGGCGGTGAATCGTACTCAAAAGCATCTGGTCGCCGGCGGTCTGCGCCTGGCTCCAGTCGAACAGCCATTCCCCCTGTCGACGCCGCCAGACCAAGTACCTCCGCTCTATGTCAACGAGGAAGTCTACGCCACAAACCAACCTTTGCCCAATCAGACAGGTCGACTGGTTTCGGAGCAGGTGTTCCATGGTTATCGAATCGCGCTGATTGACCTGGTTCCAGTGGAGTACATCCCTTCCACGGGGGAATTGCATTACTACTCCAAGATCGAACTGACGGTCACTACGATGTCAACGTCGAGCCTTCCGGAGGTGCGGGGGATTGCGACCGACGCCGAGGTCTTATCTGCAAGAGTGGACAATGCTTCCCTGATCAACACCTACAGATCCGCAAGCAAGGTTGGCACAAGCGGCTACGACATGTTGATTATCACGTCCTCGGCGCTTGCATCGGCCTTTCAGCCGCTGAAGGACTATCACGACGGCAACGGCATCGCGACCGAGATCCATACGCTGGACCAGATTGGCGGTAGCGATCCGCATACGGTTCGTGATTACATTCGCAATGAGTACCTCACCAGCGGTATCCGGCTGGTCCTGCTCGGGGGTGACGATGACATCATTCCTGCCCTGGATCTCTACGTCAATGTCATTCTGTCCTCCGGGTCGATTACTGCGTATGACATGCCAGGGGATTTCTACTTTGCCTGCCTGGATGGTACCTTCAACTACGATGGGGACGGCTGGTGGGGTGAGCCTGGCGACGGTGAGGATGGCGGAGAAATCGACCTTTTGCCGGAGATCGGACTCGGTCGAGTTTCGGCTGGCGATGCCGCCGAAGTCGCCAATCTGATTAACAAGACCATCTTCTACCTGGAGAGCAATGACGACTACCTGTCCAAAGTCCTGCTGGCAGGTGAGGACCTCGGATTTGGCGGCCTGGGTGAATACGGTGGCTACGCCATGGACGAGATGGTGAACGGTTCTGACGCTCATGGCTTCACCACCTACGGATTCGCCGCCGACCAGTATAATATCGAGAAGCTGTATGACCTGACCAGCCTGCCGTACAATTACTGGCCGCCGTCGGAGCTTATCGCTCGCATCAACGAGGGTGTGCATATCGTCGATCACCTCGGCCACAGCAATATCGGCTACGCCATGCGTACCGACACCGGTATGGTCAAGTCGCAATTGACCAACACCGATTACTGTTTCCTCTATGCCGAGGGCTGCAGCGCGGGGCGATTCGATTTCTACGACTGCTGGGCCGAGTACGTCACGACCAAGCTGTCCGCTGGGGGATTCGCATGCGTGGCTAACTCCAGAGCCGGTCTGGGCTCGCGCACTACTCAGCATCCGGTTCACGTTTTCAATCGCGAGTTCTGGGATGCCATCTACAGTGCCGATGAGGGCTGTCCGGAGTTGGGTATGGCCATGCTCGATGCCCGCTTCGACCTGGCTAGCCGGATCAACGAACCCGCAATTCGCTGGACCTACTATGAAACCAACCTGTTCGCTGACCCGGCAGTGAGGATAAAGCCTATCCGCAGCCTTGCCATCATGTTCCCCAATGGTACTCCCACGGAAGTCGAGCCAAAGACTGAAACTACGTTCGATGTCACTATCACAGGGATTGGCGAGGGTACACCGCTGACCGGGAGTGGTCTGCTGCACTACCAGATCGATGGCTCCGACTCTATGGCTGTGCCTCTGGTATCAGTCCGACAGGAGCAGTACCAGGCGGTCTTGCCGTCGCTGGACTGCGGCCAGACCATCGAGTACTTCGTGAGTTTCGATGAATCAGAGGGCGGACGCTGTTACGCCCCTCCGCCGACCGAGCCGTTGGCGGCAATACCTATCAGCGAGGAGGAGGTGGTCTTTGAGGACTCATTTGAAGATAGTGCCGACTGGACCATGACGAGGCTATGGGATATCGGTGTACCGCTGGGCCAGGGCGGACAGGAGCAGAACTACCCGGTGCCGGATCCTACCGAAGGGTGTCTCGGATCCAGCGTGCTCGGATATAACCTGGCGGGCGATTACGAGAACAACATAGCGGCTCAGCACGCCACCAGTCCGGCCATCGACTGCTCCGGATCGAATGAGATGCGCCTTCGGTTCTGCCGCTGGCTCGGAGTCGAACAGCCGGTCTACGATAAGGCCTCCGTTTCGATCAGTACTAACGGAACCGATTGGACCACCCTGTGGCAGAATCCGGCCATTATCGGCGATTTGGAGTGGATGGAGATTGAGTACGATATTTCCGACTATGCCGACAACCAGCCGACGGTCTATCTGCGATGGACAATGGGACCCACCGACGGCGGCTTGCGTTTCTGCGGTTGGAATATCGATAATGTCCGCGTAGTCTCGATGTTCTGTCAGATCTGGATATGCGGCAACATTGATGACATTGTCGGTCCAGGTGGACCTGTGGACGTCTCCGATCTAACATACATAGTGGCGTACCTGTTTAGCGGGGGACCGTCGCCACCAGTCCCCGAAGCAGCCAACGTGGATGGCCTTACCGGTCCCGGAGGACCGATAGACGTTGCTGACCTCACCTATCTTGTCGCCTATCTATTCCAAGGTGGCCCCGCTCCTGTGTGTGAGTAGGAACTTGGATCGGCCAGAGATGGGGGACGTTCTCGCACTTTCGGAAATGCGGTAGGCACTCACAAGCGACGGGAACCCAAGATTACCATTCATGGGACTCCTAAAAGGGGTGGTAGGGGGTGCCTTCTGGCCCATATTCTTAAGTGTTCCCCCTGAGCCGTAGGTACTATATTCTCAAACCGGAGGGCTTGTTTCTTTCCCCCGTACCGCTGCCGCAAGGCAATTCCAATACCACAGGACAGTCAGCCGGTGCAGCGAGTTCAATGGTAAAGGTTGGGTAACGTTCTCAGCAGTATCCGGTACTGGTATGCGACTGTACACCATCTATAGAGAAAAGGTCAGCTCAAAAGCTCTGAGTTCTGCACGGTTCAGGGAGCATGTCAAACGGCCTGCCTTAAGTAGTCCACGACCGGCTGAAAAGTTCTATAATCGTCCTGCCGGGGGTATTTCTACGGCCAATAAGGAAGATATCACCGACCCCTGCCTATTCATTAGCAGGAGTCGGATACTCCCGCTTTATCGAAACGTCGCATGTTAGTTAGAAGGAAAATTCTGCTACTCAGCCTCCCGTTCGGCTTTTGCCTGCTCAATGACTTTCTGGGCGATTTCGTGAGGAACCTCTTCGTAGCGGGAGAAGTCCATCGAATACACTCCCTGTCCCTGGGTCATCGACCGCAGGTCGACCGAATACTGGTAGAGTTCGGCCTGAGGGACTGCGGCTCGGATTCGCTGATGTTTACCTTCCGGATCCATACCGGCAATCTTGCCTCTTCTGGAGGAAAGGTCGCCCATGACGTCGCCGGTGAACTCATCCGGAACCAGCACCTCGATATTATAAATCGGCTCCAGAAGCACCGGTTTGGCCTCCAGGAAACCTTCCTTAAAGGCCATCAAACCAGCAATCTTGAAAGCCATATCTGAGGAATCGACCTCGTGAAATGAACCGTAGTACAACGTGACTTTTACGTCTACCACCGGCGACCTGGCCAGTCCGCCGTGTTGCATCTGCTCGACGATTCCCTTTTGAACAGCCGGTATGTACTTGCTCGGGATTACCCCACCTTTGATTGCATCAATGAACTCGAAACCACCACCGCGAGTGTTGGGTTCAATCCTGATATAGACCTCTCCAAATTGCCCTCTACCGCCGGTCTGTTTCTTATGCCGGTATTGCTTTTCGGTTTTGGCCCGCACCGTTTCCCGATAGGGAATCCTCGGTTTAACGAGATCGATGTTAACGCCAAAGCGCTGTTTCAGCTTATCGCTCAGTACTTCAATATGCGTTGAGCCTTGTGCCCACAGAACCATCTGTTTGAGGGCGGGATCAGCTACGACACAAAAAGTCGGATCTTCCTCATTGAGTTTCTGCAAACCGCTGGCGATTTTTTCCTCATCCCCTTTGGACTTGGCCTTTATCGCTACATCCATCACAGGATTGGGAAACTCGACCGGAGGGATCGTCAACGAGAGACCCGCCTGTCCCAGTGTGTTGCCGGTGTGGGTGTTCTTGAGCTTGACGAGCGCACCTATATCACCCGCCGGAACCGAGGACACCTCGCTGCGGTTTTTGCCGTGGAAAGTGTAGACCTGCGTGACCCGCTCGGTCGTATTAGTCTGCTGGTTCCGTAGTTCCATTCCTGATTTTACCGTCCCAGAAAAAGCTCTAAAAAAAGACATTTCGCCCAGGTGACCTTCCGAAGTTGTCCTGAATACATAAGTGAGCGGCTTGTCCTCGGGATCGCACAGAACTTCGACTTTATTTTCGCTGCCGTTTTTCTGAGCCATAATTGGCGGTATCTGATTGGGCGCAGGAAGGTACTTGTCGGCGAAGTCCAGCAACAATTTCACACCTATGTTATTTATTGCGGAGCCAAACAGAACCGGGTAGATCTTTCCCTGCGCAATACCCATACGCAACCCTTTGAGGATGTCACTATCGGGCAGCGTACCCTCTTCCAGAAACTTCTCAGTAAGTTCATCGTCGGCCTCGGCCGCAGCCTCGATAAGTTTCTCGCGTTCGGATTGAGCAGTATCCTGTAGGTCAGCGGGGATGTCGGTATCAGTTCTATTGCCGTTACTGTCGTAGGTGTAGGCCTTCATCTGGAGAAGATCGACGAGGCCCTTGAAATTATCGGCTTCTCCAATCGGAATCTGGACAGCCACGGTCTCTCTCCCGAAAGCGTTCCTTATTGACTCCAGGGTGGTTTGCCACATGGCATTTTCCAGTTCCATTTTGTTGACAAAGAAAAAGCGTGCGATATTGCGGCTTGCCATCGCATTCCACTGCAGTTGAGTGCCAACTTCTACACCAGCGCCGGCATCTATTACAACACCGACCGTGTCAGCTACCTTTAGGCTTCCAAGCAGCTCGCCGGGAAAGTCAGAATGCCCCGGACAGTCCAGCAAGTTTATCTTGTTATTTTGCCATTGGCAGGCCAATAGCTTCGAAGATATCGACGTTTTTCTGGCTATTTCAGCGTCGGTATAGTCGAGCAGAGAGGACCCGTCGTCTACTCGCCCAATGCGGTTGTTTTGCCCGGTGCTATAGGCAATCGCGTCGGCAAGACTTGTTTTGCCGCAGCCACGTTGTCCAGCTAGGCAGATATTACGAATTCTTTCTGTGGTAAACTCCTTCACCAATTACCCTCCAAGGTATTCAACGTTGACGGTACAAGAGCCAATATGGCCGTACCTCTCTAAGGTTTTCGAATCGAGCAATCATACAAAAACACACTGCTCTTGTCAATCCGTTTTGACTGTGAAATAACTGCAGGAAATGCGAGGGGTCACAGATCGCCCTGTGCAAGGTCTTGAATACAGTTCTTTGCTATCGGGTTCTTCGGGAGGGTAGAGGGTACTCTCTGGTGGCTAGGGGGTTGATTGTAGTTTGTGTTTTTAAAGCCGACGCCCCGCGGTTTTAGTGCCGCGGGGCGTGGGTTATTGTATGGGCAAGCTGAAGGCAGTTACTTCAGCAGGACCATCTTCTTGGTAGCGGTGAAGCTGCCGGCATCAAGTTTATAGAAATAGATGCCGCTGGCATGGTTCGCCGCATCCCATTCAAGCTCTACCATACCGGCCTCATGCGAACCGACGAAGCTTTCAACTTCCTGACCATTGACGTTATAGATGGTCAGGGTGTAGTTGGTCGCTGTCGGCAGCGCGAAGCTGATAGTGGTAGCGGGGTTGAACGGGTTAGGATAGTTCTGGTTCAGGGCGAAGTTGGCCGGGATCAGCTTGGTTACCACCGGGTTGCCCTCGCGGGTAGCCATCTCAATGGAGACGATCTCGCCCGAAGTATTGAGGAACTCACCCATGAAGCTGTTACCCTCCAGGGAGTAGACCAGAACACGCGTATTCTCGCCGTTGAAGTTGTACTTCATCTCCATATCAGGCGCCAGCAGTGTCGGGGTCACATCCCCTTCAAGCACGACATAGGCGGCGCCCATGGCAACATCGTCAGTCACCCGCAAGACACCGTCATGGCCATGTGAGTAGGAGGCGTTCACCGGCGTGGTCGCCTTCGGATACGGCAGGGCATCGCCCACGATGACGCGTACCAGGTAGACCAGGTCGCCGACCGTCAGGGTCAGGCCGTCGGCATTGACGTCGGTCGCGGCAATCTGGCCCTCGACATTGACATGGAAGGCCTCGAGGCCGAGGATGAAGTAGTTGGTGAAGACCACCGCGTCGGCCACCTCATAGGCAATGCCGTTGAGGTTGATGTCGCCGCGGGCGTCGATCGACTCGGCGCAGATAATGTCAACGCCACCGTTGACGAAGTCGACCAGGCGCAGAGGATCAGGTTTGCCGTCGCCGGTATCGACGTCGCAGGTGTAGTTAGCTCCGAGGTAGGTGGGGAACTCAGCAGTGGGGTCTTCAAGTGGATTCGCCAAGAGGGTGTCCGCAAAGTCATAGATGTGGCGGCTGATAAACAGCGTATCGCCTGTCTTAGAGGAGATAGTGTTGTCGCCGCAGTCGGTCCAGAAAAAGCGGATCGGTACATACTGGCACTCGAAGAGCCGATTGTCGGTGACCATGAAGCGCAGTACAGCCAACTCACCGGCCCCTGGGGCCCAGCAGGTGGGATGATTGGCGCCGTTGTTGGTCTCCGCCATGGCGACTATTCTCACGATACCACCCCAGAAGAAGTGGGGTTCGTAGGAAGGCCAGAACCACCAGCGGTAGGTGAAGTACTCCCAGCCGCAGTTAACCAGGAACTGTCCCGGCACAGCCAACTGGAAGTTCAACGCCGAGCGGTCATAGGCGATCAGAAGGTCAAAACCACCCATCTCATTAGGGGGTTGGATGCCGTCATCAAGATAGATGGAGACTTCCTCGATGCGACCCTGGTAGGTGTCGTGGGTCTTCTCTATGTAAGCGCGGATAGTCGGAATTACCCGAATCCACAGGCAGCAGGTGTCGGCGCTTCTCTCGCTGCAACCAGGCACCGCCGGGGCTCCATCGCTCACTGCCACACACAGTTTAAAGAGGCCGATGTAGGGATTTTCCTCTTTAGTTTGCCATTGCCACTCACCGGTGGCGGCGTTGATTGAGGGTGTCCCCGGGCCGTTGAAGTAGGTTATAGAGTACATAAGCGGTGATGGACCGCCGTCAGGATCGTTACCAGTAACGGTTCCGGTTGCCGTGTAACCCCAGACGATGTTGTTGGTATCAGTCGGGCAGGTGATGGTGGGTGGGAGATTGAAGACGCAGATTTCGAAGTCGGTCGAGGCGGTGGCGTCGCAGGAATCCTTCACCTGGATGGTCACCGGATGGATACCGACATCGGTACCCAGGGTGACCCAGGTGATGACGCCGCTGACGGCGTTTACGGTCAGGGTTGCCGGACCGACGAGCTTGCTGTAGGTCAGCTTCTCACAGCCGTTGGCCAGATCGGGATCGTGCCCAACGGCCTGGCCGACGTAGGAGTCGCCCCAGTGAACGGAGGTATCAGCAATCGGATCGATCGTCGGAGGGTCGTTCTGAATGGTGACTGTCCCGGGATTGACCGCTGCTGTGATCAGGG
>Ga0315545_1002321_pt1 | contig 17295 bp, 12 predicted proteins | sample SalMarSW160210MG_FD_203096 | JGI IMG/M metagenome (GOLD analysis project Ga0315545, IMG submission 203096) | Salt marsh sediment microbial communities from the Plum Island Ecosystem LTER, Massachusetts, United States - Salt Marsh Sediment SW1602-10 ...
GCCTGTTGCCAACCTTTAACATTGTTTAGAATCACGCCTTTGACATTTACTTGTTTGTCTAACAATTTGAAAACGTGTAAAATGGCGTAGGCAACCTCGGCTCTGTGCATCCACATGCTGCCTACATCAAAAACTAGAATGATCGGCGCCCTTAGGATTCTGGCTATCTGGGCGGTGCCTTCGTAATCGTTGATGTCGTCTATCTGTCGTGGGATTCCTTGGAAGATGCCGCCCGCCCCCTCGATGACTGCCAGATCAGCGTTTTTAGCTGATCTTTCGAAGCTCTCTAGCACTGTTCTTGGCGACGTGAGCCACGCGTCTAGGTGTCTTGACGGTTTTTTAGTTACTTCAGTGTGATATGTAGCGTCTATGTGGTCTGGACCTGATTTGAAGGCTTGAACTTGTAGCCCTTTTTTTTGTAAAGGCTCCCATTATTCCTGTGGCAACCGTTGTTTTGCCTCCTTCGCCGTAGAGACCTGCAATAACGACTCGGGATACGTTCATGGCCTTTTCCCTGCATCAACTGTTTAAGGTTTACACTTTAATCGCTAATCAAATAAACTGGTCGTCAAGAATCAGCTTTTCTCCGTAGCCGCGGTATCCACCCTGGAACCCGCCGTTTGTATTCCAGAAACTCTTCTCCGAACTCTTCTTCCGCTTCTTTTTCCTCTGTTTTTGCAAGTCGATAATAGACTATTACGACGACAGGCCACAGTGCAAGCGTGATGATTGTGAGCCACTGAACATTCATGCCCAGAGTGATTAAAAAGAAGCCTAGATACTGCGGGTGGCGAATGTAGCGGTAAATGCCCGTGGTAACAAGCTTGCCTTTGCCCTCGTAGATTTCTTTCCAGCCAAAGATTACCAAGATTATTCCTATGCCCATGATGATTTTGGATAGGGGAAACACGTAGTAATGGAAAACAATGTAAAACTGTTCTCGCCCCATCACCTTGGTTAAGAGAAACTCCAGAGAATAAATGTCGCTGTATCCGAAAACTACCATCAAAACGTACATGGTTAAGGGGAAACCGAACATTTCGGCGAAAAATGCGACTATGAATGCCAAGTAGATGCTGCTGGGGAGGCGCGCTACTTTCCTTCTGAACCGTAGCAGCGCCACGAAAAGACCGAAGAAAATAATGTTTATCAGCACTAGCAGCCACTGGTTCCAACCAAAGCCAGTTAGAGTGTGATAGTATAGCGCAACTGATACGCCCACCAGCACAAATATGAAAAAGAGAATGTTTTTGAGCTTCATATTTAAGGTCCTACCACTTTTAGACGCCATTAATATCTTCCTTAGCGGTTCTTTAAAGATTTTCTGTTAACAAACTTGGGCTAAATCCGAATATACACATCATGTGAGAATAGGCGCAAATCGTTTGGATGCGCAGAAGTAGCCTCTGTTCTCTCAAAAGATTATGTCTCAAACTTAAGAGGACACGTTAATAACTTAATATGGAAATCTAATGAGCAGGAGCGTTAAGGGTTAGTTCCGTATATGCGCAGGAGTTCAGTAACCGCCTCAAACGCTGCAATCCATAACAGATAGAGTGTGCGGACTAGTAAATTTTCGAATAGTATGAACGACAGCTATCTAAAAATAGCAATAAAAACTAACAAAGCACAACAAAAACTCGCACCTAATAGAAGCTAAGGGCTGATCTTAAGTGCTGGTAGATTGGTGTTTTGAATAATCCCTGTTTATAGAGGACTAAGGCAACTCCAAGCACGATCAGTGCGAATAACGTTGGGATCCATATTGGAAATTCTGGGATCGCCTCTGTCCCTCTTATTTCAATAATCTTTGCCGAGTGGCTGTAGGTGAAGTAGAAGTACGTGTTTCCACCAGCTTCCATCATGTCTGGTGTAATTGTTTGATTATTCACTTTAACCGTCCAGGCGTCGTCGGTCCATAAAAGCCCGGTGGGAACGGTGACCCTACAGAAACCTGTTTTGTCATCTGAAGCAGTCACACTAAAACCCAGGAAAGGTCCCTCAAGGGGATTAAAGTAGAAGTCTGAAACCGTGGAATTGCTAATCACATCAACGAAGTAACGAGTCCCCTCCCATGTGCCCGCATCGAATGCATAAATAGGTTCCATAAGCGGACAGTTATCTTGGTTGTTCTCGTCAATAATATATGAGATATCTCCTATTCCATCGTTGTTGCTGTCTGTGCCGTTGTAGTTGCTCCAGTAGTTACCGCCTGAAGGATAATCGTCATCCCATGTGCTATTAGACTGTGATAACCGAATCTGATTTGCGTTGTTAATGAGGTTGTTATGAAAAATCGTGTTATTTAAAGAATCATAAACGCTGATGCCGCAGTCGCTGTTGTTTTTTATGTTGTTCCCAGTGATAATTGTGCCAAAACTATGGAGGGCGATACCTATGGCGTTGTTTGCTAACGTGTTATTGAAGATGACGACATCGGCGCCATGGATGCACATGCCATCGTAGTTATTGGTATTAGTGTTTCCAGAGATAATGTTTCCAGAAGAAGACCAGAAGAAGATGCCCCTGAAGTTGTCTGTTATCGTGTTTTCGGAGATTGTGTTGTTGTTAGACCAATAGAGGTAGATGCCGTCGTAGTCGCTGTCTGTTATCGTGTTTTCGGAGATTGTGTTGTTGTTAGACCAATAGAGGTAGATGCCGTCGTAGTCGCTGTCTGTTATCGTGTTTTCGGAGATTGTGTTAAATTCTGAAGAATCATAGAGATAGATCCCATCGTAGTTACTTTCTGTTATCTCGTTTTCTGAGATAGTGTTACCGTAAGAACCAGAAAGGTAAATACCGTGGTCGTTACTTGTTATGATGTTTCTAGAGATGATGTTCTCCGAAGAACTATCGAAGTCGATACCACGATTGTTGTTTGTTATGTTGTTTCTGGAGACGGTATTATTCGAAGCACTATAGAGGTGGATGCCATCATCATTGTCTGTTATCGTGTTTTCGGAGATGGTGTTAAATTGTGAAAAACTGTAGACATCGATGCCATAGACGCTATTTTTTATGTTGTTTCTGGAGATCGTGTTATCCGAAGAACTGTATAGACTGACGCTGTGGTAGTTTTCTGTCATAATGTTTTCGGAGATGCTGTTACCGGAAGCCCAATATAGGCAGATGCCGTCATAATTACAGTCTGTTATCGTGTTTTCGGAGATTGTATTGTTGTTAGACCAATATAGGCAGATGCCGTCGTAGTCGCTGTCTGTTATCGTGTTTTCGGAGATGGTGTTACCAGAAGAGCAAGAGATGTACATGTTCCTAAAGTTATTTGTGAAGTTGTTTCCGAAGATACTGTTACCTTCTGAGGAACTGTATACTCCGATGCCCTTAAGCCTGTTATTTTTTATATTATTTCCGGAGATTATGTTATTCGAAGCGCTATAAAGGTAAATGCCATCGTTATTGTCTGCGATGTTGTTTCCAGAAATATTATTGTAAGAAGACTTATCGAGTGTTACAGCAGTAGCGAACTTTTGGATATTCATGTTTTGGATTGTAACATTGTATATGCCAACTAAAACGAATCCACTTTTGCTTCCCGAACCCTGAAGCATATATCCGTTTCCATCCACTATTATGTTGTTTCTCTCCACCACAATTTCATCAAAAATATTGTCAGTAAACGTGTAGACCTCCCCGTTTCTTAGAATAGGTGCCTTCGGAGGATCAATTGCTCCATCAGCCCTAATAATTATCCCGCCCGTGGTTTTGACTGGTTGAATGTTAAATGCTAACGTCGATAAGCTAGTTAACAGCAATGTCAGCATTATTCTAGAAATTATTCTCTTCTTCAATCTCTTTCCACTTTCTTTTGAATTAACCACTTAGATCCGATCTAAGTAATATGTTTTCTGATCTATTTTCTTTCACCCATTATTGCTGTCACTTAGTTTATTTTGGCTTTCGGTAAGTTACACATCCAGTCCTGCTTATCCGCCATCCTCTCCGCCCCGTGGAGCCATCGATCCGGGCTTCGTCGTTCTGAATATTGTGCTTTTCAGCATTCATCATATTTATACGATTCAAAGAGAAAGGCACTAACCGTCGAACCTGAGATTTTGCAAATCCAATGCTAAGGATGGAGATACTTCGATGCGTATAATCATCATTCTATTCCATAAATTAACCAATAAAAAATTGGGACATTGACAACCTAATAAATCGAGTCTATAAATGATTTCTGATTCGCCATAAGATATGATTCACAGCGGTTCGAGCCATCACTCGACTATAGAAGTTCACTTTAAACAAGTGACGTAGCACATATTTTGGAGAATAAAAGCTGTTATAGAAAGAGGTTCTCAATTTTCTGACCTCTTCAGCCGACAAGTTAGGATTCGCAAAAACAGGCGTTATTGTGTCATATTGTCCCCAATCGTTTGACATCTTCCATCCCATCTCCTCCACAACTCTGCGAAGCTCGGTGCCCGGATACGGCGTTGCCACACAAATGTACACGTCATCGGGCTCCGCTTTTCTGATGAGGTCAATAGTTTCCTGTAACATCTCTTTTGTTTCTCCTGGATATCCGATAATCACCGAAATGGAGACGAACAAACCAGCATCCTTCGCTAATCGTATCGCTTTCTCGTTTTGTTCAACCGTTGTTCCCTTATGCACCGCATCCAGTATCTTCTGGCATCCAGACTCAACCCCGAAAAAAACTTGTTGACAGTTTGCCTCTCGCATTTTGAGCAAAATCTCTTTAGAAACCACGCTAACTCGGGTTTGACAATCCCATGGAAGACCAATCTCTCTATTCCTGATCTCTTCACAAATCTTAACTGCCCTTTTTTTGTCAAGCGTAAAAGTGTCGTCGTAAAATGAAAAGGCATCAGCTCTATGCACATCTCTTAACCACTCAAGCTCATCCACGATGCTTTTGGGGCTCCGCGCCCTGAAGGCTTTTCCAAACATTCGAGCTGTCGTACAAAAGGAACATTGGGAGGGGCACCCTCTGCTTGTCATTATTGGGAGCATTCTTCTCCCAAAAAGCCGGTATTTTTCCAATGGGAAGTATTTATACGCGGGACGTGGCAGTTCGTCAAGGTTTTGAATGAAGGGTCTGTTGGGCGTACGAATGGTCTGTCCATTATTCCTGAAAGTTATGCCTTTAATTCTGTTGAGACCCTTCGGGTTGGACACGTTTTGTGCTAGCTCTAGCAAGGTTTCCTCACCCTCGCCCCTAGCCACTATGTCCACTGCTTCCTCTTCGGCGAGAACTTGTTCGTCCATAAACGTGGCATGCGGACCTCCAAGAACAACCATTGCGTCAGGGCACGCTTCTTTTGCAGCACGTGCGGATAGAAGAGCCGACTGTATCGTTGGTGTCATAGCGGTGATGCCAATCACATTAGGCTCAATAGAAGCTAACTTTGTTTTTAATTGCTCAAGATTCATCTCTAGCGCCGGACAGTCTATCACAGTTACTTCATGACCATCTTCTTCCAGAACAGCCGCTAGGTAGGCTAAGCCCATGGGTAAGTAAAGCTGATGCCGATAGACGCCTTTTAGGGGCGGTGGATTGACCAGCGACGTCTTAACTTTTCTATGCATCTTCTTCACTTTCACACCAGATTGGCGACAACCGCTAGAATAGTTAAACGGTTAGAGTCTTCTTCAGCCATCTTCATTGTTGCAAGTACGGATTTAGACTTGAGGATAGCCGACATTACTCCGACCACGAGTCCCAGCTGAGTGAATGGGGGATACTGCTGAACGCCCTTCTGATACGGTGGGTTCACAAGGGTTACATGTGGCGGCATATTTTTTCCCTGAGCGTTATTACTTTCACAAATACAGCAAGCCGTATGCTTAATATCTTTTGCATAAAAGGGGGATTCACAAATGCGCCCACAACATAAACAGATCTCCAATACTTCCACTTAGAAGTGCAGCGATGAGCATTCTTCGGAAGCTAAAGGAATCTCTGTTTAATGCTCCAGCTATGTAACCAGTCAGCATCGCACATACGGCATATCCAAGTTGCCGCTGTCTCCAACCATCATCATGCTCGGTAAAAACATCAGCAGCGGCGAACGTGTCGTTTACGTACAAGGTATATATGCTACCCAGCAAAATCCTGCACCTCCGCCAGCCCACTTGTTCCAAAACAGCCCATCAACCAAGGAAAAATAAGAAGAAGCCATACAAAATCAAGGAACAATTTCTAAACAGCGTAGCGCGCTGGCTTGTCCCGATATTATGTATTGAAGAACGTTGGTGAGACTGCTTTTTCTGGTCTCCCGATGTTTTGGGCTGCTTCCCTGTTTAAGATTAGGCAAAGTATGCTATAGAGTGCGTAGCAGGCAACGTTTTTTAAGCCTCTAACTTTATTGGTGGCCATGCTGTACTGAGTTTTTAGAAAGCTGTAAACTGCCTCAACTGAAGGTCGCTTATGATATTCTTTCTTGAGTTCATCCGGTCCATAAGTTCTAAACTTCTTATCCACTCGCAGTATGCCCTTAACTCCGCGTTTCTGGTTTGACGGATACGGAATCACCGTTTGAGCAACAGCTTCTCTGAGTTTCCGGTCGCTGTATTGGCTGTCTGCGATTACGCTTCTGATTTTTGCTTTCGACTTGCTTATAATCTGTCGTGTCTTCTCCAGCAGGGTTAGGGAGTGCTTCTTCTCATTTTGGTTTGCAGATGCAAAAACGTTTGCTAAAGGAAGCATGCTCTTAGCGTCTATTGACAGGTGGAGTTTGTAGCCTAAAGCGAACATTCTGCCTGCTCTTCCAACCCTGGCTTCCATGTCCGAATAGCCTTTCTGGTTATCCAATGGATCCCGTGTGCTCCAAGCCTTAATGAACGAAGCGTCAAAAACAACATCAACTGCGTCGTTTTGTTTCAAGAGTTTAATGACTTTCTCTTCTATTATGCGGGTAAGTTTGTCTTCTCCAACCTTTCGACTGAACCTGCTTAGAACGCTTCTAGGATACGCTGTTTCCCTTTTCTTTATCAGGCACAGTTTTCTGAGTCGTGGATCCACGTCAAGCAGTCTGGTCATTTCTCTTAGGCTGCGAACGCCCTTCATTTTCATGACGATGAAGGTTCTGAAAAGCCCTAGTGGATTTCTTGGTGGCCTTCCTGGACCGGAAGCGTGAAAGCAACTGTGCAGGATCTTATGAGCAAAACTTAAGTCTACGTTTCTGAACAGGGTTTCAAGGGTCTCGTGTTCATCTTGTCCCGCTAGGATTCACCTCCTAAGCTTGGACGTTACTCAATAAGTACGAGACCCCAATTACATTAATTAATTTAGGGACAAGCCAGCGCGGTTTATATTTTGAGGACTCGCTTTAGCCTCTAACTCATTTTTCTCAATAGGGCTTTTATTGCTTTCTTTGGGTCTCGAATGGCTCTTACTAGTTTATCGCGAGTAATACTTTGATTTACCAAATTTGCTTGCAAGCATAATTCACGCAAATCATCTGCCGTGAACTCTTCAGTTTCAATGAGAGGTTCAGCCGCAGCTAAGGCTTCATCACTGAAACCTTCCCTTAAGAAACCGCCGCGCTTAGCCTGTTCATAGAGTTCTGTTCCATATATAGGGGTAGCTATACTGAAGTGGAAAATATCTGCACCTAGTTTCCTCAGTTTATAAGCATATTTTATGGTTTCTTTTATATCCTCTTTTGTTTCACCTATAAGCCCAATTACAAAGAAACATCCTACTTTGATTCCCAATTTTTTTGATAAAACCACAGCTTTTTCTACTTCTTTCAGGTCCTGGTTCTTCTTAATAATTCTATCCACAACACGTTGAACGCCGGACTCGGGAGCAATCCGTATCTTTTTGCAGCCGGAGGCTCTCATTTTTGTCAAAAGATTTTCATCAAGAGTATCCGCCCTAAGACCGTCTGGAGTATACCATTCAATGTCTAACCCCCTTTCTACTATTAGATCGCAAATAGTTTCCATCCTTTTCTTGTCTAGCGACATATTGTTGTCATTGAAGTCAATCTGCTTAATATGGTAGGTATTAACTAGTTTCTCTATCTCATCAACCACATTTTTAGGGCTTCTACCTCGCCACTGTCTTCCCATGACAGTGTGAACGGAACAAAAAACGCAAGTGTATGGGCAGCCTCTACTGGTAATCATCGCCGCCCACGGTTTGCGTATTACTCCTCTTAATGGCTCTTCTTTTACGGCAGCAAAGTATGTATCCATTGGAAGCAAGTGTCTTGCCGGAAAGGGCAGAGAATCTAGGTCTTGAATCACAGGTCTTGGAGCAGTAATAACTTTTTCCCTGTTTTTGATAAAGGCGATTCCTCTTATTTTCTCAAGGTCCCCAGTAATACCTTGTTCTAGTGCGGCGACTAACTCGAACATAGTGTGTTCTCTCTCTCCTCTTACAACAAAATCGACATTCGGATGTGAAAGACAATCTACAGGTCTTGCAGAGGGATGTTGTCCGTCCAACACGATAATGATATCTTTGTCAACGCTTTTTACTGTAGAGGCGACCTCAAATGCGGGTTTGCTCCAACCGGAGTATGGAATGGTGATTCCAACGACATCTGGTGACCACCGTCTGATCCTATCTGCTATCTCTTCACTTTTTAAACCTACTCGATATTTCGTTCCATCTATTAGTTCAAGATTCCTCCGGCCTTCTGTAGGAGCATCTATAATGCATACCTTATGTTGCCTTTCGAGCACCGCTGCCACATACGCTAATTCCACAGGTTGAAATACATTCGGCTCTCCCCATGATTTTGGTTGTATGCGAGGTGGATTAATCAAACAAACACGCATATTTGTTGCCCACTACCTTACACGCGAGTTTATATCTATTCTCCCATTTTCGGCTTTAACTAAATCTCAACAATACTAGTTACACAGATGGGAACCTAAAAACGTTTAGAGAACCCCAAATCAGAGAACCAATGTGTGATTAATTAATGAACTAGCACACACTGCTTTTTATGCCTTGGTAAACCACTTTACTGTTTATTTTCATTTGTGAGCACAGTTCCATTCCAAAAAAGAAGAACAAGTAACATGGAAATGAGAAATGGCAACCGAAACTACTGTAACTTCATTTATGTTAAACTTATGCTCGGTTTGAGCATACTTAAAGATTAATGTCCAAAAGCTTAAATCTCTTAAGCTCTAAGAAAACTACCAAACATAAAAGAGGTTACGGAAAATGGTAAAAAAACCTTCTGTTAAAGCTCCAATGACAAAAGATTTGCTGATGAAATACACGTTTATTGCTCTCTGCATTCTCGTAGCTATATCTTTCATTTCGTTTGGTTTCGATTCGATCATAATATCTATAATTTCGGTTTTAGTTGCTGTAGCTTGTGATTATCTGCTTTCAATGGTAATGGGAAAAAAGGGACCCTTGGACACATGGTCTGCGGCTGTCTTCGGCTTAATCGTTGCCCTATCTAACTCTTACGGGATGGCTCCAGCGATGGCCACTGAAGAATTCGCAATACTGGGTGGCGCTGGTCTTGATAAATACCTGATTCCTGCTGTTGTTTCGGCTGTCGGATTGATTGTTTTCAAGAAAATTCAAGGATTGGCTGGACGAAAATACGTGAATCCCGCTGCAATCGCGAAACTTCTGATTATTGGCTTAATTATGGCGCCTAGTTTCGCCCTAATACCTGCAGATCATATGGGTGTAGACTTGCTAAACGTTCCCGTTGACAATCCGTGGGGTGAAGGAACACTCCAACCAATGAGCACCGAAATTTTCGGGTCAACTATGATTTCATGCTATGGAGATCCTAACGCGGATCCTATGAATCCCTATACCTATGGCTCATATGATAATCCTCTTCCCGATGTTGTTTACACCATGGTAGTGCAGAAGTATCACGGTTGGATAGGCGGCATTTCAAGCATTGCTGTGCTTGCAGTAGGACTAGCACTGTTTGCAGTTCTCCGCGGATATATCAAATGGAGAATAACTGTGGCTTACTTGGTAAGTACCATATTGTTTTCTGTCGTTGCAGGCTACATTTACGGTGGAGACATCATAATTAGACTAATGTTCCATTTATTCACGGGCAGTTCGATTTTCTTGGCATTCTTCATGGCAACGGACCCTGCAACTACCCCGCTGACCCGTTTAGGGCAACTCATATTCGGTGTAGGCTTAGCCATGTTGACAATGATTATTCAGATGTACACGGGATTCTTAGGAGGATCTGTTCTTGCGTTGGTGATCATGAATCTAACAATTCCTATGCTGGATAAAGTCGGAGTTCCGAAACCCAGCGAAACTAGGATCAAAATAAAGCTTCCGAAGGCCAAAAAGTTTGCTAGTGTCAGGTCTACTGCCTGTGTTCGATGTGGAGAATGTCTCGTGGCATGCAGCATGAATCTTTCACCCATATTGATCATGGAAGCCGTCGACAAGGGAGATTGGACAAGAGTTGAGAAGCTGGGTGCAGCATACTGTAACAATTGCGGTTTCTGCTCTTTAGTTTGTCCTGCGAGAATCGATCTGAAAACTATAATCGTTTCTGCTAGAGATAAGATAAAAAAAACATAGCAACATCCGCCGAGAATAAGGTACACTAAAACGCGCTTTATTGCGCACACTTTTATTTTTTTTTGACTAAGAATAGTTGAGGGTATGCAAAAAATAGCTAATTTTTGGGAGAAATCTTCGTGCCTTTGTAAGGTTGCTTACTTGAGGTATGCGTGTGCAAACAAGGTGAAAAGCTTATTAAGTAATAGCATGTAAATAAAAGAAAGAGGTGAAAGAAGTTTGTCACTTACAGATAAAATTTATACTTTACTCTTCAGTGAAATTTCGCTTGGTGTTGTCTTACCAATCATTTTCGGTGTGTTAATCCTCTTATTCCCGACATGGGGCTACGATCTGCTGGAACCTATTAACATACATTTCCCCGACTTTTTGTGGGGTGGACCAGAAATTCCGTTAGAGCACATTTTAACTCAGGGTGTCGCTCAGGGTTTGCTTGCTTGTGGTATACCAATATTTCTTGGACTTTCTTGGAACAGGTGGGCTGGAGGCGCTGGAGGTTTTCTGCTTGGTGTCTTTTGGGTCATGGCATCATTTGCCCAATTTGGCTCTTGGTTTTATCCAACTTTGGACTGGTTAGGGCAAGTAGTTGCTGGAATGCTTGCAGGATACATTGCAGGAGCCTTGATGACAATGTTCAAAATGCGCGGTAAAGACACTCTGAAATATGCGCTACTTTCTGCAATAGTGGCTGCCGTTGTCGCAACAATATTTGTTACATCAACATATGTATGGTATGCTGAGATGTTCAAGATGAGCACTCTTCCTCCACATGGATATGGTACCCCTGAGGCGATGGGCATGGAACTGTGGGATTCAATAACCTACAATTACTTCATTAATGCCGCAATCTATGGTGTCTGGGGTCTTATCGGCGCATTTATGTCTAGGGTCACTAAATGGTTCATGTAAAAGTCACCAAAACCAACAAACTTTCACTCTTCCTTTTTTTTTGTTTTTGTTTACTACAGCTGAAAGTTTGACGTTCCTAATTTCCTCTTGCCGAAAACCTATTCTGCACCAATGTTATTTTCCTCAAAATTTAGCACCAGTTAATACACGATTATCCGAAACCTATTAAGTGTGCGACTTCCTGTATTTGCGAAAGCAATAACACTCAGGGAAGAATTATGCCGTTACATGTAACCCTTGTGAACCCTCCCTCCCCTAGTGGAAGCACTGGACATTGGTCCATTGCCCTCTTAGGTTTGGGTTATTTGGCTGCTGTTTTAGAGAAAAACGGGTACGAAGTTGATGTGATTGATTGTCAAGCCCTAAACGTATCCTTTGAAACCGTAAAAAATGAACTTCAAAAAAGTCAACCAGATGTGGTTGGGTTAACCGCTACTACTCTCACTTACAAGTCTGCACTTCGCGTCATAAGAGATGCTAAAGAAGTCTGTCCGAACTGTTTGACCCTTATTGGCGGTGTTCATGTTACGTTCTGGGATGAGGAGGCGTTGCAGGAGTGTCCGCAGTTGGATGTTGTTGTACGGAAGGAGGGTGAAATCACGCTTCTGGAGTTGGTGCAGAGGCTGGAGGCAGGCAAGGGTTTCGGTGACGTTTTGGGTATAACCTACAGGAAAGACGGAAAGATCGTGAAGACCGAGGATAGACCCTACATAGAAGACCTTGACAGTTTGCCTTTTCCTGCTCGTCATCTCTGGCCTCTTGATCAGATTCGAAAAATTGAAGATATATTCTATTTAACGACTAGCCGAGGCTGTGTGTTTTGGTGTAAGTTCTGTTCGGCGGTGAGGATGTTCGGTCGAAGATTTCGGATGAGAAGCGTAAAAAATGTGGTGGACGAGCTTGAGTATCTTCATAAAACCTACGGTGCGACCGTTTTTACATTCTGTGATGATGCATTTACTGTTGATCAGTCCAGAGCTGAAGAAATATGTGAGGAGATCAAGAGGCGAAATCTTGAGATAAAATGGAACTGTGGGACTCGTGTAGACATGCTTACAAAAGAGTTACTCATTAAAATGAAGGATGCAGGATGCATTTCCGTATGGGCTGGTGTTGAATCAGGTGTACAACATCTTTTGGATGCCATGGGAAAGGGAATCCGCCTTGAACAAACGATAAAAGTTTTTGGTTGGTTAAGAGAGCTTGGGCTACAGCCAGCCCCGAATGTTATACTTGGCTTCCCTGGTGAGACTAAGCAAACCGCTTGGAAAACCATCAAGTTCGTGGAAAAAATAAGTCCTGACTATCTAACGTATTATAACATAGCTACGCCCTTCCCTGGAACTCCCATGTATGATACGGTCAAAGAAAAGGGTTGGTTAAGGGTAACCGATTTCGACAAATATGATACAGCGACCCCCGTCTTTGAAACGCCGATGTTACGCATGAAAGATCTTAGGAAAATCCGTAAGCAGGCTTTCCATCATTTCTATCTCCGCCCTAACTACATTTTTCGTATGTTCTGCAAGGGACCAATGCATGGTCTTTTAGCAATACAAACGGCTATAGAGCATCTTGTTAAAGCTATAAAAGTTGAACTTCGAGATCTATGATATGCAAAGATGTTTTTAGTTGAAGAGGGTTAATGAGTAGAAATGTGCGCTTACAATATTCTGTTACTTGAATGTTAATTAGAAACTTGATATGATTATTTTATATGAAGAATTTGGAATCAAAAAATTGAGGGATAAAAGCAGATTTGTTTTTGGGCAAAGATCTTCAAGAAAAGATTCGTGAAGCAAACGTTGTTGTTCATCGGTTTGAGGCAAAATATTACGAGTTGATTCATCCAGAAGTATATAACAGGTATGAGCAGAAGAGACTAAATTCTGCATTGAAGATGGTGGACCAGCTCGTAGCGAAGAATAGTGTGCGTGCAAAAAAGGCTCTTGATTTTGGGGCGGGTACCGGAAATTTAACTGGTAAGCTTCTACAGATGGGTTACGAAGTTACTGCGATAGATATCTCTGCGGAAATGTGTGAGATTTTGGAAAAGAAGTATAAAACTTATTTAGAAGCTAAAAAATTGATTGTTGTTAACTCGGCGATAGAAGATGTGAGTTTTGATAGAGATGAATTTGATTTAATTGCTTGTTATTCTGTGCTGCATCATCTACCGGATTATGTGGATGCTATCCAAAGACTTTGTGGTTTTTTGAAAAAAGGGGGTGTGATGTATCTGGATCATGAAATATCTCCATTTTATTGGAAGAGTGAATCAAGCAATGTAGCGCATCTGGTTAAAGGTGTTTATTTTCATTCTAATCCGTTGCTTAACAGTCTGTATTTTCAGATTGTGGGGGTAAATGTTCCTTCTCTTGATTATGGTTTTTCTGATTATTGGCACAGGAAAGAGCATCATTTAGATCATGAGAGAATAAGATGTATCTTTGAGAAAGAGAACTTTGATTTTTTCAAACGAAGAGACTATTACCTCAAATTTAGAACATGGATTTTAAATCCGATTTTTTATGTATACAAGTATAGTTGCAAACCTGAAATGAGTTTTTGGGTTGCCAAAAAGTGATTTGAAGCAATTTTTGGTAAGCGCAAAAAGCATTGTATCTATCCACATTCGCGCTTTAGAAAAAGCTTAAGTATATTAACATAACACTCTCAGTAGTGTAAAATACGAGGAAGAAAAAGAAAATGAATATTAACAAAAGCAGATCTAAAATTTTTGCTATCGCTTTAACTCTAGTATTTACAATATCCACTATATTTGCTGTTCTACCAGTTGCCACCGCACAGGATGTAACTAGGGCGACCTATCCTTTCCTTGGTGTTGTACCTAACCCAGTAGGCAAAGGCCAGATCGTACTTTTCCACATCGGAATTTTCCAGCAGCTACAGAGTGCAAAGATGAGTTGGGAAGGCTTAAGCATAACCATTGAGAGACCTGACGGCCAAACTGATACGATTAGTGACATCGCGACTGATGCTACGGGAGGAACAGGCAGAACATACACGCCTGACCAAGTGGGAATATATTATTGTACGAGCCACTTCCCTGAACAAGTGATAGAAGCAGGCGTAAATGAGGCACCAGGTTGTCCCATTGGTACAGTGATGCTAGCAAGCAGCAGCGCAGTACTTGAACTTGTAGTACAAGAGAAACCAACAGCCTATTATCCTGATAAGCCACTTCCCAGCGAATACTGGATACGCCCAATAGATGCACAGCTTAGATCATGGGACGTACTTACAGGTAACTGGTTGGGTGCGACTTTTACGGCCCCCCAAGTCGTTTCTGGCAACGCAGAAGCACCAGAAACTGCGCATATCCTGTGGACAAAACCGCTATATCTTGGAGGTATAGCAGGAGCAACAGATACAGATTATGCTGAGTGGTCATTCAGTGAAGGAGATGCATATGAAGGTAAATGGACAAATCGACTTATCATCGACGGTATACTCATCTATACCCACCGTACCAATGATCGACCTCTATATTATACCGCTTTAGACGTGCGTACCGGAGAAGAACTGTGGAAGAAAGTGCTTCTGGATAACAGAACGATTGCCTTTGGCCAGAATTTGATATGGGCAGGATATAACCATCATGCCGCTTACCCATACTTCTGGGTAACTAAAGGCTCTGATTGGTATGCGTTTGACCCCTCCAACGGAGAATGGCAATTTACAGTGGAGAACGTACCTTCTGGCACCACAGTTTTCGATGATCAAGGCTGGCTATATCAGGTCTACGTCGACGAAAGTGGTTTCGGATATATCTGGAGCATGGTCGATCTTATCGAACCCTTCGGTGAATCCAGCCCCCTCCCGGGCAGCTGGCTTCCAGCAGGCTCCAGCTATGGAATAAGATATGGAACATGGGACGCAGAAGAGATGGAAGACGGCGAGCTAACAGAAGCGGCACAGCGTGCCTTCATATCGCAATTCACCTTCGATCCTGACCAGTGTCCAGGTATTGAGCTAGCGAGCGCGCGGCGTGGTTCCCCAATTCGTGCTATGGAATTTAGTGCTAGTCGTCAAATGGGGAACATGGATGAATGGACTGGAAAGATATTCGCTCTGCAATACAGTAGAACAGAAATCAACACTTGGGCTATCAGCTTAGAGGAAGGTAATGAAGGAGCTATTCTGTTCAGTGAAACTTGGGATGCGCCAGCTTGGTGGGAAGAAGGTGGGATTGAAATAGAATTCAACGCAGTAAGCTTAGAGGATGGCGCTGCGGTCTTTTGGGTACATGACACTCTACAATATTATTGCTTCAGCACTGACACCGGAAAATACATGTGGGGTCCAGCCGAACCAGAATATTACATGAACTATTATGGCTGGACAGAATTGGGTGAGCGCCCACCATTTATTTGGGACGGTAAACTCTACTCGTCTGGCGCCGGCGGAATAATCTACTGCTACGACCTCACTGACGGCCATGTCCTTTGGACCTACGTTGCAGACGACCCCTACCAAGAATACTTGTTCGCTAATAACTGGTGGCAATTTTTCCTATTCATTGCTGATGGCAAACTCTATTCAGCCCATATGGAACACTCTGCTGTTGAACCTATGCCACGTGGTGCACCATTCTTATGTCTAGATGCAACAACTGGAGATATAGTGTGGAAAGCCGACGGTTTGTTCCGTTCAACCCGCTGGGGATCACGTGCAATCATCGGCGACAGCGTAATGGTGGGCGTGGACACATACGACAACCAAATCTATGCTGTTGGTAAGGGTGCAAGCGCAATCACTGTTGAAAGCCCACAGGCAGCTGAAACAGGATCAGCCGTTACACTTAAAGGCACAGTGATGGATGTATCCCCAGGCACAAAAGACACTCTTCTGCAAATACGATTCCCATATGGAGTTCCCGCCGTATCTGATGCAAGCATGTCCGACTGGATGCTGTATGTATACAAGAATTTCGAGCGCCCAGGCGCAACTGGTGTTACAGTGAAGTTGGAAGTGGTCACACCTAACAATGAGTACGAAGAGCTCGGCACAACCACAAGCGACGCGTACGGCAACTACGCCTTAGCATTTGAACCTGACGTTGAAGGTACATACATGATCATCGCCACGTTCACCGGCTCTGGCGCATACTATGGTTCCATAGCAACCTCTTACCTGACAGTTGCTGACCCAATACCCGTAGATGTAGATGTAGATTTGTCTGGTGTAGAGGAGTCTGTTAGCGACGTTGAAGCTAGCGTATCCAACATGACGACATACCTTCTGGCAATACTAGCTGTTGTGATAATAGCACTATTAATCGCCGTTTATTCATTGCTGAAATCTCGACAATAAAAGCGCCAAAAATCAACCAAAACAACCCCCTTTTCTTTTTTTCTTTTAAACATAATGCGATAACGTTAACGGAAGTTAAGAAAAAATCTTATGTAATAGGTTAGAAAGGGATGATGACCTGCAGAACTTGCAACTATTCAAGTACACGCGTTTTCTTCATCCTTTTTCTCGGTAAGTTTATTTTTCCCGTTTCCACTACTAACCTAGTAACGGTACCTAAAACGGCACTCTAAAAAGATTTCGATGAATCTGTTAACAAACGAAAAACTCTTTTCTTTCCCTATGTTCCTTATTTTTTGCCATTTGTTTCAGGGATGTCTACTTCATGAATTAAATAGTTTGCCAATTTTCGAATACGTGATTGATGGTTTAACTTTTATATTAAAGGGGGTTGATGTAGTTCTGCAATATTGTTCAAGCCTACCCGAATAATCCTTGATGGAGAGAATGAGCCAGAGTGAATCAAGCAATGTAGCGCATCTGGTTAAAGGTGTTTATTTTCATTCTAATCCGTTGCTTAA
>Ga0315545_1002322_pt1 | contig 17291 bp, 24 predicted proteins | sample SalMarSW160210MG_FD_203096 | JGI IMG/M metagenome (GOLD analysis project Ga0315545, IMG submission 203096) | Salt marsh sediment microbial communities from the Plum Island Ecosystem LTER, Massachusetts, United States - Salt Marsh Sediment SW1602-10 ...
GGCTCGTCTTTGGACTCGTTCTCTAGTAATTCCATTTCTTCTCCTCAGCTATTTCACAAAGGCCATTCTGTTCAAAGGAATGGGTATGCCGCTGGCTATGCCATCCATAGTGTAATACAGGGGTACGCTGCCATCGTGCGCCCAGTACGAGTCAGGATAGTAGAGGGTGAGCGCCGGTAAGTCTTCAGCATAAATCTCCTGAATTTGCCATACCAGTCCCTTTCTCACTCCAGCATCCATCTCACTTAGCTGGGCCTCGAGTAGCTGGTTTAGTGTTTCATTCGATGTGTAGCGAGCGCTGTTAAAGCCTTCCCCTAGAATCACCGTGTACAAGATGGAAGGTTCATAAAGCCCTCCATGCCCATAGATAGAAAGGTCGAAATCCCAGGCCTCTACCCTGGCGTCAACCGTCTTTGCTTCCAGGGTGCTGAATTCTATCTTTATGCCCGCTGTCTCCAATTGGTCTTTGACAAACTGTCCAACCTCCTTGAAATCAGCCGCAGCTATAAGCTCTAACTCCAACTCTTCGCCGCCCTTAGTGAAATAGCCATTCTCCAGGGTATAGTTCAGCCCCTCCAGAAGTTGTTTTGCCTTGGCTGGGTCATACTCATATTGGGGAGTGTCAGGGTTGTACCAATCACTAGTCGGGGGTATCATGCCCGGGCTGCCAGCCAGGGCATGACCCATCTGGGTAATTTCCACCAAAGCTGTCCGGTTTATGGCGTAAGCCAGAGCCTGTCGGAATTGTTTCGAAGATAAAGGTTCCTTTTGGTGATTTATCATTAGTTTGGCGTTCCAGGCATAGGGGGCTGTAATTATGGTAAGCCCTGCTTCTTCCAGTTCAGAGGTGATTTCAGGCGGCACATCACCAGCATTTACCGAACCTTGCTCTAATGCTGATGGAATCATTGCTGCATTTATCTTTATGAACTTGAGTTCATCCACAGCGGGCTTGCCAAGGTAGTAGTCCTCATAGGCCTTGTAGAGATAGGTGCCATGCTCCTGGCTATAGTCAGCTAGCGTAAAAGGCCCTGTTCCAATTACTGCCTGTGCGTCAGTGAACTGCTCAGGTTCAGTGACATTTTGCCAGATATGTTTGGGGATTATGGGCTGGGTTCCAGCGACATCCTGGAGGAAAGGTGCATAAAGTTGGCTGAGGTACAGCTTTACCGTGTACTCATCGGTTGCCTCAGCCGATTCGACAAGGCTAGAGTCAACCCACTGATATGGGTGCTGCTTGGTGTAGTTGAAGGTAAAAACCACATCCTCAGCTGTGAAATTTGTACCATCATGCCATGTAACATCATCGCGTAGCTCGAAAATATAGGCGTTTTCCTCTTCAACATATTCCCAATCCGTAGCTAATGCCGGCACGAAACCAGAATCGTCCTTCCAGACGAGGGTTTCAAAGATAAGGCTCATCCTTACATATCCCGGGCCTCTGGAATAGTGGGTATATGGCGAGGGATAGCCCCAATCTCCCGTGGAATCCGCTATAGTATAGGAAGTAGACTCCGATGGCTGCCTGCATCCGCCGTAAAAGATAACCAGTAAAGAGCATACCAAGGCTAAGGATAACAGGATGAGGAGCGCTTTCCGAAAAGGTATTCGCGTTTTTAGCTGTAACATCTTAATTCTCCTTTCTAGCTAAATATATGCCGTCTCCAGCAAGTTGGTTGTATTCCTGCCCGGAACAAGGTATGCATACAGGTTGGCCGTTCTGTACTCTAGCCCTGGGTTCCATAACATTCTCACCACAGATGCTGCACTTCACACTGGCAAAGATGCGAGCATAAGCTGGAACCTGAATAGCCGGCCGGGTGACATCGAAAAGCTCATCATCGGGAATGTCTAACATCTTGAAACCAATCCGGCGCCAATTCTCTCTCAGTCTTCGTTGGTCTTCATTTGTCCCCTGGCGCTCAATCACCACTTTCTGGAACAGACGTTGGGCTTCAGGTTCGCGTTCTTCTAACAATCTACTGATGTCCTTAACCGACACCCTGACTGCTTCTCCGTTTCTTTTGGCCAGGGTGAAGGCAGTCTTGCCGTAGTCGCGGTAGATAAGCGCATTATTCCCGAAGCTGCAACCAGTAACGAACTGAACGCCGTCGCTGAAACAATTGTTAGTCTCTACGATGGCGATTACTTCCTCCATGCCGGTGGAGCTGACCCCCAGTTCATTCACTGCCTGAACGGCAGCCTTTACTCCCAGGGCCAGAAAAGGACAGAAGTGCCCGTGTAACTCTGCCGCTTTTGCTAGTAACTTGGGTAAATCTCGCGCTTTTATAGCGTCCTCGATGACATATCTTGGATTCTGTATAAGCTTATCTTCCAAGTTGTCTTTACCTCCTTTCAGTATTTCTTGTAAGTGCAACTAATTGCAATAACAAGGTAAAAAAATAATATCTACAGGCTGCTAAGGCATAGCTCTCTGACGCACCAATTTTGGATGCTTTGGCACATATTACCCCCGGAGTATGTCGCAATTAAATGCTGTTGCAATAAATTGCAACATAACAAAAAATGAAAAATTTGTCAATTTTTTGTCCTCGTTCAGTAGCTTAGTGGCACTTTTTTTCGCCATTATCTTCTTTGTTGTCATTGCGAGGAGCCCAGCACTCATGGCGCTGAGTGCTGGGCGACGAGGCAATCTCCGAGCGAGGTTCCTTAGTCCAACTGTAGCAGACTTAAGCTTCACATTAAGATTGCCACGCCTTCGGCTCGCAATGACGCGGAAGGTTATTACCCAACATTATAAACATATAAAGTGTCACTTATCTATTTGAACTTTGTAAATTAGTAGCGTCTCTCAGCTTGCTTGAATGATGTCGATAAAGTAAGATAGGTATTGTCTCATAACAATAGCATAGGAGCACTTTATGACCCAATGCTCAGCAAAACAGCCCCAACCTGGTACAACCCTGGTTACCAGGGAATGGTTACTGCAAACCCTGGAGCGCGTGAAATCGGGTGAATTATCTCCTCTCCAGGCCGTGGAGGAATTGAGTATCCTTCCTTACAAGGAGTTAGCCTACGCCAAACCTGACCATCACCGTAGCCTGCGCTTGGGCTTTCCCGAGGTAATCTTTGGGCAGGGCAAGACTGTGGAGCAGATAGTAGCTATCGCTGAGGGGCTTGCTGCCAGTTCTGCGCGACTGTTGATAACGAGGGTGAGCCAGGAGACTTTTAGTGCCGTCAGGGAAAAGATACCGGATGTAACTTATAACTCGCTGTCGAAGAGTATTATTCTTAACCGGAAACAGACCACTCCACGTCCGGGTATTACCGTTGTCACGGGCGGTACCGCTGACATTCCGGTGGCTGAGGAAGCGGCTGTAACCGCCGAGCTGATGGGGAACAAAGTGGAAAGGGTCCACGATGTCGGCGTGGCGGGTATTCACAGGTTATTAGACAAGCTGCCCCAGTTGCGCAAGGCAAGGGTAATAATCGCTGTAGCCGGTATGGAGGGAGCCTTACCCAGTGTTATCGGTGGGCTTGTTCCCATCCCCATAATAGCTGTACCAACCAGTGTTGGTTACGGGGCCAGCTTTGCCGGCCTGGCGCCGCTTTTGACCATGCTCAATAGCTGTGCTCCCGGCGTAGCTGTGGTTAACATTGACAACGGTTTCGGTGCCGGTTATGTCGCCGGACTGATTAATCGTAGTTCAAAGTGAAGGCTGAAGAGAAGCTCAAACGCTTGAAAGAGCTCCTCACGGAGATGGGGTCGGTGCTTATTGCATATTCCGGCGGCGTTGACAGCACTTTCCTGGCTTCTGTCGCCAGCGAGTTGCTTGGACAGCGTGCTCTGGGTGTGGTTGCTCATTCACCAATTTATCCGCCCCATGAATGCGAGGACGCAGAAACTCTCGCTAGAAAACTCGGCTTTCGCCTTACCACTATTGAAAGTAATGGGCTAGAAAACCCACAGTTTATCGCTAACTCACCTGACCGCTGCTATTACTGCAAGCAAGAACTGTTTCAACAGCTGCAGGGGATTGCTTCCGCTGAGGGTTTAGACTGGATTGCTGATGGCTCCAATTATGATGACCTTGGTGATTACCGCCCCGGCAGAAAAGCCTTAGCCGAGCTGGGCATCCGCAGTCCTCTCTGCGAAGTCGAACTGACCAAGGACGAAATTCGAGGACTATCTAAGAAGAGGGGACTACCAACCTGGGACAAGCCAGCGTCACCTTGTCTGGCTTCACGCATACCTTACGGCACTCCTGTTACCCGGAATACCCTCCGCAGGATAGCTGATGGAGAGCGGTATCTTCGAAACCTTGGCATACGTGAGTGCCGCTTACGCCATCATGGAAATATTGCCCGCATCGAGGTCGACGGGAAAGGCGTGTCGTTGCTTCTGAACGGCCAGATACGCCAGGACTTGGTGAAACAAATAAAAGCCCTCGGTTATACCTATGTCACCCTCGACATCGGCGGATACAGGAGCGGCAGCTTAAATGAAGAGCTTATCGGGGATGTTGAGGAAAGAAAGTAACATGGCAAGGGTAGCTTATTTTGATTGTTTCTCGGGCTGCAGCGGCGACATGGTCCTGGGTGCTCTAATTGATGCCGGGCTTTCCTTAAAGATGCTGGAAAAGGGATTAAGCAGCCTCGCTGTCCAGGGCTATAAGCTTTCCGCAAAGAAGGTGAGACGCTCCGCAATTACTGCAATCAAGTTCACGGTGACAATGAATGAGATCGAAGCCCAGCCAGAGCGTTCACTTGAAGATATATTGAAGCTCATCAGAGCCAGTAAGCTTCCCAAAAAGGTGAAGAATACAGCCAGCGCTATTTTCCAGCGCCTGGGGGAAGTTGAGTCCAGAATCCATGGCGTCCCTCTAGGAAAGGTTCATTTCCATGAGATAGGGGCAGTGGACTCCATCATAGATATTGTCGGAGTGGCATTCGGACTCGATGCTCTCAAGATAGAGCGTTTTTACTCGTCTCCGCTAACTCTGGGGAGCGGCAGTATTTCGACGGCACACGGCATCCTGCCTGTGCCGGCTCCTGCTACGCTGCGACTTATAGCGATGGCCAATGCCCCAATCGCCGATTTCCCAAGGCAGTCTCAACCTCAAGGCGAACTGGTAACACCTACGGGAGCGGCGATTATTACCACGCTGGCAAACTTCGGCAGGCCTGGCATGACCGTAGAAAAAGTAGGCTACGGAGCTGGAACCAGGGACTTCGAAGTCCGGCCCAATGTCATGCGCATCTGGATTGGTGAAGAAATAGAACCTGTCGGTAGTGAAGACCTGGTTTTGCTGGAAACGAATATTGATGACATGAGCCCGGAAATCTACGGGTACCTCATGGAGAAACTCTTTACCATGCAGGCTGTTGATGTTTGGTTTACGCCGATACAGATGAAGAAAAATCGTCCGGCGGTGATGCTGAGTGTTCTTGCCCCCAGACACGCCGAATTCGATTTGACTCAAACCATAATGCGAGAGACTTCAACGCTGGGAATAAGGGTGAGTCCTGTTTTCCGACACATTGCCGAGCGGGAAATAGTTGAATTTGATTCCACCATAGGGCACACGAAGGCGAAGGTCAAGCGATTTATGGGCAATATTCTCAGCATCCACCCGGAGTATGAAGAGTGCCGCCGCATCGCATTGGAGCGCAACATCTCCCTGCAAGAGGTCTATCGCATCGTAGAAACCGAGGCTCGTAGATACCTGGCGGACTAAGATTTGTAACTGCGGTCTTCCGCGCTTAGAAAAGAGTCAGGTAGACCTTGCCGTCTTCACTTTGCCCCTTGACCAGCTCACAGTGTCTTAGAATGGCAATTTGATTTTCCAATTCCTGGGGAGGGAGCTGCACTGCATGGTGGAGTTCCTTAAAAGTGACTTTACCTTTGGATTTGATGAATTCGTAAATCTCTCTTTGCTGTTTGGTTAAGCCCTGTGCTCCTTGAAGCCCGGCCAGTTTTCGAAATCGTTTGGCCGAGTACACTGCCCAAGGATCACAGGCTTGAATACGGCGGCTTACCTCTTCATCTTCTGAGTGGGATTCGCTTTCCACGCTATACCCTCTTCGGTACTCAAGACGCTGCGACTAAGCGCAACCATTGAGCGAAAAGAATTAATCTTTCTCCAATTGTATTTGAGACTTTAAGAAGTCTATCTCTCGCACCTTGCCCTGGAAAACCTTCCTCTCTCCGAAGAGGGTCTCCACTTCTACTTGACGGTCGGCGATTGTCAGGCGGGCGATATCCTCCAGAATCGGCTGGTCGCCTTCTTTAGCCTCATAAAGTTTAGCCATACACATTCTAGTGCCTCCCCTTGCTCTTTGGCAGAGCTTGTTTTGCTTTCATCAATTCGTTGCTAGCCGCAGCCATCCTGGCGGCTGCTTCTCGTAACTGTTGTGCTACCTCAGTGGATAGCGAGCCAACTTTATCGGCCCAATCGCGGAACTCTTGCTCGTGCTCGCTGTTGTGTTCAATCCAGTAGTCAAGCAGAACTTGCAGTTTTTCTTGAATGTCATCCATAGCAATGCTCCTGTTCAAGATATTTGGTCGGGCTTGCCCCTCCTTTTTCTGCGGCACTTGCTGCACGTTCCTGAAATGGCCAGGTGTCTTAAGTCGGCATCAAAGCCGTATTCCTGAAGCAAGGTCTCTTTTAACGGATATAGTGCAGCTTCCTCCAGGTCTATTATCTTGCCGCAGCTACGGCAAACGAGGTGATGGTGGTGCCCCTTCTCGGCAACATGATAGCGGACACGTCCTTCGCCGAAGTTAGTTTCCGTAACTAAATTTAACTCCTTCAGTAACTCCAGAGTGCGGTAGACAGTGGATATATTGGCATAGGGATAATGACTGTGTAAATGCTCGTAGATTTCTTCAGCGCTGATGTGCTGGTCGGCATTGTGAAGTGCCTCGATGATCAGCATGCGCTGGGGAGTTAAGCGATGTCCCTTTTTTTGAAGAGTTTCGTGACAGCTCATTGTCAGGGATATTATAGCAAAATAGCAAAATTATTGCGACAAGTTGCAAATGCCATCACAACCCCACCCTGTCATTTTGCACTTTGCATTTTGCATCTTGCATTTTGACTTCTATCTGCTCCTGCTTTCCAGCGATATGGTGACCGGTCCATCATTATGGATTTCCACCAGCATATGCTCCTGAAAGAGCCCGGTTTCCACCTTGAGCCCTGTGGAGCGCACCCGCTCCACAAAAAACTCATACAGTTCCTCAGCCAGGTCCGGCGGGGCGGCCTCGGTGAAGCTGGGTCGCCTTCCCTTGCGCGAATCGGCCAGGAGGGTAAACTGGCTTACTACTAAAATATCTCCCCCTGTTTCCAGCGCTGAGAGGGCAAACTTGCTTGCCTCGTCGGCAAAAATACGCAGGTTAACCACTTTGTTCGCCAGGTAGGTGGCATCTTCCTTCGAATCACCTTGAGCAACGCCGAGAAAGACCACCAGCCCCCGGCCAATCTTGCCCACTGCCTGGTCATTCACGCTCACCGAGGCTCGGGAAACCCGCTGCACTAATGCTTTCATCCCGATTTAGCTCAATATAATTATGCCACCTTCTCAAATTTATTTCCGCATGAGTATATTGAGGACATAATACATGATTTGTAGTAGGCCTAATGGGTATGGTGTCCGTGGAATTAAGGAGCAGAGAGACTACCACCATAAAGGGAGTATTGACACTTCCTTCACTAGTGATATAATAACACTGTAAGACTAATATAGGGTTGGGGTCAAGTGGGTGTGTCAGAGGGTTGTCGCGGTTCTCATCGCGCTCAGCCGAGCGTATATAGACATCTGAACCAGTCTCTGTCTTCCTATAACAGTAAAATTTGCAATCTACGTCAACACCCAAGATTACTGCCAGGCATAGTCGAGGCAATCTCTTTTGTTCCGGTAACTGAGGTAATACCAATATTGGTAATAAAAAGAGGCAGAAAAACTCATGCCATGTAAAATAGGAATAACCACAAATCCGGAAGCAAAACAAGCATACTGGCAGAACCAAACCACAGGGTTTGCGAATTGGCAGATACTGGAAATCTTTAGAAGTAAAACAGCAGCCAAGGAATACGAAACCGCGTATGCCTTAAGACATGGATGTGTGGCGGCACCTGGCGATGCTGATGCACCTATCACAGCGAAGGAATCAGCAACTGAGCACGACTGGTGGTACGTCTACCACTTTGACTATACGACGGAGATAGCCTAATCATATGCTGAGCAGACAGGGGCGAAGTCTCCTTTCCTTAACCTTCCCTGGAGTGGTTGCGGTGGTAAAATCGAGGACAGACTTCCTTCAGCCATCTGCGGATTATTCTGGGGACATAATACCTGATTTGTAGTAGGCCTAATTGGCATGGTATCCCTAGAATTAGTGGCCAAGAGATATAATATTGTGACGGAATCAGTTCAAAAAGAAACAGCCTCTCTTTTGAAGAGAGACTGTCAGGCCAGGGCTACTCACCCTAGCGCTGTTGATTATATGGTAGTAAAACAGTTAGGATTTGTCAAGTGACTTTGGTAGTTCCTCATATGGAACGCGTAACCGCATATGTCGATGGCTTTAATCTTTACTTTGGACTAAAATCCAAAGGCTGGAGACGATATTATTGGTTAAATATCCAAATGTTGGCGCAAAACCTGCTGAAACCGAATCAAAGGTTACTTCTTACGAAATATTTCACGGCAAGGATTACAGGGCCACCAGATAAAGAGAAACGGCAGTCAACTTATATCGAGGCTCTGGAAACTCTCAGTGAGTTTCAGATTTTCTATGGGAAGTATCAACTCAATCCTCGTCAATGTCCCCACTGTGGCGTTTAGGACGAAGTGCCTAACGAGAAAATGACAGACGTCAACATTGCTGTGGAGATCCTCAAAGATGTCTACCAAAATGAATTCGATGCCGCTCTGCTTATCTCAGCAGATAGCGACCTAGTCCCGCCAGTCGAAACAGTGAGAAAGCTATTCCCCAACAAACGAGTAGTCGTTGCGTCCCCTCCAGGGCGATACTCTATTGACTTAGCAGAATCTGCCAATAAGAGTTTCGTTATCAGTCGTAGGAATATTGCTAAGAGTCTTCTCCCTGAAGAGATAGAGAAGGCGGACGGCTATATTCTGCGATGCCCATCCTTATGGAAGTAAGAGAAGAAGGGCAGCTATAGCTAACCATTTAGGGATACTGGTGGGGCAATTGAGCTCAAGCGGGCTTCCTTTTTATCGGGAAAGGTGATGCGGGGTTAATTATTGGTATGATGTCCCTGGAATTAGGTGGGATTTATTCAAGAGTATGGGAGAGATTATGACTGCATTTCGAAGCTGGCAGGGCGATTCGCTCACTTAGAGCATGATATTTCTATTTACTTCCATGTTCTATCCAACCACATCCCTTCAATTTCTCCACTTTCTACATCAACCGCAAAAGAGCCTATCTTTCTAATAGAGCTACGATAAAATTCATACACAAAGCTTACTTTCCATTTTCCCTCAGTCTTTAGTGCGTATGTAAGTTGCAACTTGGAATAGTCCATAACACCCAACATGTCCAGAACTTTCTCAGCTATTCTTTTTAATTCTCCTGCTTGTACACTCATGGTCTCAAACTACCTCAGGGAAGAGTTTATTACATATTCTACCATAAAATTCATTGTTCGTGTTTATTCCCATTGAACGGGAAAGATATTCCGGGGATATAATACCCGATTTGTAGTGGGCCTAATTGGCTGGTGCCCCTGACGGGCTCAGGACATCTCGGCACCGCTCAGAAGACATGTGGATGATATGCCGAATGTCATCCGGGAGACTTCTTACCGGCTTTCTGGAAAGACTAGCTTTGCTGCGGGATGGGTGCTCTAGTTCAGATAGATTAGTGACACTTTATAATATGTTTGCAACATTGGATAATAACCTTCCATGTCATTGCGAGCCCCGACTTGTCGGGGCGTGGCAATCTCTCATTCCCCACCAAGTCCACCGAGATTGCTTCGTCGCTATGCTTCTCGCAACGACGAAGGGAAGAGGCTCTTCTCAGTGATAAAAATGTGTCACTAAGGTATTGAGCGAGTACAATGGGCAGAACAATTTCTCTGCCCTTGTTATAATTCTTCTTGCCAACAATTATGGTCACGACATAGAGGAGGGTGCCGCACATGAAAAAATCTAAGAGCAAAGATGAAGCAGAGGCAGGGAAGAAGTCTAAGTCGAGGAATAGACAAGTTGACCAGGAGCCGATACGCGCTGACCTCCAGGAGGTGATAGAGAGGCATTCCCGGGGCCTTGACGAGCGACGCCCAGAGGCGGTGGCGCGACGGCGAAAGACAAACCAGCGCACGGTTCGTGAAAACATAAAAGACCTCTGCGACGGACACTTTATGGAATACGGCGCCCTGGCGGTCGCCGCCCAGCGCCAGCGTCGAACCATGGAGGACCTCATGAGCAGGACCCCGGCCGATGGGGTGATTGCAGGCATCGGAACGGTCAACGGCTCGTTGTTTGGAGAAGATAAGGCCTGCTGCATGATAATAGCCTACGATTATACGGTTCTGGCCGGTACCCAGGGATTTTTTGGTCACAAGAAAAAGGACCGTATGCTGAGATTGGCTCATGAGCAGCGTCTGCCCGTGGTCCTTTTTGCCGAAGGCGGTGGCGGGAGGCCGGGTGACGTCGATGCGGACGGCGTCTGTGTGGCGGGTCTGGATATATCGACCTTTGCCATGTTCGCGAAATTGAGCGGGAAAGTCCCGGTCGTAGGCATCGTATCGGGCCGATGTTTCGCCGGCAACGCTGTCTTGCTGGGATGTTGTGACGTGATTATTGCCGCCAAAAATGCCAACGTCGGGATGGCCGGCCCGGTTATGATCGAAGGCGGGGGACTTGGTGCTTTCGAGCCGGAGGATATCGGGCCTATGAATGTGCAGACGAATAACGGCGTTGTCGACATTGCCGTGGCTGACGATGCAGAAGCGGTCACAGTTGCCAGGAAATATCTGTCCTATTTTCAGGGAGCGGTTTCCCAATGGGAGGCCGCCGACCAGCGCCTTCTTCGCCGCGTGATTCCGGAGCAGCGGAGATACATTTATGACGTGCGGACTGTCATAAAAACGATAGCCGATACGGACTCATTTCTGGAGCTAAGACCCAAATTCGGCCCGGAGATGATTACGGGTCTTATACGCATCGAGGGCAGACCTTTTGGCATTATAGCCAATAACTGCAAACACCTGGCCGGGGCCATTGCAGCGGAAGGGGCGGACAAGGTGGCGCGTCTCATGCAGCTTTGCAATGCGCATGGTCTGCCGATGCTGTCTCTGGTCGATACCCCGGGATTTATGGTGGGGCCGGAGGTTGAACGCCGCGCTCAGGTCCGCCATGTTTGCCGTATGTTTGTGGTCGGCTCGCATTTAACGGTACCTCTCTTTACAGTTTTTTTGCGCAGGGGATATGGACTGGGAGCGCAGGCTATGGCCAAGGGGGGCTTCCACGAGCCTTTCTTTGCGGTTGCCTGGCCGACCGGGGAATTTGGCGGGATGGGATTGGAGGGCGCAGTCAGGGCTGGTTTCAGGAAGGAACTTGAGGCAACAAAAGACCCGCAGGAGCGTGAAGCGCTCTACGAGAAACTGGTTGCCCTCTCATATGAAAGAGGGGAAGCCATCAATATGGCCTCTTACCTGGAAATCGACGCGGTTATTGACCCGGCGGATACACGTAGATGGATTGTGGAGGGCTTGAAAGCCGTTCCCGCTGAACGCGTCGAGAGGGCGGGTCATGATTTTGTTGATACCTGGTAAGTTGGCATTTTTCTCATAGCTGAAAAATAATTGCTGCATCCGCTGTCTATCTCCCGGAGCCTGTTTTATCGTTAACTTAGGGGGTCCCGGCCCGGGTCACCGGGGCCCAGCGTAAAGGAGGTTGATGATTAAACACAATAGCGGAGTACGCTTCGCTACGGTGCATTTATATTCTAGCACTACCGTTATGAACCCTCTGTGAACTCTCCATTAACCCTTCATGAACTCTCTCCTCTCGGTGTGTATTCTATCGTAAAGTAAAACACTCCCATTAGTGGGCAAAGCTAATTGTAGTAAGCCTAACTGCTATGGTGTCCCTGGAATTCGAGGAAGGGGCTGACAAGCCGGATTGGTGGGGAAGAGAAACAACCACTGTAAGGGCGGGTATTGACTATTCCCCTTAATTCTTATATGATGTATTAAAGGACAGGAGGTGAGGCTATGCCATTTTGTCCAAAATGTGGAAGAGAAATAAGTGAAGGCTTCATGTTTTGCCCTGAGTGTGGACAGGGGCTTAAGGTTGGAATAACGCCGGATAATACATCGGGGCAAGGTGAATTAGCCACAGTCCCGGAGGAAGTAAAAGGGTGGAGCTGGGGAGGATTCGGCTTAACCTGGATATGGGGAGTCTTCAATGGTGTTTGGATATCGCTACTTTGTCTTATTCCCTTTTTTAATCTTGCCTGGGCTATCGTTCTTGGCATAAAGGGAAGTGAGTGGGCATGGCGGAATAAGAAATGGGACAGCATCGAGCACTTCAAAAGTACGCAGAGGAGCTGGAATATTGCCGGCATAGTAGTATTTGCAATATCAGTAATTGCAGAGATTGTAATCCTTGCGGTTGTTATTCCTTTAGTACTGTTCTATATAAAGTCTCATTGGCATCTGTCCCATTCCGGGAGATAACACCTAATCTGTAGTGGGCCTGATTGGCGTGGTGTCCTTGGAATTCGGCATAGTGATAGCTTGAGGCGAGTCACGTAAAATGCTATTGTATTATAGTTAACTACATAATCTTATATAAAATTCCTTGCCCTTGATGGGAGAGGATTAAGGTGAGGGTGAATTATGGGGAAGTGTCGGAATTGGCAGACGAGCATGACTTAGGATCATGTGCTTTAAGGCGTGGGGGTTCGAGTCCCCCCTTCCCCACTTTCTCGGCTCGCGGTGCCCAGATATAAAACCCACATCAGCCTTCTTCAAAGTGTGATACCACTATCACACGATTGGGCTTCACAATACTCGGTTTCGTGTTCCTTTACATCCCGTATCTTGTTTAAAAGAGCTATAATAGATTGTAATTGGTACATATACTTCATATCCGACTTGCATCTCTAAGCTCATCTGATTATTAAGAACCGGATACGAAGTCGATATCAATGATAGAATTGGAATGAACCGGGGTTAATAGTGCGTGCACTGAGGTATTCCGTTCGACCTCGGCCGGTACTGAAATATTTCGGCCAGCTCTGCATCGTTCTGGCAGTGCTTACGCTGGTGCCGTTAGTTGTATCCATTCTACTCGGCGATTACCGTGTTACGCTCCGGTATGCCATTGTTGTGGTGGGTGTCTTCGTGACAGGGTTTTTCCTGCGAAGGCTGTCGACCCCCAAACGCATCCAAACGAACGAAGCCATGGTCGTTACCGCTTTGGTGTTTCTATTTGCGCCGCTGGTGATGACCTGGCCTACCATGGCTTCCGGCTTAAGCTTTGCAGATGCGCTGTTCGAGACCATCTCCGGCGTAACGACAACAGGCTTGAGCGTTACGGCTTCGGTGGCAGATAAACCGGCTATTTTTCTATTTTCCCGTGCCTGGATGCAGTGGGTCGGAGGTCTGGGTATCGTGATTCTTTTCGTGGCAACTATGATTCGGCCGGGGCTGGCAGCCAAGCGTATTGGGGATTTGGAAGACTACGAGGATGACCTGGTCGGTAGTACCAGGACACATGCCCGCCGTGTGATTATCGTCTACTCAATTCTGACCGGTTTCGGCATTATCATACTAGGGTTGCTGGGCGCGGGATGGTTCAATGGTGTAATATACTCTTTTTCCGCAGTATCTACCGGCGGGTTTTCACCTCACGATGCCAGCCTGGCGGGACTTAACAGTCAGTGGCTGCAGGGAATGGTGATATTGCTGTCAGTGGCCGGTGCTATTCCTCTGGTTCTATACCTTCGCTCATTTAAAGAGGGCGGAAGAGTGTTAATACGAGACCGCCAGGTCCAGGGGCTTCTTATAGCCGGTTTGGCGGCAGCGTTACTTATGGCATTGTTTCTCACCCAGGATGGTTTTAGCTGGATTCAAGCCCTGCGGCAGGGAGTATTAAATGCTTTTTCTGCTCAGTCAACGGCGGGCTTCGCTACATTGGATATTTCCCAGCTCAACGCTGGTGCCAAACTTACGCTTATTTTTTCCATGTTTGTGGGCGGCGGCGTCGGGTCTACTGCCGGAGGCATTAAGATTCTACGCTTATTTATTCTGGGGCAGTTACTCTATATTTTTCTACAGAGCGCCAGCATGCCCAAGCAAGCTGTTGTCGAGGCCAGTCTTGGCAAGCGCCGGCTGGAAACAGACGAAATACAGAACGCTCTGAGTATCGTTTTTGTTTTTCTGGCGTTCATTGCGATTTCGTGGCTAGTATTCGTAGGCATGGGGTATAACCCGCTTGATTCATTATTCGAGGTCGTCTCGGCGATTGGCACAGTCGGGTTATCGTCCGGAATAACTGCTCCCGCCCTGCATCCGGTTCTTAAAGGAGTTCTATGTGCAGATATGCTCCTTGGGAGATTGGAAATTCTTGCCTGGATAGTGCTATTCTATCCTCGAACTTGGATTGGAAGAAGACTGGAGGAATAATATGAGGATTGTATTTTCAGGAGCCACCCCGTTAACGATTATCACAGCTAAAACATTGATAAAACAGGGACACGAAGTGGTTATTATAGAAGTCGACAAGGACAAAATCGACCGGATTTCAGATGAACTGGATTGCAGTTTCCTGCATGGCGATTCGGCCAAGCCGGCAATACTTAGTCAAGTTAACCCCAAAAGCAGCGATATTCTATTTTGCCTGACCAATAGCGACCAGATTAATATCATCACATCCCTGTTGGGACGCTTGATGGGCTTTAAGCGCGTTATAACCAGTATCGAAGATACGGATTTGGTGCAATTATGCCGTGAACTAGGGCTTGAAGATACTATTGTCCCGGTATGGGCGATGAGCCGGCACCTGGACAATATGGTACGCGGACTTGATAATATCAATTTATCCGCATTGTTAAAAGAAGACGCCAGATTTTTCACTTTTACGGCTGGTGAGGAGGACGCAATTTGTGTTAGTGAACTGGGGCTTCCCAAAGATGCGAAGGTCATCTTTTACTATCGTGACAATAAATTTCACTTTGCTGATGACGACAAAAAACTCTGTAAAGGCGACGAGATTGTCATCTTAACCCATAGCAAAAACCTTCCTGATTTTAATGAACGCTGGTATCCGCCGAAGAAGGTCGAGAATAAGAATCCCAAGAAATGACTCCGCATATATAGAGTCTCTTCAATAACCTTTCCGTGGGTTCCTCAAAAATGTATTCACGCTAGATAACCTTAACCGACGAATGCAGGTCTAGGCATTTTGGCCAAGTCTCCACATGATATGATGATATTCAACACAAATAATACAACTAAGGAAAAGGATGGTCGTCATGTTCATTCACGCCTTCGAAATAATCTACTTGGTTGGACTGGTTCTGGGTTCGGTTATACGCGGATACTACACCGGGAAATTCAGACAAGATAGACTGGAAATATTTCGCAAGGAAGGACCAATTATAGGTGTGCTGGCATCGCTCTGGGGAGTGGCGATACTCATGCCTGTGCTCTCAATATTTACCACGTGGATGAACATTTCGAGTTACCAATTACCATCCTGGACTGGATGGCTCGGAGCAGCGGCCTTTAGCGCGGCTTTATGGTTACTATGGAGGTCTCACTATGACCTGGGGCGTAGTTGGTCTGTAACTACCGAGATAAAAAACAGGCACAAGCTTGTTACTGAAGGTGTTTTCCGATACATACGCCATCCCATGTACTCGGCACACTTCTTGTGGGGCATCGCACAGGTGCTGCTCATTCACAATTGGATTACAGGACCAGCCGGCATCATAGTCTTTATTCCTCTTTATATTCTAAGAGTTAAAAAAGAAGAACGCATGATGTTGGAAGAGTTTGGAGAAGAATACCGTTCCTATATGAAGAGAACAGGTCGGCTAATTCCGAGACTCTAAGTATGGCATCTACCAAAATTTATACACCATACTTATTTAATGCTATTACTAGTCTGACTGAATTCACGTCACTTTCGGAGCCTGTAGTTGACTATAAGCAAAGAGCTCACAGGGCCCACCACTCACAGATCCGCGAATACTTGGGGGGCTATTCCCTTTGCTATCTTCCGTATTTCCTCGGCGACAGCCCTGAACTCAGGAAGCGCCCGCTTGGATGTGCGCAGCTTGATGATGTGCCGAATTTCGCGGAAATTCCAGGTGCAGATTATCTGGGTCTCACAGGCGTTGGGAAGGACATAGCGAGCAATCTCAGCTTTTATCCCCTTGGCCAATAAGTCGCCATAGGCTTGCCAGCAAGCCGTCATTACCTCTTCGAATCGCTTATGGGCAGACTCGCTGTCTTTAATCGGAGGCGGCTCGACATATCTTGGCTCGGTCTCTTTCACATATCGCTGGCTTCTCTGGCTGTAACTTGCCAATCTGTGACGAACAAGCTCGTGGGTCAGGACGCGGCTGGCACGAATGTAAAAGGTAGCGCAGGCATGCTCAATCATCGACTCATGCCCGACATCCAACCATTTCTGAATACGGTCGGGTATCGTACCTGCTTTATCTTGTGTGTCCCAGCACAGCCTGCCTGCCGTCTCTACTAACTTTTCGGCGTCAGGGGTGACGGCAAGTAACTTCACTTCTATATCGTATTTATCGGTCATCGCCTATTTACTAAAGAGTAAATTTTTTGTGGCGTCCCTGGAGGGATTCGAACCCACGACCCGCTGCTTAGAAGGCTCTACACAGCTTTGTAAGTTCACACTTTTGTGAACACCAGGGATAGCCTGCAACCTCTCCATCAGGTTTGCTGGACACTTCCTCTTTCCTAATAATATCATGGACAAGTAACTCTTGGATATTCCCAATTCCTTTGCAATCTTTGCCTGGTTTAGTCTCTTCATTTTGCCTCCTTTTGTAGCTAAGCTTCCAAAGCTAGCCAGCTATCAGCCAGCTATCAGATTACCGTATTTTACTGTTACTGCTTCTTTGGCTTCCTTTTCCTCTTATAACTCAAGTCCAGCACTACCCAATCCCTAGCTAACTTCATCCCTTTGATTTCACCCTTAGCTAATAGCCTTCTTACTTGGCTGGTGTCCAAGCCTAGCTTCTGTGCTGCTTCTTTGACACTGTACATAGCTATATTATACACGCATACAGGTATACAGTCAACCATAAT